>Ga0180437_10000618_pt1 | contig 66319 bp, 47 predicted proteins | sample SS_ome_4_FD_132410 | JGI IMG/M metagenome (GOLD analysis project Ga0180437, IMG submission 132410) | Hypersaline lake sediment archaeal communities from the Salton Sea, California, USA - SS_3_D_1 metaG | ecosystem: Environmental > Aquatic > Non-marine Saline and Alkaline > Hypersaline >...
AAGGAGGCGTCACGCCGCTCTGCGACAAAGGAGGCGATTCTTCCCTGCCGATAACGATTGATGTGCCAGAGAAGTAACGCCGTGGAGAGACGTTATCTACATTTTCCCTCACGCTTCACGTCGAGAGACTTCTGTCTCGCGAAGTATTAGTCAATCACTATTTAGACGACTCTGGCTGATAGTGGCGCGAAATGAGATCGTTCTGAATCCAGAACAACTTGTTGAAGGCTCGTATGGTGCGGGCTTCCGTTTCTCGATCAAGACCCATCGCAAGTATGGTATCTAGAGTGGCCCCTGAGACGAAGCCCAGCAAGGCATTCATTTGTATCAGTGGGACGTCGAGTTGCTTGCTGCCAACTATGGGAGTATGAATCTTGCCGACCATATCCAGGTAGGTCATTAATTTGGAATCGTAAGGGCGGGTTACGAGCGCCATGAGATAACGGCCGAGATGCTGCTTGCGAAATTCGATCATTTCGTGGTCGAGCTCTAGGGAGTTGATGTCTTCTGGAACAGATCCCTCATAGCCAGATTGTCGTGGCACAAAATGCCTCTTGGTCGCAGAATAGCTGAAGAGCTTGTCATAGACGGCGTCGACAAGCGTCGGGACGAGCGGTCCCAGCAATTCGGCGGAATCATGAATGCTCTCGATATCGTCCGGGCAAAAGCCCAGAAAACGAGTTAGATAATCGACACGATATTCCAGATCCGATTCGAGACGCGGTTCATCAATCTGTTCCACGGATTCGTTCCTTGCTGAGGCGGTATCGATGCGGGGGAGACCGCTGTATCACTCAGATACCTGATTGATTAATTCGCACAACCTGAGCGCGACTGGTTTCCAGTTAATGAGTTTTCCAAGTTGAGGTGGTTGGAGCAATCAGCGTAATGAACTGAATACAGGACGTCAAGGTCCGGATAGTCGATCCTGGAGAATTGTGTTCCCTGTTAGGACAATCAGCAGGTTGTCGTGGTTGTTGTTAGGGCCGTTGAGGCTTCCGGTAATCGCACGCCGAGACAGCCTGTTTCTGGCGTGAAACATCCTTAAGAAGATAAGAAACGCCCGGGTTTCAGGTGGCGAGGGAGTGTCAAAAAAAGTGGACAGATATTCCTTGGCCGAACGGAGTCTCGTTCGAAAGCAATTCGCTATGAAGACGTTTAGAAGTTGAGCATCCACTCCTCATAAACGAAGTCAGTGTCATTACTTGGCTTGTCGATCTGGCTGCCTTTCAAGAGGTGCGAATACCCGACTGGCAGATTATTGCGGGTATTGATCTTGTTGTCTCTCTCCAGAAAGAGCGAAAACGGTATCGCCATTCCAGGAACGTATGTGAGACGTTACGTGCGAAGAGTGAGTCTGCGGGCTGTTCGTTGTAGGCTGCGATTTGGCGGAGCGGTGGCCTAGACTAGAAAGAGGCGAGAGAACGAATTGCGGACAGTGGCGCCCGCACGACTACGACCGCCAGAGTGTATTCCTAACGAGCATTGATGGAGCTGATTTCATGGTCGCCGTCTTTACGGTCCTATTTGTCCTGGCACTTTCCTTAACCGTGATACGGGTTGCCGCGGTTGGTCTTGCCCTGACGGGCATTTCCCGAGACTTGGCCCAATTTCAGGCCCTTTCGGCGTTCACCGGATCGGGATTCACGACAAAGGAGTCGGAGGAAATCGTCAATCATCCGGTCCGACGTCGCATCGTGATGCACTTAATGCTCTTGGGTAACGCCGGTATCGTCGTGGCCATTGCCTCGGTGCTGCGACTGGTCCTCGATACCGATGGCGGGGATGACTGGTATGAGAGCTTTTGGGGACGCCTGCTGATCCTGTTTTTTGGTGTAGGGCTGCTGTGGATCGCCTCCAATAGCCGAACGGTCGAGATGATCATGTGGAGAGTCAATGCTTGGGCTCTTACCCGCTGGTCGAAGATCGAGGTGCGCGACTATACCCGCTTGTTTCATCTGTCGGATGATTTTGGAGTTTCAGAGCTGCGGGTCCACGAAGGTGATTGGCTGGCAGGCCATTCCCTGAAGGCTCTGCAGTTGAGCAACGAAGGCGTTCTCGTGTTGGGAATTGAACGTCGCGGGGGACATTATGTCGGCACGCCCCGGGGAGAAACCGTCATTGACGTGGGAGATTGCTTGATTATGTACGGACGCCAGGAGGTCCTGGCGGAGCTCCACTCCCGTAGTGATGGAGTCATTGGCAACATGCGACACATCATTGCGGTAACGAGACAGAATGATCTGCAGGAACAAGAAACCAGTCAGTCAAGCACGGGCGAATAGACGTGGAGTGAGCAGATTCGCATTCTCCAACTCGCCCGACACGGTTACGATAGTCGATGTAACAGCCCGGTCCGCTTGTTGCCAGCGGCGATGATGGGAGTGTCTGGGGAATGTAAGAAGGAGAGCCGGAATGGACGTTCAAGACTTGACCGAGAAACTCTGCGCCTGTGGCAGTCTCGACCGCGCAGCAGCAGCCCAGCAGCTTTGTGAGTCCGCAGAGGAAGCGCGGCCGGCGGCCGTCGCTCTTGTTCGTGCCGTGGGTGATGAGGACGAAGCGGTGCAGGAGTGGGCTACCGCGGCCTTGGAAGAATTGGGCCCGCCGGAGGTGAAGGACCTGCCGCACCTGGTAGAGTTGGTCGCCGACAAGAACGACGACGTGGCTTATTGGGCGGTGACTCTGCTGGGAAGATTGGAGGCGGAGGGCACCGAGGGCGTCGATGTCCTAACGGATGCATTGCACGAGAGTCGGCAGATGATCGTCCGCCAAAGGGCGGCCTGGGCCTTGGGGCGCATCGGCTCGTCAGAGGCCGCGGTTCAAGAAGCGCTCACGTCGGCTGCGAACGACTCCGACGCGAGACTCGCCCGACTGGCCAGCGAGGCCTTGCAGGCGATCGGCGATTAGTGTCGACAAAGAGAATACGTAGGAGTTCCAACGTTCGCCGAACTGCTGGTTTCTATTCGCTCGCCTTCTCAGCCGGTTTGGCGTCTTTGAGCGATGACCTCAGGTAGCCCAGGATATCAGCAACATCTTGAGGGCTGATGGTCTTGTGCAAGTCGGCGGGCATTAGTGAAACGCTCGAGGCACTCAACTCATCAATGTCTTTTCGCAGAATAATCTCTTGCTTGCCTTCCTGTTGTTTGAGCGTCACGCTGTTGGCCCCCTCGGATCCGAGCACCCCGTTGAACTGCCGACCGTCCTTGGTGACGACGACAAAGTTGCGGTATTGGGGATCGATCTTGCGGCTAGGAGCCAGGATCTCCTGGAGCAGTGCGTCGTCAGGCTGGTTAGAAACCTCGGCGAAGTTGGGGCCGACTTCATGCCCTTCGCCGTTGAGCTTGTGGCAGACCAGGCAGTGCTTCGCCATGAGCAGTTTGCCGCGTTCCACGTTTCGTTCGCCCTGCAGCGCCGTGCGGTAACTTTCGGAAAGTTGTTGCAGCTCGTCGTCCAGTTCCGCATCGGCAAATATTCTCGCCGCGGGAGTGCGGATAGCATAACGCGCCTTCAACAGGCGTTCGCGGCGGAACGGATTGATGTCGACGCGATCCACTTCGCCCTTCTCCAAGGCCACGAGCAGGGCGGGGATCCGTTCGGAGCGGGCGAAGAAGGCGTCGAGCACCGCTTCTTTCACCTTGGGGGTGTAGCGACTCCAGCCTTCCAACATCGCCTTGGTGACGCCGGGATTGTCGGAGATCGATAGCGACTTGACCGTGGCCAACTGTAATTCCGGTGACTGTCGCACGTCGAGCAGGACCTCGACCGTGGGCGCGAAGACTCCGTAGGGAGCGTTCGCCAGAAGGGCGATCGCTTCTTCTCGCTTCTGCACCGACTGCTCATCGTCGAGGGCAACCTCGGTCGCTTCGGCGAACGCTTCTTTGAGTTCGGGGGCTTCTGGAGTGAGTAAAATCGAGGCGAGCTTGACGGACTCAGCGCGAATGCGAGGAGTCGCTTCCGCCAGCAACTTGACCGTGGCGGCGCGACCTTCCGGTGTGACGGCGCCTTCGATCTTGCCATCGGAGAGGCCAAGCACCAGGCCAGCAATGGCCGGCGACTGAGCTTCGGGAGCGCTTTCAACGAGCATCTTAATCAGCTCTCCGATCCGCTGGCCATGGCGTTGCCCTCCGATTGTCTGAGCCAGCGGGCGGATGACCCGTTGGGAGCCCTCGGTCAGGGAATCCCCGTCGGCCAACATCACCAGAAGTTCGCTGGCGATGTCATTGGAAGAAGTAAGAATGGCATTTGCCATCCAGCGTTCGCTGCCGGAGTTCTTGGCCAGTTCATACAGGGCCTTCGTCGCCCGGGCATCGCTGACTTCCCCTAGCGTCATAGCCAATTGCAGGCGGACGCGAGGGTCTCCGTCGTCGGTCATCGCGACGACCTTATTCAGCAGCGACTGGTTTTTGGAAAGGAAGGGCTCGGACAGGCGTAGTGCATGGACGCGAACCGAGTAGTCTTCATTGCTCAAGGCCGGCAAGATATCCTCGACACGCAATGTTCCGAGGCCTTCGAGTGTATGGAGGGCATGGATGTGGGCCTGTGCCGTCTTGCCTTGGCTTGCCATTTCAGACAGTGCGGAAGCCACGCTCTTGTCGCCGCGGCGGACGAGGAGTCGTTGGGCCGTTTCACGCCACCAAGAGTCGCTGTCTCCAACGTAGGGGACCAATTCGGCGCTGGTCAGCTTGCTCATGTCGATGGTCTTGCGGAGCGGCTTCGACTCGGGGACGAGCCGCCAGATTCGGCCGTAGTCGTCTCCCGTGGCAATGCCGTACTGCTGCTGTAAGAAACGAGGGATGGCCGAGTAGTCTTCGATGATCTCGCGATACATGTCCGAGACGTACAATGCCCCATCGGGGCCAACGCGGAGATTCACCGGCCGGAACCACTGATCGGTGGATGCCACAAACTCCGACCGCTCTTCTTCTTTCGGCCGACGACCGCGGTAGGCGGAGCCATCGCGACTCACAATGCAGCGGTGCAGGATATTCTGCGACGGCTCGCACATGATAAAGTTTTCGTAGTACTTTGCCGGGAACAGACTGGCCCGATAGAAAACGTTTCCGCAGCCGCCGGTGAAGTAGCTGCTGTCGGTTTCCCGTGTCCCGTAGAACTTTTGCCAGTTCGGGTCGCTGCCACGTTTGACTCGCCAGGGGTGCGGGTCGCTAATGCGGTAGCAATTGTAATAGCCAACGGCGGCGTAAGTTGTGGGGGGGCCGGGCAAGTAGGGATTTCGTACCAGGTAGCGGTAGTCGATTGGGGCCGAGTAGATCGCGGGTTGGCCACCGGTACAGGGAAAGCGATCGCCCAGGTCGTTCATCGTCAAGCCGAAGGTGCCGACGGTACCGGTAACAGGTTCGATGACAGAACCATCCGGCTTGAATCGGAAGTCGGTGTTACCCAATTTGACCGGCTGCTTCAGATGTGGACCGGTGATTGTTCCGCCATTGCCGCCGGCGCCGGCGTAAATCCAATTGTCTTTGCCCCAGCGCGGGTTGTTGATCGCTCGCTCCAGGAGGTGCACTCCGAAGCCGTCGAAGAGAACCTCGCGATGGTCGACCTTGCCGTCGTTGTCCTTATCGGCCAGATAGACGATTTGCGGAGCCGCGGTGGCGATGACACCGTCGCGAGCGGGGATGAGGCCATAGCATGGCTCAAGATCATCAGCCCATGTGATGGCATCATCCATCACGCCATCGCCATCGGTGTCTCGTAGCAGCTTGATGGCGCCTCGTTGAAACGACTTTGCCTCTTGCTTGTGTTTGTCGGAGGCTTGGATGCGGCGAACCTTGGTGTCGAGTTCGCCCGTCTTGTTGAGCTCCTGGATGTCGAGAAACCCTTCGTAGTTGTATCCGTGGAGTTCCGCCACAAACAGGCGGCCTTTTTCATCGAAGGCGGTGCAGACCGGCTCTGTGACGAGTGGCTCTGCGGCGACCAACTCCATGCGAAAGCCTTCGGGCAGCTTGAACTTCTTGACACTCTCTTCAGGCGAGTAAGGTTGGGGGGTATCCAACGGCTTGGGGATCTCGGCAACCGCCTGATGCGACCAGTCGAGAAGGCAAACGGACACACTTAATGCGAAGAGAGACAGAAGTCGCTTCATAGTCCAAGAGTCCTTTGGTACGGAGGAGCCACAGGGCTGGCTGCGATGCGCATGTGACCAAGCAAGATCGGCGCAACGGGGTAGGGCAGGGGGGTGGGGTCATACGCGGGAAAGTACCGTCTTATCGTAGACCAATAAGACGCGGATTCCAAGTTGTGGGCCTACTCGCGACGGCCTGCTGTTGAGACGGATTCACGACTCATATCCGGCAAATGCACGGTTTTCTCTCGACGACAGATCCAATGTGGCCTTCGTTACTAGCTTGACCACGAGGGTCTACAGAGCGAGATCCGCGGGGCGGACTCCCCTCTTGAATTTGTCGCGCCCGAATTTTGATGCCTTGAAGTCGCCCACGTAAGTCACGTCGGATTTTTCTGGGATCTTATCCTCGAGTCCCAGGCACCAATAGACACTGTTGACGACGATTCGCCGCAGGTCCTCACTCTCGAGATCTTCGGCGGCGCCAATCGTGCTGGCAACCACACGCGAAGTCTTGTCCCCCACCGGTCGCTCGTACGTCCAAACCATCGGCATGATCGGTTTGTCGTAGTTCGGCGTGTCGTCAGGCTTCATGCCTTGGAGCACCTGACCGTGGGCCAGCACTTCGGTGGTGCTGGGAAGCTGATCGATTTGATAGACATCGGTCGGGCCCCAAATATCGCCAGCGACACCACGTAGGATCGGATGGCCTCGGTGTCGTCCATTGATGAGACCTCGGGTACTTTCAACCGCATGGTGACCGTGGTGTCCGCGCCAGGTTTCCCCAAGGACGACCATGCCGAAGCCGCCGGGGATCTCGGCCCCATTTTCTTTCGTGCCGCGAAAATCGTATTTGGCGTAAGGGGAGTCCTTGTCCTCGGTGTATCGAAACGCCAGCACACTGCAGCGAAATCCCAGCACCGGTTTGCCTGAGTTCGCAAAGTCGATGATGTGCTTCATCTGATCGTCGGGAAGTTCGAGGTCCATGGCGAGCATGACCATCATGTCAGCCGAGTCGAGCATCTCCAGCCCCGGCACATTGTCCTTCACGTTCGGATCGATCTCACCGTTCTCGTTGATCGGAAACAGCACCGTGCACTTGAACCCATGACGCTGCGAGAGGATCTTGGCCAGCATCGGAAGACCTTCCTCCGAACGATATTCCCACTCACCCGCGACGAAGACGACGTGTTTTCCGTTGCCAGCGCCCTCGGATAACGAATAAGTGACCCAGGGCTTCTCATCAGCATGAGAAGCGGCCGCCACGGCCAGGCATAGGATGGCGGCGACTAGCAACGCGGAAGAGGTACGTATGCTGCGAGTGAGCTTCGGGAGTATTGAACGGGAATGCATTCGGAAGATCCTTGTGGAAGGTTGAATCGTATTCTTCTTGTGTGTATAGCAAAGACAAGTCACTTGGCTATTATCGTAGTCTTTCTGACGACGCGGGGCCAACGGTCGAGGCAGGGCAGGGCGGAGGTGGCGCGTGTGCTGGGAGTCTTGATGTTGCCTTAGGGGCGGGGCGTCTTGAGCATCCGATCAAGTATGTTTCTGGTCATTTGTTGAACGCGGGGATCGTCCCGGGTCCAGTCCGATTTGATTCGGTGAGGGTTGTTGAAGCCGGGTGGGGTCGAGAGTGGCATCGCCCACCAGATAGTCGCGGCATTGAATACGAAATTACCCTTCGGACAATCGTAGACGGTGGCCACGAATTCATCCGGGGCTCCTGGTTCCGTATCGGCGATCTTTCCACGACCGACGACGACCAGGCTGGGGTCCTGCTTGAGCGGCTCCGCCTGGTACTCCCAGCCGATGAGATCGGCGATCTTCTCGCCTTGTCGCATGTCGGTGCCTTCATAGAGCCAGTGGTCAGGCGCGGTGCAAACCCAGTCGCCAAATCCTAGCCCGTACGCCGCCGCACCGGTGAGATTCTGCTCGTCTTCGTAGATCGTGCTTCGCCGATATTGGCGGTTGGGTCGGCCATCGCTACTGGGGTCGAACTCGACAGAGACGACTGAAGTGTTTCCGGAGAGAAACGCCAGGCTAACTCCCGCATCGCGCGCGTTGGTGACATTCGCAAACGCCTGGCGGCTCCAGTACTCGTCATGTCCTATGGAAATAAATCCTTTGGCCCGAAGAAGTCCCTTGCCGTCGGCATGGGTGTCGACCTGGGAAATATAAGAAACGTCGTAGCCTTCTTTTTCCATCCAAAAGGCGAGCGGGAATTCGCAGAATAGAAAGCTCCCCGCGCCCGTGTAGGGCTTCGCATCATCCCACTTGATGGCGGTCATGTTGATAAACCTGGCGTAGGGCCGATCGAAGCTAACGTTGTTGCTGGGGCCGCTATGCCAATGGTTGTCGCCAAAGTCGTAAATCGATGACCAGCCGGGCCAGCGATTGTAGGCATGCCAGGTGAGATCAGAGACCTGGAGGAGAAAGTCGGCCTCCCTATCATCGCGGAGGACAAAGATAACATAGCTCTGATAACCGCTCGGCTCGGCCGTCAGCTTGCCCAAGTAGACACCGCTCACCCAATCTTCGGGGATCTCGAATTCAATCGATGGGTCCCACTGACATTCACGGACGTTGCGGGGTCCCGGCTCTGGCGTGGGCTGGGTCTTGCCGGCGACATTCTCAAACGACTTCATCAGTCGCCCGCCCTTACCGGAGTAATAGCCTAGGCGATAAAGATCGAGTCGAAACTTCGAGACGGGGTTCGTGCTTACAAAGATGCTCAGCTTCTCACCAGCGCGAACGCTGACGTGAGAACAGTAGCCTTCGACGGGGAGACTGCGCGAAGGATCGTTGATTTTCGTTTTTGTGAGCAACCAATCGTCGCTGCCAGACTTTCTGTTTTCCAGCACAATTGGGTTTGGATCATCATTCGAAGCATCTGTCACGACGCCACTTGACCCCGGCGTAGGATTGTCAGCGTCCGATCGCGAGGCTGGACCACAGCCGAAGATGAAGATCGGTAGGGCGGAGAAGATGAAGAGTGTCGCGGTTCGAGATCGTGTCATGGCGTCGCTCTTGAGCTCGAATGAGTATGTGTGCAAGGAGTGAGGTAGCCGCGTGCATCGCGACTCTTCCAAGGTAACATCCTAGCGGATGCTCACAACCGTTGCCGCTAGTGGGCCGTGGGGAGATCGATAGCTTCGCGGTATAATGCTCCAAAACCACCTACGCGCGACTCACGACACCTCCATGGAACGACTAGACCAATGACTCAATCTCGCTTGCTTATCGCTGCCGGCTGTTGGAGCCTGATGGCGTTCTTGATCTGTTCCCCCCGTCTGATGGGAGAAGAAACACCCTGGAAGCCGGCCAAAGGGCCCCTGATGACCCGCTGGGCGAAGGATGTGAAACCCGACAGCGCCTGGCCCGAGTATCCTCGACCACAGCTGGTACGCTCCAGATGGAAGAACCTGAATGGGATCTGGAAGTACGCCATTCGCAAGCGGGAAGAACCGCAGCCGGCCGAGTTCGATGGAGATATTCTCGTGCCCTATCCGGTTGAGTCGGCCCTGTCGGGAGTCATGAAACGACTGGGCTACACACAGCGCCTCTGGTATCGCCGCACATTCACGGTGCCCGTTGACTGGCGAACCGACGATCAGCGTGTGCTGTTGAACTTTGGTGCTGTCGACTGGGACGCCAAGGTGTTCGTGAACGGGACGGAAGTCGGTCGACATCGCGGCGGCTACGATCCCTTCTCGTTCGACATCACAGGCGCACTTCACAAGGACAACCGAGATCAGGAGATTGTCGTCTCCGTTTGGGATGGCACCGACACCGGCTATCAATGTCGGGGTAAACAGACTCTGACGCCCGAAGGGGTTTGGTATACGGCCTCCAGCGGAATCTGGCAGACCGTTTGGTTGGAGCCGGTACCGGCGGCGCATGTCCAGTCGTTGAAGATGGTTCCCGATGTGGATCGTGGTCTGGTTCAAGTCACCGTGCAAGGAACGGGTAGCCGGGTTCAGCTGGAGGTGGTTGATGGCCAGAGCCTCGTAGCCAAGGCAAGCGGCAAGCCAGGCGAAGTCATCGAGATCCCGATCGAAAACGCGAAACTATGGTCGCCCGAGTCGCCTCATCTTTATGACCTAAGGGTTGCGCTTTCGGCTGATGGCAGACAGTCCGATGTCGTCGAGAGTTATTTCGGGATGCGAAAGATTTCGATGAAGAAAGATGCCGCGGGACTGCTGCGCATTTACTTGAACGACAAGATGTTGTTTCAGTATGGCCTGTTGGATCAAGGTTATTGGCCCGACGGGCTTTACTGTCCGCCGACGGATGAGGCGATGCGATACGATATCGAAGCCACCCGGCAGCTCGGCTTCAATCTGATTCGTAAGCATGTCAAGATCGAACCGCAACGGTGGTATACCTACTGCGACAGAATGGGCATGATCGTCTGGCAGGACATGCCCAACGGCGATCGATTCTTGAACGTTTTCAAGCCGGTGCCAGATCCGGATCTGAAGCGTTCACCCGAGTCCGCAGCGCAATTCGAACTGGAACTTACCCGCTTGATCGAGTCGCGGGGCAATCATCCTTGTATCGTGCTTTGGAGTCCGTTCAATGAAGGCTGGGGGCAGTTCGATACGGCTCGCATTACGGACTTGACCAAGAAACTCGATCCGACCCGACTGGTCGACTCTGCGAGTGGACTTGTCGATCGCGGGACTGGGGAAGTGAATGACGTTCATCACTACCTGGGCCAGAGTGTGCCCTTGCCCGAGAAGAAACGCTCCGTCGTCTTGGGCGAGTTTGGAGGGCTCGGGCGACGAGTTCCGGGACACATGTGGCAAAATGACAAAGAATGGGACTATCGTCGTCTCGACGACATCAATGAATTGACCGAGGCCTATGTCGAACTCACCAATAATCTAAAGGTGATGTACGCCCGCGGACTCTCGGGCGCCGTTTACACACAAACCACCGACGTCGAGATCGAGGTGAACGGACATCTGACTTACGATCGAGCGCTCTTTAAGTTGCATCCGAACAAGGTTCGGGCGGCCAATCTCACCGTTTACAAGAAACCGCCCATTGTGACCTACTTGATGTTAGGCTCGGAGCACGAACCTCAATCGTGGCGGTATACCGAGAGCACACCCGCTGCCGGCTGGGAAAAGCCCGACTTTGTCGATGGCGACTGGAAGGAAGGTCCGGGAGTGTTTGGCAACCAGAAGCATTTTGGCAAGCGAGTCCGGACGGAGTGGGCGACCGATGTCATTTGGATGCGGCGCGAGTTTGATCTCCCTGAGGATTTGCCCGCTGAGGTGCATCTCTTGGTTCACCACAGTGGCCCGCTGACGGTGGCAATTAACGGCGAGAAGTGGGTTTTACCGAATAAATCAACGCCCGGTTATCGGTTGATTCCTCTTGATGATCGTCTGCGGAATGCGTTGAAATCCGGTGGTGGGAACAAAATCGCTCTCTACTGCCAAAACAAGGCAGCCGAGCATTATCTCGACTTGAGCTTAGTAAGCCTCTCAGAACGGCCCTAGGGACCTGCCAGGGCCTATCAGTCCGGATGTGCGGTAGGGACTCACGCAAGGCGTCGTAAAGGCCGTGGGCAGCTTATGTTCTGTCAAGAGCTTCCTGGCATTGGCGCCCCTTTTTCGGCTAAGATAAGAGCTATCAGACCGATGCAGATAAACGGCTTACTGCTTGTGCGGAGCTGCCAGGCGGCGTCGATGTCTGTCTGATAGCACGCCAGGCGTCTGGAGTTGGACGCCTCCCCCCGCCTCCCGCGACGAAACTCATGGTAGCCTGCCTCACCATTCTCGCCACGATTGCGTCCTGCCTCCTTTGGCAAGGCACATCGCTCCACGCCGCGGAGAGCCACTTTCAGCGGAAAGTGGCGCCGGTTCTCGCGCAACACTGCCTGAACTGTCACAACGATAAGGACCGCGAAGGCGAGTTGTCGCTGGAGAGTGCCAAGGGTTTTTGGGCGGGCGGAGAAGGGGGCGAAATCGTCACCTCGGGCGATCCCGACGACAGTTCTCTGATGGACTACATCACTCCAGAGGATGGCGAAGCGGAAATGCCCAAAGGGAACAAGCCGCTTAGTGATGTTCAGATTGCAGCAATCCGAAAATGGATTGAAGAGGGTGCCGAGTGGCCGGAAGGATACGTGCTCGAAGAGCCCAAGTGGTGGTCGATGAAGCAGCTCTCACGGCCAGAGGTTCCCTCTTCTGAATCGGACGGGAAGGCTCTTGGCTCGTGGATTCGCAACCCGGTTGATGCGTTTGTGTTGTCGAAGTTGCAGGAACATGGCCTAGAACCGTCGCCTGAGGCCGATCGCGCGGCGCTCATTCGCCGTCTGTACTTTGACTTGACCGGTCTACCGCCAACCCCGGAAGAAGCGGACGCCTTCGTTCACGATGAAGATCCGCAGGCTTACGAGCGATTGGTCGAGCGGTTATTGACCTCTCCCCGCTATGGAGAGCGCTGGGCTCGTCATTGGCTCGACGTTGTCCACTACGGTGAGACGCACGGATACGACAAGGACAAGCCGCGGCCTCACGCCTGGCCTTACCGAGACTACGTCATTCGCTGGCTCAACGAAGACAAACGCTACGATCGATTTATTCAAGAACAAATCGCGGGAGATGTTCTCTTTCCCGGAACGGTCGATGGAATCGAGGCGTTAGGTTTCATTGCCGCCGGGCCCTGGGATCACATCGGACACGCGGAGATTCCCGAAACCAAGATCGACGGAAAGATCGCTCGTCACCTCGATCGCGATGACATGGTGCAGAACACCGTGATGTCGTTTATGAGTCTCACGGTTGGATGTGCGCAGTGTCATGATCACAAGTTCGACCCGATAACTCAGGAAGACTACTACAGTTTGCAGTCGGTGTTTTCCGCTCTCGATCGATCCGATCGAAAGTACGACGACGATCCGGCAATTACGTCTCAGCGAGACGCCCTCTACGAGATCGGCTGGTCTCTGAAGACGCGAATTGAAGAGCTGAAGAAACAGCTCAAGCAAGTCAGCATGCGGGAAGTGAAGTCCGAGGAGGAAGCCTCGGATGACATTCCGGAGGGTCCGTCGAAGAATGAGCTTGAGGAACAGATTGAAGAGAGCAATGCTGAGCTGGCCGGCATCCGCAAGCAGATCGCCGAATTGCCGGAGCCCAAGCAGGCCTACATTGGCATGGTGCACCACGGTTACGGTACTTTTGTCGGTACCGGCTGGGGCGGTGGGAAACCGCGCGTGGTGCACGTGCTCGATCGGGGGAATATCCTCACTCCACTCAAGGAGGTCTCGCCATCGGCGCTCCACTGCTTCGATGATCTCTCAGGCGCGCTGGAGGTCGAAGGCACAGCCCCCGAGGGGCAACGTCGCGTGGCCCTGGCCCGTTGGCTCTCGGACCGCAGGAATTCACTCACTTGGCGTTCCATCGTCAATCGCGTGTGGCAGTACCATTTCGGTCGGGGCATTGTCGATACGCCCAACGACTTTGGCAGAATGGGTGGCACGCCGACGCATCCCGAATTGCTCGACTACTTGGCGATTGAATTTCGTGACGGAAGTCAGTCGCTCAAGGATCTCCATCGCCTGATCGTCAATAGTGCCACCTATCGCCAGTCGAGTCGCGCCCCGGCGGAGTTGGCGGCCAAGGCCGAGGCGATCGATGTCCAAAATAGATTCCTGTGGCGAGCCAACCGGCGACAACTCGACGCGGAGGCGATCCGGGACTCGATTTTGCATGTTTCGGGAAAGCTGAACTTGCAGATGGGTGGCCCAAGCTTCCAGGATTTTGTCATCGATAAACCAGAGCACTCACCGCACTACGAATACCGGCTCCATGATCCCGAGGACCCCAAGTCCCATCGGCGTTCGATTTATCGCTTTTTGGTGCGATCCCAAACGCAACCGTTCATGACCGTTCTGGACTGTGCCGATCCTTCGATGATGGTCGCCAAACGGAGCGAGACAATATCGCCGTTGCAGTCACTGGCCTTGCTCAATAACAAATTGGCGGTGGTGATGGCGAAGCATTTCGCCGGTCGTGTTACGGAGCGCGAGGGAGAGGTGAGCGATCAAGTCGCACATGCCTTCCGATTGGCTCTCTCTCGATCCCCCGCTGAGGATGAGTTGCTGGCCTTGACCAAGTACGCTGAGCAGCACGGCATGGCCAACACCTGTCGAGTGCTGTTCAACGTGAACGAATTTGTTTTTGTGGATTGACGAGTGTGGCAACCGCGGCTTGGTGAATCGGGCAGGCAAGATCTGGATTCACCATGATTCGTGAAGAAAGTAACCATGAAACCAACCCCGAAACCAACCCCTGCCCAAAGAGAATCCGCCTTTTCGCATGAGGCGACCACGACTCCCGCGTCTTCGCGTCGGGAGTTTTTGTGGCAGAGCGGCGGCGGTCTGGGCGGCATTGCCTTGGCCAGCATGTTGGCAGGTGACACGGCGCAAGCCGCTTCGGCCAACACTTCCGTGCTGCACCATCCACCCAAGGCGAAGCGGGTGATTCAGCTCTTTATGTCGGGAGCGGCGAGCCACCTGGATCTCTTTGATTTCAAGCCGGCGCTCATTAAGCATCACGGCGAGCCGTCCGACTTCGGGGAATATGTCGAGGCTTTTCAGAACGGACTCGGACCGTGGCTGCGCCCGATTTGGGATTTTGCCCCCTATGGCGAGTGCGGAAAGATGCTCAGCGATGTCGTGGGCGACTTGGGTGCCGTCGTTGACGACATCTCCTTTATTCACAACGTCGTCGGCAAGACGGGCGTGCACAGCCAGGGTACACTGCTGCAGTCGACCGGATTTAATCGCCCCGGTTTTCCGTCGATGGGTGCGTGGATCAGTTATGGCCTCGGTTCGATGAACGAGAATCTGCCGACGTTTGTCGTGATGCCGGATCATCGCGGGCTGGCGTCGAACGGGACGAAGAACTGGGACGCCGCTTTCTTGCCCTCGCACACACAAGGGACGGTCGTCTTTCCCGGCCGAGAAGAACCGATCGCGGATCTGTTCCCGGCCAAGCAGGCGGATTTCATCTCGAAACGGAGCGACGCCGACGCCGTGGAGCTAATCAACCGACTCGGAAGACGGCACGCGGAAGAGCGGGCTTCAGACGGTCGATTGGAGGCTCGCATTCGCAGTTATGAACTGGCCGCGCGAATGCAGTTGGCGGCGCCCGAAGCGCTCGACCTTTCTCAAGAGCCTGCTCACATTCATCGACTCTACGGTCTCGATCATACACCCAGCGAGTTTGACAAAGAGATCAACGCTCGTGAAGAAACGGTCCTCTTCTCGCGGAAGTGTCTGGTGGCTCGACGAATGCTCGAACGGGGAGTCCGCTTCATTCAGATTTGGTCGGGTAACGACAACCGGTTTCCACGTCGCAATTGGGATTCGCACGAAGATGTTCGTCGCGATCATGGGCCGCTGGCCCGCGGAATGGCCCGGGGCTCAAGTGCTCTGATTCAGGATCTCAAACAGCGCGGGATGCTGGAGGACACGATTGTGCTGTGGACGACGGAGTTTGGTCGCATGCCTTCCTCACAAGGTGGGAAAGGACGTGACCACAATCCATACACCTTTACCAACTGGCTTTGTGGCGGTGGGATCAAGGGAGGCGTCACGCACGGCCTCAGCGACGAGTGGGGTTACAAGCCGCTCGATCGCAAGCATCCGACACTGGTTTACGACATCCACGCCACGATGTTGCATCTCTTGGGGATCAACCATGAGCGGCTGACCTACCGCAGCAACGGAATCGATCGCCGTTTGACCGATGTGCATGGTCACTTGATCAAGGAAATTCTCGCCTAAGCAGACGCGCAGGTCGGTGCCGCAATGATTCGCTCAGACCGCAGTAACCATTCGATCAGGATAGATGTGGTCCGCTGCGCGACGGCGTTGCTGGTCTCCTGCACGCTTCCGCTGCTGCCTTTGGCTGCCCAAGCGGGAGAGCCGACCGCTAGCGAAGCGGGGGAAGTAGGGAACGCGGGTCAGGTTGATTTTGTTCGTCATGTCGAGCCGCTGCTGGCTCAGCATTGCTATCACTGTCATGGCGAAGCGGAGCAGGAAGGACAGCTCCGTCTCGACGCCCGCAGCCTTGCCATGAGCGGTGGAGTCTCTGGCAAGGCCATCGAGCAGGGCAGGGCGGATGCGAGTTTACTGATCTCGCGACTTCGCAGCTCCGACGAAGACAAACGCATGCCTCCGGACGATGAGGCGCTCTCGCCAGACAAGATTGCCTTGATCTCGAGGTGGATCGATCAAGGAGCGGAATGGCCGGATGGAGTCGGGGCGCAGGTCGAACTGGCCGAGCCACACTGGGCCTACGTCAAACCGCAGCGACCCCACCTACCGGAATCAAGTTCCCCACGTTGGGTACGGAACGAAATCGATCACTTTGTCTCTGCCCGACTTGAGAGCGAAGGATTGGCTCCCTCGAATGAGGCCGAGCCGACCACACTTCTGCGCCGAGTCCATCTCGATCTGATCGGGTTGCCACCCACCGTCGAGCAGATCGACGCCTTTCTGGCGGCTCCCTCGGAAGCAGCCTATGAGGCGACGATCGATCATCTTCTGGCTTCGCCTCGATTTGGCGAAAAGTGGGCCCGCGGTTGGCTCGACCTGGCCCGCTATTCGGACTCGAACGGTTATCAGGCTGACCAGCTAAGGGAGATGTGGGCCTACCGAGATTGGGTGATTTCCGCTCTCAACGCCGATATGCCTTACGATCAGTTCACCATCGAGCAGATCGCCGGCGACTTGCTCCCCGAGGCAACGACCGCTCAGAAGATCGCCACCGGATTTCATCGCACGCCGACTTGTAATATCGAAGCGGGAGTCGACCCCGAGGAGAATCGTACGAATCAGGTGATTGATCGCGTGAATACCACCGGAACGGTCTGGTTGGGCACGACGCTCGATTGTTCGCGATGCCACAACCATAAGTACGACCCCTTCACACAGAAGGACTATTACCAGCTGTTCGCTTTCTTCAACAACACGCCGCTGGAAGTCAAGAACGATGGTGGGGAGAGCGTGCAGTTCGATTTCTATGGTCCCAAGATGACGCTCCCATTGGAGAGGCGTCAGAAGCGAATACGGGCCGAGATCGAATCGCAATTGGAGCAACCCCGCGCGGCATTGCAGGTGGCCGAAGAAAAGGCGCTGTTGGGTCTCTCGCAGTGGGAGAGCGACTTGCTGGCGGGCGAGATTCTACCCACCGGTCCATTAACCAAACAGCGGATCGCGCAACTCAAGAAGATTCTCATCAGGCCGGCAGAGGATCGCACAGAATATGAGAGAAATCGGATCCGAGAGTTGTTTCTCACAACCCGTGAAGCGACACGTGCACTTCGCGAGGAGATCACCGAATTAGAGAAGCAACTGGCGGCGACTGACCCCGATACGACACTAGTCATGGTGGAGATGCCAGAGAGCCGCATGACCAGCATTTTCAAGCGAGGGGAGTTTCTTTCGCCTGGCGAGGCGGTGATAGCGGGAGTGCCGGCGGCACTCCATCCTCTACCCTCCGGTGCCGCCGACAATCGCCTGGGCCTTGCTCGGTGGTTGGTCTCACCTGAAAATCCACTGGCAGCTCGGGTCCGGGTAAATCACTTGTGGGCGGAGATGTTTGGGCGAGGCCTCGTCGCTACAGGGGAGGATTTTGGTACTCAAGGAGAACGACCTTCTCATCCAGATCTACTCGACTGGCTGGCCGTGAAATTCATGGATGACGCCTGGTCCACCAAACGGATGATCAAGCGAATCGTGATGTCGGCGACCTACCGGCAGGCCTCGCGAACGCCGACCGACTTACGCGAGCGTGATCCCGAGAACGTCCTTTTGGCGCGGGGGCCCCGCTTTCGACTGGCGGCCGAGACAATTCGTGATAACGGCTTGGCGATCGCCGGGTTGCTCGATTTGAAGATGGGAGGGCCTCCGGTCTATCCTCCTCAACCACCCAAAATCTGGCGACAGACAGGAAGAGGCGAGCCGGTCTATAGAGCAGCCGAAAATGGCGATCGCTTTCGTCGTGGTGTTTACGTTGTTTGGCGTCGCGTCGCGCCTTACCCGAGCTTTGTCAATTTCGATGCCCCCGATCGGACACGATGCGTGGTGGCTCGCTCGCAGACCAACACTCCGATGCAAGCGCTCACGTTGCTTAACGATCAGGCTTACGTCGAGATGGCAAGGTCGCTGGCTGCTCGTGTGTTGCAAGAAGATTCGGTTGTCGACGACACCGATAGGATCCGACTGGCGTTCAGGATGTGTGTCGCGCGCACCCCGAACAAGGCGGAGGTGAAGGTCTTGAAAGAGCTACTGAAAGAAGAACGATCTCGTCTTTCAGGAAGTTCGGAAGAGACAGCTGCCCTGACCCGTGACGCCCGATTGCCAGCGGACGTGGAAGTACCAGCCGATTCTCAGGAGTGGGCTGCCTGGCTGTGTGTTGCCAATGCACTCCTCAACCTTGACGAAACAATCAGTAAGGAATAGTAGGAACCCATGCCGCCTACGCCCACCGATATTTTGGCGCTCAATCGTCGTTCGATGCTCAAGGCCTCGGGCATGGGTATCGCTGGCGCTGCGCTGGGCTCGCTATTTGCGAAGGAAGCCGTAACGGCGACCGAGAGTTCCAGCCCCGCGGCGGCCAAGCGTCCTGATGTTCCGCCTCGAGCGAAGAACGTGATCTTCTTGCATATGGTTGGCGGACCATCGCATCTCGATCTGTACGACTACAAACCGGTCTTGCAGGAGCGTGACGGCAAGAAGATGCCCGACGAACTGTGGGAAGGATTGCGTTTGGCATTTGTCAGGGAACAACCCAACTTGTTTGGTTCGCCCTATCGCTTTGACAAGCACGGCGAGAGCGGCATTGAACTGTCGAATCTGTTGCCACATCTGTCCGAGGTTGTCGACGAATTGACGGTTATTAAGTCGCTGCACACCGAACAGTTCAACCATGCTCCGGCACAGCTGATGTTTCAGACCGGCTTTGGGCAATTTGGCCGGCCGAGCCTTGGCTCCTGGGTCAGCTACGGACTCGGAAGTGAGAATGAGAATCTTCCCAGCTTTGTGGTGATGAATACGGGGACCATTGCCGGTGCGGGAAATTCCATGTGGGGAAGCGGGTTCCTGCCGACGGCACATCAAGGAGTTGAGTTCCGCACCGATGGGGATCCTGTTCTGTTTCTTTCGAATCCCGCTGGCATCACACGTCCCCGCCGCCGGCGAATCTTGAACAGTATCAATCGGCTCAATGAAGAGCGTCTCAAGGACGTCGGTGATCCAGAAATCGCGACGCGGATTAGCCAGTACGAATTGGCATTTCGGATGCAGACCGCTGTGCCAGAACTGATGGACTTTTCCGACGAACCGCTCTATGTCCATCAGCTTTACGGGACCCAGCCGGGAAAGACCAGCTTTGCCAATAACTGCCTACTTGCGCGGCGACTTGTGGAGCGCGGGGTCCGCTTTGTGCAACTGAATGATCAAGGCTGGGACACCCACGGCAGCATTCGCGCCGGCTTGCCGCCCAAGTGTCGCCAGGTTGACCAGCCGATTGCGGCCTTGATTAAAGATCTGAAGATGCGAGGACTACTGGAAGATACGCTGGTTGTCTGCGGTGCGGAGTTCGGCCGGACACCCATGGCGCAGACCGATCGAGGAAATCAATCGGGGCGCGACCATCACAAAGACGCGTTCACCGTCTGGATGGCCGGCGGCGGAGTAAAACGCGGTTTCGTTTACGGCAAAACGGACGAGATTGGCTTCAACATTGTCGAAGACCCCATGCACGTCAACGATTTCCATGCCACGCTGTTGCACTTGTTGGGTCTGAAGCACGAGCAGCTCACCTATCGTTATCAGGGGAGAGAGTTTCGTTTGACAGATGTCGCGGGTCAGGTTGCCAAAAAGATCCTGGCCTAAAGTCAGGTACTTCTTCGGCAGCAGATTGTATTGTGCGTAACTTACGCGCTGGCTGCCCGCATCATGCTTCGGAGGAGACGCAATGGGTAGATCATCCGATCGACGGCGGTTCCTGGCGAAATCGGCTACCGCGGGCGCCGCTCTCACGCTTGGCGACTTGGGCTTCTTGTCGCGGCTCCAACCCGTCTCGGCGGCCGAAGCCGACGTGAATCCGGCGGAGGTGGGCCTGGATTCGGGCATCTCCGGGACCGTACGCTTTATTGAGACAACCCCTCGCGATCAGTTGCTGGAGCAGGTTGCGACTCGCATCAAGCAGGGGCTGAGCTATCGAGAGCTTCTGGCTGCCCTGTTGCTTGCGGGGGTCAAGAACATCGAACCTAGGCCGTCGGTTGGGTTCAAGTTTCACGCCGTATTGGTGGTGAACTCCGCCCACCTGGCGAGCCTATCTTCACCGCCCGAGCATCGCTGGCTGCCGATATTCTGGGCGCTCGACTACTACAAGAGCGCCGCGGCCCGAGATGTCGTCGAACGTGGCGATTGGACGATGGACCGTGTCGATGAATCGAAGGTTCCGCCTGCGAGCAAGGCGCATCAGGCATTCGTCTCGGCCATGGAGAAGTGGGACGCCGAGGGGGCCGACGCGGCGGTGGCTGGATTTTCTCGCGGCGCGGGTGCGAACGAGATTTACGAGTTGATGTTTCGCTATGGAGCCCGTGACTTTCGGTCGATTGGCCACAAGGCGATCTTCGTCGCCAATAGCTGGCGAACGTTGCAATGCCTTGGCTGGCAGCACGCTGAGCCGGTGCTGCGCTCCCTCGCTTACGCGCTTCTCAACCACGAAGGAGGAAATCCTGCGGAGCGGGATGCCGAAGCGGATCGCCCCTTCCGACGTAATCTCGAGCTGGCCACCAAAATTCGTCCCGATTGGCGTGACGGAACATTGCAGGATGACGCCACAATGGAAATGTTGGTTACCCTCCGCACGGCATCCAACGATGAAGCGTGCGATCTGGTGATCAAGCAGCTCAATCGCGGCGTCTCTCCACAATCCATTTGGGACGCACTGTTTGTCACGGCGGGCGAGATGCTGATGCGCCAACCGGGCATCATCGCCCTGCACGCGGTCACCACAACCAACGCCCTCAATTTCGCCTATCGAGCTAGCGGTAACGACGAGACAAGGCGATTGCTTCTCTTGCAAAACGCGGCTTTTCTGCCGATGTTTCGTGACCGTATGCCGCAACGTGGCGAAGTCCACGCGCGTTCGATTGACGATCTACGCGAGGCAGCTATCGATGCGGGTGAAGCCGTGACTTCTGAAACCATCTTTGCTGAATTGAATGCTCGTCCGATGGCGGCGGCCCAGCGAGCACTGGCCAGCCTCAAGGAGACGGAGAGTGCCCAGTCTCTGATCGATGCGGCTCGGGTATTGGTGTTCATGAAGGGGAATAATGCCCACGACTACAAATTCAGTTCCGCCGTTCTCGAAGACTATTTCCACATTTCGCCTTCCTGGCGAGATTTCTATTTTGCGTCGAACCTCTTCAATCTGCGTGGAAGCGCAGGGCCAGACAATCCGTTGGTGACGCGAATTCGAGCAGCCTTGAACTGAGCGTTATTCACCCCACTCGCGATTCATGGTGATTGCGGCTGTGCGACGCGCATCTATAATGGGCTCTTGCGACGTGTTTCAGAATGCTTGTGGCGATTCGTCGTTTCATCTTTGTTGTGAGCTGGATGCCTAGGGAGAGGGTTGTGTCAGAAAATAATCGTGGCGGTGCGATGAATCTTTCGAGAGTCTTTTTCATATTGATAGCTGTCTCTTGTGGGGGATGCGGTCAGCAAGAAACGGTTGACAACTCCGGTGTCGAGGCCATGGGCCGCGGGGATTTTCGGACAGCGATCGAGGAGTTCACTGTCCTGATCGAAAAACAGCCCGAGATGGCCGGCGCCTACGCCTATCGTGGCATGGCCTACTTCTCCTTGGCCCGTGAGGATCCTGCCAATATCGACAAAGCGATTGCTGACTTCAGCAAGGCTATTGAGCTCAAGCCAAAGGAGGAAGAGTTAGCAAGGCTCCTAGGGCAGCGTGCTAAGGCTTACATTGCACAGCAGAAGCTGCAATTGGCAATTGATGACTTAACGACACTGATTCGACTCCACCCGGACATTGAGGGGAATTACGTTTTTCGGGCGGAATGTCGTTACGCAAAACAGGATCCCGAGGGGGCCGTGGAAGACTTAAGGAAAGCCGCGCAAATCGCCCCGCAGAACGTGTTGGTGCTAGCGAAACTGGCCGAGCGTACTGGCGATATTGGTCTCTTTACGGAATCGTTGAAGGCATGTGATCGGTTCATCGAGTTGGCCCCACCAACGGAACAGCATCTGGGGCACCGGATCCGGGCCAATATCTACTTTCGCCAGAAGAAGTTCAAAGAGGCCATTGACGAATTCTCGATGGTCCTTGGGCGATTTCCTGCGGATGCGGACGCACACTATCATCGTGGACTGGCTCGTCTTCAAATTGGGCAGCTCGAAGATGCCATAGCTGACTTTACGAAGGCGATTGAGGCGCAGCCGAAATTGCTATTGGCCTATCTTCAGCGGGCCCTGTGTCACGAGAAAACGGGAAACCGAGAGTCAGCCATAGACGATCTAACTCAGGCGATTAGTATGGCCCCCCAGAAGCCCGAGCCGTATTTTCACCGCGGCCGCCTCCTGGTGGAAGCGGGAAAGCCGAAAGAGGCGATCGAGAATTTCACCGAACTGATCAAACAGGCCCCTTCCGCCAAGGCCTATCGCGCGCGAAGTGCCGCTCACAAGGCGGCCGGCAATGCCAAGGCGGCCAGTGAGGACGAAGCGCAGGCGGCCCGACGCGAGAACCCGAAGAAGGGCAGTTAGTCGCTCCGGGCTCCTGGTTAGGCTTTCCGCGTGTCCGACGCCATACTCTTGTTATGGGATGGAATCTGAAATGAAGACCACTTCTCTCGGGCAAACAGGCGTTGAAATCTCTCGGCTCTGCCTCGGTTGCATGAGCTACGGCGATCCCGCCTGGCGACCTTGGGTTCTGGATGGAGAGGCGGCGATGCCGTTTTTTCGACGCGCCGTCGAAGCGGGGATTAACTTCTTCGACACGGCCGACATGTATTCTCTTGGAGTTAGCGAGGAGATCACCGGCAGAGCGCTGCGTGAGTATGCCAATCTCGACGAGTGCGTGATCGCCACCAAGGTCTTCAACAAGATGTCGGATGGTCCCAACATGTCGGGGCTTTCCCGCAAGCACATTCAGCAGGGATGTGAAGCAAGCTTGCGTCGTCTCGGCGTGGACACCATCGACCTTTACTATGTTCATCGCTTCGACCCGCAGACGCCGATCGAGGAAATGATGGCCGCGCTCGACCTACTGGTACAACAAGGTAAAGTTCGTTATCTCGGTGCCAGTAGTACGGCGGCCTGGAAGTTTGCCCAGGCTCTGGCTTGTTCCGACACGCGTGGCCTAACCAGATTCGTGGTGATGCAGAATCACTACAATCTTGTCTACCGCGAAGAAGAACGAGAGATGATCCCGCTTTGTGAAGCGGAAGGTGTGGCCGTCGTGCCGTGGTCGCCTTTGGCCCGAGGTCTGCTGACGGGATCTCGACAGAGCATAGATGACACCAAGGCGACAATTCGCGCCGAGAGCGACGATTTCGCGACTCGGCTATACGATCATCCCGGCGACTGGGATGTCGTGCAGGCTGTTTGCACCCTCGCTGAGCAACGCGGAGTTTCTCCTGCTCAGATCTCCATCTCCTGGCTGTTGGCCAAACCGGGTGTCACGGCCCCGATCATTGGAGCGACCAAGCTGGAGCATTTGAATGCGGCGATAGAGGCCGTTGATATTCAGCTCAGTGATGCCGAAATCGCCTTGCTGGAAGAGCCGTATCAACCCCACGACGTGCGGGGGTTCGACTAGGCGGAAGGAATCGCGGCCAATTAGAACTGAACCTTGACGAGCGGTCGCACCAAAAAAGCTGCCGCCATCGACACGATCAGCAAGGTTAGCCACCAGGGGACGTCGAAGCCGAATAACGGCGTCTGCTGATAAGGATCGACGACGTGCAGAGTGATTCTCTTCACGTCAGAATCGGCACCGAATGCCGGTTCTCCGGGGCTGATAATTTGGTCCCACAGATTCTGGCTCGGAATTTCCAGGTCCTGAGCACAGAGGGTGGCGCGGGAGTCAGCAATGCCGATTCGCTTCTCACCTCGCTGATCCTCTAGCTTCCAGCGAACCCTGGCTGACTTCTCGTCGGTCGTTGTGACATTCCAGGAAATGATCGGATCGGTCGGATCGTGATGTGGGGGATCCGCAAGTTGGATACCGTCGTCCACTTCGAGTTGTAAGTTGGAGACACGTGGCCAGGCGTCCGGGTCAAGTTCGATTTCCAGAACCGCCGTTTCTCCCTTTACAAGTGGACGATGTTCGTACCACCTCGCTACCTGGGTGAGCAACAAAATGAACGGAATGAACATCACCAATGCTGGCGGGAGAGAGTACCAGAGGCGAAGCGCAGTGTAGCGAAACAGTCGCCCCATGCTAACGAATAACGTACCCAGGTCGTCCTTGAATAGCTTAATCGCCAGCACTTGGGCTCGAGAAAGATCGGCGACACGGCGCAGCGACTGCTGTCGGGACGTGTAGCGGAACACGATCGCCATCAGTACACCGACGACGACAGATAAACCGATCAGCACCAAGATGGGTGGCCAACCGGTTAGCAGCGAGAAGATCGCATCGGTGATCGATGTAAGAACCGCGTTCAACTTGTTCATCGGTTATTCGATGTAGCCCAGTCCGCGGAGTTGCTCTTCGGCTTGTTGCTGTTCGAGATCCGATTCGGATCCCTTGACGGCACGCTCCAGTACGTGGCGTATCAGTTCATCGGTCGATGAGTAGCCGGCCTTCTCGGCTTCCGCCGTGAGCTGTTCGTAGAGCTGTTTCTCGATCTTGATCGATTTCTTGGAAGAGAATGCCACGATAAGCAACCTGTAGAATATGGGTGTGGATGGTCGAGGAGGTATCTTGGATACCAATTGCGACGATTAACTGGGCGGCCCGAAGAGCGATTTCCCTGTCATCTGTTGGGGGGTGTCGATGTCGAACAAATCGAGGATCGTGGGCGCAAGGTCGGACACCGACGCTTTCTCGGCGGACACCGGACGACTCGTGAACAACATGCCTGGCACCTGCTCAGCGGCAATCAGGTGGGTTCCGCTCCAGCGATCCATGTTGTCTTCCACGAGATCGCGAGGGCTTTCACCCAGGATCGTGGCCCAACTTGCCCGATATCCATCATTGTAACCGATGATCATATCGGGCGCAATGTCACGATCGGCTCCCGGGTAGATGTCTTCAACGAGATCGATGTGGTCGATAATCGGAGTGCCATCGACGTCGCGAACCTTCATCAGTTCTTCGCGAATCTGTTCCAGGGTTCCACGGGCGGCCTGAGACTCAAGAGCCCCGTATTTCTCTCGCCCTTGAAGATTGAGGTAAAGCGCATTCATTCCAAAGCCGTACGCCTTCGTGGCTGCCCAGTCGACGGAACTAAGAGTGTCTTTTGCGCGTCTGGCCGATGAGCCGCGGCTGGGCAGCTTGAGAAATCCCGAATCCGCCAACCAGCGGTTAAGGTTAAAGCCGCGTCGAAAGCTGGTGAAGCCATGATCGGAGAATACAATTAGCGTGTCGTCGGGGCCAAGCGCATCGAGAGACTCCCCGACGAGGCGATCGGTCTCGATGTAAGTATCCGTTACGACGTTTTCGTACCGTCCAAGTTCCTCAGGCTGACGGCCGGGATGTTGTTCATCGCGGTCACGCCAGAACATGTGTTGGAGAAGATCGGTTCCCCCGAAATAGAAGAACAGGCAGCCCGACTTGAAGTCGGCGAGAGCCTGGCGGAATTGGGCGGTTCGTTCTTCCGTAGCGAGGGCTGATTGAGCCAGGAATTCATCTTCGCTGAGAGCACCACTTCGCAGGGCTTTGTTGTCTTCTGGGATTCCGGCGGTATAGAAACGCCCGTGCGTTTTGGCCAGTTGGTCGCTGAAGTCAGCAGGCGTGCTGATCGGATTTACTGGCGACGTTGGATCGAGGTTGATGGGGCTGACGTAGAGTTCGAACTCGGGATGGACTTGCTTGACGTAGAGTCGCACCATGCCTCGCATCGAGGTCGGAGCGCCGGCCGCGTCCAAGGCGGTCGAGTAGTCAATTCCGGTGGGGAATTCGACTGGAATCCAGTCGCTCCATTCGCCTTCGCCGAGCAGCACCACCGATCCAGACAACGATATCTTGACGATCGGCGTATTGGGGTCTCGGGTAATTCCGATGGTAGTGCTCAATAGAGGCGGCTTTTTTCCGCTTTCCGTCTTGCGAAGAAAATTCGGCGGCCCCTTTAATTCCGTGTTCAAGCGATGCTTGTTTCCCATGTTCAAATGGACGAAACGACCACCGGAGACATCGCCTCCACGTTTGGGGCCGTAGTATGTGAAAGTTCCCCAGGTGCCGAGCAGATCGGGTGTTCCCATGCCGGAAATTGCTCGAAACCTTCCCGGTCCCGAGGGGGCGGCCGTCGGATAGTTGGAAGGCAGATAGTAGATGTCGGTGTCGATTCCGCTCTCACTGAGATAATCCCAGAACGCCGGACCCTGACGAAGCGATCGCGTCGTGCCGCCACTCAGCGGAATATCCCACTCCCCAATGGAGAGAGCCCAATCGTGCTCCGGCGGAATCGCTTCAGACGTCGACATGCGGGATCGGATCGCGATTCCATCTCCATCCGGGCGAGGGTCTCTGTGGATGAAGTCGAAAATATTGTGCAGGGCGGGATCCGAACCGCTGATAATATTGGAAAAGGCGACGGGCGTGTGGGGCGGTGTGCTGGTGGCAATCTTCTGGAAACCACCTTGTTCAGCCAGGCGTTTATAGTTCGGCAGCTTACCCGCGTTCATGAGCGATTCGACAATTCGCGGATCCATGCCGTCAAAAGCGACGACCAACACGCGCTTGCCCGTGGGGCCACTGCCGCTTCCGACGCCCGGCAGACAGCCTGGCATCATGGAAGCGCCCGCTCCGCAGGCAATCATTTTGACGAAGTCACGTCGTTGCATGGTGTGCGTACTTGGGATTGGTGTTCGCTGAGAGGACGTCTTTGTTCTCGCCTGTTGAAATTATGTGGCCACGCTTTGTGGCGGGCTCTCCTCACGCAGGAGGGACTTTCCATCCATGTAGGAAGGCTTGTCCACGCCTAGGAGATCGAGTGTGGTCGGTGCCAGGTCGATAATGTTGGCCTGCTCCGCGTCCAAGTCGAGATTGCTGAAAATCACCCCCGGGACTTTCGCCGGGTGAATGCAGTGATCGCCACTCCAAGCCTTCGTGTTATCGGAGAATATCTCTGGGGCGGACTTGCCGACGGCGGAGTCCCAGGAGACGCGATACCCAACGTTGTAGCCGATGATGATGTCGGGGGCGGCCTCCACATAAGGGCCCTGATAAACATCTTCCCGAGCGACTGCCTCGTCGATCGCAATTTCATCCTGTTCAGAATCGCGAAGACCAGATAGTCCCTGACAGATCTCGGAGACGAGCTCTTTAGTTTCTTTACCGGGGCCAACAATTCCTTCCGACTCGCGCCCCCGCTGATTGACGAAAATTCCCGCCAGCCCAAGAGCAAACGCCTTAGTTTGGCTCCAGTCAACGTCCGCCAAGTACATCTGATCGGAGTGACTCTTGTCATTCTTGAGTTTCAGGTAGCCGGCCTTCAGAAGCCAGGCATTGAGATCGACACCGCGACGGAAAGGCTTGAAGCCGTGGTCGGACATGACCACCAGTGCTGTGTCGTCATCGATGGCATCCACAGTACGTCCCACAAGCTTGTCCATACGCTGGTACATCTTGCGAATCGTGTCGCGATGGGCCTCGTTCTTCTCGGAGTCGTCATCGAGTGCCGGATGGCCTTCGTCCTGAAATCGCCAGAACATGTGTTGGATGCGGTCGGGGGCATCAAAGACGCAAGTGACTAGGCCTCGGCGGACGCGCTGCAGCGAATCGAAGAACATTTCCTGGCGTTCCTCATCGATGTCGTACGACATTTTCAAGAACGCATCTTCGCCCATCACATGCTCAGAGAGTGACCAGGTGTCTTCTGCCAACCCGAGCGTCGCGTAAGCGCCCTGTTGTTTGGCGAGATAGATCGAATAAACCTTGGGATGCGAAATCGGCATCACTGGCTTGTCGGGATCGATGTGGGCGGGCGTGCAGTACATCTCGAACGGGGGATCGAATCGTTTTAGATAGAATCGACACACCCCGCGAACCTTGAATCCCGGCGCCAACTTAAACGGAATACGGATCCAGTCGGTGAATTCGTTTGGTTTAAGCCGAACCTGCGTGTCTGCAACATGGAGTGTGGCCTCCCCTTGAGTATCGCCCACGACGCGAATCGGAACACGAACCTGTGGACCGTCGCGCTGAAGTGGATTGTCGGGCCCCGGCAGGAAAGTGTTCACCGTGGTGCCGCTGCGCTCGACCGCAACGCGCTCACCTCCCAGGTCTCCCGCTGAGGAGTCGTCGACGTCTGCTTCGTCGGTTTCGGTGAAGTACGTGAACGTTCCTTGCGTGCCGCGTAGATCGGGTACGCACATCGCCGATAATTGAACCCCGTGAAACTTGTCCGGTGGAAAGGTGATCGGCACTCGCAGGATAGCGCTGAAAATGCCTGACTCGCCTAGCACATTCCAAAACGGCTTGCTCTTCCGCAGCCCGTCGACGCGTGATCGGGACAAAGGAATCCGATAGCGACCGAGCTTAAGAGTCCTTTGCGAAGGACGAGTCACGACCGAGGACATTCGCGGCCCATAATCCGAAGGGCTGCGGGTCAGAAAGTCGAAAATGTTGTGCTTGCCCGGGTTGGTGCCGGTGCTGAAGGAGGACCAAGCCACCGGGGAAAGCGGAGGCCAGGTCGTGCCTAGCCGCTTGTACGTACCGGCGTCGCGAAGTTTCGCGAGATTGGGCAATAATCCCTCTTCGAGATATTGGTCGACCAGCATGGGGTCGAGCCCATCGAGGCCGAGGATGACGACGCGTCGCACCTTGGCATTGGCCAACGCCCTGCGTCCCCGGATGGCGCGCCACGTCCAGCGGATCGGCCAGGTTATTAACGTCAAGAAGGCCGAGGCCATGGCGACGAGCACCGCCACGAAAGAACCGACCAGCGCGATTCCAGCTCCCGGGCCAATATAGGCATGAGACGTGGTGGTTTCTTCCGACGCCAAACCGCCACCGGCTAGTGAATCAGCCTGCGTGATGACGAGCAAGGCCAGCAAGGCAAAGCCAAATAGGGCGGCGTCGGCATCTTTTCGAACGAGATGCATTTTGCGAACTTCGTCCAGCCAAATTGAAATAAGTCTTGCTATCATCCTAATTCATTGATATCAGCAGAATCTGACCAAAAAACGCACAGAGGGCGAGCGCCCGTTAGGTATGGATCCATGTGCCGAGGCGACCCTCGATACCCGTCTCAATCTCCTCGCTGTCGGTACAAATCAGGGTCGACAACGCCTGCCATGGCCCTGGCGTCGAGCGGGCGGGCGAGGAACTCGCGGATCTGATTGGCATGGGGTAGGGGCTCGTCGACCACCCGAGGGTAGTCGAGGTAGAGGACATCGAAATTCGGCTGTGCCGCTAGCCAATCCTTCGTCTTCATCAGCTGGCGGTCAAATATCTCGGTCAACTTGTCAGTCGAAATATCGGCCCCCTTCTCCCCCCGCCGATCGAGCATGACCTGTTGTGATGCCAAGACTTCTGGGTAATCGCGTTGCATGAATATGACACGATACTCGTGTGTCGCGGGCAAGTCGGCCAGCAACATATAGATCATTTTGACGGCCTTGCCGGCAGCGTCCTGGAGCCAGGCGCTGTCTTCGTTCGTCCGTTTAACCGCTTCGAACTCGTAGTAGCCGCCTGGATTATCTTCATCGGCTTGCCGGACATTGTCGGTCAGGACCTCCATACCGCCGGCGGAGAGCATCTTCATCATCATCGACGTGCCGCTCCTGGGCAGGCCGGTGACAATGGTAAGAAATGTCGAATCCTTTGAACTCATGGAGGCAGGAATTTCTTGGTTGCTACGGCCTGTTGAGTGTTTGCGAACGAGCTGGTTGTTGAGAGATGAGGCACCAGTGAGGGCAGTTTTCAATTATACACGGTTCCTCGAAGTTGCCATCGCGGGGGCTTCGTTATCTCGCCGGATAATGGCGCAAACTGGGCGGACCAAGTGGAATGGTCGGATCTAGCGGGCCTCTTTCGTCTAAGAGAGCTTCTTGATCAGGCCGAGAAAGCCCTCTTTGGCTCCACGCCGATGGGCCGACGCGTCTGCCTTGGCGGCCAATTGTTCTCGATGTTCGCAGAACCAACTGTAACTTTCCCGGAGCATCTCATCGTTGGAGTACTTTGGTTTCCAGCCCAACTCCAGCAATTTGCTGACATCGAAATGGTAAGGGATATGATAAGTCCGATAGTGCCAGGCGCTCAGTGGACTAAGTCGCACCCTGTCGAGAAGTCGCAATGCCGTGACCGCTGGCCAGGCGGGTAGGCTCTTGACCTTGGAGTCGGTGCCGGCATGAACTATGAGATTTTCCAGCATTTCGCGGAGCGTGCCATAGCGATCGGTGCCGACGTTGTACATTCCTGGTTTCTCGGCCTCGTAGGCGAGCATATACGCGTCCATCAAGTCGTGGGCGTGTAGAAACTGAAATGGGTTGTCCCCCCGACCGATGACATAGACATTGCGCCCTTCTTGGATCCATTCAAACAGAATCTTGAAGATTCCGAAGCGGCCCTCGCCAATGATTGTGCGTGGCCGGATTGAGATCAGTGGCAAGCCCGCTTCGCTGCAGACTTCCGTGACGGCCACTTCGCCTCCAAGTTTCGAGCGACCATAGATCTCAAAGGGACAGAGCTCCGAATCGTCGCGTATGGGACTGTCCTTGGGCATGCCATAGATGGAGCATGAATTCATGTAGATGAACGCATTGACCCCCGCCGCGACGGCCGCTTCGGCGACCGTTCGGCTCCCCTCAGCGTTGACCTCCCAGAATTTTCCGCCGGACCTGGTGATGGGCACCAAAGCGGCATTGTGATGTACGACATCGACTCCGGACATGGCCCGCGCGACGCCTTCGCGATCGCGCACGTCGCACTCGACATACTCAATATCCTTCGGGCGGGAAGGATCTTCCCAGATATCAAATATGCGGACTTCTTCACCTCGTTCGAGCAACCGTCGCGCAATGAGATTGCCGACAAAGCCAGAGCCGCCTGTAACCAAGTGCTTCACGTTTGCGTTTACCTAATCATTGTCAGGGTAGAGAGTTATTCTGAATCATAGCACAGCAGGGAAGATCGAGATGGATGCCAATCCGACCGTTTTTGGCGACTAATCTCGGCGGGCAGGTTGATTGTCATCCTGTTTCAGTAGGGATCCCGCCTGTAGATGGTCCGCAATCGCGGTAGCGGCGATCTGGTGCGCTTCTTCATTAGGATGTTGATCGGTCGGGTGAACCCACAGGTCTGGCCCTGGGTGTTCTCTATAGGCGTCGCGAAGATCGAGCACGTCGATGCCTGCCTGCTGACAATAAGACTGCACGGTATCGTGTATCGACTGGAAAGGATATTCTCCGTCGAGATCGACAAAAAATGGGAAGATGGCCACCAAGAGGCCAATCTTGCGCTCCGCGCAAGTCTGGCGGATATCGCTCAACGCCTGACGGCAGCGACTCCATTTCTCGCTGTTCTCAGAAAAGCTCTCCACGCATTCGCGTATATACGAGTTGCCACGAGTCCGCTGGAGAATCTTCTGTCGTCCCCAACTCCACAGGTGTGAGTAATTCGACAGAGTATCTGGTTCCTGGTAGAGAGCCGTATACTCGCGAAAGAACTCCACCCGCGTGTTTTCCTGATTGGCATTTGCTTCCACGTCATTTAAGACGAAGAAGACGATGACGAGATCGGGGTCGTACTCGAGTCCGCGTCGAATAAGTAGGTCGCGTTGGTTACCGGTATTGAAGCCACTAATCCCTGTGTTGATGGACTCTATGCGGCGGTCGTCCTCTTGGTCCTGCAACATGCCTTCGAGTTTGCTGAGGCAGATATCCTCCTGAGCGATTCCTTGGCCGAAGAGATAGCTATCACCAAGTCCGAGGATGCGAAATGTGCCTTCGGGCTTCTCTAGTTGGCGTTCCTGATCTCGCCAGCCGGCGGAATTGAACTTGTGCTCCACGGTGGCGTCGGGACCGAAGGTGCCCCGCGGATCGGTGTCGTAGCGGCTGACAATCGTTGAACCAGGAACGAATCCGAGTTCAACAGTCGCGGTTTCTCCCCCAGGGCCGGGCAACACCCGATCGACTCGTTGCGCCAGGTACTGCCCCCGGATCCCGACGACACGAAACGCCGCTTCCAATAGAAGCACGGTCAAGACGATAGAACCCAGGGCCAAGCCGAGTTTGACCATTAGAGAATACGATCGCTTGGTGTCGTGGGCTGGTCCGGAGGGCATAATTGACCGAAGGAAGGAAAAAGGACGAATAGGGGGCACGCCAGGCAATTGTAGCTTGTAGAGCGATTATCGGTCCGCGGTGAGCCACGACAAGAACCTTGCGTCGTCTGGACCGGTTGCCTTCCGCCGACGAGGGAGTGTTATCCTGATTCTACGGCAAATCAGGCTTGGTGAGAAATCTCTTCTCAGGCCCAACTCAAGCTTGCCGGCGGCTAGTCGCGGCTCAGCATCCCTGTTGGTTCCTTGGACACCCAGCGCGATATAATGGGCAACAGGGAGCGTTACGGGCTCCTCCGTCCGATCTTTCCAGCCTAGGTGCGAAGTGACAGAATCCGCGTCAAAAACCAGCTCTCGACGTCGATTCGGACGTTCCACCCGTTTGGCCGTGGTCGCCGCCGGCCTCGTCCTCGGGCTTCTAATCGGAGAATTGGCGATTCGCCTGTCGGGGCTCGCCCCAGGACTTCGCCCGATTGCTGTCAGTGACCCGAATTCCGTCTACCAGAAATCCAGCAATCCCCGCCTCGGTTTCGAGATGAAAGCGAACTATCGGGCAAGTGATCCCGATTCTTTTCTCAACTACCCTCGCACAAACGCTCACGGGCAACGCGATATCGAGCGAACGATCGATAAGCCCCAGGGGACACTTCGAGTCATCTTGCTCGGCGATTCGGTTGTCGAGGGATTCGGGTTGCGCGAAATTGACCAGACCCTCTCACGTCAAATGGAGCGACGGCTGGCCGGTCGCAACTGGGAGGTGTTGAACTTCGGAGTCTCCGGTTATTGCACCTTGGCGGAAGTGGAATTGCTCAAGACGAAGGGTTTGCAATTCTCACCCGATGTCGTCGTATTGGTCTTCGTGCAAAACGATTTTGAGAACTATAACCAAGACAACGCGGGCGTCGCACAACAGGAACCCCCGCCGTGGCTCGTCCGTCAGCTGGTGTCCGGCTCTCATCTGGTTCGTTACGGCTTTGCGAAGCTGGGGCTCCTAGGTTCGCAGGCGGCGGCTCCAATTAGCAATAATAACGTCGTCGAAGGCCTTCAGGAGTTCGCGGAACTAGCAAAAGAACACCAGTTTCAACCAGTGATTGCCATCTGGCCCCAGTTTGCCGATGACCAGGTACTCGACTTGCACCCGATGCCAGGAAATGACGGAGACCTGATCATCGAACGACTCGCGCGGATGCATGGCATTTCCAGCATCCGACTCTCGACCGTTTTCCGCGACCATATGCGGACGAGTCGTGCCGTGAGCAATCCTCGCATCGGCTATAGCGTGGAAGGCGATGGCATGCATCCGAATCCCGATGCGGTTCAGCTGGCGGCGGATGTTTTGGTCGGTATGGTAGATCGAGTCTGGAAGGAGTCGAGCGAAGGCCACAAACCCTTTAAGGCTGAGTCCAAGGTCGACACCGACGCGGTAAGAGCGGCGGAGATGGCCAGCAGCAACGATCCCGACAACGCCCAGCGATACTCCAATCAGGCCAACGTGTATCTCCGCAAGGGCCAGCCCGAGATGGCCGTCACCTATTATGAGCTGGCACTCTCACTCGATCCTGACAGTGCCGATGTGCATACGAACTACGGGAAGGTCCTCGGTGAATTAGAACGACGCGATGAAGCACGAGAGCACTTCGCACGAGCGGTCGAACTGGCTCCAGGACATGCCTATGCCCTGACCAATTTCGGCTTGTTCTTGATGGAAGAGGATGCATTTGACGAGGCGATTACTCATCTCCAGAAGGCAGTCGAAGTCGAGCCTCATCGAGCCGACTCTCATTTCCATTTGGGCCGCGCGGTTCAGAGTTCTGTCAGCTCGGGAGACGACAGTCTTGGCCGCGCGGCATCGCACTACGAGAAAGCGTTGTCGATTGACCCTGGGCTGGCTGCGGCGAGATACTTTCTGGCGGTTATTCGACAATCCGAGGGACGGCAGCGCGAAGCGATTGAAGAATACCGTCTGGTTATTCAGGCGTTACCGGAGAGCGTCAAGGCTGCCAATAACCTGGCTTGGCTGTTGGCCACCTCCGGTGACACAGATCTCCGCGATGGTCAGGAGGCGATTCGGCATGCCGAGACGGCGGCACGTCTCACCGAGAACAAAGATCCGGGAATTCTCGATACCCTGGCGGCCGCCTACGCCGAGGGGGGGCGTTTTCCCGAAGCGATCGAGACCGTTCAGAAGGCGATCATGTTGAACGAGGGGCAGGGTGGCGCGGATCTCGAAGGGTTGCGCGAGCGATTGGAACTGTATAAGGGAAGTACTCCTTACCGAGAATCGAGTCTTGAAGGCCGAACCAGTCGCTCGAACGGGGGAAACCAACTCCCTGGTGGCCGTTAGGGTCCTAGTGGCTTCAGGCTCTGATTCAGTTCGTCTTCGAATCCCTGGATTCGGGCGGCGTTCGCAGAGCTCAGCTCGATAAACCTTCTTATGGCCTCCCGCTGCTTCGCGAGCTTGATACGGAGAGCTTCTTCCTCTTCAGGCTTGATCCCTGTGAGCAAAGGAAAGATATCGTCCTGTCGATAGATCGCGTCGAGGCAGTTAAGGCTCTGGTAGAAAGAGGCGGGCTTTTTCGGTACGGAAAAGAACTCGACGTAGGGATGATCGTCTGTCACCGGCTCAACGTCATCTACGTACTTTGCAATCGTCGCTGGCCCCATGACGTAGTTGGCAAGAAATGCGACGGGATCATCGAGTCCCGTGACCGCGAGATCCTGTTTGACTAGCGGCGACTGCATGCGCCGAGTTAAGTCAGGAAGATTAATGGATAGTTCCTGTTGCGTACCAATTACGGCCAGCGTCCCCTCAAAAAACCAGAGCGACGTGTGTGGGAATACCTCCGAGAAAGCTCTCAATAGGCCTTGTTGATCTCGGGCTGATTGGCTGTGAGGAGGCAGCCATTGGCACATGACACCTTTCTCGGTGAGGCGCGACTTGCAGATCTCGTAGAATTCTCGTGTATAGAGACTGATCGCTCCGGGGAAGTATGGCGGCATTGGCTCCAAGCTAATGACGTCGTACTTGCGATTCGTTGTGAGAAGGTGATTTCTCCCATCGTCGATGATGAGATTCGTCCGGTCATCCTCGAGGATATTTCGATTGCGGGATTCGAAGTAATGGGCAACGTCAATAACTTCCTCGGACAATTCAACAATGTCGAACCGTTCGTGTTCGTACATTCCAACCGTGCCGCTAGTAGTCCCTGTCCCGAAAGCAATCACCAGGACATCCTTCGGGTCGTCACATAGCAACATTGGCAAGTGACCGAGCATCCGCATGTAGTTGTAGCTCTGTGAAGTGCCGGCGGCACTAAAGCCTTCGATAAACAAGTCTCGTGCTTTTCTTCTTGCTCGATGTTCCACGACCGTGGTAGTACCCGAGGTCCCTTCCTTGTAGCTGAGAACCTCGAAGTTGTCTTCCAGAGCACCTCGGATTCCAAGTTCCAATGCCGGCATGGTGCTCTTAAAGGAGACAATTAGCAGCGGAGCCGCTAAGACGACGCACACTCCCAGTGAAATCATCTCATAGGGAATCGAGCGTGCCTTCTCCGATTTGGCGGTCGAGACCATGCCAGCCATGGCCAATACAATCCCACCTAGTGCAATATTGATCAGAGCGATGAGCAATAGACCATGGCTGATGCCAATGTTCGGGATGACCACGAAGCCTACGGCCATGGCGCCCAGGGCCGAACCCAACGAATTTAGCAAGTACGCCTTGCCTACATCTCGACCCAATCCTTGCAGGCTGCTGACATAGATTTTGTTCACTAACGGGAATGTGGCGCCCATCAGGATCGTGGGGACAAGCATCAAGGAAGCCGTACTGGAAAACAGCCGCCAGGAGAATTCGAGCCACGAATCGGCGAATTCCAGACTGTTGCGGTTGGTAAGCGCCTGGAAGAAATCGGGATCGGACAGGACGATTTGCGAGCCGAAGTAGGCAGTCAATCCAATGGCGAACTGGATTACCGCAAACAGCACCAGCAGATTCTTCTGCTTGTCGACGAGCTTGGCAAAGAGGATGCTACCGATAGCCAGCCCACACAAGAACGTAGCCAGCATGGCGCTGAAGGCATACGTTGTCACGCCTGCGGCGAAGACGAGCATCCTCGTCCAAAGCACCTCATAGGCCAGCGCACAGAAACCGGACATGAAGAACCCAAACAGGATCACCGAAGCCACGAGCGGTGGAATCGCTGGGCGGGGCTCGTCGGCTTCTGCCGTCGGCGGGGCCTTGCTCTGATTGTGCTTGTCCGCGTGCGAATCGCCTTCGGCAGCGGCACCCGACTTGCGGATCTGTGCATTGACGACGATGGCCGTGATGCCGATCGTGATATTCGCGGCGGCCGCCCAGTAGGTGGTGGTCGTCTGGCCAAGCAGTCGGATCAAAATGAAGCCGGTCGCCAGGCAGCCAATGACGGCGCCCAGCGTATTGACCGTATAGACCGTTCCCACGCCCGTTCCAAGTCCACGAAGACCCTGCACAAAGAACTTGACGATGATGGGGAACGTGGCACCCATCAGCGACGCGGGGATGAGAATCGTCGTGAAATAGAGCACGAATTTGATCACGCTGTGCTCGAAGTAGGAGGCCTCGGGCCAGAGTTCCCGATGGATGTAAATATTGAGGCCCATCAGGGCATCCACCACGAATGGGAACAGCAGCGCGATACCGCCGATGATGAGTTCCAGGATACCGTAGACCTTCAGGGGTTCGCCGTGGCGGTCAATGAATCTTCCGAAGAAGTAGCTCCCGATCCCGAACCCGGCCATAAACGAGGCTAGAATCGTGCTGACCGCGAATGTTGTGCTGCCAAAGATCAAGGTCAGCATGCGGGTCCAAGTGATCTCGTAGATCAGCGCGCATGCACCTGAGGACAAGAAGAGAAGAAGGGCGAACAGTCTCAAGTCCGTGATTCCTTACGGTGCATCGGGGGGGGCTGCAAGGTGAGATCTCATACACTCTGGACCGAATCTATTGTAGTCCGCGACGATCGTCAATCTGGATGCTCCTCGGGCAGCGCGAGGAAAACAAGGCGAATCCAGCCGTAAGACATGGAAGATTGTGCAAGTTGCACTAGTGGCAGGGCGCCGGCCGGTGGCGCTATTCTTCAACTGATATCGGACGATCATCTCGTTGCTGGAGAATCTGATTGAAGCGATCCTCATCAATCTGGCCGTCGGGCCCGATCAGGATGTCAGAATTCTCTTGCACGTCGGTCTCCTGACGGGACTTGTTCCAGAGTTCAAGAACTTGAGCAGGTGCGGCGGCTCGATCTTGCTCTGGTCCTAGCCAGTCGTACTTGAAGTTAGCGAACGCCGGGATGCGTCGGAGAGAACGGTAGGCCACATATCGAATGGCGTCATATGGATCATTGAGAAGTTGGCCAAGATAGGGGGCCAGCCAGGAGTTCTTGGAAGTCTCGGTGGCCGGTTGCCATCCCATGTGCCAGGCGATCAGTACGCGTTGGTCGGCACTTCCTCTCAAGCCGAAAAGTGCCGCTGACGAAGTCGATTTCTGCTCCTCGGTTAACTCCGGTACGGGGTGGTCGTACCACTTGGTGAGATGTTCGCCAGTCCATTCCAGCGTCTTGTCGAGGTGACAGAGATTGCAGGCATTCGGCCGGCCGGTGTCGAGCGTCGTCTGGACACTGGGATTCGTGTTTTGATGGGCTCGAATCGCTTTCATGACCCCATAGGTGGTGTGGGGCATGTGGCAGTTGTAGCAACGGCTGCCGGCTGACTCCGCTCCGTGGTGTGTGTGCTCAGGGATGGAGTCCATCGAGTGGCACTGCAAACAACCTTGGTCGCCATTCATTCCTTCCTTGAGCTGGTCGTTGGCCCACTCATCGAGGGACTGGGAATCGTCTGAGTGATGATGCATGGTGTGGCACGATAGACAGCCCATCTGATGACGCTCGTGTCCTCCCTGGAAGCAGGGCGATTGAACGAGGTCACTGTATTCACGCCCTGAACCACGGACCATGCCGTCGGGCCAAAACCTGCCTTGCATCTGAGGGCCACGTTCCACGTACTTCTCGTGCGAGTCAATCTCAACCGTCTCGGTCAATTCGTCCCCAGGGCGATAACTGTGTCCTCGGTCTGGAAACGGAGCGCTAATGAAATGCCCCGGCTGGTATTTCACGTCACTATGGAAGGCGTGACTGTGGCAGAAGCCGCATATCTGGGAGGAGAGCCGAGGCGAAAGCTGCGATGGTTCGACGATCGTGTCGTCGATGTCATCGGTGAGATGAAATTGGTATCGGCGCAAGGGGTCCTGGTTGGCGGCGACGTGGTTCTCGCCCGGACCATGACATGCTTCGCAGGCGATGCCAAATTCGGCAACCTTGGTGCCGGTGCGATAGCCCGGGTGAGGGGCTGTGGAATGACAACGAATGCAGTTGGCGCCCCAGAATTCCCGCACGTAATTCCTTATCGAGCTTTGCCTGGGAGCCAGAAAAACCGACTCTCGCGGGACCCAGCGATTGTCTTCAAACAGAAATGAGGACTGAATCAACTCGGCGTGATTTTTTTTCTCTGACTCGACCCACACGTATTGCATGGCGTGCGATCCGGTGGTCATGACCACACGACGTTTTCTCTCGTTGCGAGTTCCGAGATCGGTCATAGCATAATGCTGGCCATCTTCCTTGAACAAACGGTGATGCCGTCCATAGCCGTGGACATGAACATTGTCGAAGTCACCGACAACAGTGTCCGAGTTCGCTTCCTGGGTCATCGTGCGATGATACGATCGGTGCCAGGAATCGTACTGGGTCGGATGACAAGCTCGGCAGGCGTCGGACGAAACGTACCCGTTCTCGGGGACTTCAACCGGACGGATGCTCGTCTCCACGACATTCGCCGCGGTCGGCCTCGTGGGGCTGGAATGGAATGAGTACCAGACGATGACACCGGCGCAGACGAACCAGAGACTGGCTGAGGCGACGACAACCGGGCGACGGCGACGCCAGTAAGTCGCGACAATCGGCACCAGAGCGATCGTAATCGCAACGAGAAACAGAATAGTTTCACTCTGGAAGGGGGAGGGGCTCATGCAGGAATGCTCGTTACCCACGTAGGAGGAGTTTTCCGAGTCAACCGGCGGATTTACCGCCTAGTGGCCCTGGAATTCATATCATAACATACTTGGATAGAAATCCGAGCGAATTGCGGTTCGTAGGCCGATTCCATAGGCCGCGTGTGCCAGAACGACACACCCTCAAGTGACAATTTCGACAACTTGCTGACCCTTGAGCTACTATGCCTGCAAATTGCCTTGTCTGTGACCATGCGATCGAGCCTTTTCTTTCATTTGGGCGGATGCCGATCGCCAACGGTTTTCTGCGACAGGAGGACTTTGGATCGGAATTCTTTTTCGAGCTGAAGACCGGACTTTGTGAGCAATGTGGCATGGTTCAGCTCACCGAACACGTTGATCCGGACAAATTATTCCACGAGAATTACGCTTACTTCTCGTCGATATCTACCAGAATGGCTGCCCATTTTCAGGCTATGGCGACGGAGCTGATGGCGAGGCGATTGTCGGCGACAGATCCGTTTGTTGTGGAACTAGGCAGTAACGACGGTATTCTTCTCCGCCATTTTGCCGAAGCCAAAGTACGGCATCTGGGGATCGAGCCTTCGGCCAATGTTGCCGAGCGGGCCAGGCAAGACGGCGTTCAGACGCTCTGTGCATTCTTCGATGAGACTCTGGCGGCCGACATCGCTGAACAGCACGGACAGGCGGACGCTGTTATGGCGACAAACGTCATGTGCCATATACCCGACATGCACTCGGTCCTAGAGGGCTTTCGCCTTCTACTCAAGCCGGATGGTGTCATGGTATTTGAGGATCCCTACTTGGGAGACATCGTACGGAAGACATCGTACGACCAGATTTACGACGAACACTATTTCTACTTTTCGCTGTCCTCTGTTCAGGAACTTCTTCGCCCACACGGTTTCGAACTCATCGACGCGGAAGCTCAAAATGTTCACGGCGGGTCGATGCGATATACGTTTTCCAGGGAGGGGAAGCATACGGCAAGTGACGAAGTCACGAGACTTCTGGAGGAGGAGCAGCGTCGCGGATTGACACGGCGAGAGACTTTCGAAGAGTTTCGCCGTCATGTCGAGAAGTCGCGAGACGATCTGGTTTCTGTATTGAACCGTTGTCAGAGCGAAGGGGCGCGAGTTGTCGGCTATGGGGCGACATCCAAGAGCACGACGGTGATCAACTACTGCGGCATCACGCCCTCTATGGTGGAGTTCATCAGCGATACCACGCCGACAAAGCAGGGTCTCTACTCACCTGGCGGCCATATTCCCGTGCGCGGGTACGAGGAGTTTGTCGCCAACTATCCCGAATACGCCTTGCTGTTCGCTTGGAATCATGGTGAGGAGATCATGGCCAAGGAGGCCGCTTTCCGAGACGACGGCGGTAAGTGGATCTCCTACGTTCCGGAGGTGACAGTTTCTTGACGATCCGTTTCTCGGAACCGACGGCCCAGTACCAGGCCCACAAGGCATCCCTCGACGCCGCGATTCGCCGCGTTCTCGACAGCGGACGATTTCTCTCAGGCGTCGAGGTCGAGTCGCTGGAGAGCGAATTCGCCGAATTTCTCGGGTTGGAACATGCCGTCGGCGTGGCCAACGGAACGGATGCTTTGGAGCTGGCGTTGCGCGGCTGCGGCGTGGGGCCTGGCGATGAAGTGATTACCGTCTCGCACACGGCAGTGGCGACGGTTGCGGCAATTCAGCGTAGCGGGGCAGATGCCGTTCTGGTCGACATCGATCAATATTTTACGTTGGATCCACATCAGCTGTCGGCTGCCATCACGGAGCGAACTAAGGCCATTGTTCCGGTGCATCTCTACGGTCAGTCTGCCGACATGCAGAGCATTATTGGTATCGCTCAAGAGGCGAGCTTGCTCGTTATTGAAGATTGCGCCCAGGCACACGGAGCGACTTGGGAAGAGAGTCGGGTCGGTACTCTGGGAGACGCCGCCAGTTTTAGTTTTTACCCTACGAAGAATCTCGGCGCCCTGGGCGACGCCGGCATGGTTGTCACTAGGGAGGCTGGCATTGCCGACAGAGTCCGATCCCTACGCGAATACGGTTGGAATTCCCATCGCGAAAGTGTTCTCGTCGGCGGGAACTCGCGAATGGACGAAATTCAGGCCGCCGTGCTGCGAGACAAATTGACGAGGCTCGAAGCCGGCAACTCACGACGGGCTGAACTGGCAGATCTTTATCGAGATGCCCTGCAGGCGATGCCGATCAAACTGCCTGGCAACAGGTCTGGCGCGCAGCATGTGTATCATCAATTTGTGATACGAGCCAATAAACGCGACGAGCTGTTGGCTCATCTGCGAGATCATGACGTGTTGGCAGGAGTCCACTACAGGCAGCCCGTTCACTTGCAGTCCGCCTATCGCGATCGGCTTCAAGTAACAACGTCCGATCTAGTCGCTAGCGAACAGGCTGCTGGGGAAGTACTCTCGCTTCCGATCTATCCCGAATTGACCGACGAACAGTTGGAATCCGTTGTGGGGGCAATCGCTTCGTTTTATAATCGCCCCTAGACCGACGCGCCGTTTCCGATACTGTCTCTCCCATTCCTGTGTCACCGCCGCTGCATGAGGCCGCTCCGAATGATCGAAGGTGTCGAGTTCAAGTCGTTGATAACGCACCCCGACGATCGTGGTTTCTTTCGCGAAGTGATCCGGGTGACCGATGATTTCTTTGGCGAAGGATTCGGCCAAATCAGCCACTCGCTCGTACATCAAGGCGTTGTCAAAGCCTGGCACCTGCATCGCATCCAGACCGACTGGTGGTATATTGCCGGCGGAGTAGTGAGAGTCGGATTGCACGACACTCGCACCGACAGTCCGACGTACCGGGAAACGATGGACTTCTTAATGGGAGATGGCCAGAGAGAGCGGGTCTTAAAGATTCCTCCCGGAGTCGCCCACGGTTACGTGATTATCGCCGGTCCGGCCCAGGTCATTTACATCATGTCCCACGTCTACAACGCCGATGATGAACTTCGCATCGACGAGAACGATCCTGAGATCGGGTTCGATTGGCAGAAAAATCCGACGATCGAATGAGCAGCGAACTTAGCGACAACACCAAAACGGCATTAAAGGGACAGGCGTGAAGCTCTTAGTCATCGGAGGAGCTGGTTTTCTGGGCGCCAATCTGGTGCGGCGATGCCTGGCGGAGTCTGCCGCTACGGTAACCGTATTCGACTCGCTCGACCCTCTCTACGGCAGCTCGCCGGAGTGCCTGGAAGGGCTCGGAGAGCGGGTGAGATTCGTCCAGGGAGATATCGGAGATCCCGATGCGCTGGCCGAGGTCGTGACGGGACAGAGTGTGATCTTCAACTGTGCAGGGCAAACCTCCCATCCTCTATCGATGGAGAAGCCACTCTTGGACGCGGAAGTGAATTGTCTGGGAAATCTCACGTTGTTAGAGACTGTCCGGCAGCGCAATCCGCAGGCCGTGGTGGTGTTTGCATCAAGCAGCACGGTCGTCGGTCGGACCGGATCCGATCTTGTAGATGAGACCCACTCAGAAAGACCAAGCGACATCTATTCGGCGAACAAGGGTGTGGCCGAAAAGTACTACCAGATATTTCACGAAGTTTACGATCTCAAGACGGTCTCTTTGCGTCTGCCAAATCTGTTTGGGCCGTATGGGAAAGCGAATCCACAATTCGGATTCATCAACTATTTTATCAGCCTGGCGAATGCCGGTAAGCCGATTACGGTATTTGGTCCCGGCCAGCAGAAGCGAAATGTTCTGTTTGTCGAGGACGCGGCTGAGATCCTGTGGCAGGCTTCTAATGCTCCCCAACTCTTCGGTGCGACGTTCTTTGCGACAGGAGACGAACATCCGACAGTTCAAGAGATAGCTCAAGCGATCGACGCCTGCTTTGAAGGTGGCGGTGTGGAGGCTGTCGATTGGCCTGAAAATCGACGACGTATCGACGTCGGCAACGTCGAACTCTCGTCGAAGAGGCTCCGCGAGATCACCGGCTGGCATCCACGCTTCACCTTGAAGACCGGGCTGCAGCGAACCAAGGATCGATTGGCCTGCTCAGACGGAGGAGCGACGCCATGAAGATCGTCATAACCGGTGCGCTAGGGCATATTGGCTCGCGACTCATCCGCGAACTGCCTCCCAGCCTGGAGGATGCCGAGATCGTCTTGATTGATAATCTCATGACGCAGCGTTACGCCTCGTTGTTCGACCTACCTCAGCAGGGTCGGTTCCGTTTCGTGCAGGCCGATGTCCTGACCGTTGATTTGGAGCAACTTATTGAGGGTGCCAATTGTGTTGTGCATCTGGCTGCGATAACCGATGCCGAGGCGAGCGTCGCCCAGAAAGATCGCGTCGAGCACAATAACTTTACGGGCACGCAGCGGATTGCGGCGGCCTGCCAGCGCTCGGGCGCGGCGATGATCTTTCCGTCTTCAACGAGTGTGTACGGATCCCAGGATTCGCGAGTCGACGAGGAGTGCCCCGCCAGTGACCTGGTACCTCAGAGCCCTTATGCCGAAACGAAACTTCGAGAAGAAGACTGGCTGCGATCTCTGGAGGAATCGGAGGGCCTTCGATTTATTACCTTTCGGTTCGGGACGATCGTTGGCACCTCACCGGGCATGCGATTTCATACCGCGGTAAATAAATTTTGCTGGCAGGCGGTCATGGGAGAGCCGCTAACCGTCTGGAGAACGGCACTGCATCAGGTGCGTCCCTATCTCGATCTCAGCGATGCAATCAGGGCGGTCTACTTCATGATCGAGCACCAACAGTTTGATTCACGCGTTTACAACGTGGTCACGGAAAATTGCACAATTGAAGGGATTGCAAACAGTATTCGCGAGCATGTCCCTGGCCTGGAGCTGGAAATGGTCGACTCACCCATCATGAATCAACTCTCCTATGAAGTGGCGAGTCAGCGGCTTGCCGACAAAGGTTTTCAGTGCCAGGGGAACATTAACCACGGAATAGCCGAGACCATCGCTCTGTTGCGAGGGTGCATGACGGCCAGGCCGAATTGTTAGAATCGCCCTGAGATCCTTCACGCGTCAGGCATCACCGTGGGGACTCTAGCGAACCGAGAAGGAGTCCTCGGCAATCGGAGTTGGGCCACGATCCAGATTCTGGGTTTCCTTGTTATCATGGAACAGTCGGGGGCCACTGTAGGTCGGATCCCTTAGAAGTCATTCCTCCCGGTCCTGTTCGTCGCCCCTTTCGGATAAACAACAGCGAGGTTGAGTTGTGCATTGCGTGATTGTCACCGGAGGAGCGGGCTTCATCGGTAGTAACTTTGTCCGACACTGGCTTCACGCCGGACGAGGAAGAGTTGTCAATCTGGACAAGCTCACGTACGCGGGAAATCTCGACTCCCTCTCGTCGATCGCGAAAGATGAGAGACATGTCTTCGTCGAGGGCGACATTGGAAACGGGGAGTTGGTGGGGGAGTTGCTCCGCAAGCATCAGCCGCGGGCGATCATCAATTTCGCGGCTGAATCGCATGTTGATCGTTCCATCGACGGGCCGGCGGCATTTGTGAATACGAACGTTTCGGGTACGGTGCAATTACTGGAAACTACGAGAGATTATTACGCGACGCTCTCAGGCGACGAGAAATCGGGGTTTCGCTTGCTGCACGTTTCCACCGACGAAGTCTACGGCTCGCTTGGCCCAACGGGCAAGTTTACGGAATCGACTCCCTATGCGCCTAATTCTCCGTACTCCGCTTCGAAGGCGGCCGCCGATCACTTTGTGAGGGCATTCCATCATACTTACGGTTTGCCCACACTGATCACCAACTGTTCCAACAATTACGGGCCTTATCAGTTTCCGGAGAAGCTGATTCCGCTAATGATTCTCAATGCCCGTGAGGGGCGAAAACTGCCCGTCTACGGAGATGGCAGCAATACTCGAGATTGGCTCTATGTCGATGATCATTGCACGGCGATTCAGACGGTGCTCGATCGCGGAACGCCAGGCGAAGTCTACAACATCGGCGGCAACTGTGAACGGACCAATTTGCAGGTCGTTGAATCGATCTGCCAGATAGTCGATCGGTTGTCGGCCGAATTGCCACATGGTCCCTGTCGGTCGTTAATCACTTTTGTCGAAGATCGTCCCGGGCACGATTTGCGATATGCCGTCGACAGCGGCAAGATAGAGCGAGAACTTGGATGGCATCCGTCGATCGAATTTGAAGTCGGTTTGGAACAGACGGTACGCTGGTACTTCGAGAATCCGGAGTGGGTCGATCGCGTAACGAGTGGAAAGTATCAACGACAACGATTGGGAACCAAGCAGTCATGACAGCCCGGGCTTACCATAAGGGAATCATCTTGGCCGGCGGTGCCGGAACACGGCTCTATCCGCTCACGGTATCCGTGAGCAAGCAGCTGCTGCCGGTTTACGACAAGCCGATGATCTATTATCCGCTCTCCACTCTGATGTTGGCCGGCATTAGTGAAATACTCATCATTACCACTCCCGATCAATTGGAGGGATTTCGTCGCTTGCTGGGAGATGGGTCGGATCTTGGTATTTGCATCCGATATGCCGCCCAGTCGCATCCCGGTGGTCTGCCCCAAGCCTATCAGATCGGTAGAGAGTTCATTGGCGATGACAATGTGGCCATGATCTTGGGCGATAACCTTTTCTTCGGGCAGAGTTTTCAGATGACGCTCGAACAGGCGGCGGCGCGCCCGACAGGAGGCACTATCTTTACCTACCGTGTCCGCGATCCGCGTAGCTACGGAGTCATCGAGATTGACGCTCAAGGACGGCCGCTCTCGCTGGAGGAAAAACCGGAGAATCCTAAGTCCAATCTGGCGGTTACCGGCCTCTATTTCTTCGACAATGACGTGATCAGCATCGCCGATCGTCTCACGCCATCGGCACGCGGTGAGACCGAGATTATCGAAGTGGTTCGCGACTATCTCGATCGCGGAGCGTTAAGAGTTGAGGAACTCGGCCGTGGCTTCGCTTGGCTCGACACGGGAAGTCACGATTCCCTGATGCAGGCGGCCAATTTTGTCGAGGCCATTGAAAAACGACAGGGGCTGAAAGTGGCCTGCGTGGAGGAGGTGGCCTTCGTGAGAGGATTCATTTCGGCCGATCAGCTACGCTCGCTGGCTGAAGATCGGGAAGAGCATTACCGCGATTATCTTCTCACGGTGCTAAACGAGTGCGGTAAAACGGCTTAACGGCGCCTGGCGGCCTCGTTCGCCGAATGAGAAGCCAGCAGGTTACTGCAGGTAACCGAGATCCCGGGCCTGTTCAAACATCTGCTCCGGCATGGGGATCGTTCGCATGGCCGGCTTCTCGCTCTGCAGTCGTGAGACGTGGTCTCTCAATTCCTGACTCATGCGGTCGAAGACCTCGGGCTCTTGCTTGGAGAGGTCTTCTCTCTTCCAGCTGGGCAGGCTAACGTCTTGGAGTTCCAACTGATCCGTTCGATCGTTCCAGATCAGCAGCCGATCTTGTTGTCGGATCGAATAGATGAAGGGGTCGCCGATGATGCAGGTGGCGTAGGCAGGGCGTTCCGGCAGTCCACTGCCCTCAATCAAGGGGAGCAGGCTGCGTCCTTCCCAAGCGTCATTCCAGGGCAAGCTGCACATTTCGGCAACCGTTGGCGGTAGATCCACCAGGCTGACCACGTCGTCAATCGTTGTGCCGCCATGTTTGTCCTTAGGGTAGTGGACGATCAATGGCACATTGGTTTGATAGTTCTGGAGATTGTGGCCATGTCCCCAGCCCTCATTCTCTAGTAGCTGCTCGCCATGATCCGATGTGACGAGGAATACGGCGTTGTCGATGATTTCTCGTTGCTTGAGCTTCTTAATGAAGACCCCGAACTTGTGGTCAAACAGATGCACACCGGCGGCATAGGCTCCTCGCCAAGCGCGGCGCTGCTTGCCTAGTTCTTCATCGATCCAAGGGACGAACTTGCCGATCGGGAGAGGGCGGTCTTCAATCTCCTGGGCCGTCAGTTCCTGCGCGGGACCGAGGCTTTGGCTGTCCTTAACCACGTCGAACGCTTCCGGGTAATATCGATAGGGACCATGCACGTCCATGACGTGAATATAGGCAAAGTAGGGTTTCTCATCGTCTTCGCGAGATTCTTCCCACTCCAAGAATTTCCGCAGCGCGTTGTACGAAGTATCTTGTGCCGATGATTTGGTCGAGTAGGCGTCGAATCCTTGGGCAAAACCATGTTGCGCAGGAATCATGCCGTTCTCAACAAAGGCTCGCGTCTCATAACCAGCCTTCTGGTAGGTCTCAGCCAGCGTCTCGTGCTCTTCTGGCAAAACCGATATGCGGAAGGCACCGCCTTCACCAGGATCGGGAAAAGGGTAGCGAGACGTGAAATAAGAGCCGACTGACGGGGCCGTCCAGGGAGCTGGCGAGGAACATCTACGGAAATGAACTGAAGACTTGGCAAACTGATCGATATGAGGGCTAATATCGCCCTCGAAGCCGTAGCAGCCAAGATAGTCGGCGCGGAGGGTATCGACGACCAGCACAATCACGTTCGGCTGTTCCCGCGGCTCACGAAAGTAAGAGCTTACTCCCCAGGCCGCGCCGGCCGCCAATACGAGAAGGACTCCGATGAATACGCTGCGCTTCACTACTGATTACCTATTCGTTGTTACTTAGGTCGAGACGGATATTGTAGCCCCAGCTCAAGGTGACTCCGCCAGTTCCATTCTAGGCACATGAGTGTCGGGCAATCAGGCCCATGGCGTTACTGGCGGGCGGAAAGACTATCAAGCAGGAATCGACACTCTTTACGCCGCGACCAGGAGGCTCCTCCGACTTTGATCGCTTTCTCCAGGTCTCGGATCGCAGCCTCCTGATCGTCGATCTTCAAGTTTAGCACACCACGAGCAAAGTATCCCTCGGCGAATGTGGGGTCGAGTTCGATTCCCCTTTCGATATCACGACGAGCCATATCCAGCTCGGACAATTGCAAATGGACCATGCCACGATAAACATGGGCGGCGGGTATGTCGGGGGCGAGCCCGATGGCGAATTCAAACTTGACGAGAGCTTGTTCCAGTTGTCCAAGGCCGCGGAATTGCTCCCCATTCTCAGTGTAAATCGCAGCATAACGGGCGTGATGTTCCGCGATCGGTTTCTCAAGCTGCTTCAATTCATGAGCAAGAGAATGGATTCGTTCCTGGTCGTACCACATGAAGTGGTGAGCGGGAAGGAGCAGATTGGCCGCGGCCGCACCGCAGAGTAACAAAGATCCGTAGAGATGGTCGGTTCGCAGGACGAGTAACAGGCCCGCCAGCATGACCGGCATCAACATCATCAGACCCCGAGACATATCTGCCGCGATGCCAATGGCGGCGGCCGTGGTCAGCAGGATTCCTGGCAGAGCCAGCCCAATCAGCAGGCGGGGCCGACGGCGCCAGGCGAGCACAATAAATGCAAATATAAAAATCCAGGCAGCCCGAAATCCGGACCACAAACCTAGCTTGAATTGCTCGAACTCGGCCTGATCGATTCGCTTCCATTCTTCACTGAAATGGGCTGCGGTGGCGTCTTGGCCCACCACTCCTACGACGCGCAACATGACGTATGGCAGCAGCAACGCCAGAACGATGAGGATGTCACGGTACCAGGGCTTGAGGTCCCGCGAGCTGGTGCCATACAGGTAGAAGGCGCGAACTACCACCGCCAACGGCAAGCCGATCACAAACCGTTCGTCGATCCAGGGGACAATCAGGCAGGCTGAGACGAGCCCGATTCGAGAACGTATGACGCTGACGGCGAGCAGGCCTAGAACCCACCAAGAGTCGAAGTAGCTGAGCCAGCCGGTTGAGACGAAGAACCATGGGAGTGCCCCGGCCAGTAGGGCAGCGACGGACGCCTTCCAGTAGCTACCCGTATCGCGCAGAACAATGTACGTGATGAGCCCCAGTACCAGGAGACAACCGACATGGGGTAAGGCCAGGAACAGCCATTCTGGAAGCGACAGGTAGTGGGCCAGCAGGGGAAAGAACAGACGCCATTGCAAGCCCAAGTTGGTCAGGCCGAGCTCGGTGTCTTGCAGAAAAGGATCTTCGACTTGCTGCAAGGTGACAGCGGCACGATTGATGTCGGGATTGAACTGGACTGCGGGATTGTGGAGGTCTTGCCAAACATAGAATCTCGGCGAGAAGACAGAGCCCACGATCGCTGCCGCTAACAGGCTAACGAAGAAGCAGAATAGAATATGGCCACCGCTTAGAGTTGCCGCACCACTGGTTGCCTGACCGTCGTCGTCCGGATCGGAACGTTGGTCCTGGCTCATGTCTGCTGGGTCTCAATTTCAAGCCACGGCGGCGTCCTGAAGAGGGATGTAGCCGCGGATGGCAGGCAGTCTGATAGAACGCGTCACAATCACGAGACGCGCTATGCTGATTCCAGGATAATCGACATGCCAAGGCGCTGAAAGACTAAAATCCGGACGGACAGTGGCCCGGGCCGATCATCGATTTACAGAGCACCAAGTGGGACGGGCCAGGCCACTTGAGAAAATAGTTTTGCTGGAGTCGACCCGGTTAGCCCGGTTCGTGGCGCGTTGACATTGAGGAGCGGGAGCTCACGGCATAAAATGATGGAATGCCCGAGGCAGGATGCCCTATCTGTGAGTCGCGACCTGAATGCAATCAGAACTACCCCAGACTGAGCCTCCCGCAGTTCGACGCCATTTAAGGGATATTTTCGTCTGCCTCGGACTGATGGTGGCGGTCTTTGTCCTCTACGGCCAGGCCGCTGATCATGCCTTTGTCGCTTTCGACGACGATCGATACGTCTACGATCATCCCATGGTCGTTGACGGCTTGACATGGGAGGGGATCGGTCGGGCCTGGACTCTCTCTCCGTCGGCCGATTATCGCTGGGACCCCCACGGAAACTGGCATCCGCTCACCTGGCTATCGTTGATGACTGACAGCGCTCTGTACGGCGCCGAGAAAGAACGCGCCGGTGGCTACATTTTGACGAACGCGCTGCTTCACGCCGCCAATGCCGTGCTGTTGCTCATAGTCCTGCGACGATTGACAGGCAGGTTTTGGTTATCTGTCATCGTAACCGCCTTGTTTGCGTTTCATCCTCTACGCGTCGAGGCGGTCGCCTGGGCGTGTCAGCGAAAGGAAGTGCTGTCGAGTTTATTCGGATTGATTGCCATGCTCGTCTACACACGCTATGCCGAGCGCCCCTCCTGGGTCCGATACGCGGTTGTGATGGTGGCGCTGTCGCTGTCGATGGCCTCGAAGCAGACTCTCGTCGCGTTGCCTGTCGGTCTGCTGGTGCTGGATGTCTGGCCGCTGAAACGGACGCCGTGGAATCGATCTTGGCTAAACGGCGAGGAGGTCGAGTCATTGACCGAGACCCAACCCTGTCCCGTCGTTACCTGGAAACAGCTGATTTTAGAGAAGATACCACTCCTGGCTATCTGCGCCGCCGCCGCGGCTGCCGCTTTCTTGGGTGTCCATTTAGAAGGTGGAACGCACTCCGCGGATGTCCTGACCGTGCCCGTGAGAGTCTTGAACGCGGCCATCGCCTACGTGACCGTGTTGGGCAAGACTCTCTGGCCCGCCGATCTGGCCATCTTCTATCCGCACCCGGCTCTGGTTTACGACGACGCTTTACAACGTTTGTTGCTCCCAGGTTTGGCCGCCATAGCACTGTTGCTGACCGTGACCGGGCTGGTTCTCTGGCAACTCAAGAAAAGACCCTACCTGGCGGCTGGTTGGTTCTGGTACATCCTCATGTTTCTGCCTATGAGCGGACTGTCGCAAGCCGGCTTCCATGCGATGGCGGACCGCTTCACGTATATTCCGTCTGTCGGTCTGCTGGTCATGATCGTCTGGGGCTTGTTTGACGTTTCCCGGCAGTGGCAACGGGTCCGAGGCGTTTGTGTTGTGATGGCGCCAATCGTGATCGTCGGATACGCCACGATGTCGTACCTGCAGATTGCTACGTGGCAGAATACAATTACCGTGTTTCAGCACGCATTGAAGGTGACGGATCGCAATTACATGGCCCACTACAACGTCGGCAGAGAACTGGCCGACCGCGGATACCGCAGTCCTGATCGGGAGAGTGCCACTCGCCATTTCAAAGAGGCCGAGTACCATTTTGAGGAAGCGTGTCGGTTGTTTCCTGCATTGGCTCGGCACCACTTGAATTTAGGGCTGGTACTTCAGCACACGGGAAGACGTGAGCTGGCGATCGAAAAATTCAAAGACGCCTTGGAGCAGAATCGAGACGACCCGAAAGCGCTGTTGAATCTCGGTGTAGCGCTGGCGTCCGTAGATCGTCATGCTGAAGCAATTCCATATCTGCGTCGAGCTCTAGCCCTGGAAGGTTTCCAGGCCGAGGTCATGGCTCAGCTTGCCGGAGCACTGTATGTCGGGGGTGAGATGCAAGAGGCAATCGATCTCTATCGAAAGTCACTTGCCATTCGGCCCGACATAGCCACAGCGAATGAGTTAGCCATGATTCTGGCAACGTCTCCAGACAGTCAGTGGCGAAACGGAGCTGAGGCGATCCGCATTGCCTCGAAGACGGTCGAATTGACTGAACGTCAGCACGCCGCTTCCCTCGACACACTGGCGGCAGCTCTCGCGGAGTCTGGCCGATTCGACGAGGCCGTTGAGGTCGCCCGCGAAGCCTTGGGCTTGTTGCAAGACTCTGCGTCGGACTCGGCTGTCGAGATCCGCCGAAGATTGAAGTTCTATGAAAGCGGTAAACCATATCGACAGCCAGTCGCCGCTGATAAGGATCTCTGAAGACTGGTTTTGTCGCTTTTCCAGCGCACCATTCGCGGCGCTCCTAGCGAAATAGCTGGGGTGCCCAGGCTTCGATTACCAGATAGGTGACGAGCCACAAAATAAATGTGAGGAGAATTCGGTAGTCTCGGAATACGACGCGTTCCGGTTCTTCCGTATCCGTGGTGACGGTCACTAGTCGCTTATAGCGGACAATTCCGTAATAGACGAAGGGCAGAGTCAAGACGAGCGAAGGGGTCTTGTCGGTTGTGACCGTGAATAAGGCGTAGCACATGATCGTGATGGTTGCGGCGCTATTCAACAGATCGTCAAGATAACTGACGGAGTAGCTCTCCAAGACAGGGCGCTGGCTAGAGTCCTGTTCCGAGAGACTGTGAAGCTCGGCTCGGCGTTTGGCAAATCCGAAAAACATGGCCAGAAAAAACGTACAGAGGGTGATCCAAGTCGTGGGATATTCACCGACGACGTAAATGCCGGCGATCAGCCGTAACACAAAGCCGGAGGCGATGCAAAATACGTCGAGGATCGCCATGTGCTTGAGCCAGATCGAATAGGCCACGTTGATCGCTAGCAACAGCGCCATGCAGGTGAAAGCTTCCTGGCCTAGATACCACGTTCCGCCCAGTGCTGCAGCTGCCAGGAGGAGGCCGAACAGTGCGGCCACAGGAATGGAGATCGCTCCGGAGGCGATCGGCCTGTTGCACTTCTTGGGATGTTCTCGATCGCGATCGCGATCGAGAATGTCGTTCAGGACGTAGATGGCGGACGAACCCAGGCAAAACGCGACCGCGACCAAACAGGCTCGGGTGATCTCGTCCTGAGCGAACCGGCCGCCAAACACAACGCCCGCAAAACAAAGCAGATTCTTTGTCCACTGATGGGGCCGCGCGAGATGGATTAACTGTTTGAACATCGATTGCATTCGTGTATTGGGCTGCGGAGGTTAGCGGCTGAGGAGGCCCTCGTCGAGACACCACCGGATGCTGCGCCGCATTCCTTCTTCGAGAGCAATGTACGGCTGATAGCCCAACTCCCGCTTGGCCTTATCGACCGTGCAGGCGATCGTCTTGTTCATTTCTGAAAGGACGTGCATCTTCTGGTGATACAACCCAACCGACTGAATAGACCAATCGACGAATCGCGCAATCTCGCTGGTGATGCCAGGGAGCCGAAGCCGCTTGTGCTGGCAGGTCATGTCGAATTCGCTCTCCAGAAGCCGTTCGACGGTGTCGACAATTTCATTCATTGTGTAGGGTCGCTCGTCCGCCAGCCAGTAGGTTTCTCCGGAGGCGGCCGGAACGTTCGCGGCCAGCAACAGACCTTGAGCAATGTTGTCGAGGTATCCCATCGAACGTCGGTTTTCGCCAGAACCGACAATCGGCGCTTTGCCGTCACGAATCATCTCAAAAAAGAGTGTCTGACGGGGGGGCTGATAGGGACCGTAGAACCAGGGAGCGCGAATCGTGACGGTCTCGATCTGTCCCGCTGCCTGAACCTCCTTGAGATGCAATTCCAAAAGCATCTTCGACTTGCCATATTTCATGTACGGGTTGTATGGCGAGTTTTCGTCAAAGAGATGCTCGGGATGTGGATTGCAGCCGAGCGGAGAATTGGAAGACATCGCCACCACTCGCTTGACACCATGCTTGGCGGCGGCGGCGATGACATTCTTGCCTGTCTGCAGGTTGATGTCATACAACTCGCGCGTTCTGCGCGGATGAATGAGACCCGTTAGGTGAATGAGCACGGCACCGTCGGCATCCTGACAGAGTCGTTCGCAATCGTGCGCGTCGAGGAGGTTGCCACGGACAACCTCAACCTCGCCAGGAAGGTCCCGCAATTGCTTTTCGTCGTTGTCGGTCAAGGCGATCGCGCGCACGGCAACGTCACCGGGCGGGGTACGCAATGATTCGCATTCCGGAATGCCATTAAACAGTCCGCGCAGTAGGGTTCCCCCGAGCCAGCCTCCGCCACCCGTCACGATAATCTGCTTCGTGTTCCAATCCATTTGGTGCCTGTTTCCGATGGGTAATCAGTGATGGGTATTCGAACGATGGGAGTGTCGGCGTCGAGTGCCCTTCTCAAGATCTACTCTTCCGCCGACCGATTGGGTTTCACGACAAATGGCTTGGACTGCCTGTAATAATCGAGTCGCATCGCAATGGCTTTCGCCAGATTTCGACCGGGACTCCCCTGGGCAATCGCCAGGGCTTCTTCGGCGGTTGTCACAGCCTTGTCGAATTGTCCATCCGCTGCATACGCCGCGGCGAGAACGTCGAGGGAAGGGGCCCCCGCCCGGCGAGTCAACTCAACAGCAACTTCGGCATAGGTCAACGCCTGCTTCGGCTTCCGTTCCGCGGGATCAGGGTCGGTCGATAATGTCCAGGCCAGCCCGCCTGCCAAGGCGATGGTCGTCCGATCCAATTGACCGGCAGTGAGCAACCGTTGACGACCCTCGTCGAACTTGCCTTGGCTGATGAGCGTGCGTCCCATGCCAAAGTGGGCGCCGGCGAGATCCGGTTTTACTTTGATCGCCCGCTGATAAGTTTCGATTGCTTCGTCGTGAGCGTGTTGATTCTCCAGGACATCGGCCAGCGCATAGAGATACTCGATGTTGTCCGGATTGGATTGGCATGCCTTTCGAAAGGATTCCACGGCTTCGGCATAATTCTCCCGCGTCCTTTGGACAACGCCTAAATTCCAATGGGCTTGGCCATGTTGAGGAGCAATCGTCAACGCGTTACGGAAGCAATCGGTGGCCTCGTCGAGGCGTTCCAAGCTTGTCAGGCTGTTCCCCATCTGCACCAAGGCGTCAATCGTACTCGAATCGAAACGCCGAAATTCTCCCCCCGACGACTCTCCGTCCAACGCTGGAATGGTCGCCATGTATCGATTGAAATGCCCGATTGCTTCCGCGTGGTTACCTTCTTCGCGAGCCATCGTCCCCAGCAGGAAATGAGCGTCCGGTACGTCCTGGCGATGTTTCGACACTTCCAGGCAGTTCGCCCGGGCCAAGCTGTAGTTCTTCTTGGCCATCTCGCCCATCGCTTCCAGCAACAGGTGATGGTATCGGGCGAATGCTTTGGGATCGTCCGCATCGGGATTTCCTTCATAGGAGTCGGCGTCTTCCACTCGACCCCCTCCGACATAGGAAAGCGATCGCAGTTTCTCCGCGTCGGGCTGATCCGATGCATCGAGATCGGTAGAACTCTCAATCGGACGTCTCGCGGCGAACATTTCCCGCAGTTGCCGATCGAGGTCGTTGGCAACTTGCGGTTCTTCATCCACGAGGTTGGTCGTTTCTCCGGGATCCTTCTCGAGATCGAACAGTTCGGAGGCGGCGCTGTGAAGGTATTTCCACTTTCCCTGGGTCAGCCCACGAATGGGGCTGCAGTTGTAACGCGTGGGAAACGTCGATTCGCAGTAAAGGTACCGGTCGGACGTTTCCGTGTTGTCATTTTCCGTCAACAGACCGGTCAGATCGACTCCGTCCAAAGATTCTGACGCCGGGATACCGAGAAGTGCCAGAGTCGTGGGCATGACATCGACAATGCTAATCGGCTCATCAACACGATTGCCTGCGAGGCCACCAGGCATGCGGACGATGAATGGTACCCGGATCGTGCTTTCATAAGAGAAATAGCTATGGGTCTGTTCGCCGTGTTCACCAAGACTCTCGGCATGATCGGAAGTCACGATGATTAGTGTCTCATCGTAGACGCCAAGTTCTTTCAGCTTCTTGATTACCTGCCCAATGCAATAATCGGTGTAGGCGATCTCGCCCGTGTAGCCAGGGTAGGGGTCTGTCGGGTCGTTGGGGAGGAACGCGAGCGGAGGACTATAGGTGTGATGGGGATCAAAGTAGTGAGCAAACAACAAAAACGGCTGTTCGTGATTTTGCTCCAGCCAGTGGATCGCCGCCTTGCTCACTTCGTCGCCACGGCGTTCGTTGAGATTCCAGCCGGCGATGGCCTCATTCGCTGCCGGCATATTGTCGTCATAGGTGCCGAATCCCTGGCTGAGTCCGGTTTTCGAGTTGAGCACGACGGCGGCCACGACCGCCCCCGTTTCTAATCCATGGTCACTTAGGACTTCCGCCAGGGTGACGTTTTCGTCACTAAGCTGATAATTGTTGTTGTCATGGACCCGATGGGTCAGCGGTGTGGTGCCGGTCAGCATTGAGCAATGCGCGGCCAGCGTCAACGAATTGGTCGACTGGGCCCTGGTGAACAGGGTGCCTTCATTCGCCAGGGCGTCCAAATTGGGTGTGGTGGAAATCGCGCTGTTGTAACAGCCGAGTCGGTCTGCGCGACACGTATCAATGCTGATGATGACGACGTTCCGAATCGACGGACTCAGATTCTCTCGCCAGAGATAGAGTCCGGCGGCGCCGACTCCCAGGGCAACCACACACAGCAGCACAATTCGAGTTAACTTGCGAGACATCCGGAAATCCAATAGTGAATTGGGCTCAACTCCGACACAGGATCGTTTCTCACTGCCAAGTGGCCACACAGACAAATTGGCCGAGACGCCGGGACAGCAGGTGTATGGGAATCATTCGGAGTAGAAGCGTAACCTTCAATCTTAGCTTACTCCTGGCTCCCGGCGAACCGACGGCAAAGGGCAAAGTTAGGGGCGAACTGCCTAGGGAAAGGGGCGTCGACAGCCTCGTTGAACTAGCTCTGGACGGCGGTTGTGCCTATAACTGGAAACATTCGTCAAAGGGAAAACCGGGCCGGTTGGACAACATCGATTTGAGGCAGTGGAGTCAAACGCATGGGTGAGTCGCGTCGGAATTTCATGATGAAGCCGGGGGTCCTGGAAGTGATTCTGGGGAGCTTCGTCTTCTTGACCGTGCCTCTGCTGATCATCTTTTTTGCCCCCTGGCCCCACGGCAATCCGTTCGACCTGTTCGTGAACTACTACTTCGTGTGCTTCGGAGCGACCCACTTCTTTGTCACATTCTCCATCTATTGTAATTCCGGCAACTTGCGTTACTTTGCTTCGGATACCAAAAACATCTATCTCTACTTCGCGCTGCCAATCGCGATCATGGCGTTCATTTTTTGCTTTTATTTCGTTTACTTCGTTAAGCAAAACGACACCTCTTTCTTCATGCTCCGCGATGGGTGGGCTGAATCAATCCTAATCCTTACCCCCTTCGTTGTGCTTATCGTCGGTGCCGTTGACATCCTGCATGTGCAGCGACAGAGCTATGGAGTATTGCAGCTCTTGAAAGGCAGCACGGGACTCAAGTTTACCGACATAAGCAAGTCTCTGGAGAAGCTATTTTTTCCGCTTATGGCCCTGGCCGCCTGGATTACGTTCGTCAAGACCTTAAAAGCCGGGGATGCTCAGCATTGGGGCAGCATCAAGAGTTCGCCCTTTCTGGACTATGTCACGGCGCCCTGGCTGACCTGGATGATTCTGGGATTCGCGGCGGGAATCTTCCTGATCGCACTCACCAAGCTGTTGGCAGCAAGTCAGTCGGAAGGCTCATTCCGACAAAAGTACTCTCCGCCTTGCTACTTCTTCTTGCAGAGTGTTGCTGTCCTGCTGGCAGTGATCGACTATCGCTTATATGCAGTAGGTGCGGCCATGCACTACGTGGAGTATCACTTTCTCGTCTATCAACGGAGTTTCAAAGCTGAGGGCAGCGCTTTCGAGGATGCCGGATCGCCTCGCTACCGCCGTATCATTGTAAAGACCAGCTTCTATCTTGTTCTGATCGCGATCACGGCGTTGTTCACCTTCTACCCACAGACGCTCGCCAGGAACTGGGTGCTAACTCCGGTGTTTATCAGTGTCTTCATGGCCGTCCAGGTCTTTCATTACTACATTGACACTCTACTGTGGCGATTTCGCAAGCCGTTCTACCGACAGACCCTGGGGCCGGTCTATTTTGGCGGACGTTAGAGAACTCGCCCTAAGTCGGATCGTCTGGAGCCCCGTCCTTCGGCTCACTTGTCGACGCCCACGGCAAGCGGTCCTGGGAATAGGCCTCAAATCGATCCCTAATCCCCAGGGCGAGTGTCTTGTTATTGCTCTTCTTGGCCTGGTCGAAAGCCTTCCGCGCGACTTGGCGCGCTTGGGCATAGTCGCCCGAGGCAGCAAAGGTCGCCGCCAGCGTATCAAGAGCAGCGGCATCCTTATGTTCGAGGAGGTCATTGGCCTTCTGTGCCAAGTCGACTGCCGCTGCTGGATCGCGCAGCGTCTCGTCCGAGCAGGTGGCCAATATCCAGGCTAGATTGTTGAGCACGCCGGGCATATTGGGGGCGATCTTCAACGATTCTCGGTAACGCTCAATGGCCTCTTTCAAATGCCCTTGCTGTTCCAGCACATGTGCCAGACTGGAGATCATGGCGGCGTCATCAGGATTCGCCTCGATAGCCCGCGTGAAATGGTCGACCGCCTCCTCATGCATTCCTTGCGATTGTCGGATCAATGCCAGGCATTTGTGAGCCCGCGGATAATCTTCCTTCAGCCGCAAGGCGGTTTGATACGATTCGATGGCTTCGTCGGTTTTTTGTATTGCTTCCAAGGCCCTGCCCAGCTGCGTGTGGCCTTTCCAGTCTCCGGGGAATTTCTCGACGAACTGCTGTCGGACCGCCAGATTCATCAGATTGACTTCCTCCTCACTTTGCAGAATCAGCTGGAGGTAAAGGTGCGCCATCTCATCACTCGATCGATTGCCGTAGCCGACTTCCACAGGCGGATTGTGAGGGTTGCGGACGTTCTTCGAGGAGTTGTCGAACGACCAACGCATGGCGATGGTCGTCCCCTGGGGAATCTCGATTGGCTTGGTGTAGCGATAGGAGTCTTGCCAGTTGAAATCCCAGTCATCGATTTTGATCAAGGATTGCAGGCTGCCATCCGGCAGGGTGGCAATGGCCTCGATTTGCTTGCCCAGGTAGTGAGCGTGCGGATAGATCAACATCGCCTGAGCATCCAGCGGCATCTTGAAAGAGTCGCCAACAGTGAAGTTCTCCTCGCCCGGCGGAATCTTCAGTAAGTGATCCGCCTTCAACAGGATTGTGTAGGCGCGGGTCGAAGAACGGGGCGATTCATCGAAAAAGAGTCCGACCGAGGCCTGAATGTCCTCAGATTTGCCACTCGGAAGCATGTGCAGTTGCAGCACCAAGTCGGAACCTGGCTCCAGTCGCCACGAGATTCCTTCGACTCCGTAGTCGGGCATTTTACCAGGAGTCCACCCCAGGAAATGACCGTCTGGATAGGTCGCCTCTCCGACATCCATGCCGCTGAATCCGGGCCCTGGATCCGCTTCATCAAGTCGTCGCGCCGAGCGCGTCTGATCGATGAACATACTCGCGTGGTGAACGATCTTCTTGTTCCCGGGGCGAAGTTCAATCGCGCGCACGTAGCGAGTCTTGTTTCCGGGAATCGGTATAACGAAGTTGCGGAACACGTCGGGACCATCGGTGCCGGGGGCGACGGCATCCAAAGTGTAGACTTCAGGCATTTGAATGATCAGGTCGGGCTCGCCCAATTGCCAGCCACTGGTCCATCTGGGCGGTGGTGGAAGATCCGCGGGATTTCCCATCTTCTCGCCACCGTCGACCCAGCGTCGAAAGACATCGATCTCCTCGTCGCTCAGCCGGCGTGAACCAGCAAACTTCTCGTGCCCACCTGTCGGTAGCCAGGGAGGCATAATGCGGTCCTTCGTGATATCCGCGATCTGTTCGGCGTGTGCCTGCACATCCTCATAGCTCAGCAGAGCGAAGGGTGCCGACTCGCCCTCGCGATGGCAGGCGGCACAATTCTTGTAGACGATGGGGGCGACGTCCTTAGTAAATGTCACAGGACGCAAGGTGGGAGGGAGGGTTTCCAGGTAGAGAGCCACGGCGGCAACCGAGAAAAAGACCATGGCCAAAGCTAAGTAAGCACCTTTCACGGGGCCGTCCTCCGGGCTGCGTCGGGCGTCTGGGATCCGCTATTGACTTGAATGAACCATTCGGCAAAGCGATCTGAGCCGGTCTGATTCCAGTGACCGTCGATCATCCAGCAAGCATCCTGCTCCTCCGCACTGAGGCCCTGAAAGGCGAGGGATGCATCGACGTACGTGGCGCCCAATCGCTCGGCAAATTCTCTCGCCTGCGCGACGGAGGAGCCGGCAGGAAAGTGATAGACCCACGCTGGCAACTCGCGTTGCTTTAAGTAGTTCGCGATGTCCGAGATAAGCTGCTGTTGGTCCGGCGTGAACGACGAGTCGGCAGGCTTGCCGGTAGTCGCTGGAGTGTTGGACTCGCGGTCCGAATTCGCCCCGCCTATCAGCCGGCGAAATCGTTTCACGATGAAGAGCTCAAAGGGTCTCGAAAAGTCGGGCCGCCAATGGCCCTCAAGAGCCTGGTCGATGATCTCCGGTGACACAATTCTGGTGTGACGCATGAACTTGACGTTGACGTCCTCGAACGTGGTGGGATCAAATGAATCCGAAAAACCGCAAGCCAGTTTCGGCTCGACTTCAGGGAACTGCTCGTAGCGAGCGTCATCGCAAACATAAAAGGTTCTCTGTAGATCGTCGACGAACACCACGAAGATGACGCCGTCCAGTTGATAGTCATCCCGTTCGATCATTCGGGTCAAAATGCTCCACCAATTGGCGAGTCCACCTCCAAAAACCGAAAAGTTCAGCATTTCGAGCGGTTGCCCCCGGCGTCTTGTGATTTTTTCAACTTGATCGGGCCAGTTCAACTCCAGGTAAGGGCCCGCCGTGAACGAATCGCCAAAGACGGCGAGTCGCTTCATGTTCGCGTCGGTCCGCGCGGCTTGAAAGTCATCTCGGTCGGGAAACCCCTGATTGTTTCCCCGAAGTTCTCCCGCCGACTCGATACGCCCATCGGTGGTAATGCAGAGCATCCGCGCGGGCTTCGCTGAGATCCGATATCCGCGGATCCCCTCCGCCTCCATGTGCCGCGTCTCGCCTTGTCGCTCAATTACCCAGATGAGTTCGGGGTCGAGCCGGCCTTGCAGATAGAGGTAGGTCAGAGCGCTTTCCACGACCACATAGCAGAGAATCGCGACCAGCAGGCTGAACACGAGTTTTCGCTTGGTGCCGATCTTGCCTCGGCGCGCGGTGGTTTCCGAGGGCGGTTCGACCACTTCTTCTGTTGGCATGGAGGGGACCTGTGATGCCACGATGGTGGGAAATTGAGCGACTCACCTGCGCTCGTTAGCTGTGTCGTCGCCTTTAAGATTCATCATAGATTACGGAATGAAATACGGAAAGCGATTGTCGTGGCTGACCTTATTCGAGGAACCTCATGCAAATCGGATAGCTCCCACTAAAAAAGTGCGTTAGCATAGGGCGTGCCCCCTATCCCAGCCGTCCCTGTACATTGCGGGCGGAATGCGGGCTCGGCATGATTTTCACCTACCGGCAACCCACGCTAGGTGGGACAGGCCTGCCCAGAACCGCTGCCTGAAGCCAAAGTTCCGGTCCGATCGCCATGAACGTCTGCCAAGTGTTTCTGAACCGCATGTTCGATTCTGAACGAGACGCGGTTGCCGGGGATACTCTGGTGCGCTCGACCCGTCTGCTGCTCATGATCCACCTGGCGGCCGGACACATCGTCCGTTTCGCAGCCATCCAGCCAATGCGCTCCGCGGCCATGGTTGCCCTTTGTCTGATCGCCATCAATGCCCGCTGGCAGCGAGCCGCTATTGCACTGGCGATCCCATTGCAAATCTACAACGTCCACGAGAAATTCCCCAACGTTGCCAATCATCTCTGGATCGAGACCCTGATGTTGGTCGTGTTGTTGATGCTGGGAGACTCTGAGGAAGACAACACGCTCTATCGACAGTTCGCCTGCTGGCTGTCCTTCATCGTGCTTTTCTATACAGGACTACAAAAGCTCTGGTACGGCACCTATTTCGATGGCCAGTATCTGGCTACCAAGATCGCTCTGTTTCACCACTTTCGCGATTTTTTCGCGATTGTCGTTCCCCAGCAGGAAATTGAAAGGTTGCAGAGTTACGTGCCGATTCAAGCCGGTTCCGGTCCCTTTCTCATCAACTCCTTGCCGTATCTGGTGGTTATCAATTCCGTTTGGATAACCGAAATGCTGGCCGGCGTGCTGCTGTTCTTTCGACGGACACGGATGGCAGGATTTGTATTCGGCATGTTCGTGATCATCGGCATCGAGGTCGTCGCCCGCGAGATCTTTTTCGGGGTGTTGTTTGTGGCAATCCTGCTGGCGTTCCTTCGGGCAGACTACGTTCGTCGTCTCCTGCTGCCGGCCACCCTGCTCTATGTTTACCTGATTTGCGTTCATTACTTCACCTGGTTGCCAAGATTCACTTTTTATCCATGACCCTCAAGTCGAAACAACGGATCATTTTCGGGATCGTAGTAACGCTACTGGTGTGGCCCTTGGTTCATCACGCGCTGGTCGTCCGCTACAACATCGACAAGTGGAGCTTTCTCGGATTCTCTATGTATATCACCAAGCGACCGATACAGGTTAACGGTGATCTTACCCTCTACGATGTCGATGGAGTTGAGGTAACGTCGGGAGAAGTCGACCAAGAACAGTACCAGGCGGTCGAAAGAGCGATACTCGACTCTACCAGACAGCGCATCGCCTACGGGGACTTGTACGACTCGAAGAGGCTCGCCCGCGACATCTTTAAGGCCAGCGACACGATCCATCGCTTTGTCTTCGAATTCGATCTACTGGAGATGAATCGGGAGACCGCCATCTTCGAAGGCGTTCGTATTCGGTACGAAGCCGAGCGGGCTGACGATCACGGCAATGTTCGGGTGACAGAATCGAGCCGAGAACTGAAGAGCCCCCAGGGCAGGCATGACCGAGGTCCTGCGGTGCAGAGCAAGCTGGCCCCGGATGGGACTCGCGAGTCTCGTCGGGCTGCCTAGTCGCCACTGACTGCATTCACGCTGAGCTAGCCAACTCGATAGGCTATGAGGCCACGAACACGCTTTATCGATTCGGTTCGGCGTACCGATGCATGGTTTGCACGATTCTTGATGTGGACCGATCGAGTTCCCATATTCTGACGATGACCAGAAGTCGCCCCTTGTCTGGCTGCTCCTGGCGAAGTGTCTTCCACAGTGTCGAAGCTGGCTTGTGGGGGCCCCAGGTCTGTGTGCTTCCGCCAAACTCGGTCAGCGCCCTATCGGCCGTCGATCCCGGTTCGAGTTCGATGGGAGCATTATTCATCTGATGCAGCGTGGCGTTGACGAGGCGTTTGGGTACGCAATACATAGAGAAACCGGCAAATCGCCAGGGGCTCACGTCGAACTGGTAGACAAGTCCACGCAGCAGGAGCGGCCAGACGAAGAGTCCGATTAACACGATCACGGCAACCTGTTGTTTGCGTGCCAGACTCAATTGATGAACATTCCTTCCGGCCACGGTGCCACGCCGATCGTCGCCAGAATCAGATAGAGATAGGCGACTGCCAGCGGGACGATGAGCCACCGGTTGTATGCCCGGGTGAAGAACAGCATTCCCATATTGGTAAACAACAGGCCAAACATGAATTCATGCGCGCCCATTTGGATGCTCAAGGTAAAGGCAATCGCCGCGATCGTGGCCCAGGTTCGCGTGCGGCTCCACAACATCAGCAATGGAACGACCAGTTCGAAGATCCACACCGCATTCGAGATCACCAAGAATGTCAGGTGAGGAACCGCAAAGGGGCCCGATCCCGGCTCCAAGGGCACCTGACTCTGGAGTCGTTCTAACTCTTCCGACGGCATGAAGAATTGAAAGAAGAGAGCAAAGCGGTCGGATGTGGCCGTGGCGTAACCTAAGAACTGGCCATCGAAATAGGTGCCGTACATGAGTTTCTGGAGACCGGTGTGGAACAGCACAATCACCAACGACCAGCGGAGAAATTCCAGCAGGGTGGCTCGCTCTTCGCTCTTGGAAAGATCAAAACTGCAGAGCGCCGCGATGCAGAGTGTCTCGAGATACCGATGATTGGCTATCTCGGGAAAAGTAGTGATGCAGATCACCAGCTGGGTCAACGTCGCCAGGAAGAACGCCGCGCGGACATGCCTTCCAAGAAGGACGGCCATCATGGCCAGCGTCAGGGGAATCGCGAATGCCACGTAGCGCAGATTGATCGGATCCGTTCCCAACGCCCCGATCCACGCCCGAGATGACAGATGAATCATCAAGATCGAGGCAAACGCTCGTACCTTGGCCTCCTGCTCCGAATTGAGAGGTTCCGAGGCAAAGCTCAAGATGCGCTGCGGCCAGTTATCGCTAGCGAGCGTGCGGGATAAGCCCGTAGTGCTATCAGCCGTACCGCCGGAAGCCACAATTCGGGTCCTCTATTTCGGATGTTCCCAGTTCGAAAATTCCCAGTCGAGCACAGTCAGCGGCTAAGGCCGATGAGGTTCAAGCCTCGTTCGAAGTCCCGACAGCCAAGCCGTGGCTACGTGTAACAGCGACACCCGTCAGGCAAACGGCAACAAAGAGCAACAGTGCCCCCGGAGGAACAAGGAAGACACCCAATCCCGGGTCACCGGGATAGATGAACAACCCACCCAAAAAGAATCCGACCGGCATCAGAATGCCCGCGGAAATAAGGCAACAGGACGCCAGTCCAATACAGCGCGAAGCACTTGTGCCAACCACAAAAATAGTGATGACGAAAGCGAAATGAACGAGGGAGATCAAGACGCCGTGGGCGTGGGCCAAGGTCCACATCTGGCGTCGCATTTCTTCATCGCCCACATTCATGTACGCGGGCACACGAAAGCCCTGCATGATCTCAAGCAGGATGCCCATGGCGACAAATGCCAGAAGCGACCACCACCCTACCAGCAAGTGGAGTCGAATGTAGCGTCTGGTCACCAACGTCTGAGACTGAACTTCGGCCGAACTTGCTTGGCTGTCCGAATGCGCTGCGTTTTCCATGCAGAATGTCTCCGAGGATCATGCGAAGCAGAGATTGTCCAAGTTAGCCGAACAGCTGACAGCCTTGAGGACCGGGGAGACCAACAGCCGGAGTGCCCAGTTCGATTCTATCTAAGGCGAACTAGAAACAATAGTAACTTTCTCCAGCGATAGCGCGGCTGTGTCTGATTCGCACGCTATCGATAGAGGGCTTGAACACGGGAGGGGCGAACACCGCAAAGATCGTTTTTGAATGCTCATGACGACTAAGGTGCAAGATTGCCGATTCGTTGGCAGCAAATCACTTCCGGTCGTACGACCGAGCCGTCTTTCACAATCGGTGAAGTCCGAGCGGAGAGTAGCACCTCGATGTTTCTGATTATTGCTTGAACTTCGCTCCGTAAGATGCATCGCCCAGGCAATAGAACGAGGCGAGACTGTCATTTCCTGGGTACTACACCGACGCCACTACAAGCGGAAGGGTCGACCCTGGGCAGTTAATACACTCCCGCTGATGCAGGGGATTTCAGCCATGGGTTCTCGTCCGGGCGTCCCGTTAAGCCTGGTCGTTGAGGGCTATTCATATCCGGTTGAAACTCGGTGGTATTCCTGGCAGCCAGTTGGGCCTGGTGAAACAGCGAAACCAGCAAGTCCTCCTCGAATGCGGCGAGCCGCACAACCGGACCGGCTGGTAGGGAAATGACTTAAAGTGTTTCTGTAGAAGGACCTAAGGGAATTCGCGTGATTTCTGGGCGGGGTATTTTGCTTTTTTTCTGAAAAAAGTTCCCCTGAACCGTTGCATTCTGGGGTGAGTGCGTTTAATTTACGGGTTGTAAAGAAAGTGCGCTTCGGACGCGGGGTCTGTAGCGCCTAACTAATACTTGGGTTTGCCAGTGCGTATAGGTCTTATTGGAGAGTCTCATCGGCGCAGCCGGTGTGTTCTCCTGTAAGGCCTTTTTTCGTATCAGCATGCGTCGGCAAGCCCTCATACGTTTTGT
>Ga0180437_10000620_pt1 | contig 66265 bp, 50 predicted proteins | sample SS_ome_4_FD_132410 | JGI IMG/M metagenome (GOLD analysis project Ga0180437, IMG submission 132410) | Hypersaline lake sediment archaeal communities from the Salton Sea, California, USA - SS_3_D_1 metaG | ecosystem: Environmental > Aquatic > Non-marine Saline and Alkaline > Hypersaline >...
AAAACAAAAAGAACTAGAAAGTACCGTATAATGATGCTTTTGTTTTGAATTTTGAACATTTGTATTTTGGATTTGTTTCGGATTTCGAAATTCGGATTTCGTGCTTTAAAGAGAATGACGTAGTCCTGGGTAGAGGGGTAAAGAGGTAAAGAGGTAAAAAAAAACATGTGTCAAGAGGTGGGAAAGATGGCGCGCAGCGCCTCTACCCCTCTACCTCTCTACCCCTCTACCCCTTTACCTCCCTTGACCCCAATGGACGGCTGTACTATAATCTTATACCAATGAAAATAGAAAAAACAGTTATCCTGGTAAGACACGCCAGCACGTCGCATAATGAGAACAGTCTCTGGCAGGGACGAAGCGATTATGCTCTCAATGAAAAAGGACGACAGCAAGCTGAACGACTCTCTATGTTTTTGAAGAATGAAGCATTTGAGATTATCTTTCATTCACCCATGAAACGGGCGATACAAACGGCTGAGATAATCGGAAAAAATCATCATGCAGAATATAGAGTTGTCGAAGGTTTTACCGAAATGGACGTGGGTGGGTTTGACGGTAAAAAACAGCGGGACATTTTTGAAAATCACCCGGAAATCTATCGAAACTGGGTGTTGGATATGGATACATCTATCCCTGGCGGCGAAAGCTTTAATGATGTGTTTGAACGAGTAAAACCGGGGGTGGAGGAGATCATGGGATGCCCAAATCAGAATATCCTGGTTGTGGGACATGCTATGGTGAACCGGGCCATCTTAGGGCATTTGTTGAAAATGCATCCGATCCCTGCACGAAAATTCGGGATGGACAATGGGGCCTTTTCAAAATTTCTGATCTATAACACCCCACACGGAAGACATATTACTGTGGATTCCTGGAATAATACTTCACACTTAGACACTTAGGAACATAAAATGAAATATTTGCAAGAAGATTTAAAAGATAAACTGTTGGATTTGCTGACGAATAAGAATGGTTTTAGCCTGAAGCGGGAGGACATTCAATTTTCAATTCCACCCAAAAGGGAGTTTGGAGACCTTTCCACCACCATCCCCTTTGTTCTGGCAAAAAGAGAAAAACAAAATCCTTTTGTTTTAGGTAATAAAATTATCGATATAATCAGGGATACGTTTGATATGTTTTCAGATATCAAAGTGGCAGGCGGCGGGTTTTTGAATTTTACATTTAAAAAGAATTTTTTGTTGAATTATTTGACGGAGAATATCGAGCGGCAGGCGAGTCCCAAAGAAGAAAAAATGATAGTGGAGCATACCAGCATTAATCCTAACAAATCGGCTCACATCGGTCACCTCAGGAACGCCTGCCTGGGGGATGCGCTGGTGAAAAGTTTACAGTTCCTGGGTTATGAGGTGGAAATTCAAAACTACCTGGACGATACCGGCATCCAGGTGGCAGATGTGGTGTGGGGATTGATGGTCTATAAAGAAAAAAACCTGGAACAAATAAAAAAAATCAATGACCTCGCCTCAGAACTGTGGTACCTCTACCCGGAGGTCAGCAAATTATTTGCCGAAAGTGAAGAAGCCAAACAGGGACGAAACGAAGTTCATCGAAAAATTGAAGAAAAAATTGACCCTGAGTACACCGTCAGCAATTACATCGCTGAAGAGGTATTAAAAGACCATATCCGGATGATGAATGTCCTGGGAATTCAATACCACCTGCTGGTGCGAGAAAGCGATATTATCGAGCTTGACTTTTTCAAGGATGCACGAACTTTATTGGAAAGCAAAGGCGTGATGTACCCATCCAAGGACCCGGAAAAAAAAGGCTGCATGGTGATAAAATACGAAAAAGAAAATATTGAAAAAATCATCATCCGTTCCAATGGCACCATTACCTATGTGGGTAAAGATATTGCCTATACTCTCTGGAAAGTGGGGTTGTTTGACAGGGATTTTTATTACCGGAAGTTTTATACTTACGAAGCAGATAATCGAGAGATTTATATAACGGATTCTACCCCTAATGAAGACATATATCATTTCGGGGGAGGTGAAAGTGTATTTAATGTGATTGATGTGCGGCAGTCGTATCTCCAGAATATCATCTCCCAGGTACTGGGTCCACTCAGCCCTCCGGGTCATTGGAAAAAATTTTTTCACTTCTCCTATGAAATGGTAGCCCTGACCCCCCGGTGCGTGCAGGAATTGGGATTTGAATTGTCTGAAGAAGAACAGGAAAAATCCTATGTAGGGGTTTCTGGCAGGAAAGGGATTGCTGTCAAAGCCGATGATTTGATCGATAAACTGGTGGAAAAATCACTCAGCGAAGTTAACATCAGGCACCCGGAAATGGGTGAAGAAAAAGCAGCATCTGTTGCCAGAGACATTGCCATTGGTGCACTGCGGTATTTTATGATTAAATTTAATTCCAATTCAGTCATTGCCTTTGATTTTAAAGATGCGTTGGCTTTTGAAGGAGATACCGGTCCTTACCTCCAATACACATTGGTGCGCATCAATAGTATTTTGAGAAAACTGAAAGAAAGGGGGCAAGACATTGAACCTGGTGAAGGAGAATTGGACAGTACTGTTCTGGAAAAGAAGGAGTATGACATTTTTTACGAAATGCTGTTGGAGCTTTCGTTAGTGGAAATCCAGGTGGAATTGGCCCTTTCCAATCACGAGCTTTCAAGCATTGCCAATTATACCTATTCTTTGTGTCAGAAATTTAACCATTTTTATCACCTGTTTCCCATAATAGCGGAGAAAAATATCGAATTAAAGCGATTAAGGCTGCAATTGATTTTGTTGGTAAAGGCAAAGCTGGAAAAACTCCTTGCTATGATGGGTATTCCCATCCCTGAAAAGATGTAGCGGTGAACGCGGATAAACGCAAAAAAAATTCTGTCTCTTTTTAATTGTTCCTGTTCATATTCCTGATTTTTTGCCCCTTATTTTACTCATTCTTGCTACTATTTTTAAATAAAATTGAGACAAAGGTTGGAAATTTTTGAATTATATGTTATTAATATGACGTGGCTATTTTATTTATAATTTTATCGGTTTCAGGAGGCCTTGAATGAAAATAAGGCGGCTTTCAATTTTTTCTTTTTTGTTTTTGTTAGTGATCCTGTGTATTTATGCAATAATAGGAGTAACAGGCAATGCACAGGTAACCATTAATATTGATTCACCCAACCTGGAGAAAACATGGAAAGAATTTATCGCAAACCCTGGTAAGGAAACAGCAATCAAAGTCTATGGGTTACTTCCTGCCAGGAAAGGGTCTCGAAAGGTTCAGGTCCAGGAGGAAGTAAGAGAAATGATATTTAACACTCTTCATGCATTGGAGAGCCAGATTTATAGGGGTGAAGAGAATGCATTGAAAGTGGCCTTTCGACTATTCACCATTGCTGACAGCAAGATGGAAACATCCCTGGTAAAAATCATCGGTTACCTGCTGCGCTATGATACCAAATTGTTTTTAAGGGAATTGCAGAGCCATGAAGACCTGGTTCCCAACTTGGACCTGTTGGTTTGCAGCTTTCAGTTGAGCAGTCCGAACGACAACGCTCAACAAAAACTGGAAAAAAACATCCGTTTAAAAGCTCTGGGCTATATTGAAGATAAAGAACTCAAAGCCATAAAGAAAAAATGTATTAAAATCCTGAACAAATTAAAAATTGATTGATGTCGTCCATTGCTAATTACAATTACTACTTACTTTTTTTTATCAAACCTTTTTAAGTAATCATTAATTACTTTTTGAGAGTCCAGGGATAAATACTCCGCATATTTTTTTAAAAATGCTTTTATATATCCGATAGGTGGTAGAAGATCAAATCTTTCAAGTTCAATATTTTTTAGATGGCTTATTGGAATGCCGCTGTAAAGTGCAATCTCTTTCAGATTGATTCCCAAAACTTCCCGGGTCAGTCTCAAGGCATTCCCACTGAATACTTCAAACTCAGGGACATTATGTCTGGCCACCCGCTCTTTTGCCGTTTTTATTTTTTTTTGATCCTTTGCTGTATAAAATTCTTTCAATTTAACATACGCCTCTTCCAGTTGATCCAGAATCTTCAACCGAGTCTTTTCCGATATCTCATCCATAATAGGTTCCATAACCAATGGTTTTGATGAATACAGCTTTTTCAGATGCAAATAGGCACTTTTCACCTCTAAAAAAGAGGCATCGGGTTTAAGTTCCAGTATCCTGTAATATTTTTTGTTCTCGTTGTTATTATTATTATTTTCACACATTTCTAATACTACTTATATTCATTTGATCCCCTGCAATTATATTTTCTGCGATTCTCATTATATCCTTTTTTATGCTGTGTGAGACATTAAATCGGGGAGTTGTTTGTATTAGGCTTATGTTTTTCCAGAGTTGGGAGTCATATTCGACATATCCGGCATAGAGGGTTTCAAACCCAATAAATTTAAGACAAATACTTCGGATTGAAAATCCCTCCTGGATTTCCATGGTATTTTTCACTTTATTTAAAACCAAATAGAGTGAAAAATCGGCTAACTCTTTTGTCATTACGGAATTTATATGATCAGAGGATTCCTTTAGATGTTGAACCAAATCAACAATGTTTTTGATACGATGTATTTTCCGATTATCCCATACCTCTCTGACTGTATCCTCAAAATCGTTGATCCCCTGTATGGATTTTAGTTTCCTGAAATAGGTTTTTTTTACAAACTGGAACAAATTTTCTACGGCTGTTACTTCCGGTACTGTCACCACAATCATACGATCTGCCAAAAGGAAGGAATCGATGGTATCATTACTGCTTCCCCCTCCCAGGTCTAGTAATATATAATCTGCTTTTAATTTTTTTATATGTCGGAACAGTTTAAGTTTTTGTGTATGTGTTATATTGCCAGGATTGATGGAGCGATAATCGCCGGGTATGATGCCGAGGTTTTTTATACCCACGTCAATCATCAGGTTTTCAAGGGGTTCGTTCATTTCAAAGAAGTCATTGATGGTTTTGGGAATGCGTCGAATTCCAAAAAAGGAATGGACATTGGCGCCTACGAAATCAGTATCTACCAGGATTACCCCTTTGCCTTTGGAGGCCAGGGAGGCAGCCAATTGGCTCACCAAAAAGGTTTTGCCCGTACCGCCTTTACCACCGCCTACAGCCCATATTTCAGCTTTGTTATCATCTTTAAGGTCCATCTTCATATTCTTTCTTTAAATATTTTTCGGCGTTTCATACATTATATTATAACATTTTTTAAAAAGAATATGAATAAAAAAGGTTGTAACTCAGCAATTCTCATTTTAGCCTAATTGTCGGTAGAATAAAAAAATATTGCAGAATTTTCGGGCGAACACAGAATGGTTACCAACGGTTTATACGTTTCCGCACTGGGAAGGTATAAAGCTGAATGATTTGATCTGTATTTCTATGAATTAAAAAAAGGTAAAGAACTTACATGGTTGTATGCTTATTTTTTTACAACGTTTGCTGCATGATCGCCTTTTGGGCCTGTCTTTACTTCAAACTCAACTTCGTCACCTTCTTCCAGGGTTTTGAAGCCATCCGACTGAATTTCATTGTAATGGACGAACACATCTTTGCCTTCATTCGTGGAAATAAATCCGTAGCCCTTTTTGGCGTTGAACCATTTAACCTTGCCTCTGGCCATTATTTCCTCCTTTAAAAATTTTTCGTAAATAATGGCAGAAACCATGTAACAACAGATCTGTACTTGACCTGAGATAACAATTTCGAACCTCTTATTTACACAAAAGTGGCATTTTACACTACACTTACATTTTTGTCAATAATTGACGTATTGACATTTTTTTTTAATCCGTTAGAATGGAGTATAAAGAAGTTGAATCTAAAATTGACTTTCATAAAATTAAAAGATAGGAGACGATAATGGCAAAACGTGCAAACAACCGTTCACATTTTGAACGTTTAAAGGCTGCGTTTGATGCAGACGGGTTTGGCATTGAAAAATATGTAGAGGATGGCGGTAAATACGGCATACGGGCAGCTCACCGGGAAGCCTTTAATTACGATACGGGTCGACCGAAACTCGCTCTTTACCTGGAAGGTACCCCTTACGAAATGGGATACCAGATGGGACACCTGGCAGAAGAGGAAGTCGCCATGATGACCACAACTTTTGTTGAAAATGTTCCCATGGATTTTGTATTCCCCGAGTTGCCCGATAAATTAAGAGAAGGCATTGGGGCGGTAATCATGGAAATATTTGAACCCTCTGTGAAAAAACTGGCAGCCAGTGACGCTATCCCGGAACAATACAAAGATCAAATAAAGGGAATACTGGCAGGATGTCAAAAAGTCAAGCCTGATACGAAAGTGACGCTGGAGGGGCTGCAAGCCCTGAATTACGGAATAGATGTAATCTGCTCTTTCCTGTACCACGGTCAATTTTTTGAAAAAAAAGGAATAATACCTTCTTACTTAAAAATACCCATGATGTGTAATGCATTTTCCCTGTCAGGGAGTGCGGTTGAGGGCAATCACCATTACTTTGGCCGGGATTTTATGTTTGTTACCGGCGGCGTTTTTCAAGATGCTGCTTGCTTGATGATTTATAACCCGGATCAAGCATTCAATGGGATAAAGCCGTTGCCTTCGGTGATTCAATCCGCACCTGGTATGGTGGGTAGTATTGGCGGCGTTAATAAAAACGGAGTTGCAATGGGAGTGGACATATCACCCTCTGTAGCATGCGATCCAGAAAACCCAGGTTTAAATTCCCTTTTGATGGTGCGGCACTGTGTGGACTATGGCAAAGACGCCCAGGCCGCCGTGGACCGATTAAAAGAAGCCAAACGGGGGGTTGCATGGGCTTACCCCTTTGCCGACGGAAGTACCGGGAAAGCAGGAGTGGTGGAAGCCATCAAATCCATAAATTTTGATACGGGTGGGAAATTGGCAAAATACTGTCATGCATTATCTCTTGAAAAACCGACGTTTTTGCCCCTTAAACTTGCAATGGAACCCTTCATCTCCGGACTTAAGGAGCATCTACCGAACGTTGAGTTTATTAAAAGGCACATGCAGCAGTTTGATGAGTTAAAAACCGGCATTTTCACCCGGTGGAGCACGTATCAATACCCGACCGAATACCTGAATTGTGATAAGGGGTTATGGAACTATTACAACAAAATGTTCTGGTTTTTAGGGATTAAACACCTTCATGACGATGCATTAACCCCGGAGGGATTTATCAACCAACATATAAATGGAAATAAAACTGAAGAAAATTGTCCCTCCTCCTATTACTTTGCTCCTCAACGAGAGATGAGTCCCGATATCGTCTTGGCTACCAATCACTTTATCGCCCCTGAATTGCGGTTTACCAACATGAATTATTGGAGTGCGATCCTCATGAACCTGAGTGGATTAAATGACGATGTTCAATGGCGATATGATGAGTTGAATAAACGAATCCGAGAGGCATTGGCAAAAGGCCCGATAAACAAAAAGACTGCAATAGAATTGATCGATTTCCTGAATCCTCAAGCAGGAAAATTTCCCCTTTACTATGAGGATAACCCCAGGAGTCAGGATGGAAAAGAGATATGCATCAAAGGGAGTGTCTCCCTTTTCGACCTTAAAGAAAAAACCATAAACAGCCTGTTCGGGTATTACTGCGACAAATGGGTCACTATCACACTTCCCAGGTATTTCGATTAAAAAACCGGTTTTATATCCATATTGTACAGCATAAAGGAATAGATATCGGTATAGAGATCGATTGTTTTTGAGGTGGCGCTTCCTGCTCCATGACCAACTTTTGTCTCAATACGGATGAGAACCGGATTTTCCCCTTTATACTTTTCCTGCAGCGCAGAAATGTACTTGAAGGAGTGGGCAGGGAATACTCTATCATCGTGGTCTGCTGTTGTCACAAGGGATGCAGGGTAATTGAGTCCCTCTTTAATATTATGAAGGGGTGAGTACTTATACAGGTATTTAAATTGTTCAGGCTTATCACTGGAGCCATATTCACTGGCCCATGCCCATCCGATGGTAAACTTGTGATAGCGGAGCATATCCATCACCCCTACGGCTGAGATGGCCACCCTGAACAGTTCGGGGCGTTGATTTGCAACAGCACCTACCAGTAATCCTCCATTTGAACCACCAAAAATTGCCAACTTTTTTGAAGAAGTATATCCAGAAGCAATCAGGTATTCGGCAGCAGCAATAAAGTCATCAAACACGTTTTGTTTCTTCTCAAACATACCCGCCCGGTGCCATTCTTCGCCGTACTCACCTCCGCCCCTTAAACATGCCTCAGCATAGATACCACCATTTTCCAACAGGGGGATGATGCTTAAATGGAAACTGGGTCGCGTGGATATATTGAATCCACCATAGGCATAGAGCAGTGTAGGATTTTGGCCATTCAGTTTTAAACCCTTTTTGTGAGTAATAAATAATGGAATTCTGGTTTTGTCTTTACTCTCATAAAATACCTGCCGTGTCTCAAATTTATCCGGGTCAAATTTGACGTTTGACTTTCTAAACAATTCCGATTTGTTCGCCTTTATATTATAGCGATAAATAGCAGCCGGCATAGTAAAAGTGGTAAAGGTGTAGAATACTTCAGTGTCCTCTCTTCTGCCGTCGAAACCAACGGCTGTTCCCACCCCGGGCAACTGGATATCATGCAACTTTTTACCTTTTAGATCATATACAGATACCGATGTATTGGCATCTTTTAAATGGGAGACAATCAGCCGACCACCAACATGTGAAACACTCTCCATTTTATCCTTTGATTCCGGGATAACCACTTTCCAGTTCTCCTTTTGAGGATTTTTGAGATCGATGAAAATAAGTTTACAATTGGGCGCTTCATAATCGGTCCTTACCAGGAACCAATCATCAATCTCGTCAACAGGCCAGAAGTTTGCCAGGGGTTTATCGATAATAGGCGTCACGGCTGAATCGGTCTCCAGGTTTTTGTAATAAAGGAGGTTGTAATTTGCTGACCCTTCCCAGACAAAGATTCCCAGGTATTTTTCATTATCTGAAACAAATCCGAGAAAACCCCGTTTGGGATTCTGCTTGTCCTGGTATATCAATTTATCTTCGGATTGGGGTGTCCCCAGTTTATGATAATAGAGTTTCTGGAACTCATTTTTTGCTTTCAGTTTTTCCGTGTCTTTGGGTTTGTCGTATCGGCTGTAGAAGAAACCGTCTTTGTACCAGGACATGCCGGAAAATTTTACCCATTTGATATGGTCATCCAGCTTTTTCTTGGTTTTGACCTCCATTACAAAAAACTCTCTCCAGTCTGATCCGCCTCGGGAAATCCCATAGCTGGCATATTTTTGATCATTGGAAAACTCGACGCCGCTAAGGCTAACCGACCCGTCTTTGGAAAATGTGTTGGGGTCCAGCAGCACGTGCGGTTTCCCATTCAACCCTTTTTGAATATAGACGACACTATGTTCCTGGAGACCGTCATTTTTCCTGAAAACATAATAGTCTCCCTCTTTCGCCGGGGCCGAATACCTCTCGTAATTCCACAATTCAGTTAAACGTGATTTCATACCTGATCTGAATTGAATCCCCGCCAGATAGTTGTCTGTAACCTTTTTCTGAGCCTTTACCCATTCGGTTGTTTCCGTAGAATTCACATCTTCAAGCCACCGATAAGGGTCTTTTACTTTTGTTCCGAAATAGTCATCCACATGATCCACTTTTTTGGTAACAGGATAGGTAATGGGCTTCTTTTCAGCAAAGATAAAAACACTAACACCAAACACCAGACAAATAATGATTATTTTGGTTATATACTTCATAATGCCTCCTTATTTTAATTTGAAATTTGCCACATAAACAATTTTTTTCATTAAGTTCAACGGTGTCCTATTGTCCTATAGAAACTTATACGAACGTCCAATAAAAAAGTTTCTTCTTCTATTAAAGCCGCTTGGATTTTTTTGGAATTTTAGGTATAATTTTTTTTTGAAATAATAAAGAAAATTTTTAGTGAAATATTATGGCAAAAAGCATTGATGTTGACTATTATAAAAAAGTATTCCCCAGGAAAAGAGACTTATTGATCAAAAAGGTTTCGCGGACCTTTGCTCTCTCTATAAGAATACTTCCCCCGGATTTGAGGACCTATATCGGACACGCTTATTTAATTTGTCGTCTATTGGACAGCATAGAGGATGCTCCAGATTTGCCCATTTCCAAAAAACGCGAAGCGTTAGACATTGCCATTGAATCCCTAAGCTCCTTTTATAACTTAGGGGAAAACAGCACCTATTTTACTGAAATTGCTTCCCAATGCCGCATAAAAGAGTGGGAAAAAGTCCTTCTCACCAATTCAGCGGATTTATTTGGATGCTTTACCGTATTCCCAGAGGATATCTGGAAGATTACCAGGAAATGGGCGGCGGAAATGGCTGAAGGGATGAAAAAATATGCATTTGGTACAGACAATCCTGGAATTCGATTAAAAACCATCGCTGAGTTGGACGAATACACCTATTACGTTGCGGGAACGGTTGGTCATTTAGTTACCGATATGTTTTCAAGGGAAGAACACAAAATACCGGATGACAGGAAAAAGATTATGTACCAAAACGCTGTTCAATTCGGAAAAGCCCTCCAACTGGTGAATATTATTAAGGACAGCAGGGTAGATATTAAGGAGGGAAGATGTTATGTCCCGGAAGAGCTGTTTAGAAAATATAGCTCCGACATTCATTCTTTCTCCGAGTCGAGGGATACAGCCAAAATCAAATCTATCTTTTTGGAACTTATCCGATATGCCGAGAATTACCTCGAGCATGCGCTTGAATACATCAGGGCAATCCCCACAAGAAACTGGAGGATCCGATTGGGCTGCATCTGGCCGGTTGCTTTGGCCTACAAAACATTATTATGGCTGGAAAGAAATTTGGATGAATTCATCAAAGGGTCAACCACCTTTAAAATTAACAGGAAAGATGTAAAGAAAACAATCCGGGCAACCTTATGGGCAGGATTTTCCAACACATATTTTGAACACTATGTCAAAAAGATTATCCCAGGCCAGCTTTAGCTTTCACTGCCATGGGAAACGTAAAAATACAGTAAGAATCGTTTTTTTAGTGGTTTATTTTATTTTAGCATTTGCAGAGATTCAGGCAAACAATAATACAGCATCAACATCCAATGCCAACGTTTCTATAGAAATTGGAATCGACTCTCTGGAAAGAAGGTATTATAGACCCCAGTTTAGATTTGATTTCCCTTTATCTTTTGCCACGATTTTTTCGCAAATCTCATATCATCAAATAACGAACGGTAAACTCCAGGGAAGGATTGATTACTGGGTAATGGTTGGCCTGGAAAAGGAATTTAATAGTAAACTTAAATTTGAATTCAGGCTTAATCACCTGTGCCGGCACATGACTTCACAGGATAACCCTTCTGTTTTCAATTTGAACGAAGTGATTGGGAAACTATGGGTATTAACCAAAAAATTTAAGCTTGGATTTGGAGTCGGGGGGTATACAGGTGGTTCTGTTGATTATAAGAGCCTATTCCAACTCAACGGAGAGTATCCTCATATCCTTGGCTCAGAGGTATCGTTTTTATGTGAATTCAAAATCGTTGATTTTAAAGAGATATTACATGAAGCCGAGATATCCTTTTCTTTAAGTAAGAGCACCGATCTTTTTTTAAAAAATACGCACCATTATGAGTTAAAGAACAACACCTATATCGGGTTAAGAATGAAGTCGAAAGGTAATATAGAAAAATATATCGATAGTTTAAGAATATCAACCGGTATCCATCCATTTTATAAAAAGCATAAGTTATCGGTAGAGGGTGAGTTCAGGCTTGCATTCTTTGATATCCCGAAAAGCAGGGTGGTTGTTTCTGTTAATTTTGATGCACCCATATTAAGGGGAGAGACATTTTTAGGGAAATTTTACCCGGAAAAAATGGTCTATTCGATTTTTCTGCAATATGATAGGAAGATAAAAGAATCGTTATTCCTGGCCTGGACCAGCAAATATTGTGTGAGCATGCCATTGGACAAAGACCTGGAATTTTCCGCTTCATTGGCAACAGGAATTGCATTGAAGAATCAATTGGATTTTGAAATGCTTGAAAAAAAAATAAGGTATGATATTTTTGCCGGTTATAATTTCAAACATAAATTTGAGATCGATGTAAAATTGGGCACGTCCTTTTTAAAAAGTGATCTTTTTAATTTTGGCTCAACTTTTCGTTTTAGCCGCAGCAATGAAAAACGTTTTGCTGATTTTAGATTGTTTGTGGATTATGGTAAAAAGGTGACATTTCGACCGTTTATCGGGGTGCAGCGAATCGAATATTTTAATTTACAGTATCAGCAGTCGTCGAAAAACAGACTTTCCTTTGGCTTTGAATTATTCAGATGGTTTAATTAAAACTGTATTTATTCTTCTTCAGCCCACTCCCGTATTTTTTTCTTTAGTTTTTCTTCTACCTTTTTCCCGATTTCGTCCCATTCACCAGTTTCCTCCGCTTCGGCCCACTTTTTCATTTTCCTCAATATTTTTTCTTCAACTTTTTCACCGATATCCTCCCACTCCTTATCCTTTCTTTTTCTCTCCTCCGTTTTTTTCTTTCCAATACCGCTTCTTTTCATACCTGAGCCCCAACCGCTTCCCCAGATACAGAGCACACCCAACATAAAGCCAAAATCATACCACCCCCCCGTGTTATTCAATTCATAAATTCTAACTGTATCGGAAAAAAAACTGATAACCAGAGTAATCAAAGAGATTGCTCCATGCCATAGTCCTGACCAAAAACCAGCCGCCTCATCAGTATAACGAGGGCCTCCAGCAGTACAACCAACCAATGCCAACGATAATAAAACGATAGTCAAATAACTAAAAATTAAAGCGTATTTTCTACACATTTTTTCCTCCTTTTTTAATCTTATCCTAAAAGGGATCGAAAGTAAAGAGATAAACTTCTCAATGGCTTGACTTTTTAATGTTTTCGTGTTACGATTGTAAATTAAGTAACACCGCTTTGAATTTTAAAGGAGGAATGAATGGCTGCTTTGAAAAAATGGCTGTTAATTTATCTAATGATCTTCGGAATCGTCGTTTTCACGTTCTCAGAAGAGAAGAAAGAAAAAGATGCTAAAAAAAAGGAAAATAATGAAGAGACATATTACCAGGTAAAAAAGAGAGAAGTTGTCGTCGTCACCGCCACCATGACACCAAAAGCATTAAAAGACTGCTCCACCACTGTAAATGTGGTAGGAAAAACCGACATCGAATTCTCATCCTCTAGTAGTGCGTTGGATATTTTAAGCCATTATCCTGGTATCTTTGTGAATCGCTCGGGTGATTTTGGCCGCGCCGACGTGGACATCCGGGGCCTGGGTCAGAATTGCCGGCGTGTGGCCATACTGGTGGACGGTAGACCAGAGAAAATGGGACTGTTCGGCTGCGCTGTTTCCCATGCCTTTCCCCTTGATAATGTCGAGCGCATCGAAGTGGTTAAGGGACCTGCATCAGTGCTCTACGGCGGTGAGGCCCTTGGAGGGGCAGTTAATATAATCACAAGAATACCAGAAAAGAAATTTGAAACCCAACTGACTGCTTTTTATGGTAGTTTCAATACCCAGCAGTATAACTTGAAACACGGTGGAAACCTGGATAAATTCAAATATTATTTTACCTTTGACAAACGGCAAAGTGACGGACACATTGAAAATGCTGACTATTCGGGTTACTCCTTTACGGGGAAGCTGGTATATGATTTAACTGATAATACCCGCATCAATCTCCAAGGTAAGTACTTTGATGGGAAAAAGCACGAGCCCGGAACGATCGACCAGCCGCTGACCGATTTTTGGAACGATTACCAACGGGGATCAGTGGATCTATCCTTAACCCGCGAATGGAGTAAAAACGAATTATCTGTAAAGATTTACCGGAATTTCGGTAAGCACCAATTTTCCGATGGGTGGGATTCCAGGGACTATACAAACGGTGCTGTGGTCAGGTTTACCACTCAGGGAATCAAGAACAATGAGTTAACCATTGGAGGGGATATCCGGTTTTTCGGGGGGCAAACCTTTAGCTGGCCCCAGGGGAAATGGGATAAGCGAGAAGGTTCGATTTTTATTCAAAATGAATATATTTTAAACACCCAATGGATTTTCTCTTCCGGCATCAGGCTTCAAATGGATTCCCTTTATGGCCAGGAGTGGTGTCCCCACTTAGGCATCGTATATCAGGCCACTCATAACACCCTGTTCAGGGGAGTTGTTAGTAAAGGGTTCCGTTCACCCCAGATCAATGAACTCTATATGTATCCTTCAGCCAACCCCCACCTGGAACCGGAGCGAGTGTGGAATTACGAAGTGGGCTTTGAGCAAAACATAGGTAGATATGTGACTTTAAAAGGGAGTATTTTTCACATGAAAGGGACCAATATGATTCAAACCGTTCCCAACAATGCGCCGCCCCCGATGGTTATTTTTTCCAATACCGGTGAATTTTCCTATTATGGGGCTGAACTGGAAGTAGAAGCCGCACTGAATCGGCACTTCTCCAGTTATATTTCATATTCGATTATGGATTACGGTGACTATACAAAAGGGAAGCCGGGTCAGAAAGTGGATTTCTCCCTTCTGTTCCGGAAGAAGAGGTTTTCCGCTGCTCTCCAGGGTCAATATGTAACCGATTACTATGCAGGCGATTTATCCAAAAACCAAATCCCTTCGTATTTCCTGTTAAATTCCAGGTTATTTGTTTCCGTATTAAAAGGACTTGACCTGATGGTGGATGTGAACAATATCCTGGATAAAGAGTACAACATCTACGGCGAATTCCCAGGACTTACCGAAGGTCTCTACCGAATGCCAGGCCGGAATTTCCAGGTGGGATTCCGCTTTAGCCCGGATAAAAAGGAAACCAGGGAGAAATAATGAGACGATATCGATTTTTTTTGCTTGTTTTTTGTTTTATTTTATTTCAAAACATACCTTTAAGCGGTCATACCTATCGGATTCCTATTATTATAGATACGGATATGGCACTTGACGACGCAAGGGCCCTGGTCATGTTGTTAAACCAGGATATGTGCAACGTTCTATTGACAGTCACCTCAGACGGGGCGGTTTCACCTGAAACCGGCTGTCGAAATCTCAAACAACTGTTTGCCCGCTTAGATAAAGAAGACATCAACGTTGCAATTGGAAGGAATCTCCATGAAAATCCCCCACCCTGGCGGAGCTGGACAGAGAAAATATTTTCCTTTGATAAGCCGGATGTTCCCCTTAAAAAAGTCAAATCCCAGCCTGCTGCGGAGGCAATTGTAAATGTCTTACATGCATCAGGAACGTCATCCGATGTCCCATGTATCTATCTCTGTCTGGGTCCCCTCACCAATCTTGCCGATGCGTTGAAAATGGATGCCGGCATAAAAGATAAAATTTCACGTGTCATCTATTATGGAACGACTCCTTTTGACCCGAAACTTGATTGGAATACAAACAGGGATTTACCATCGGCGCAAAGGGTTTTTCGTTCAGGGCTAATGATATTTACGTTTAGTCATTCAAAAATCAAAGATGCACCATTCGATAAACGATTCTTTGAGAAGATCAAAACCCTGGATACTCCCGCATCCCGGTTTTTTATCACGCTTCACACCCACCCAACCATCAAAAGGCTGCTTTCTCAAGGTCATTTCCGCATTTGGGATGAGATGACGGTTATCTATTTAAACAGACCCGATTTATTCCAATTTACGCAGCAGGGTTCGAATATTTTTACAATAAAAGGTTATGAAACCGCAGCGATTTACAGCAGCTATTTGAAACTTTTAGGATATTCAGCCGATTCCCACCTGGTTGAGCGGGAAGTGGTGGTGCTGAAGGATTTTCCTACCAACCCCTTCTTATTTAAGCCAGATGTTACGCCCTTTGTAAAAAAGATCATTGGAAAATATGGGTTGGAAGAATGGAAAGCCTGTGTGTTGACCAATGAATTGCACAGGCACCTGGGGATTTACTCAATAATCGGTGCCAAAATGGGAATACGGGCCAGGGAGATTTTAGAAGCGCCATTGGACAGTTTGGAAGTCCTCTCTTTTGCAGGCAGCAAGCCGCCTTTAAGTTGTTTGAACGATGGATTACAGGTTTCAACCGGCGCAAGTTTGGGACGTGGAACCATCAAGATTTCAGTTTCAAGTCCTCAACCGGCAGCAGAATTTATTTTTAAAGATGAAAAATTGACGTTACGCGTTAGAGATGAAATTTTGCAGCGGATCAAAAAGGATATTCAGAGTGCTTTAAAAACGTATGGTGGTTTAGGACCCGAATATTTTGCTCACATACGAAGGTTATCTATCCGGTACTGGTATGAACTTGACCGAATGAAGATATTTGATCAGGTTGGATATTAGTCTTTTCGGGACGAGTTTTTCAGTTCTTGTTCTTATGTTTTGACGTTTTGGCGACCGTCCCCAAATTTTTGCCCAAATTTTTATATGTCTTTTTCATAACAATATCGTTTATTTTAAATGTTCAGGTTTTAATTCTTCTACAAAACGTGTACTAACCCAATGAATTTTAGAGTCAGCATTTGTAATGCTTAGTTGACTTTCTCTCAACTCTTCATAGGAGTACTGGTTATTGTCAATGTCATTTTTGGGACGTATTGTCGTCATAAAGAAAAGATATTTACCATCAGGCGAAAGATATGGCCAATCAGAACCATCAATTCCTTTTTTATTAATTTTTTCCCCCAGGTTGATCGCTTCACTCCACGATTCATCTGGTTGACGATAACTGATATATAAATCAGGACTTGAAAAACCTCCGGGCCGGTCTGATGAAAAAATTATAAACTCTTCGTTAGGATCGATATGGAATGCATAGTCAAGGTGTGAAGATGTATTAATAGTTGAATCCAGAATTTCTGGTTTTTGATATTCTCCATCTTTTAATTTTGATCTAAAAAAACCTATACCCCAGGAAGGATTTGGCAAAGCGGGTTTTGGTAAATCACTTTGAAAATAAATATTTCCACTTTTGGTTTCCTGGACTTTTGAGCATTTTATATTCCATTTCTTAAGTACACTAAACAATCTTGGTTTTCCCCAACCTTCCTCAGTTTTGTCAACTATCCAGGCTGCTCGTTGAGGCTCGGCACCCTCCTCGATTGGTCGCCATGAATCAAAATACAAACGTTTCCCATCAGGAGAAATATAGGTAATAAAAGTCCATCTATCCATGTTAAAAGGAGCCAATTGAGGTTGAGTCCACACTCCATTTACTTGTTTCATATGCATTGCAACAACAAGTCTTGATCTTTGTCCTTCTTTTGTCATTGTATATACCTGCCTTGTCCAGAAAACTTCTTTTCCATCGGGTGTGAAGGCAGCAGAGTGGTGTTCACGATAAATATCAGCAACTACACCTGGGGCAAATAATTCAGGAACGTCACCCGGAGGTGTTTGCCCTAAATAAGGCCCTTTTAAATTAGTGAACTTTGATTCATTTTCATTTTGAGAAACGTTATTCTGATTGCATGAAATTAATAAAATTCCAGAAATCAAAATGAAACATAATTTTCGGACTGATAGGAAAATTATTTTTCCCTTCAAACATTTTTTTCGTTTAATCATTTAAATTTTTTAAAAAACCTCCTTATGTTAATATTTTTTTCCAGGCAGCAGAAACGGGTTTTAAAGTCTTTTTATTTTTCATAGGATAGAATTCTAATTGAATGAGATTGAGAAGTCAACCATTGACTCCTGCTACGTAGCAGAGCTGCTTCGCAGAGTAGCAAGGCATGTTTTTTTATCTATTTTTAGTAGATATAGGGTCAGGTATTTAATCACTGGCCTCTTGAAATACAATCGTATTTCATGTAAAATCTCACTGGATTTAAAATGAATTTGAAAACAATTGAATGTATAAGAGGAGGTAATTGTTATGGCTTTTAAAAAAATAGTGGTGCCAGTTGATTTTAGTGAGTTTTCAGATAAGGCTGCGGAATATGCAATGTTTATGGCAGAAAAATTTTGTGCAGATATAACACTCTTACATGCAGTTATCCTATTTGAAGAAGACATCGATGAAAAAGAACAACTACAGGCTTATAAAAAAATCATTCAAAAGAAAGAAAAGGAGAGAACAAAGCAACTGGAATCGCACTGTAAGACGGCAAAAAGCCGTGGACTTCGTGTGAAATCTGCATTGATTCGTGGTGTTTCAACGGCTGATTCAATCCTCGATTATATTTCGGATAACGATTTTGATCTGGTGGTTATGGGAACACATGGCCGAACCGGTTTGAAACGGTGGATGCTAGGAAGTGTTAGCGAGCGAATTGTGGGCTTTTCACCTATTCCTGTCCTAACAATCCACAAAGATTTTAAAGAGCCAGATATAAAAAAGATATTGATACCCATTGACTTTTCAGACCATTCGAAGATTGCTATTCGTCGAGGAATCGCAATTGCGGAGGAATTTAACGCAGCACTTGAATTCCTCCATGTGGTTGAGATGCAAGCCCATCCTGAATTTTATACCATTAGTTCCGATCCAATCCTTAAAGCAAACCCAGAATTAGAGCATCACATTACAAAAAATATGATAAAGTTAACTGGCATTCCCCAGGAGAAGGCGACCTATTCGGTTAAAGAAGGGAAAGTGTATAAAGAAATAAAAATAGCTGCGGAAAATGGCAATATTGATTTAATTGTGATGGCCACTCACGGCATGAGTGATTTGGAACATTTCCTCGTAGGCAGCAACAGCGAACGAGTGGTAAGAATAGCCTCCTGCCCGGTACTAACTGTTAGGCAAAACTCATAACGAATAACGGTTAAAATGTTAAAAAAGTTTTTTTTTAAAACGTATGTTTGGAAGTAAATTTTTATTAATAGAATATGGATAAAAACCGGAGGTATTATGATGAACAATAAAAGCTACAATCCGTTTGAGACAGCACAGGCTCAATTTGACAAAGTTGCTGAAATACTTGAACTTGATCAGGCGACCAGAGATCTTTTAAGGAGCACTTTAAGAGAATACCATTTTAGTATCCCTGTCCGAATGGATGATGGAAATATACGAGTTTTCAGAGGTTTCAGGGTGCTTCACAACGATGCCCGTGGTCCGGGCAAAGGAGGTATTCGATTCCACCCCCAGGAAACAATCGATACAGTACGTGCATTGGCCATGTGGATGACGTGGAAATGTGCGGTTGTAAACATCCCCCTGGGAGGTGCAAAAGGTGGAGTGATTTGTGATCCCCATAATATGAGTGCCCGGGAACAGGAGCTCCTATGTCGCGGATGGGTACGCCAGGTAGCCAAAAATGTCGGCCCCATAACCGATGTGCCTGCACCCGATGTGATGACCAATGCCCAGCACATGATATGGATGCTGGATGAATTCGAGGCCATCCACGGTTCTAAATATCCCGGATTTATAACCGGGAAACCGGTTGGTTTGGGAGGTTCTCTGGGAAGAACCGAAGCAACCGGGTATGGTGTTGTTTTTACCCTTCGTGAAGCTTTAAAAGAATTGAACATTAAACCAGAAGACACGATTGCCAGTGTCGAAGGATTCGGGAATGTTGCCCAATATGCTATTCAGCTTTATCAGGAGTTGGGAGGAAAGGTGATTACTGTGTCCTGCTGGGATCAGGAAGATCAGAAAGCTTATTGTTTCAGCAAAAAACAGGGTATTAATCTAAACGAGCTGCAGAATATAACCGATCATTTCGGAGGGATCAATAAAGAAAAGGCAAATGACCTGGGATATGAGATTCATTCAGGTGATGACTGGATTGAGCAGGATGTGGATATTTTGATACCTGCGGCATTGGAGAATGAGATAAATGCGGGAAGTGTGAAGAAAATCAGTCCACGAGTGAAGGTGATTGCTGAGGGAGCCAATGGTCCCACAACACTAGAGGCCGATCAGGTGATAAAAGAACGGGGTATTTTTTTGATTCCCGACTTCCTGGCCAATGCGGGTGGTGTAACCTGCAGCTATTATGAACAGGTTCAAAGCAATACGAACTGTTACTGGGAAAAAGCTGAGGTCCTGAGTAAACTGGATGCCAAAATGACCGCAGCTTTTATTGCGGTTAGTGAACTGGCAAAGAAGAAAAATCTATACATGCGGGATGCTGCGTATGTCATTGCCGTGGATCGGGTGGCCCAGGCCTGCAAGAATCGCGGCTGGGTCTAAACCGCGAAGACTCGCGAAAGGACGCGAAGAAAAAAACCAGGAGGCAATAGGTGATTATGAAGGGAGTGGATTTGAATTCCAATAAATATATTTCACGATTCAACCGCGACTTCTACAGCGAAACAGGTGGGTTTACCTATATCGGCGACGGGGAATTGGGCGGCAAAGCCCGAGGATTGGCTGCTATAAAAGAGAAAATCGATTCTTTTTATAGAGATCATAAGGTCTTCCCCATCCATGTGGATATCCCTCGCCTTACTGTTATTACAACATTGTTTTTCGATCATTTCGTAGAGCAGAACAACCTTTATGACATTGCCTTTTCCAATTTAAGTGATGAGCAGATTGCCCATCATTTTTTGAGAGCAGATCTGCCGGTGGATTTAGTTAAAGATCTAAGGGCATTGATTGCCGATGTTCATGTGCCTCTGGCGGTTCGCTCGTCCAGTTTGCTGGAAGACAGGTTAAAATTTCCATTTGCCGGAGTATATGAAACCAAAATGATTCCCAACAATCAGCCCGATTTTGATACCCGGTTCTGTAAGTTGGCTGATGCCATTAAATTTGTCTACGCTTCGACCTTTTTTAATAATGCCAAATGTTACATGAAAGCGACTCCCCACAGCCTGCAAGACGAAAAGATGGCGGTTATCATCCAGGAAGTGGTGGGGCTGCGGCATAATGATCGGTTTTATCCCAATATATCTGGTGTGGCCCGCTCCTACAATTTTTACCCCGCCAATCATGCCAAACCTGAAGAGGGGGTTGTGAACCTGGCACTGGGATTGGGGAAAACCATTGTGGATGGAGGAGCTATATGGACCTATTCCCCCCAATACCCTGAAGTCACTCCACCTTGTCATTCCATTCATGAATTATTGGAACAGACCCAATTGAATTTTTGGGCGGTCAATGTGGGGAAGCCACCTGCCGATGATCCTGTTAAAGAGACGGAATACCTGGTAAAATTAACCTTAAAAGAGGCCGAGTGCGACAACACGCTGGGCTATATCGCCTCCACCTATGATTATGAATCCGACCGCACCAATCTTGGTATTGGATTCACGGGTTCCCGTTTTGTTGACTTTGGCTCCCTCTTGCAGGTCAATCTATTACCGATGAATGAATTGATAAAATCCATATTGAAGGTGTGTGAAGGGATATTTAATGCTCACGTAGAGATTGAGTTTGCTGTTACAATTGATATTGATTCAGATTCAGTCGATAAGATTCCTGTCCGGTTCGGTCTCCTGCAGGTGCGGCCAATGGTTGTTTCTGATGAATTGATTGTCATGAAGGAGAAAGAGCTGACCCGAAAAACCGTATTGGCTGCTTCGGATAATGTTATGGGAAATGGTTGTATGGATGACATCAGAGATATCCTATACGTGGTGCCGGAAACCTTTGGCTTAAAAAAAACGAATGCAATTGCAGCTGAGATTTCCCATATCAATCACCAACTGGTGGAAACAAAGACACCCTATCTGCTGGTGGGATTTGGGCGATGGGGCACATCCAATCCCTCGATGGGAATCCCCGTCAATTGGGGCCAAATATCAGGTGCCCGCGTCATTATTGAATCCCAATTATCCCATGCCACTATTAATTTAAGCCAGGGTTCGCATTTTTTTCATAATATCTCCAATTCAGGAACGCTCTATTTTTCATTAAAAAAAGAAAGCAAATTCCCTGTTGATTGGGAGTGGCTGAGTGAACAACACGTCCTTTTCCAGGGAAATTATGTCAAACACGTCCGATTAAAATCGCCCCTCATTGTAAAAGTGGATGGGCGAAAACATCGGGGAGTTATATTCAAATGAGCGATGGAGATAGAATAAATAATAGTATAGATGCTTCGCCTGGAAACCAACAGGAGGATCATAAAGAACTGAATTGTTTATTTAAGCTGGAAGAATTACTTCAAAATATGGATTCCTTTGCCAATGTGGAGGAATTATTTAGAACCGTCATTAAAATCATCCCTTCGTGTTGGCGGTATCCTGATATTACACAGGTTAAAGTCCAGTACAAGGATAGTATCTACACTTCGGATGGATACAAGGAAACGCCGTGGCAGCAAAGGGCAGAGATTAAAGTGCAGAAGAAAACGGTTGGACATTTGATGATCTCCTATACTCGTGAAGTCCCCCGAATCCGTGACGGCTATTTTTTAAGAGAAGAGACACAATTAATGAATGCTATTGCCAACCGTATCGGCCATATGGGGGAGTATATGGAGCTGAAACAAGCCTTGCGTCAGCACCAGGAAGAAGAGGAGAAACTGCCAGAGAAAACCAAAACCATCGGCATCAGTGAATGGCGAGTAATGGTGAAACTGTTGCAAAAGTCCAACCCAAAACTCTTTATGTACCTCTCCCAGAAAATGCTGCACTATCTTTGCTGGAATGGTGTAGAAGAAGCCAGGCAGTTGCTTCAGCAGACTGGTTCCAGCGGTTCCGGCAGTACACGAAGCCCTCTATCTTTAGATGATGAAAACCAGCCCATCCGAAAGGAATCCATGGATCACATTATCACTACCAATAATGAAATTTTCAGGATTGCTTCTGAAAGCCTAGGCGAGGATCAGATTTTAAACCATATCCACCGGTGGATCGAGGAAGATAAATCACGGTTCCTGGTCAAAGTACTTGAAAATCCCAATTCATCCCTTACCGACCTGATCAATGCCATCACCCAATTTCAATACCTTGAGGATGAAGGCATCAAACTTTCTACTGCGATCGAAAAGAGTTTACGGGTCTCTTTGATCCGTTATTTTTTCTCCGATCAATTGGAGTTTATTAATGTTGCCAAAAATCATATTGAAATCAAAGATTATTATGAGCTTGTTAAAAAGCTTATATTTCCCTCAAGGAGTCACGGTAAATTGGGTGGTAAAAGTGCCGGGCTTTTCCTTGCCATCCAGATATTAAAAAAATCAAAAGAGGAGGGATTAAGTGAGTTATTTGAAAAGATCAAAATCCCCAAAACCTGGTATATCACCTCAGACGGGGTGAATGAATTCTTGCATTATAATAATCTGGAAAATGTACTGGAACAAAAGTACAAAGAGATGGATGAAATACACGTGGAGTATAAAAACATTATCCAGATATTCAAAAACTCTCACTTTCCCCCTGAAATTATCCGTGGCCTTTCCCTGGCGATTGACGACCTGGGGGATACTCCCATCATTGTGCGCAGTTCCAGTCTATTGGAAGATCGGTTAGGTGCTGCCTTTTCCGGCAAATACAAAAGCCTATTCCTGGCCAACCAGGGAACCAAACAAGAGCGATTGGATGCCCTGATGGATGCAATAGCCGAAGTGTATGCTTCTACCTTCGCACCCGATCCCATTGAGTACCGTCGTGAACGAGGGTTACTGGATTTTTATGAAGAGATGGGGATTATGATCCAGGAGGTGGTGGGCCACCGGGTGGGGCAATACTACTTCCCTACTTTTGCCGGTGTGGCTTTTAGTAAAAATGAGTTTCGATGGTCTGCCCGGATTAACCGGGAAGATGGATTGATTCGCGTGGTACCCGGGCTGGGGACCGGCGCTGTTGACCGGGTGGCCGCCGATTACCCCATCTTAATTGCACCTGGAAAGCCCGCTCTGCGGGTCAATATCACGCCAGAAGAGATCATACGGTATTCCCCCAAAAATATCGATGTCATCAACCTGGAAACCAATACCTTTGAAACCATTGACATGAATCTGTTGATAAAAGAATTCGGCAAGGATATTCCAGGGATTCAGCATATGGTTTCCAGTGTACAGGATAACCATATCCAAAGGCCCACCTCATTGGTTAATATTGATTTTGAAAAACACCAATTGTTGGTTACTTTTGAAGGGTTTTTTCAGCGGACGGATTTTGTTAAACAACTGGGCTGTCTCCTGAAAGTGGTGGAGGAGAAAATATGCACTCCTGTGGATATCGAATTTGCCCATGATGGCCATCATTTATATCTTCTCCAGTGTCGCCCCCAGAGTTATTCCCAGGATTTCCAACCTGCTCCCATTCCCAAAGATGTTAGTAAAGAGAGGATTGCTTTTTCTGCCAATCGTTATATTTCCAATGGCTATATACCGGATATTACTCATATTGTTTACGTGAATCCTGAGGCATATAACCGATTATCTGGGGTATCTGAATTAAAAACCATTGGCCGCGTAGTCGGGAAGCTCAACAAAATTTTGCCCAAACGGCAATTTATATTAATGGGACCTGGTCGTTGGGGCAGCCGGGGAGATATTAAACTCGGGGTGAATGTCACTTATTCTGATATCAATAATAGTGCTGTTTTAATCGAAATTGCACGTAAAAAAGGGAATTACATCCCGGACCTCTCCTTTGGTACCCATTTCTTCCAGGACCTGGTGGAGGCTTCCATTCGTTACTTACCCCTATACCCTGATGATGAAGGGATTCTATTTAATGAAGCCTTTTTTACAGGCAGCGAGAATATCCTGGGGGATTTACTGCCAGAGTATGCCTCCCTTTCCAATACCATCCGGGTCATTGATGTGCCCCGCAGCACCAATGGTTTGATTCTCCGTATCCTGATGAATGCAGATTTGGATGAAGCAGTGGGAATTTTTGAAGATCCCAGTACAAAGACCTCTGCACCTGTAGGTAAGAAAGAGCTCCTTCCCAAATGTGACAGTAATCACTGGCATTGGAGGCTCCACATGGTGGAACGTATTGCTGCCCACCTGGACCCTGAGCGTTTTGGAGTCACTGGATTTTATGTTTTTGGCAGTACCAAGAATGCCACTGCCGGTCCCAGCAGTGATATTGATGTATTGATTCACTTTGCCGGAACCGATAAGCAGCGAAAAGAGCTGTTGGTTTGGCTGGAGGGATGGAGTTTAACCCTGGCAGAGCTGAATTACCAGCGCACCGGTATTAAATCTGATGGTCTCCTGGATGTCCACCTGGTGACCGATGAAGACATTGCAAAGAAGAACAGTTATGCTTTAAAGATCGGAGCCGTTACCGATGCTGCCCGGCCTTTACCCATGAAAAAGAGTTCAGCCTGAATTCACTGATTTTTACACCAAGGGATGCCTCCGGCGGCCCACTTTTTCGAAAAAAGTGGGTCAAAAACTTTTATATTGCACGGCATCTTCATTGTAATAGATTTTATTCATTTGTCCCCACTAATAAAAATTTTTGCGGGATCCAGGGGCACGCTCCGCGTTTTTATAAAAAGAGCCCCTGGCCGCCGGAGGCACTGCGCCGCGAGGTCATAAAAGTATACGCCTAGCATTCTCCGGGCAAAGGGGATCGAAGCGAACCAGCGACAATTCCGGGCCGTTATGGGCAGCATTAAATGCCATTGTCCTGTTGAACCTATCCCGCCATGAACCAGTGAGAAGGGTAGACTCGTGGACATGGCCGTGGAGTGTGATTAAGGGTTGTCGTTTTTCAATAAACCGTTGGATAGCAATGCTGCCTACATGGACATCCACCGGCACATAATCGATCATTTTGCCGTCCAAAGCTGCGCGGTCCAGTTTGCATTTATAGGGCGGTGAGTGAAAGAGAAAAATCGATTTTTTTAGGTCGTCATTACCCGTCAGTTTATCCAGGTCTTCGGCAATAGTGCTGAATCCTAACTCGTTTTTTGGAACAGGAATGGAGAGAATCCCTTCTTCCGGTGAAACACATCCTGGACCGACATAACGTGAGACATCATACCGTTCCCAGTCTTTTAAATGAAAAGGTGTAGGTGGTACATATGAGTAGCCGTACACTGAAAATTCGCCCCACTGGATACGTCTATTGTGGCAGTATTCCCACACCCCTTGTGCAGCAGCGTCCAGCATTGCTGCTTCTTCTATCCGGCCGTCATCATTACCCAGGATCACAAATATCCTGGGAAAAGCGTCCCCAAGGTTTTGTTTTATCTTTTTCAATTCCTTCACCAGGAAATCATTAATAAAATCTTTGTGAGCAATATCAATGGTTGTCAATGCCCTTAAAGGAGAAGGAAGAAGATCGCCGCCGATAAAAAGGGCATCCGGCTGTTCATTCGCCACCCTCTCGAAGAGTTTTCTATATTTCCCGGGGCTGCCATGCAGATCAGAAACAAAGAAGCAATTCATGGACATATTCATTATTTATTATACCACATTTTTTTATAATAAAAATCCTTGGTGTACCTTGGTGCCTTTGTGTCTTGGTGGCTAATTCTCCATTCTGGTTCTGGCTCGTCTGGGCGAGGTATTTTAAAACCCTGCAACTTTTTTTGCACTGTCAACTTTTGTATGGTTTTGGCAAAAGTATTGTTATAACTTCTTTTTAAGCGTAACCAATCAAAAACCTAAAAAACTGTCAACTTTTGTTCCCCCCTTGTAGCCAATTCTAATGAATGGATACATCTTGAAATCCTTTTATATTCATACAATGAATGCTGTTTATCACAAATTCACCTGGCATCAGAATTGCTATTAATATAGACTAAGGAAAAAAATAATAAAGTGAAGCAAGAAACCATGCATAAGCGTAAATTTAGAAGAATATTTCTACAATGTATGTTAAAGTATATAGATAGAAAAGAAATATTAAAGTGAGGTAAGAAACCATGATTAAGCATAATTTAGGAAGAATGTTTTTACAATGTATGTTAGCAATAATCCTGATGGCATTTGGTATGCATGTAATGGCCCAGGCGCCCACTGCCACCACCGGGGCAGCAACCGGGGTGGGTTCAACGGGTGCCACCCTGAACGGCACGGTGAATGCCAACGGCTCATTAACCACCGTATTCTTTGAGTACGGTCTTACTGATGAATACGGTTTGATTTGGACTGCACTTCAGAGCCCGGTTAGCGGTTCCACCGATACCCCGGTCACGGCCAACTTGTTTTTACTGGACCCGAACACCACCTACCATTACCGTGTTGTTGCCACCAATGCCAGCGGCACCACTTATGGTACAGACATGACCTTTACTACCTTGGCAGCCACGGGCCCCGCCCCGGCAGCAGTTACAGCCCCTGCAACCGGTATCGGGGTGGATTTTGCCACCTTAAACGGCCGGGTGATTACCTATGGTGTAAGTACCACGGTTATTTTCCAATGGGGGACGGATACCAATTACGGTAACACCGTCACCGCGGATCAAAGTCCGGTGACCTCTGTAACACTGGTACCGGTCACAGCGACGCTAACCAGCCTTGCCAATAATACCACCTACCATTACCGGGTAGTGGCCTCAAACGTGAACGGAACCGCTTATGGTCTGGACATGACCTTTACCATCGGTGCGGTGGGAACGGCACCGACAGCGACCACCAATGCGGCCACCGGTATCGGTACCACCACTGCCACTCTAAACGGTACGGTGAATGCCAATAATGCGAGCACCATTGTTACGTTTGAGTATGGGTTGGACACCAGTTACGGCAGCACAGCATTGGCGATCCAGAACCCTGTATTGGGCAGCACAAACACGGCAGTCAGTGTGACTGTCACCGAATTTTTACCCAATACCACCTATCATTACCGGGTGTCAGCCACCAATGCCAACGGCACCACCAATGGAGCGGACATGACCTTTACCACGCTGCCGCAGGCCCCTACTGCCGTTACCAATGGTGCTTCGGCAGTAACAACCACAGGCGCCACCTTAAACGGAACAGTGAATGCCAATGGTGCCAGTACTACCGTGACCTTTGAGTACGGGACCACCACCGGCTACGGTATCACGGTTACCGCGACCCAGAGCCCGGTGACCGGTTCCACGGATACAGCGGTAAGCAGGGCCATTTCCGGTTTGACTAACGGTATCACCTATCATTACCGTGTGGTAGCCACCAACGCCGGTGGAACCATTTATGGAGCGGACATGACCTTTACCGCCGGAGCGCCTGCACCCACGGCTACCACCAATGCGGCTTCCGGGATAGGAACCACCAGTGCCACCTTAAACGGTACAGTCAATGCCAATAACAACAGTACTACCGTGACCTTTGAGTACGGTGAGACCACGGCCTACGGGAGGACCGCGGTTGCAGTCCAGAGTCCAGTTACCGGTTCCACCAACACAGCGGTTAACGTAACGGTTTCGGATCTATCACCCAACACCACGTATCATTTCCGGGTGAGGGCGGAAAGCGTAGGCGGGACCACCTATGGAGCGGACATGACCTTTACCACGGGAGCCGCGCCCACGGTCGTCACCTTACCTGCTTCGCCGGTGAGTACCAGCGGGGCCACTTTAAACGGCACGGTGAATGCCAATGGTTACAGTACCATCGTAACCTTTGAGTACGGGACCTCCACCTCTTACGGCACTACGGTAACGGCCGATCAAAGCCCGGTGACCGGTACCACTCCCACCGCGGTGAGCAAGGCCATTACCGGCCTCACCATCAACACCACCTACCATTACCGGGTAGTGGGACAAAATGCCCAGGGTACTACCTACGGTGCAGATATGACGTTTATCACTTCGGCCCCGGCTGCTCCTACAGCCATCACCGATCCCGCTTCCTTTGTGTTCCAGGACGGAGCCACGTTAAACGGCACAGTGAATGCCAATAATGCCCCTACCACGGTGACCTTTGAGTACGGACCGGATACCAGCTACGGCACCACGGTACCGGCCGTTCCGGGTACGGTTCTCGGCAGCGCCAATACCCCGGTCAGCGTTCCCATAACCGGCCTGACCCTGGGCAATACCTACAATTACCGTGTGGTGGCGGTGAATGCGAACGGTACCACTTATGGCGCGAATATGACCTTTACCACGACAACGGCCCCCATTGCCGTCACCGGAGCGGCAACCGCAGTGGGCCCCAACTCAGCCACTCTAACCGGTATTGCTAATGCCAATTATGACACCGGTACAAATGTGGGTTTTCAGTACTATTCATCTCTGCCCAACGTAATTTCGGTCCCAGGCATTCCCGGGACGATCAACGGCAGCACCAATTTTCCAATTACCGCCAACATTACCGGTTTGACCCCCAATACGACGTATTATTACAATATATATGCCAATAACACCCTTAGCCAATATACCTATGGCGCCCAAATGACCTTTACCACGCTGCCCGCCGATACTCCACCCACTGCTGACACAGATCCTGCAACGGCCGTTGGCGCCACCACCGCCACGCTGAACGGTACGGTAAATGCCAATAATACCACGACAACAGTGACTTTCCAGTACGGGTTGGACACCAGCTACGGGCAAACAGCGGTGGCAGTTCCGAGCCCGGTCACTGGCAATACCCCCACGGCAGTAAGCAGCATTGTCGACACCCTGGCACCCAATACTACGTATCATTACCGGGTGGTGGCGCAGAACATGGGCAATACCGTCTATGGCGCAGACATGACGTTTACTACCGGTCCTTTACCCCCCAGCGCCGACACCAATGCAGCCACTGCTGTAACCAGTACCGGCGCCACTTTAAACGGGATAGTCAATGCCAATAACGACAGTACCACTGTGACTTTCGAGTACGGAACCACCCCTGCCCTCGGTACCACGGTGACCGCCGATCAAAGTCCGGTTACCGGTACCTCTAACACGGCGGTAAGCGCAGCCATTACCGGTCTAGCCAACAACACGATCTACTATTACCGAGTAAGAGCGCAGAACGGTTCAGGAACCACCTTAGGGGCGACGATGACCTTTTTCACCGGAACAGCACCACCCACGGTGACCACTGGAGCGGCATCAAGTATAGGGACCACCAGTGCCACCTTGAACGGCACGGTCAATGCCAATAATGGAAGTACCACAGTGACCTTTGAGTATGGGGAGACCATCGGCTACGGCAGGACAGCAACGGCAGACCAGAGCCCGGTCACCGGTTCCATTGATACAGCCGTCAGTGTCACCCCTACTGATCTACTCCCCAATACCCTGTATCATTTCCGGGCAGTGGGTCAAAACGCTTCAGGGACCACCTATGGTGCGGATATGACCTTTACCACCAACCCGGCCAATACCCCCACTGTCACCACGGCAAATGTGACCAATATCGCCGCGACCTCGGCAACAAGCGGGGGTAATGTCACTGTTGAAGGAGGCGCCCCGGTTACAGCCAGGGGTGTCTGTTGGAGCACCGCCCCCACCCCCACTATAGCCGATAACCTCACTGTCGACGGTACTGGCGACGGAGTCTTTACCAGTAGTCTCGCCGGCTTGAGCCCGCTCACCATATACTATGTCCGGGCTTATGCCACCAACTTATACGGTACTGCTTACGGTCAGGAAATCCAATTTACCTCCAATGGCATCAACACCCCCACTGTCACCACGAGAAATGCGACCCAAATAACCGCTGATTCAGCAACAAGCGGGGGTTATGTAACCGATAATGGCGGCTCCCCTGTCACTGCCAGGGGCGTCTGTTGGAGCACTGCCTCCAGCCCCACTATCGCTAATAACAGGACTTCAGACGGTACCGGCACCGGTGTCTTCACCAGTTACCTCACCAACCTGAGCCCCGCTACCACCTACTATATCAGGGCCTATGCCACCAACTCAGCCGGCACTGCTTACGGCGGGCAGCGCCAATTCACCACCAGCAGCGCCGTGGTTAGCGTCAGTATTACCGAACCCGGGCAAGGAGAAGTGGTTTCCGGCACCGTCACTATAGCAGCTTCTGCCTCGGTAAGCAGCAGCACCACCGATCAAACCACGGCCCTCTCAATCGCCAAAATGGAGTTCTACATCGACGATGTCTTGATCGCAGAAGATACCACCCAACCCTATGAAACCCAATGGGATACCACCACTGTATTGGACGGCAGTCATACCATCAAAGCGGTGGCTTACGATCAAGATGATAACAGTGCCCAGGATGAAATCACGATCACCGTGTCCAATATTCCTATCCCGGTGGAGATTATATTGAACCGAACCAGTTTAAATTTCGGTTCCGTTGGCGGTTCCGTGACCACACGCCCACAAACACTGCTCATCAACGCCAGCGGCAGCGGTACGCTGAACTGGGCCATCACAAAAGATGCCGCATGGCTCACCTGTTCACCCGATTCCGGTGTGGGACCAGGAGTGGTCAGCGTTTCGGTAAACCCGTCCGGCATGACTGCAGGCTTCTACTCCGCAACCATTACGGTAACAGACCTTAATACCTCCAATGGAAAGACTTTTCCGGTCAATTTGACCATCTATAACCAGGGGACCACGACAGGACCCTTCGGCGTTTTCGCAACACCAATAAATAACTCCACCGTAATGAGCAGCATCCCGGTCACAGGATGGGTTCTGGATGATATCGAAACCACCAATGTCGCTATTTATCGTGACCCTGTTCCCGGTGAAGGGAGCGGGCTTGTATACATCGGAGACGCTGTCTTCGTGGACGGTGCACGGCCGGACGTGGAACAGGCTTACCCGGATGAGCCATTAAACTACCAGGCCGGATGGGGCTACATGCTTCTGACCAACTTTTTGCCCGACGGAGGCAACGGTACCTTCACACTCTATGCCAAAGCAATTGATAAAGAGGGCCATGGGGTCACATTGGGCAGTAAGACCATCATCTGCGACAATGCCAATGCAGTAAAACCCTTTGGCGCCATCGATACCCCGGCACAGGGAGGGAATGCCTCAGGAACATCTCATATCAATTACGGTTGGGCATTAACCCCACAGCCCAACACCATCCCCTTCGACGGCTCCACCATTACCGTTTGGGTAGACGGTGTTCCCCTGGGCCACCCGGTCTACAACCTATACCGAGCCGATATCGCCACCCTGTTCCCCGATTACAATAACAGCGGCGGTGCTGTGGGTTATTTTTACTTAGATACCACCACATATATCAATGGTGTTCACACCATTGCCTGGAGTGTCAAAGACAATGCAGGAAACAGCGACGGCATCGGCAGCCGTTACTTCTCCATCATAAATACCGGCGCCTCAAAAGCACAAGCATCCACCGCGTGTGTCTTTCCAAATATAACAGACACAATCGATTACATACCGGTCCAATATATGTCACCACCCATGGTTCGTAAAGGATTTAATAAAGAGGGTGCCTTTCACCAATTGCTGCCCGATACCAACGGCATTAGCAGGTATACCATCAAAGAAGTTGAACAGATCGATATTCAGTTGGACCGGAATAATTCGTTTATCCATATCCAGGGGTATCTGGAGGTTTACGACGGATTAAGAAGTTTACCCATCGGCTCCACCCTTGATCATAAAACCGGGCGGTTTTCCTGGACCCCCGGGCCAGGATTTGTTGGCAAATACATGCTGGTTTTTGTAATGAAAGATTCTGGCGGCCAGTACTATAATAATAGAGTGGAAATCACCATTGAACCGAAATTCAAAATGATGGAGTAATCTTCTTTCCGATAGCCCGTTAGCCAAGGGGGCGCTTTTTGTAAAAACTGCCCCCCTGGACCCGCGAAACGTCCACAAAAGCTTTCGCCATGAAAATGGCGTACATTCCATTTATTGGACAACCACCGAGGGCCCATTTCAGGTCTGAGAAGTGAGCGGTGTAATTTTAAATGTTACTCGTATTTCAGTGATTCGACAGGATTGGTACGTGCAGCTTTGAAGGATTGGTAAGAAACCGTTAATAGCGCAAGTAACAGAACCACAGCGCCAGAGATGAGGAAAATGTGGAATTCAATGGGGGCTCGATAAGCAAATCCCTGTAACCATTTGGTAATACTCCAATAGGCCATGGGCCAGGCAATCAAATTGGCCGCAATAACCCACTTGCTGAACTCACTGGTAAGTAACAGTATGACCTTTCCCACTGATGCGCCAAGAACTTTACGGATACCAATCTCTTTTGTCCGCTGTTGGGTCGTAAATGATGCCAATCCGAATAAACCCAGACAGGAAATTAAAATTGCCAGAAGGGCCATGCTCCTTACCAATTTTTCCATGCGCCTTTCGCCCTTGTACTGGCTTTGCAAGCGCTCGTCAAAAAATTCATATAAAAATGAAGACCCTGGGATAATCTTCTTTATGGTCCTTTTTATGAATTGAAGGGTTTCCTGGATTTTTTTTCCTTTTAAGCGAATACTGATGTGACTCAATGACCAGTTCATTACAATCAACAGGGGTTCCAATTGATGGTGGAGAGAGCGGAAATGAAAATCTTTTATCACACCGACGATTGTGCAGGTATCTTTTCCCAAATAGAGTTGCTTTCCAACCGGGGAATTTATTCCCATCGCTTGAATTGCGGTTTCGTTTAAAATGACACTTTTTCCCCAATCAGTGGAAAAATTCTCATCAAAAAAACGACCCTCCGCCATTGAAATTCCATACGTTTCCATAAAGTCATAATCCACTCCCAGAAGATGAATCCCGGCTAATTCTTGATGATCCTGCTTCCCTTCCCAGCGGATCAAGTGTCCACTGATGGAGGATTGCTTGGCTTCCGGCGTGGCATTTGATCGCGCCATATTCATGATATGTGGGTTTTTCAGTAATTCATCCTTGAGGGCTCTATAGTTTTTATTAATATTACCATCCATTCTCATGCAGATGATGTTTTCTTTGTGAAAACCCAAATTTTTATTTTGTATAAATTGCATTTGTTTGTAAATAAAAACCACACCAATTATTAGAAAGATGGAGAGGCTGAATTGCAGGGTAACCAGTATCCTACGGAACCCCCAACTCCGCTCCATGGTTTTCTGCCGACTTCTTTTTAGAATTTGAACCGGTTTAAGAGCGGAGAGCACCAGGGCGGGATAACTGCCGGCAAAAAGGCTGGTAAACAGGGCAATTCCTGTTAATCCTATGATGAATAAAAAGGAGTAAGACAAAACCATATCTTTCTCTGCCAGTTGATTAAAATAGGGTAATACCAGATGTACCATGATAAGTGCCATACAGGAGGCACAAAAGGAGAGGAGAATCGATTCACCCATAAATTGCCCGTAAAGAGATGTTCTGCTGGCACCTACCACTTTACGTAAACCCACCTCCATGGCTCGCTGGGTCGATCGGGCTGTTGCCAGACTCATATAATTTATACAAGCCACCAATAAAATCAGTATTCCCATGGCGGAAAAAATGTAAACATAACCCATCAAACCTTCGCCTTTAAGGTCATGAAGATGGACCGCCGTCAATGGCTGAAGACCGACGGATTCATTGGCGGTTTTATTGTGTTTTTTAATGATGCCGGCAATTTTCCTTTCAACCTCCTTGTGATTAACACCTTCTGGTAACTGGACATAACTTTTAAAAGCAAACATCCCCCAATTGTTCATGTCAAACTTGAAAAACTCTTTTAAAGACGAAATCGGTATCAGACAATCGAATTGAAGTTGAGACTGACGGGGAATATTTGCCATCACACCTGTAACCGGCACCAGGTGTTTGGAACCGATTTTAATACTCTTTTCAAGAGGATGTGTGCTACCAAAGAATCGTGCAGCTGATTTTTCCGTTAAAACAATTGAATAAGGATTTTTTAAAGCTGTGTTGATGTTCCCTTTTAAAAGAGGAAAGGAAAACATTTTCAAAAAGGAAGGATCCACAAAGGCCACGTCCATAACGAAATTCCGTTCTTCTCCCCCCAGGCAAAGGGATTGGATTATATACCGTGTTTGTTCAAGAATTTCCGGACAGGTGGATTTCAGGGCAGGGCCCAAGGCAACAGGGTTGGAATAAGAATAGACAATATTACCTGAGTTATAATGCTCTGTATTATAAACGCAGAATAGATTCCTGGCATTCTTATGAAACCGGTCATAGCTCAACTCATCTGTCACCCAGAGTGAAATCAAAATAGTACAAGCCAAGCCAATGGCCAGACCAAATAGATTTATAAAAGAATACCCTTTATGTTTGAGGATATTTCGCAATGCAACCTTTAAATAATTTTTAAACATGTTCATCCTCCACAAAAATGAATAGATAATATATGGTTTTAAAGATATTAAAATCTGGGCCCACAACCAGAATCTGGCAAGAACAATACCTTTCTTCCCTGCAATGTGATTGTATTCCTCTGCAAAGTCTCCCACCACTGTATCAGCCCCATCCTCGGGAAACAGTTGTTTCAGAAGCCATCCAGCCAGTGCCGGAGTTTTTTTGGTCTTATTGTGAGTTTTCATTTTAATTCTTCAATGGAGGGTTCTGGCAAACCTTCCCAGATGGTTTTTTGCATTTTTTTTATCCGTGACAGCGATTCCATACCAGCGGGAGTCAGGCGGTAGATGCGTTTACTTCTGCCTCCCCGCTGGGGAGTCGGATCTGCCAGACTTGATACCAGATAACCCTGTTTTACCATACGATCCAGGGGCATGTATACTGCCCCAAAAGACCAATAGGAAGCGGTGACTTCTTTTAAATACTTTCTTATCTCTACACTGTAGGCCTTTTCCCTTAATCGCCAAACAGCCAGTAAAATTAACTCTTCAGTCCGTGTCAACAGATTCAATGAGTCCTCCATATTTTTACAAAAATTTGAAACATATCATAATACGTAAATTCATTTTGATTTGTTTCACTTTTTTAGAAAAAAATTTTTTTTATTCCGGAATTAGAATTTCAGATTCTATTAGCGAGAAAAAGAGAAGAGATATTCAGAGATAATAAACCTTCAGTAACGAATCTCAATGATGAATGGTGGTTAAGGCTCACTTAACAGCAAAATATATTCCATAGAACTCAATTTCTTTATAATAATATTGCAGATAACACGGTAATTATTTGTACCATTATATTATGCCATTATTTTACCGTAAAAGTGAGAGATACTCGTTCACCCTTTCCTTGTTTTACGGTGTCCTTTTTATATATACGGTTCAGATCCCTATTTAGGCACAAAAAATCAAAATGGAATTGTCGTGCAGGTACATTTGTCGGAATTTCCGCAGCGCATGACCAGATATTGTCATCAACCTTTTCATCACCGTTAAGGCCCTGGTCATTTAGCATATAATCCAGGTTGTTCGCCTCACGGAATGAAGCTTTAACCAAAAGAACACGATCTAACAATCCTTCGAAGGCCACTGAAAGCAGGATTTGGCATAAGAAATCATTTCTGCATAAATTTTTCCCGTTATTGTGTTGCCGTTATCGGTTGCTATGGGTACATTGATATTTAATTTTCGGTCGCTTTGTATCACATCGCAATTCCAGCCGCACCATAAATATGAATAACCCTGGCTGTAAAGCCAATTTTTACCCGCCTGATGATTGAAATGCCATGTTCCCATTTTATTACCGCGATTGTTGACAAAATACATGAGCCGGTGATTTCCACGATTTGTTTCCACAGGCTTGTGCAATTCAAATTCAGTGGAGAACGCTACATTGCCGCGATCGTTGCATTCAGCCAATTTTAAATCAACAATGAGTTGATTGGCCGGATCATTTGGGTCCACTTCTAAATAAATAATCCCCTTAATCACCTCATATGGACCCGAGCGGAGGTGTTCTGCTGAGGTGGATACGACTTCTCGGCTGGTGATTTCTACTTTTACTACTTTTGCCGCTGCTGCCTTTGGGACAAGCATAATACCGATAACCAGTAATACCAAAGATGCCGTGGAAATCCTGATTTTTGGAAAGCTAACGTGTCTATTCATGTTTAATTCTCCTTTCCTGTTGAAAGTTGAATATTATTTTATAATAGAGTGGAAGAAAAAAGTCAATAGCATTTCCCAAATGCACCGATTATCTAATTTAGGCGGAGGATTTTGGTTCGTTGGCAATGTTGACGAATCCATTGAAGATGCTAAAATCATACAGCTCGTAAAATTACGACACGTAAATTTACGAGTCGTAAAAAAGTGGGGTAATAAAAATTATTTCGCACGCCCCATTTTTGTATTTTAGTTGAATATTACCTTTTCCCCTGCAAGCTTATCAATAGAAGTGAAATTAAATATATTAATAAAATCGCCCAAAAATATTAACTCGTGCTTCGTAGCGAAGCTACTTCGCAGAGTAGCATTTTCTTAAGTTTGGAATTAATAAAATTAATATTTTGTGCCATATATATTAAAAATATTAAGGCAGGCAAAAAAATAATACATAATCTGCTGGAACCAACAAAAATTACATGGTTTTTTCGGCCTCTCTCCTCTTCTAGTCATCTAAGCTAAGTACGCAGTTGGTAAAGGGGCTTTGAAGGTAGTGGGAATCCGTTTGCACTATCTGTTTCCATTGCTTGCATGCGGTTTCCATTATACCTGACAGCACCGCAGCTCTTTTTTTTTCCTACTGTTTTCTGCTTCATTGCCTGGTTTGTTCCTTCTTTTACCAAGAATGTCACTAATTTTTTTCTACAATGGGCAATCGCAGGCTCATTTTTCGCAGGGAAAAATGGCGATCATTCACGGAATTCCAAGGAAAATAGTGAAATTTTTCACTTTTTTCATGCGAAAAATTGACATTTGCCCCAAAAAGATGTATCATAAACCCATGAAACGAGATATCTATCAAAAACTACTGGAATGGAAAGCCTCTGAAAGACGCAAACCTCTCCTCCTGAAAGGGGCAAGACAAACAGGTAAAACCTATATCCTAAAAGAATTCGGAAAAAATGAATATGAGAATGTTTTTTACTTTAATTTTGAGGAGGAATCCCAACTTAAAGATTTTTTTCGCCGGGATCTGAAACCTCATCGAATTATCCAGCAGTTTTCCACATACACCAAAAAGGAAATTCAACCGGGCCGTGATTTGATTATTTTCGATGAAATACAGGCATCCAATAATGCATTAAATTCTCTCAAATATTTTCGGGAGCAAGCCAATGAATACCATATTGCTTCCGCCGGTTCACTTTTGGGAGTGAAGCTCTCCACCCCAAAATCTTTTCCCGTTGGACAGGTTAATTTTCTTGAACTTTATCCCATGACATTTTTTGAGTTCCTGGATGCCGCCGGTGAAAACAGGTATCGATTGTTATTGGATAGGCTTGAAGAATTGGAGCCTCTCCCCCGGCCCTTTCATGAGGATCTCGTGGAGCTTCTAAAGAAGTATTATTTTATCGGCGGAATGCCGGAAGCAGTAAATTATTATAGCAAAACAGGCAGCTTGAACGAAGTTGGTGCCATTCATAAAGAGATAATCGATGCTTATGTCCTGGATTTTGCAAAACATGCACCTCCTGCCGATGTTCCTAAAATTTCCCTTATATGGAATTCCATCCCCAGGCAGTTGGCCAGGGAAAACAAAAAATTCATCTTTTCTGCCATTAAGAAAAGTGCCAGGGCCAGGGATTATGAAAACGCATTGATGTGGCTAGAAGATTCTGGTTTGATCTTACGTGCTTTTTCCGTTTCTGGTGCAAAGCATCCTCTGAGAGGATATATGAATCGAAACTATTTCAAAGTTTATTTGCTGGATGTAGGAGTACTGGGGGCATTGGCCGGGGTGCCACTAGAGGTAGTGGTCCAGGGAGATCGATTATTTAATGAGTACCAGGGTGCTTTTGTGGAGAATTTTGTTGCGCAGCAACTGACTGCGTCTTTAATGATGGACCTTTGCTATTGGAGAAGTGAGGGGAAAATGGCGGAATTGGATTTCCTTTGCTCCGTCGGTAATAATATTTATCCGTTGGAGGTTAAAGCAGGAATCAACCCCAAAAGTAAAAGTTTGAAATCTTATAATCAGCAATTTAATCCCCCCCTTTTATTACGTTCAACCTTGCTCAACCTCAAATGTGATGGGAAGACATGTAACATACCGTTGTATGGGATATCGTGCCTTCCTCAAATCATTCGGTTGGCTTCCAAAAGCATTTAGGTCATTTTTGAAATTTTAGTCTTTGGGGAGAGGCAAGATTCACGTTATTTCCGCTAAATTGCGGTTTACTCGGCGGTTACATCAGTTGATTCGTTAATATTCTTTGACTATACTCCAGGTTACTGCGCGTACCAACCAAATAGTGTTGATTTTACTCAAAATCCATAGATGCATACCTTTGATCCTGGTTTTTTCATTATTTTCTGAAACAAAAATCGTTTCAAAGTCGGCTACTTTGTAAGCGATTGAATTATTTCCTTCTATTCGTAAGTTCGAAATCTTGATCTCCTCAATTTTAGATTCATTCGTTTTCAGCCAGTTCTTGATCTGGTCTTTACCCGTAACGACTGATGCATCCGGCGGAATAAATGTTATATCCGAAGAGCATAAATCTAACTGTTTTTCCATTTCACCGTCTATTTCAGATTCAATCCATGTTTGGTGAATCTGTTTTATGGTCATATTGTCTTTTTTTGAAAGTGCCATTTACAATCGAGATATTATGCCTTTCGTCTCTTTCTCTTCTTCTTTTTCCTCCGGGGGGATGCTGCTGACTTGCCGTCAATTCTCGCCCGGAAACGTCGATAGTGTCGCTTGATTCGTTCAACATACGCCTCGTCCTGCAATAGAACGTCGCGTACAAGATCCAGAAGGGCGTCGGCCAGCTCGGTATGAAGACTCCCAGGGTTGAGAATTGGCCCGATAAGTTCCGCTACTATTTCCGGATCGTCATCATGCAACCAGTTTGCGTAGAACTCAGGTGAATCCCAGCCCCAGGCAATGACGGCCTCTGGACCTTCGCGATGGGAGGATACCACATAGAAAAAGACACGCCGGCAATCACATCCACGTTCATTACAAAACATCTCGCAGAACGCGTACTTACCTGGAGGCAGTCCCGTCTCCGATCTGTCTCCAATCACATTGATGGTTCGTGTTTCCGCCTTTGCCATCTCCGGAAAGAGCTCATGTAGAAACTGATACGGCATTCTATTCCTCTGGCTTAACAATCACTATACTGCACACATTATTTTCTTTAATTCTACAATTCCAGTGAAACGAATGGAACGTTTTCACCTGCGTTTCCGACTTTACCGAAAAATCGGTTTAACTGATTTATCACATCTCAACCTGCAAAGGATAACCATTTCCTTTCATGTTGAGTGTTGAATATTGATTTATACAATAGTGGATAAAAAAAGTCAATAAGATTTTTATAAAAAATTTAATTGCCAAATGGAATAGTTCATCGAAATCCACCACCTGATTTTCAGAACTGGCGCATTTTTTTGGTCTGTCCCCGCTTCTACCTTTGTGATTTATCTGCCAATTTCATTGAGTTCCTCAGCTTCATGCTTATTTACATAATATTTTGCATATAATTCATTGGAAAAATTGTCAAATTCTCTCCACAATCTCTCATTCCCAGCAATCTGACGATGATGTTCAATATAGTTAATTAGTTTTTTTCTAATCAAATACATTGTTTTACCACACATATCAAAAATTATCCTTTCATCCGCAATTTTTTTTCTACAGGCAAGGCAAATATTTTCATAATAGGTCAGGATATTATTAAGGTGAATTTGAATTTTTGAGTCTTCCTTCATTGCTTCTTTGAAATCATCTTTAGGTATTGCATCACTTCTACCATACAGGTTGAATTTTTCTTGAAGTATCTGTTTTGATTCTCTTATTAAAGGGTGATATAGTCCACTATATCTAATACTGTTTAATCTTTTTTCCCACTCAAAGTTATCCCGGTATTGTTTTTCAATAAGTGATACTTGTTTTTCAAGCGTATTAAGTTTTCGCAGACCTACTATTACTCCTAATCCAATCAAAATGAGAGTAATAATTTCTGTCATTATTGTGAAATAATCCATGTTTCAACCTCTCTCTCATCTCTTCCGCAATCGTGGAACCCACATTGGTACTTCCTGCATATACTTTCTATACTCCTCTCCAAAACGAGCGAGCAGGAGCCTTTCTTCGTAGCGCGATATATAATGCAGGAACACAACCGCAATAAGCCACACAAATAAAGCAGCCAGTGATATACTCAGCATCAGAAAGCCAGGATAGAGCAAAATCTCGCTTAGATATATTGGATGCCGGACAACATTAAACACACCCTTCCTGATAACGCCGGGTTTTTCTCTCTTCTCACCGAAAACGATAGATAAACCCGTCCTTGCCAGGTAGCTCGACATAACCAGTAAAACCACTCCCAAAGGTATCCTTATGGCAGGTGGCACATAGTTATTTAAAACAGTTGTGTACTTTAAAAAGAAAGTGTCCAGTATCCACATCGCTGCAAATAAGCATGCCAGTATTATCTGTCCAGCGTCGGAAACTGTATGTTCCCCAGTCAGATCATCCCGTTCTTTTTGCTGCTCCCTGGATGTTTGTTTTCGACTCATGGTATCTCCTTTGCTATTTATTATTTATACGTTTAGGTTCCAATAATTGACAAAGTTGAATATTATTTTATATTATAGTGGAGAAAAAAAGTCAACAGGATTTCCAATATTCATTGTCTATTTTTGCCTACGGCGCACCACAACTTTAGGCGCTTACCAAAAATTATCTACCAACATGTTGTACATAATTTGGATATGTGAAGAAAGAAAGAAAAAAAAGAATATCGAACACCGAACAAGGAATGTCGAATATCGAAGGATGGTGCGCCGAAGGCGCGGTTTCTTTTAAGTTTAAAATATGGCGCGAAGCGCCGCCTTCCTTCGATATTCGGTGTTCCTTGTTCATTATTCGACATTCAAAAAACCGAACCTTTTGGTTTCGGCTCTGCTGGTTTAGGTACCAGGCCAGGATGCCATTATCACTTGATTTATAAATCTTTGCAAACTTCTACCAGTGAACCTTCAGACGCTGGTTCAATGTCAAATCCTCGTTTCCGAAGTACTGAAATCATACGGCGATTGTCCATCGTGGTTTCAGCTATGATTCGTTTGACCTTCCACTTCCTGGCGATCTCCAGGCAATAATCGGTAAGAATACTTCCCAATCCTTTGTTTTGCCATTCGTCAGTGATTAGCACTGCATATTCCGCAGTTTCATGGTCCGGGTCTGCAATCAGGCGACCCACTCCTACCAATTGGCGGACGTCTCCTCGAGTAAATTCAGCCACAATGGCTATCTCACGGTCGTAGTCGATATAACAGTAATGAGTGGCAGCTTCATGGGATTCCCAATGAAAAAAGTAACGAAAGCGGGCATATATGGTTTCCCGGGAACAGTGGGCCAGCATGTCCATCCATAAAGGCTCGTCCTCAGGCTTGATGGGCCTCAGTGTCAGGACGGTTCCATCTGCCAGTGTGACCTGCCGCACATACTCTTCCGGGTAGGGTTTTAATGCCAGATGGGCATAAGGTTTCACTGCTTTCCCCACCCGTTCCGGGTCAATGATTATCCGTGCATCCAGTGCTATTACCTCTTTTTCAGCCACCAGCAAGGGATTAATGTCCAATCCACTGATCTCTGGATAGTCGGCTGCCAGGTATGAAAGCCGGATCAGTATCTCCACCAGGTGATCCAGGTTGACTGGCGGTTTCCCCCTGTACCCTTGCAGCAGCGGCCAGATTTTCAAGGACTCCAGCATGCGGCGGGCCAGTCTTTCGTTAAGAGGTGGAAATCCCAATGCCCTATCATTAAATAATTCGGCAGTAATACCGCCGGCTCCTGCCATGATGACGGTTCCGAATATCGGATCATGTTTGGTGCCCAATATCATCTCCACACCATCCTTCATCTTCTTCATCGGCTGCACAGTGCCCCCTTCGATTCTGGCATTCGGCTGCTTCTCAGCGGCAGAGGCAGTGATTCTGTCAAAAGCCATACGCACTGCTCTTTCATCCTGGAGGTCCAGGAACACACCGCCTACATCGCTCTTGTGGGTTATGTCCGGGGAGAGAATTTTTAATACCACTGGGTACCCAATATCTTCCGCCCGTTTCACCGCTTCGTGAGCTGTGGCTGCCGGTATGGGACGAGTGGTGGGTATTCCATAGAACTCCAGTAATTTTTTGGACGCATCTTCTGATAGGATAGTCGCTTCCCTGGAAAGAAACGAATCAAATTGCTTCCTCACTCTTTTTCGATCGAGGGGAAATTGTACCGGGATATCTTTGGGGGTTTCATAGAGAGTCTCCAGGTTGCGAGAATACTGCACCAGAGTCATAAATGCTTGTACACCCTGTTCCGGTGTCATATAGGTAGGCACGCCTGCATCATTTAATATCCGGATCCCTTCCTTCATTTGGCTCCCACCCAACCATACCGCCAGGATAGGCTTCGCAGTGGTTTCCGCCAGTTGACCGATGGCTTTGGCTGTGGTGGTGGGATTGGTCATGGCCTGGGGAGTCAATATCACCAGAACCGCATCGGCATTTTTATCCTCCAGCACGATCTGGGCGGCTTTTAGGATACGTTTGGACCTTGCATCTCCCAGTACATCCACAGGATTCCTGTGGGACCAGAAAGGCGGTAGGCACTGGTTTAATTTTTCCATGGTTTTCTCGGAAAATCGGGCCAGGAAGCCGTTGGAAGCGATCAGGGCGTCAGTAGCAATGACCCCGGGACCTCCGGCATTGGTAACAATGGCCAGAGAGGGGCCTTGGGGTATTTTTTTCCTGCCGGTGAGTTCCGCGCAGTCAAAAATATCACCGATCTCCATGACACGAGAGATACCGATCCGCTGAAAAGCAGCATCATAAATTGCATCCTCCGCAGCCATTGCCCCGGTATGAGAAGCTGCGACTTCCGCCGATTCCGGGAAACGTCCGGCTTTATAAACTACAATGGGCTTTGTACGAGCAAAGGCCCGGGCAGGGGTCATAAATTTACGAGCATTCTTTATGGATTCCATATAAAGGATAATGGATTTACTCTTCTCATCTTCACCAAAATAATCGATCAAATCACCAAAGCTTACATCAAGCGCATTCCCGATAGAGACAAAATAGGAGAATCCGATTTTTTCTTCCAACGCCCAATCCAGCACAGAAGCACACAATGCGCCGGACTGCGAAATAAAAGCCACCTGTCCCGGCCGAGGCATGCCTTTGGCAAAGCTGATATTCAGGTTCAAGGAAGGAATGATAATCCCGAGGCAGTTGGGCCCGATGATACGCATGCCATTGAATTTCCCCATTTCCTCCAGGATCCGATCCTCCAGTACTTTTCCTTCTGAACCTGTTTCTCCAAAACCTGCCGACATAATAATAATTCCAAATATCCCTGCTTCCCCGCACTCTCGTACCAGTCCCGGTACCTTCTCCGCTGCAGCACAAATGACCCCCAGGTCAGGGGTTCGGGGAAGGCTTTTGACATCCGGGTAGCATTGAATGCCAAGCACAGCTTCACTGGTGGGATTGACAGGATAGACGACGCCGCGAAAACCACCTCCTACAAGGTTGCCAAGGACTTTTCCCCCAACACTTTTGGGGTTAATGGTGACCCCAATTAAGGCAATCCGCTGCGGGTTTAGAATTCGATCAAGCTTGTGGACATCCATGTTTTTCTCCTCTTGCTTTATTTTACCACGAAGGCACTAAAACACTTAGGCAAGAAGCGTTTTCTGTTATATTATATCATATCTAATTTTCTATTGACATTTAAAAAAAAATAGACTATACTATATCGGTAGGTATCGATATGACCTTGAATGTTGAAAAAATTTATAAGGCACTTGGCGACAGGAGCCGGCTGCGGATCATCAACATGCTGAGCGAAAAAGCCATGTGCGTGTGCGAAATAACAGAAGTACTGGGATTGTCCCAATCCACTGTTTCCGGCCACTTGAGAGTGCTCAAAGAGGCCGAACTGGTTGCCGATGAAAAAGATGGGTTGTGGGTGGAGTACCATCTGTGCAGAGATAAGAAATTCAACTCCGACATCCTGGATTTGACCCTTGAAATCCTGAAATCGAACCCAAAAATGGAAGAAGACAGGAAGGCGGCATTACAGGCAAACAGGGAGATGATATGCAAGAGGTGAAAAAATTTTGCCACCACATATCGCTATATCGGGATATACCAAAGTAAGTGAGGATGATAAAAATGAAAGAATGGAAGATATTTTCTCTGATTGTTGGAATATTTTTACTTTGTTATTTTTTTCCTTTGAACCTGCTTCCCTTTAAAGGACCTATTTTCGAATCACTAGCCCTGGTGCAGTGGTATGCGCGGGAGCATGTGTTGTTGTGCCTTGTTCCTGCCTTTTTTATTGCCGGTGCCATTTCCGTATTTCTGAGCAAGGAATCCGTGATTAAATATTTAGGGCCAGATGCCAACAAATTCCTTTCTTATGGGGTCGCTTCCGTATCAGGAACTATTCTGGCGGTATGTTCATGTACGGTTTTGCCCCTGTTTTCGGGAATCTATAAAAGAGGAGCCGGACTTGGGCCTGCCGCAGCTTTTCTTTACTCAGGTCCCGCCATCAATGTACTGGCCATTATCCTGACCGCCAGGGTGCTTGGCTGGCAACTGGGACTGGCGCGGGCTGTTGGAGCTATTTTATTCAGCGTTGTGGTGGGACTCCTGATGCACTTGGTTTTTTTAAAGGAAGAAAAGAAACGACCCACGGCAGAAGGATTTCAAATGATAGGAACCACGGATGAACGTCCGCTTTGGAAAAACGCTCTCTATTTCGCTGCCATGATTTTCATTTTAGTTTTTGCCAATTGGGGAAAACCCGGTGCCGGAGATACCGGGCTGTGGCCTTTGATTTTTAGATATAAATGGTGGATTACCGGTGTCTTCCTGGTATCATTGGCCTATATGCTCATTCGTTGGTTTAAAAGGGATGAGCTCAACGAATGGGTTTCGTCTTCATGGGGATTTGCAAGGCAGATCATGCCGCTTCTTTTCCTGGGAGTTCTGGCCGCCGGTGTTCTGCTGGGCCGCCCGGGAAATGAGGGTTTAATTCCTTCATCGGCAATTGAGAACCTGGTGGGTGGCAATTCCATATTTGCCAATTTTTTTGCCTCCATTGTAGGGGCATTCATGTACTTTGCCACACTTACCGAAGTCCCGATACTGGAAGGACTCATTGGGGCGGGGATGGGTAAAGGGCCTGCCCTGGCCCTGCTGCTGGCCGGACCGGCGTTGAGTCTTCCCAACATGCTGGTCATCCGCGGTGTTTTAGGTACAAAAAAGACAATGGTATTTGTTAGCCTGGTGGTCATTATGGCAACAATCACCGGCATTATTTACGGAGCACTATTTTAAGGAGTTCCCAAAATAGTACAGTGATATAAAATGAGTAAACTTTTGACCACGTTTCCATCGCAAGACGCATTTAGAAAAGCTTGGGAACTTCTAAATGAACTGGACTTACTGTATGAAGTTATCTCTCCTGCTCCCGGGTTGAATATGGTTGGAATTCCGGCTGTGGTTTTGCCCCAGGAATCCCGTTCCGCTTTTATGCAGCACGGAGGAGATAATATTATTAATTCCGGCTGGGTGGACTATAGGGAAGCCAGTATTAAAATACCACCCGGCGGTCCGGAATTATACGATGAAGACGTATTTGGAAAATCATCGATTATTTTGCTAGCTCCCTGCATTGCCGACCCCAGCAAGATACGAATTATTGCTTATATATCAGGAAATTTAGCAAACGTTTTTCCCTACATGAACGCAAAGATGGGCGGCGTTTCTTATAATCCACACGGCCCTATTTTTACGTTCATGGATGGTTACAGGATGGTTTCCCTGTACCCGCAGCGTATTGCTGTAGCTAAAGCAGATGAGATCGTCGATGCCTGGCGTGTACTTGAGAAGATTCGCGTCCAGGCCAATGCCTGTTGGAACAATCGCAGTCAGATTGAACCAGATTATAAAACGAGAAAAAAGCCTCCGGCCTTAGAAATATATTTTCGCCTTCCCAAAACCAATTGCAAACAGTGCGGTGAAAAAACCTGCCTGGCATTTGCATTGCATTTGCACAGCGGGAGAGCTGTACCGAGCCAGTGCCGGGAGATTTTCGCCGGGAAATCCGGGCATCTGAAAGATGCACTCCTGGAAATCTGTGGAGGAATGGGCGTGGAGGATATTCAACACTAAGGAGGTAAAAGTGAAGAAGATACAAATCCTGGGAACCGGGTGTGCCAAATGCAAAAAACTCGCAGAGCTTGCCGAAAAGGCGGCTGGCGAGCTGGATATTCAATACCAATTGGAGAAAGTGACTGATCTCAACGACATCATGAATTTCGGTGTGATGGTTACCCCGGCCCTGGTGGTGGACGGCGAAGTGAAAATCGCCGGGAAAGTACCGAAAATAGATGACATCAAAAGGATGTTGTCATAAAAAATTCAAGTAAATAAGGAGAATAACATGTCTGATGATAAGAATGCATGTTCATGTAATGGAGGCGTTACACTCATATTCCCTTGTTCCGGTGCAGCCGATGTGGGTGAAATATCGGACCGGGCGGCCCGGAACATGACTGCCCAGGGACACGGTAAGATGTTTTGCCTGGCCGGGATTGGCGGGAATATCAGTGGAATGATTGCTTCAGCCAGGGGTGCTGACCGAGTATTGGTCATCGATGGCTGCGGGGTAGACTGCGCCAAAAAAACCATGGAAGAAAGAGGAATCCATGATTATATCCATTTCCGGGTGACCGACATGGGCATGGAAAAGTCAAAGTCCCCGGCCACTCGAGAACGTATTGAATCAGTGGCCCAAAAAGGTAAAGAACTACTTCTCAATTAACGGGATAACAAAAAATCAATAATCGGAGGCAACCATGATGATCCAGGTTTTGGGGCCGGGGTGTCCCAAATGCAAAAAAATGGAGGAAATCGCCCGTCAAGCAGTCAGCGAATTGACGGACGTTTACCTGGTGGAAAAAGTGACGGATATCGGGAAGATTACCCGTTTAGGAGTGGCCACAACCCCTGCGCTGGTTGTGGATGGATATGTTAAAGTTACCGGTAGAGTACCCTCCCTGGAAGAGATGAAAAAGATACTCTCTGCTTCATTGTAAATTGTAAAGAGACAATTAACCGGGAACAATTTAAAATAAAATGAGGAGTGTGAACGATGATGAAAAAAATCGTTATACTATTCGTTATTGGCTTGTTGGTTGTGGCCCTTCAAGGGGCATTCGGTTATGACAAAAGTCAACAGGACAGTAAAACAAAAAAGCAGGAAAAGGGGAAGACCAGCAGCATAAAGGTTACATTTATCGAGTTGGGTTCTGTTAGGTGTATTCCCTGCAAGAAGATGCAGCCCATCATGGAAGAGATCAAAAAAGAGTATAAAGGACAGGTCAAGGTTGTATTTTATGATGTCTGGACCCCCGAAGGTAAGCCTTATGCGTATAAGTTTAAGATCCGTCTTATCCCTACCCAGGTGTTCCTGGACAAGGACGGAAAAGAATATTTCCGTCACATAGGGTTTTTCCCCAAAGAAGAGTTGGTGAAAGTACTTAAGCAGAAAGGAGTTAAATGATGTTTGAATCGGTATTCACCTGGCTGACGAACCTTGTGCAATCAACATTCCTGCTTGCCCTGTTGGGGGCATTCCTCTGGGGTGTTCTCAGTATCCTGTTAAGTCCATGCCACCTGACCAGCATTCCCCTGGTAGTGGGTTACATCAGTCATCAAGGGGTGAAATCCTTCAGGAAGGCCTTCCTGACTTCTTTTGCCTTTTCTTCTGGTATTCTTCTAACCATCGGTCTGATCGGCCTGGTGACCGCGCTTATGGGCCGCATGATGGGCGATATCGGGAAATGGGGCAATTACCTTGTGGCAGCGGTTTTTTTTATTGTAGGATTGGTTTTGCTTGAAATCATACGCTTTGATTTTCCCGGAATCGGTCAGTTGAGATTCAAAAGAAGAGGAGTCTGGGCTGCCTTGGTGCTGGGATTAATTTTCGGGATAGCCCTGGGCCCCTGCACTTTTGCCTATATGGCACCTGTCCTGGCAATAACTCTTTTTTCTCCTTCTTCCAGCTTTATTAAGGATTTCTTGTTACTTGCCCTGTATGGTATCGGTCACTGCCTGGTGATTGTCATGGCAGGTACCTTTACGGAAGTTATCCAAAAATATTTGAATTGGAATGAGAAATCAAAAGGCACACTGGTCGTTAAACGTATTTGTGGTATTCTGGTTATTATTGCCGGAATTTATATGTTAACAATATAATGTAAGACAAGTAAATATTTTCTGATACCAGGAGGTATGCTTATGAACGAAAAAGAAGTCGAGAGAAAGCTTAGTTTGTTTGAAAAATATCTTTCGCTGTGGGTGGTATTATGTATTGCCGCAGGAATCATCATTGGGAAAATTGCCCCAAAAACGGCAAAATTCCTGGACGGGATGGCGATTTATGTTAATCAATCTCCAGTCGTATCGGTGCCTATTGCCATCTGCCTGTTTTTTATGATGTATCCCATTATGGTGAAAATTGACTTTTCCAATGTGATAAAGTCCGGGAAGACGCCAAAGCCCATTGGTTTAACACTATTTGCCAATTGGGCGATAAAACCTTTTACCATGTATTTTATTGCTATCTTTTTCCTTGGGATTCTTTTTAAGACCTTTATCGGGGTGGATGCCACCGACCTGGTTAAACTTCCGCCCGGAGCTGACTGGGCTGTTGGCAGCATCCATGGTGCGGGAAAAGTGGTACTTCATGAAGGGTTAAAAATGCTGGAAATCCCGTTATGGAGAAGTTACCTGGCCGGCTGCATCCTGCTGGGGATTGCCCCTTGTACGGCAATGGTCCTGGTCTGGGGATACCTGGCCAGGGGGAACGATGCGCATACACTGGTAATGGTGGCCATCAACTCCTTAACCATGTTGGTTTTATACGGTCCATTGGGAGGATTTTTGCTTGGGGTTGGGCGATTACCTATCCCCTGGCAGGCATTATTACTCTCCATCAGCATCTACGTTGCCCTACCCTTGATTGCCGGATTCTTCTCCAGGAAGCTCATCATAAAAGCAAAAGGAGAAAAATGGTTCAGGGAGAAATTTCTCCACCTGTTAACACCGGTTTCAATTGTGGCTCTTCTGTTTACGCTGGTTTTATTGTTTTCCTTCAAAGGAGACATTATCTTTATGCAGCCTTTGACCATTCTCTGGATTGCCATCCCCCTCTTTATACAAACCAATTTAATCTTCTGGATAACCTATGGTCTGGCACGGGTATTAAAGTTGAAATATGCGGATGCTGCGCCCTCTGCCATGATCGGGGCCAGTAATCATTTTGAGGTGGCAATCGCCACAGCCACATTAATATTCGGTTTATCTTCCGGTGCTGCCCTGGCAACCGTAGTGGGTGTATTAATCGAGGTCCCGGTAATGCTTATGCTGGTAAAAATCTGTTTAAAGACAGGTCATTGGTTTAAATAAATATGGAATGAATAAGTATGGTCTCAATTATTTTATTTCCTCTAGAAAAGATATGTTTGAATACCCGGGAATGGTTTATTAATAAAAATATGGAATGCTCTCTTTTATAAATAGATAAAGGAAAAACATAAGGGCGAACGTGAATTCGCCCTTACGCCCTCATCTCTATGTGGTTTGAAAATTTTTTTGCGTCAAAAAAAATTTTAAAAGAGAACGAAATGTTTTTTTTAAAAACTCAGGATTTTCTCCACTTCTTCTTTGTCTACATCGGTAATATATTGAATGCCACTAATTTCTGATGCTTCGTGAGTCAAGGCGGCTAAGTCATCTCGAGATATGTGCTCCAGGGCGAACTTTCGGCTGCCGCACATCAGCTGACGAAGTCCCTGGCCCAATCTTTCATAGTAAGTATAAAGCCCAAGAGCGCCTGTAGGAATCTTTTCAAATTCATCATTCCCCAGTTCATGACGTAGATCACTGGCAGTCACAAATATTTCATCTTTGGAACTACCAAAACGCTCAACGTAAACAGGAACCAGCTGCTCTTCAATCCTTCGTCCGATTGTCTTTCCTACCATAGCGGCTGCGATAGGTGCCCGGGCCATACCCACCAATTTTACAAAAGGAGCACCAAGTGCAAGGCCTTTATAGATTTGATCTTCAAAGGTAAATCCTCCTGCAACGGCTAAAGCAGGAACATATTTTCCCTCATCAGCGAGTCGTTTTGTATATTGATAAAGGAGAGAATGAAGCTCAACCGGGGGTACGCCCCATTCGTTCATCATCCGCCAGGGGCTCATACCGGTACCTCCTCCGGCACCGTCAACTGTAAGGAGATCGATGTTGTACTTGGATGCATAGGCGACAGCCCTGGCCAGGTCTGCTGGACGGTAGGCACCGGTTTTTAAAAAGACATATTTTGCCCCGGCGCTGCGGAGTTCTTCCACCCGTTGGGCAAAGGATTCTTCCGTAACCATACCGATGCGGGAATGACGCTCAAACTCCTTAAAACTCCCACGTTCAAAGGCACTGATTACATTGGGATCGGTGGGATTGGGCAAAACAATGTAACCGCGTTCGTACAGCAGTTGGGCTTTTTTTAAATCCTTTATCTTCACTTCACCGCCAATGTCTTTTGCTCCCTGGCCCCATTTGAGCTCAACAGTTTCAACTCCGAGCTTTTCTATTACATACTCTTGAACGCCCAGGCGGGTATCCTCGACATTGGCCTGCACGATGATAGCTCCATAGCCATCTCGCTGGTAATTCTGGTAGAGTTTCACCCGGCGTTTCATATCAGCGGTATCTACAACCTTGCCTTTCTCAATGGTACTTTCGGGGTCCATGCCCACAACATTTTCCCCGATGGTAAGACCGGTTCCAGCCAGGGCAGAGCCGATGGCCAGCCCTTCCCAGTTATTTTTGGCAACATTGGTAGAGCCTATGCCGGGGATAATCCAGGGATAACGAAATTTTATCCCGTTGTTTTTACCGAATTTAACTTCAAGATTAACGGCTGGGAATATCGCTTTATTACTGTCGGCCGCGATTCCCTGTGCACCCACAGCAGTTCCCATAATATTGAAATGGGAGTAATCAACAGGAAATTCCTTTTCTGAGGCAGTGGTAATGATTCCAAAAGGCTGGGGGTAAATTACCTCATGGCCTCGATATGCCGATTTGCCAATCTCGCACATGCCGATGCAGCCGTCCACGCAGGTCACACACATGCCCGAGCTGGGTGTTATTGAACCTTCCGTTCGGTTTTTGGTTAAGGTTGCTGCACTTCGATTCACTTTTGTAAGACTCATATTAATTTCCTCCTAATATAGGTTCCATTCTATTTATTTTTTTGTTAATTTTAAACCCTTTTAATCTTTTTCTTTGACGCATGTTCCGCACCTCCCGGCATCGTACATCCAGCACTGGAGTTCATCATATACGTCAATACAGGTGGGATCCATGGTTAAACAGGCATTGCATACTGCTGTTTCCGCATCCGGACCCTGACATCTTAATTGACAGGCAGGACAGATGTATATACATCCTCCGCATAAGCGGCATTCTTCGGATTTTTTATCAAATGGGGTGGTAATGTGCATATCTATACCGCGATTAACAAATCCGATCGCTTTACCATCCATCTGTTCCCTACACATCCTGACACATAGTCCACAAAGCACGCACTCTTCGTTCCTCGGTTTGAACCTGACTTGGGTTACTCCGAATTTTGAAGCTAAGTCCTGGATGACTTTAGAATAAGGAGCGATTGACAGCATCAGCTCGATATTCATTTTTCGGGCTTCAATTACTTTTTTGGTATCTGTTCTCACTACCAATCCTTCTTGAACAGGATAGGTGCAGGAACTTACCAGTCTTGATTTTTCGTTTTCACCAATTTCGACCAGGCATAAACGACAACCGCCATATGAACTTAATCCTTCATTATAACAGAGAGTTGGGATTTCAAGCCCTAAAAATTTAGCAGTCTCAAGAATCGTCCAACCTTCTTCTACTTCAATGTCCAGGCCGTTAATTGTTAATCTGATCATTTTTTACCTCCATCGCTTTTTTGCCTTCTGCTGTTTCCAGATCACATCTTAGACAGCGCCTTGCTTCTTTAATTGCCATCTCCTCACTTAAACCTATCTCAACCTCTTTGAAGTTCTTTTCTCTATCTTTTATAGATAACACTGGCATTTCTGGTCTGGCAGCACTCTCGATTTCTTCGTCAGATAGCATGACAGGTTCAACATACAATGAGGGTCTTTTGATACGATACTCTACACTCAAAGGTTTCCCTTCGATAAATTTTCCAATCGATTCGGCTGCTCTTTTTCCTGCTGCGATAGCTTCAATTACAGTACGAGGACCCGTCACAATGTCACCTCCTGCAAACACACCCTCTCGATCGGTTAAAAGCGTTTCTTCATCTACAGTAATAGTATCCCATTTGGTAAAAATGAGGTTATCTTTCTCTGTAAAGAATGATTTGTCAGGTTTTTCTCCTATAGCAACAACCAGTGTATCCAATTCAACAAGAAACTCCGAACCTTCTATCGGAATAGGCCTTCTTCTACCACTATCATCTACTTCACCCAATTTCATACGCAAACATTCCACACCTTTTACCTTCCCATTTTGGGTGACTACTTTTACTGGTGCTGTTAAAAATCGGACATCAACTCCTTCTTCGATAGCCATGTCTACTTCCTCCTGGAAAGCAGGCATTTCATTCCTGGTTCTTCTATAGAGAATGGCCACCTCTTTGACATCTTTATTCCTGATGGCAACTCGAGCGGCATCGATAGCAGCATTTCCACCACCAATAACCCCTACTTTTTTACCTACCTTTATATTCTTTTTTAAATTTACTGCTTTAAGCAGTTCCATTGCTTGCAAAACCCCATCGGCATCCTCACCAGGAATATTCAATCTCATTGAATGATGAGCACCAATAGCGATAAATACAGCTTTATAGCCTTCGCTAAAAAGATCATCGATTGAGAAATCTCTACCTAGACTTTTATTTGTTTCAATATGAATACCGGAGTTAAGCATGTGTTCGATATCGGCGTTTAAGAGCTTTTTCGGTAATCGATGCTCCGGGATCCATCCCGCTAACATTCCTCCGGGGATAGGTAAACTTTCAAAAATTGTCACTTTATATCCTTCCAGGCCTAAATAATATCCTGCTGTTAATCCGGCTGGTCCTGCTCCTACAATCGCTACTTTATCTTTTATTGTTTTTATTTTTTTGCTCGGCTTTTGCCAACCTTTCTCAATGGCCCAATCAAAAACAAACCGTTTCAGTGCGCGAATAGATATCGGAGCACCCATTTCTCCTGCTTTACATCTGGCTTCACAGGGATGAGGACAAACCCTGCCGCATACCACCGGTAACGGATTGTCTTTTCTTATTATGTTGAGTGCCTGATCAAACTTTCCTTGAGCAATAAGAGCAATATAGACGGAAGCCTCTTGATCAATAGGACAGGCATATTGACACGGTGGATAGACAATCTCTTTGCAGACTCCGGCCGGGCATTTCTTTTCTTTAATATGTGCCTCATATTCATCTTTAAAATATCTGAGAGTCGAAAATACAGGATTGGCTGCCGTTTGCCCCAGGCCGCACATTGATGAAGATTTTACAGTTTGGGCTAACTCTATGAGTAATTCTATATCTCCCTCTTTCCCGTTTCCCTTTGTAATATCGTTCACAATTTCCCACATTCGCTGCGTTCCCTCGCGGCAAGAAAGGCATTTTCCACAAGATTCACCCCTGAGAAAGTTGAGAAAATATTTCGCTATATCAACCATGCAGGTATCTTCATCCATTACAATCATTCCACCTGAGCCCATCATTGAGCCTGCCCGGGTCAGACTTTCATAATCTATGGGCAGGTCTAACATTTCTTTGGGGATACAGCCGCCGGAGGGGCCACCGGTTTGAACGGCTTTAAATTTTTTACCTTTAGGGATACCGCCGCCGATACCGTAGATGATTTCTTTTATGGTAATGCCCATCGGCACTTCGACAAGACCGGTATTATTGATTTTACCCACCAGGGAAAATATTTTTGTGCCTTTACTGGTTTCTGTTCCAATAGAGGAAAACCATTGGGCGCCTCTCAAAATAATCTTTGGTACATTTGTCCAGGTTTCCACGTTATTTATATTGGTGGGCTTTCCCCACAGGCCTTTTACAGCCGGATATGGCGGTCTCTGTTTGGGTCTGCCCACTTTCCCTTCGATTGAAGCGATCAATGCGGTCTCTTCTCCACAAACAAAAGCGCCTGCACCCTGGACCACATCGATAAAAAAGTTAAACCCGGTTCCGAAAATATCTTCACCCAGTAGACCATACTCTTCAGCCTGCTGTAAGGCAATTTTTATTCGTTTAACGGCAAGTGGATATTCGGAACGCACATATATAAAACCTTTTTCTGCGCCGATTGCTTTAGCGCCAATAATCATACCTTCAATCACTGCATGAGGGTCTGCTTCCAGGATGCTCCTGTCCATGAAGGCACCGGGGTCTCCCTCGTCACCGTTGCAGATAATATACTTTTGATTACCTGGTGATTTGTGGCACAACTCCCATTTTTGCCCTGTGGGGAACCCGGCCCCACCGCGTCCCCTCAGGCCAGAAAGTTTGACTTCATTGATAATATCATCCGGTGTCATACTGGTTAGTGCTTTTTCCAATGCGCTGTAGCCATTAAAACCGATATATTCTTCAATGTTCTCCGGGTCCAACCTGCCGCGGTTGGACAGGGCAATCAGCCTCTGGTATTTAAAAAACCCGATATCCATCATCCGGGGAATCGGTGGTTCTTCAGGTGAGGGGGTATACATCAATTTTTTTACCGGCCTACCTTTTAGTAAATGCTCTTGAACAAGGTGAGGGATATCTTCTTTACTCATTCTCTGGTAAAAAATTCCGTCCGGCTGGACAATAACAATGGGGCCGCGTTCACAAAAACCCTGGCATCCAGTGGTTACGACCTGTATCTCATTTTCCAGTTCCTGCCTGGCAATCTCCTTCTCTAATTCCTCTTTTATTTGGAATGAATTACCGGCAACACAACCTGTTCCAGCACAAACAAGTAGATTTAATCGATATTCTTTCATTTTGATCTAATCTCCTATACGAATTGATAATAATTATAATATTGTACTTCATTTGTTAGTGTACTCGTTCACTGCCAACGGCAAGGGCATATTCTTTGACAATATCACCCTTTCCGATATGCTCGATCAAAATTTTCTTCATCTTCTCTGTAGTCAAATCGCCATACTTCACCGGTGGTTTGTCCATTATCTCAACAGTTGCCATAGGCTCACGGCTGCAAAGTCCTGCACATCCTGATGTGGCCACCAATATATCCCCTAATTTTTCCTTCGCTATTTCCTCCAATAAAAAAGTTAGGATTTTGCGGGCCCCGGCGGCAATGCCGCATGTTCCCATATGTATGGTAACTTTTGCCCTGGCTTTGCTTTCTCTTAAATTTGTAGTTTTCTGGATTTTTTCCCTGATTTTTTCTAAATCTCCGATTTTGATTTTTTTCATTTTATTTTCCTTCCTTTTCCTATATCAGGCACTTAATACCTCTTCTGCTTGCTCTTCTGCCTGCACTGCCTGCTTTTTCAAACTATTGAAAAGCGCTTCTGTCTTCATAACAGTCATATTACCGTGATATTCACCATTGACAACGACAATAGGGCCCAATGCACAGGCCCCAAGACAATTTACCGCTTCCAATGTGAACAAGTTGTCTGTGGTGGTTTCTCCTACTTTAATATCAAGACCTTTCTCAATTTTTTCCAGTATTCGTTGAGAACCGCGAACATGGCAGGCTGTGCCCACACAAACAGTAACGAAATATTTGCCTCTGGGCTTTAAACTGAAAGACTTATAAAATGTAGCAACCCCGTAAATGTCTATTAGAGGATGCCCTGTTTCATCGGCTACAGTTCTTAACGCTTCTTCGGGAAGATAACCGAACTCGTCCTGGATATTTTCAAGGATCGAAATAATTCCATTTCCTTCCTGGGTACGTTTCCTCACGACTTCTAATATAGTTTCCATTTCCATATTTTTTCTCCATATTTTTGTGATTGTATTTTGGTAAAATAACAATATTCCTCACAATGCCAGATACCTCCTTCCGTTTTACTATTACTGCAAGTGAAACGGGTCTCACAGTTGATGCAAAGACCCTTGAATTGTGAGGAATCATTTTCCCTGGTGCCGGGTCCGACCCGTGATTACAGGTTGAACAAATATCGTTATCATACGCCTTGTTTTTTGTTTTAATTACACTGTCATCCTGTATCATACTGCCTCCTCAAATTTTTCAGGCAATATCTATGCCACTTACCTGGATTGTTGGGAAGTGTTTTTTCGTTTCCCGGCCGGGATTGATTCCCGAGATTAAATATCCCTGTAAAATTAGATGTTCCCGGGAATTCCTCTCTTTTTCTAAAAAAATTTTTTTACAGTATTTTATCGTCACCTCCAAAAATTTATCGAAAAAACCAGGGAGATATGAACCGCCGGGGAAAGATTCCCCACCTGGATCGATGAGCCGGAAATCCTGCGCATTTTCGAAAACGAAAAATTTCCAGGCTGCCGATTTATTTTTCATGATAATTTATATCATAAAACCCCGGTTTTTTCAAGTTTAAGGGGTCATAATCTTTCTTTTGATATCACCTTTTTTCCTTGATTTGTAAATTTTGATCCACTTTTCAACAATATCGGCTAAAATCTTTTCTAATTTAGCACCTTTGTTGTGGATAGGACGAAGCTCTTCAGCCAGTCCCTGATAACCTTGATAATCCAGCCAGGTAGAAAACAAATCATTATCGGAAAATTTCTGTATTTTATGATGATTAACGGTACGAAGTACGCCTAGCAGATCGTCAAGATTAAAAATCTTGTTTTTGTCAATTATCAAGGGAGTATAATTCATTCGTTGAATTTCTCTTTTTAAATGATTTTTCAATATTTTAACCAGTTGATGTCCCTTTGCCTGCCTGGGCCTTAATTTATCTCCCAGTTCTTTGTAACCATGCATATATAACCAGGTGGAAAACCAATCCTTTTGTCCGTAAATTTCCAATAACTCTCTCAGTTCTTTCGCTTCATTTGTGTCTTTTTCGGCTTTAAGCACGGTTTCGTACATCTCCCTGATGTTTTTAATGCGATATAATTCCTGCCCGCTTTTGTTGAGTATAAGGAAATCACCCATACCGGTAAAATTGTGAATGTAGTTTTTCAGCGTTTGCAAACTTCCGGGATCTCCTTTTGGCATAATAAAAGAGATATTTTTCAAATCCTCGGCTGCCGCTGCCTTGGACGCAACAATAACAGGAATTCGCCTGTAATACCTATTAATAAGGTTAATCAGGTCTTTTCCAGCATCGCTTTTTAAATTATTTCCTTTGGGGAAAAATATATCGGTAATAATACAAACCACATCATCTCCATGACCCTGGGAAAGATAGGATTTTTCGTCTATTTCCGATTCATGTTCCACACCGAAGATGAATTTCAGGGTTTCTTCATATGTTCGTGTGGTCATGATGTCGGCACGCTGCCCAATAATGTTATATAAAACCGGCAAAAACTGAGAGAACCATCGGGGTTCATCATCCACGATTAAAAAAATGTATCTCCTTTCGTTTGAATATTTTTCAATATTCAACCTGTCTTCGGCACATCTTACCACTGCTGTAATAATGTGATCAGGAGGATATTCCTTTTTATCTACAGCAAATACCAGGTCGGATTTTGCTGTGTAAGGGAATCTCTCCCGGCTAATCGAGGGAGGAGAATGATGGATAAAACTGTTTGAAGAGAGCAAAACCAATATCGTGTTCTTGTTGCTTTTTTTTATTTTTGCGGCGTCAATAATAGTCATCGCCGTATCATCCAATATAAAAACAGACGCGTTGTCGAACTTATAATTAGAAGCGGATATGGGATCTTTTACAATATCCACATCTATCCAGGGCATGTTTACTTTTAACTTATTTATCGTTTTCCTCACTTCTTCATCTGCCGAAAATATGGAAGCCTTTTTTATCTTAACCGGGTTAATAACCCTCGGTTTAAATTTAAATTCTTTTAAATCGTTCATATCATAAAAAAGTTAATTCTAAATGAGTGAAATCATAGGGGCGACTCTTAATTCGCCCCTACTCTTTGTTTGTCTACATCTAATTCCCTGTTCAAATTCGCTTCCTACACTTTTTGGATTAAGATAATCCACCCCGGGGAGATTAATGGTTGAATCTGCAATTGTTTGCTGTGATGGAGATTGATATTTTACGACTGAATCGCTGGCGCTGGTGTGGACTTTTGTTTTTCCCATTTGCATTTTACTTCATTCAAAACAAGGTGAGTTATTATAACATGAACGTTTCATATTATCAAATAGTCCCAAATTCACCGGCATGGAAAAGGATGCAGAGATGAACCAATCATTTTAGCGTTGACTCTCCTGAAACTGGCCGAAGGATTTTGGTTTTAATACGATAGAATATGTGGTATAATGCAATGCGAATGAGATTTTAATAAAAATATAAGGTGCTTCTATAAATGAGCGTAAATGTAGTAGAAAAAGTCGGAGATGTAAAAATTTTTGGTAATGGGGAATTGGGTGGGAAAGGTGGTGGATTGGTTAAAATAAACGAATGCAAGATTCCCAAAGCCCATAAGCTGAGGACCCGGGTACTGACCACGGTCTTTTATGATAGATTTCTTAACCAGGGTAAAACGTTTAAAAATGAAGAAATTGTAACGATTGCTTCGATCCTTAATGAGTTGGGAGATATTCCCATTAGTGTTCGTTCTTCAGCAACAAATGAGGCTTGTGTTTTACCAGGCGGCGGTTCTGTTCATGCCGGGGAAAATACGTCCTTTATGCTGCCCAATAATCACCCAAATTCTTCTACACGTCTTAATCAATTAATACAGGCAATTTATTATATTTATGATGATTTTATACAGAAACAGCCGGCTGACAGCTGTGAAAAGATGGCAATTGTGTTGAATCCGATTCCCGGAAATTTATATCACACCTATGCAGGCCCTGTTTATTACCCCCTGGTCTCAGGAGTTGCCAACTCATTCTTTCCTTATGCATTAAAAACCCAAGACCCAAAAGAAGGCTTTGCCAGGATAGCATTGGGACACGGTTATGCCGTAGTATTGGATGACTTCCCGGTCGTCTCAATGGCTACAATTCGTAATCCCCTGCCGCTAAAACTATTGGGAAAAGGCCAAATGTACTTTTATGCTTTAGACATGACGAAAAACGAACAGCTTTCGGGGAATGAACTGGAAACCATGAAAAAATTGCATATACGATTTGCCAATATCCGATACACAAAAATGTTGGGACAACATATGAATTGGGTTACATTCGAACGACTTATACAGGATGAGACGTCTGGCTTTAAGAATGATCTCCTGGAGATAATGGAAATAATTTCTGCTAAAATATCATCTCATTATCAAATCGAGTTTGTTTTTAATTTTGATGCCGGGAAAAGAGATGTTAAAAATGGCACGTTTCATGTGGTTCAACTGACTCAATTACCTGAGCTAAAATTTGAAACGGTTCAAATTCCCGGACATGCAGCGCATACATATTTATCAATAAGCAGTCTCCAGGGACACGGCATTAAAGAGGGTATTAAATACGCTGTTGTGCTTTCACCATTTATTTTTACCAAAAGCATGCATGATTGGGTAAGAAAAAAAATAACTCTTATCAACCGCCAAATGAAGGAAGAGGATGAGGAATATATTATTATTCTACCGGGGCGAATCGGGAGTAACAATAGGGATTGGGGTATCTACATCGATTATTGGGAGCTTGACAAAGCTGCAGCAATTTTTGAATACGGTGTTGATATAGCAAGCCGACCCGAACCTCTGCCGGAAGAGGAAGACCGCACCGGGGGAATTTACGGCAGTCACTTTTTATACATGATACAGGGTGGTTATGATGAAGATCAAAAAAGAATACAGACCCGCATGTATGGAACACAGGGCACACATTTTTTGACCAACCTGGTGAGCAATAATGTCATATTCGGATATATTGCCCCGAACCAGGATAAAATCGATCCCTGGTTTTTTACTCCTGCACATAATGACGATGCGTTAAACGTGCTTAAATTTCCAAAAGCGGTCACCATTTATGCTGACTCAAAAAACCAGCGTTGTGTGGTGATTTAAGAAAGACACTCGACGATTTGAATTTCGGCACATTTGACTTTTTCAACAAATCAATTTAAAATAATTCCATGCCAAATTCAAGAGATAAAGTGACGATAAAAATACCCAGGCCTCTATATGATAGACTGAAAAATATCATTGGGGACAGCGGCTTTAGCAGCGTTAATGAATTTGTTGTCTACGTACTACGCGACCTTGTTTCATTGGGATTTGATGATGAAAAAGAGCTGACAAAAGAAGAAACAGAAACCATTAAAAAACGTTTAAAGAACCTGGGATATTTTTAGGTCTCGACGAGATATTATATATATTATAATATTGCATTAATACCCTTTTCCTGGTCTCCAAGACACCAAACCTCCAGGTGAAAAAAAATAAAAGTTGAAAAAAAGCCAAAGTTATATTATAATTATATTATGATTATATTACAATTAGAGCGTTCGGTGTTGCATAGAAGGCTATTTACTTTGTGTATTCGCATCTTGTGGTTGAAAAACAATAGAATCTTAATAAATAAAGGAGGTTTAAAATGCCTGGAATCAGAAGGAGAATGGTTGCAATTCTTGTCGTTATCTTTTTTGTTTCGGTTTTTTCAGTTCTAGCTGCTGAGATCAAATTTGGAGGATATATCCATGCCTGGTTCTCGTATGGGGACCAGGATGATGATGGCAGCAGTGCATATGGATTTACCTTGAGGAGAGTAAGGCTTAAACCCTATGGCTCTTTATCAAAATCCATCAAGTGGGGATTACATGTTGGATGGGATAAACAAACGGCAAGTTTAATAGAGGTTTATATTGATTTTGATTTATCGGAATCATTTAAGATTAAAATCGGACAATTTCCAGTACCCGGAGCGATATCCGGGACATTGACCTCAACCACTCAACTGGATTTTGTCGAAAGGGCTGCTATTACAGAGCAGTGGGGCGAAAATAGTGCACTCTCAAAACACAGAGGGGTTGGCCTCCAGGTTTACGGAAATCTCTTCAAAAATAAGCTCTACTATGCAGTAATGATGGCAAATCCCAGGGCATCCGCTCTCTTTTCACCGGGTATAAAATCGCCTGATTATTCCCATGAAGGTAATGGATTTACAGTTTGGGGAAGAGTGGAAGCAACATTAATGAAGGGATTTAAGTTTGGGGCATTCTACAGCGGAGGAAAGACCACAGATTCCAATTATAAAAGGAATTCATACGGCACACACCTTTTTTATATAAAAGACCCGATTAATTTTAAAGTAGAATATATTGCCGGTGAATATGGTATTGAGGGTGCAGAAACCATATATAATGGAATGTATGCAGTGTTTGGTTACAAAGTGGATAAACTTGAACCCATTGTAAGATATGGTTTATACACCCCTAACGATGGAGACCCTGATAACATCGGCGTTGAGATATATAAAGATATTACACTGGGGATGAATTATTATCACAGCAATAAAATAAAATTCCAGTTAAATTACGTTTTCAGGAGTGAAAAAGGGATAGAACTGAAAAATAATCTTTTCTATATCAATCTCCAGCTTGTTTTCTAAAAAAAATTAAAAAAATTCTAAAATTTAAATAATTTAGTTGACAAAACGAGAAAATTGAATTATATTTTACTTTTAACTCATAGTCAAATTTTGAACGTTGGTAAATATGGGCATTCAAGAACGAAAACAAAGAGATTTTGAAAAAAGAAAGCTGTTGATTTTGAAAACAGCCAGAGAATTATTCTCACAAAAGGGATTTAATAATGTCACCCTGGAGGATATTGCCACTAAAATTGAATTCAGCAAAGGAACCATCTACTCTCATTTTGACAGCAAAGAGGAAATCTATGCACACCTCCTGCTGGACCACCTGAACATGCTCCTGGATTTTTTAAAAGAGAGTGCGCGTACGTCTAAAAGCACCATTGAAGGAATTCAAAAATGCATGAATGTCTATATTGATTTTTATCGCAACCACCAAGAATATTTTCAATTATTATTTTTTATCGATATTTTTAGCAACCATTACCGAATCCCCCAGCATATTTTAAAAAAGATTCAGGCCCAGAAGGTGGCATGCCTGTCTGAATTACAATATTTGTTAAAAAAGGGGGCTGAGTCTAAAGAGATCAGTAACAATTTTTCTTTAAAAAATGTCGCATTGGTTTTGTGGGGAATGATTAATGGAGTGATTCACTTAGCAGAATCCAAACAGATTAAGCCTGCTGATTTGGATAAGTTGATCAGTGTTGGTTTCGAAATTGTCAAAAAAGGCTTAAAAGGAAAAAAAGAAATATTTAAGGAGTAAACAACCATGAATATTTTTAACAAGTGTTACAATTATACCAGGGCTGCTCAGGTCAAGGCCATTGGTATCTATCCCTATTTTCAAGTGATTGAAGAAAACCACGGGCCAGTGGTAAAAATGAATGGAAAAGAAGTGATTATGGCCGGAAGTAACAATTATTTAGGCCTATCCAAACATCCGGAAGTGATTGAGGCATCAAAGAAAGCCATGATGAGATTCGGCACCAGTTGTTCTGGCTCGAGATTTTTGAATGGGACACTCACCTTACATACAGCACTTGAGGAGGAGCTTGCAGATTTTGTAGGTATGGAAAGATGTCTGGTATTTTCCAACGGATTTCTTACCAACCAGGGGGTTTTGCCCACCATTGTACATCGAAATGAATACCTCATTACAGATAAGGATAATCATGCCAGTATTGTCGCTGGCACATTGATCGCCAAGGCAATGGGAGCAAAAATCCATCGATACCAATCCAACGATATGGAAAGCCTGGAAAATGTCCTCAAGCAAATCCCCATGGATGCCCCCAAGCTCATCATTACCGATGGTGTTTTTAGTATGACCGGATATGTGGTAAACCTCCCACGATTGGTGGAATTGGCCAACCAGTACAAAGCAGGGGTTATGGTTGATGAAGCGCATGCAATCGGAGTTTTGGGCAAGGGAGGAATTGGAACAAGCAGCCATTATCAATTAAAAAATGGAGCCGATGTTGATCTGGTTATGGGAACGTTCAGTAAATCCTTTGCGTCATTGGGCGGATTTATAGCAGGAAGCAAAGAGGTTATGAATTATATCCAGCACCATTCCCAGGCGCTCATATTTAGCGCCAGTATTGCTCCAGCCAATGCGGCTGCTGTACACGCTGCGTTGAAGCTCATGAAAAAGGAACCCGAGCGAACCCAGAGATTATCGGAAATTGCCGACTACATGAGGAACGGATTCAAAAAAATGGGGATGAAAATACTCGACGGTATAACCCCAATAATCCCGGTTGTGATTGGAGATGACATGAAAACGTTCCAGTTCTGGAAGGCACTGCTTGATAATGGAATCTATGCCAATGCAGTGATCTCCCCTGCGGTACCTCCGGGAATGCAGTTGATCAGGACCAGTTACATCGCTACCCATGAGAATAAACATCTGGATCGAATACTTGAAGTGATTGAAAAAGTGGGCAAGGAGTTCGGGTTAATTTCCAATCATTAATTCGTTAAGAAAGTCGCCAGGTAAAAAAAAGCATAGAACATAGAAGAAGGATCAAAAATATTAAAAATATAACCTTAAAATATTAACTCGTGCTTCGTAGCGAGGCTACTTCGCAGAGTAGTATTTTCTTAATTTGTTAATTGATAAAATTAATTTTTTGGAATATAAATATTAAAAAAATTAAACCAGTCCCACGAAAATAGTATCCGGCAACTCTGGAAAACGCAATGTCTACCATAGACATATGAAAATAAAGGGAATGATTGTGTGAGCAACGAACAAAACGAACAGGACGAACAAAAAAAATGTTTAAAGCCTATACACATGTTCTTTATTGTTCGTTTTTGTTTGTTTTGTTCGCTGCCATTATTTTTGTATTCTTTTGGCAGAAAAGTTAAACATTTTAAATTATAATTGCAAAAATGATTTGAACAAATTCCAAAAAAATGCTAAAATTTACGATGGATTGTTGGAACATATATTAAATAAAGGTTTGAATTTTTTTTATTTTTTTACGGCTATTCCAACATTTATTCAATTGGTGAAAAAATGAGATTAATGACAGTATTGGAAAAGGCAAGGGTACTGGTATTATTTTTGTTTCTGTTTATGGGAACTTTTATAACGACTCTTTTTGCCGGGGATGTGACCTTTTTTGGGCCCAAGCAGTATACCCGCAGCAAAGGGAAACCAGTTACAGATAGTAACACATTTGCCTGTCTACCCAACTATACAGGAACCGGGTTTACACTGCGGTTGATCAATGGTGATTCCCAGGGCAACCATCGGGTATCCAGTGCCGTGATCACGTTCAATGGCATTCAGGTAATGAGCCCATCGGATTTTAACCAGCAGGTAGGACTTATTGAGCGCACCGTGACATTAAATACCTCCAATGAGATTTCAGTTAAACTGAATGGCAAACCGGGCAGTTATGTCATCATAAATATTTTTAAATTCATCCCGGAGCCGGAGGTCACTTTTACAGCTGCGCCTGATACCATTCAATACCAGCAGTCGTCTACCCTGAGCTGGAACGTCATCAATGCAGATACGATAAATATAGACAATGGAATTGGAGATGTAGGACCAATCGGTTCGGTTCAGGTGTCCCCGGAAGTTCCGGTGACGAATTTCAAACTAACAGCCAATAACCTCGGGGGCACGACGATCAAGCAGGTTACAGTTACTGTGATATTTTCAGTGCCAACGGTGACCTTTAGCGCCTCTCCGTTGATTATTCAACCGGGTGGTTCGTCCACCATATCCTGGTCTTCATTTGCAGCTCACTCTGTGACCATATCGCCGGCTATTGGTAACGTGGCATTGAATGGTTCCCTTCCTGTATCCCCGTTAGAAACGACCCAGTACATCCTTTCAGCAGTGGGTTATGGGGGCACTCAAACCAGTGCTGCTGTGGTTACTATCGACGGCACCCCACCCCAGATCAATGTGGCCGAACCCATGGAGGGAGCCTATATCAACCACCCGAATGTGTGGGTCAAGGGGCAGGTGATCGACAGTTCGCCAGTGACCTTAAAAGTCAATGGGAATGATGTCCCATTAGAGGGAGAGAATTATTTTGAAGTTCCGCTGGAGTTGAATGAAGGGGCCAATACCATTACCCTGGAGGCCCAGGATGCAGCGGGTAATACCACCTCA
>Ga0180437_10000622_pt1 | contig 66165 bp, 95 predicted proteins | sample SS_ome_4_FD_132410 | JGI IMG/M metagenome (GOLD analysis project Ga0180437, IMG submission 132410) | Hypersaline lake sediment archaeal communities from the Salton Sea, California, USA - SS_3_D_1 metaG | ecosystem: Environmental > Aquatic > Non-marine Saline and Alkaline > Hypersaline >...
AAATGATATGAACAGGATCCCCAGAACAGTTAAAATTCTTTCAATTATATCAGAGCTGGATGGCAAGGTCGAAAGCTCCAAGAAATTTCAAAAGCTTGTTTTCCTTGCTCAATTTTTAGGAGATGATTTCGGACAAGAATTTAAATTCCATTTTTATAGTGTTTACTCATCAAGCCTTACATTTGATCTGAATTATGCGAAAGAAGCAGGATTAATAGACTTCAATAAAAATTATTTACCCCACACTATTGAATTGAAAGAGGAAGGCTCCGATTTTTTGAAGCAAGTAAACGCACATTATGAAGGAATTCAAAATATTGAAATAATTAAAATATTAAATAAAGAAACTCCTACATTTCTTGAGGTATTGTCAACCATCGTTTATTTAAATATGAAGAATTATCCCAAAGGAAAAATTGAAAAAAAACTCAGAGAGATTAAGGGTCATCTTGAAAGGCATTTTGATAAAGCTTTTGGTTTTGCGAGAGATATACTTTATCCAAAAGTGATTATGAAGCGGTGAAAAAGTCTGTAATATATGGAGAAAAATACGGGAAGAGGGACTTGTAATATGCACGAAGCAACACGAACACATAAAGAAAGATTAAGAAATGTTGTATGTTAATAATCCTGAAAATCAAGGGGAAAATTGGAGAAAAAAAGAGCACGGAAGGGAGATAAGGATATGATAACATCAACGCAAGACCTTAAATATCCGATTGAGAGTTATATAAATTTTAGCCCATTTGAGGATGAAACAGAGATAAGGGGACGAACCGTAAAACTTGTTAAGGCAAGAAAAGAGCACGAATGTCATGGGTGGTATGTGGAATTTTGTAAACCCCACAAGATAAAAATTGGAGAATTATACTGGTGTGAAAAAATATTCAATGTAGAAGCTGGTAAATGGGAAATTTACAGAGTGTCTCTGGAATGTATAGAGAGGTGGTTTGTTGAACAGGGGTATTAAGGTGAGACAAACCTTTAGGAATCTGATAAGCGTAAACAATAACGCGGGGCGGTAATTCAAGTGGTTAGAGTGCTCGGCTCATAACCGGGAGGTTGCAGGTTCGAATCCTGCTCGCCCTACCAAAATTGTTTCGTGAGCTCATTTTGATCAACCACGATCTTCTCAAAAAATGAGATTGGAAAGTATATTAAAAAGCATACAAAAGGAGGAACACAAGAATGGTAGCTACTATACAGAAACAAAAGGAACGTATACTCGCGTTGGAAAAGGCGTTAATGCCGTTCGCGAGGATGTATAGAGAGGGCAACACAGAAGAAGATGTAATATTGTGTGTTGGTACGGGGTGTGATGCCGACTACTTATTCGGGGCAGATTTTAAAGAGGCATTCCTTACCTTATACGATTAAAACACCAAATTCAAAAGTGATTATGAAAACCACACAAAGGGGACCATGGTAATATCTACCACCCTCACGAAATCGTACACTGTCCGAAAATCGTACACACATGTGTAATCCATTACCCATTTGCAATCTCTACCATATCCTCAACATCCATACCCAGAACCGGTATGGAATACATATCTATATAGGCATCAAAAGCTGTTTTAGCAGCTAGGGCATCAGGGAGAGTATAATACTCTACCCTCCCCGATTCCCACACAATCAGCACCCTGTTATTTTCCCACTCAACATTTCGTATTTCACCAACTAGTTCAAATCCACATTCGAAAATCATATCCCCTTCCTGTATACCGCTTCTATATTCCTTGTAACTGCGCCTATTTGCTTTCTCCATAGACCTTTTCCATCTCCTTTTGTTTTTTCCATGCAGCCTCTTCCAAGTTTTGTTTGTACTCGATCAGGGCTTTCCTCACCACGCCAGCACAAGAGCTCTTATCTTTAGCTGCTTGTGTGGTGATAAACTCGCGTAACTCCCGATCCAAACTAATACCCATACGTAGAGACACCCGTGTATTAGTTGACATGTTTACCACCTCCTCACTTTTTATTATATACACCATGTTATAAAAAGTTGTATATATGGTGGTATTGTGTGTATGTCAAGAGCTTTTTATGTTATTTTGGGAAAGGAGCAGGTTGCCCCTTCTTCGTTATTGTTCATCTTCATCAAAATTCATTTCCTTGATCGCTTCCAATAAATCAGATTTGTAAAACAGCATTGCATCGTCAAATCCCTCGTTCATCAATTGCAAACCAACATATCGGTATTTTCGTAAAGTGGGTTCGCAACCGTCAGGGAAATCAGTTATGGGAAACGGGATTGACGACTCGAAATCCAGGTTAATCAGATCATCGAAAAATTTTATGGATGATCTGACAACTGGGAGGGTTTTTATATATTCTCTGATTTCAGTTTTGTTTTTACCTGGTAGTGACGATGTCGGATACCAGTAAAATCCATCAGAGTCAACTCCCGCAATCCCTCCCTGAGTTTGACATTCCAAAGCATCTCCGCAATCCTCTTTTGCCAGAAACTTGACAAACGATTCCGCATTTGATCCGTCCTCTGGATTCCCCGCATTGACAATCTCTATTAGTTCTTGTTTCGTTTTCATATTAAGCCTCCCGCGCTAATCTCTGACCTGGCAACCCAGGGCAGGGAAAGGGGCAGGAAGCCCCTTGTTGTTTTTACTCCTCCCTATTCAGGTGCGAGAGGTAAATATCCAGTTCCCCAAGTAGGAACTCGATATTGTACGACCCACCCCTGGTTACAATTGCTTGCCGGATGCAAAATCCGACAGGCACTTTCTTTTCTGGAATATATTTATATGTAGAGATTTCCCCAAATCCCCACAAATATGGAAGGAGAACCCACGAACGTCGTGGGTTTGACCCAAGATACCTGTGGTAGAGCCACTTAGGCAACACCTCAGGTATCTGGTACGCTCTTGCACCATCCTTTGGCACTCTGTAATGTCTGGGAAATTCATCCCAATTTTTGTGATAAAACAGAGTTTTCATTTTCCTCTCCTTTCACATAAATCTACAACCCAGCTGTCGTAATCCTCATAGGTTTTTTGTTCTATTTCTTTGATCGTTGCTATTACGGTATCCCTATATTTTTCATGGGGAGCCGTGTCTGCCATCATCCAAGCATCCGTGAATTCGTCGCAAAAAATAACCTCTATTGCCCCTGTATCACCAAGATTTATGACAACATCAGCCGATGGGTATGTTTTCTGTAGATTGTCATTCAAAACCTCACAATACGTGGCAGATGATTTTCCTTGATCTGTTTTATCTAAGTCGCCTGGCATCCAGTAATGATAAAGCGAGTCTTCGTCAACGTCAATTGTAATACTCTCTATCATAGGATTACCATTTTTGTCTGTTTTTATTTTCATTTCCCTTCTCCTTTCGATTTTTCAAATATTGTAATCATCTCCTGTAATTGTCTGATTTGAGACGTAAAACTACGCCTGTCCGAACCTGTGTAATAATTCCTTTTTCCTGTGGGGTCTTTTTTTGCCAGAAGATTTTTAAAATGTTGTAGTTTAGATTTTACCTTCTCGATGCCTCCAAGAGATTCAATCCTTTCCAGTTGTCCATCTTTCCATTGTTTAACCTGATCTGATTCCTGTTTGCGAGTAGAAAGGCGAACAGATTTCCGGTATTGCGGATCATCAATTATTTTTTTTGTGATGCTTACCATATCCTTGTAAGGTGTATCTGGATAACTGGCAACCGCACCCGCATAAACCTGATGATGGTCGGAAAACCGGAACTCAAATTCGTCAAGAATCCGCACATAATATGATCCCGTTCCCGCTCGATGCACTTGCCCCTTGAACCTTTCGGCAAATTGTTTTGATTTTTGTTTTGCGTTCAACTTTTTTCCTCCTATCCAAAGTGATTGTGAAAACAACACAAAGACACCTTATCGTTTTGCATAAAGCCTCTTTGTCTCCTTCCTTGTTTCTCTCCTTGCCTCCCTTCTCTCCCTCTCCTTTTTCTTCTTTTCTCCTTTCCTCCACTCTTCCCAGGGTGTTTTCCTGTATAGCTCCTTCGTTCCTTCCCAGGGAAACTCCAAGCGGTATTCCTCTCCTCTCTGTGGACCTACTATTCCTATTTTCTGTTCGATCATACGCTTGCAGGGGATACACGTCCACGTCGCATACACAGCTCCATTCCGGATTGTTACTTTTATGTCAATCTCACGTCCACAGACATTACATGTTACTGTATACCCGTCAATAGTAAAAGCTGTCAAGGCATCCTTCCTTTCTATTTCGTGCTTCTTTTTTTTAGCAACACCCGGGAGAACGAAGTGCATCCTATGATGTTTTTCTCTTCATCCCTTACAGGATTCGGTATCAGAAAATCCCGTCTATCCGGATATGATTGAGCTATGAGGGAGCTCACAATGTAAAACACCCCATGTTTCCTGGAAGGTAATCCCGCGCAATTAGTGTACGTGTTATCATATATCGGGATAGTATTCCTTCCCAGTTCCACATAACCGGATTTAAATCCTTCACGTTTGAGTCTTGGTGGGTGTTTACAAGCTGGCAAGATGATATTACACCCGTTTCTAATGATCCTGACCTTGTGTGGTGTTAAGTTAATCAGTTCCATTGTTCTCCCCTCTCTTGATATGTTCCATCACACCATATTCAATGGCTTCCCGGATAGTACGTTCCATATATTCACGATCATAGAAGCCAGAACAGACATCGTAAAAGAGCTGGGTGTGGTGTCGCTGATAATGCTCCCTCTCCTCGATATAATACTCATCCTCATCCGTTTTTGCCTCGTATGCCTCGATGCAATACCCATACACTTCCCCATTAAAGTACTTGGTGTATCTGTCACAAGCTTCCCTTGCCATATTCCTGTATGCATCCACAACCGCGACTTCGCCAAGACCCAGCTTTCTCCTGTTTTGCGTTTCCACGGTTTCGATACAGATTTCATCAGGTATCCATACTCCGGCAGCGTCGCAAAAGTCACCATCTAGTGGATTAGTCTGATCTCCTGATACACTCCAGGAACACCCAGAATGCTCGTAGTAATCAAGCAGCACACATCTACGCAGCTTCCCATCACACAGGTCTTCCACGTTATCCGGGTGTATGTAATTGGTATGGCGTTTGTTAAACGAGTATATTTTACCCTCTCCATCAAACTCCTCTTGTGGGTTTTCGATACATTCACCTTGTACGATTTCTGTAAAAACAATAATATTCGTGGAATTGCCCAGTTCTAGGATGTTGATTTCTGACTCACCCGCCTCACCCGGAATATCCAAAGCTTTTATAGCTTCCTCAATTTCGTTTTCTGTTTTCTCTGTTTTCTCTGTTTTCTCTATTTTCTCTATTTTCATGGTACTTCTCCTCTCGTTCCTATTTCGTTTATTTCGTTACATCTCTAACTCTGAGTGATTGCCAGACACACACAAAGTTGCTTTATCCCTCTATCTTTTCATAGCTGTATGTATTTGTATCCTCGTCATAATGAAACCGTACCTGATCCAACATTATCACGTCCGGAATGTCTGATCCTGGAAGCTCCTCTTCCCTGTGCTCAATGCCCAAGTCCTCCAATACCGTTATAAGGGTAACGATGTTGGCATAAGGGGAAACTTCCCCACCCTCATAAATTACGTGTGTTTGGATAACTCCAAGCAGTTTATTGCATACACTCCACGGGATTTCCGTTACTCTATCCCATTCACTAGTTGTAATGATTCCCTCCAGGTTCTCATACAGCTCGTTTTGTGCCTTGTTGTTGTATGTGTTTCTCCCGATTGAGAAAGGCATACACAGGGAGATAGTATCGCCTTTTTTGTATCGCGGATCCTTACTAACAATAACGGGTTTTCTTCGATGCCATACATGCAGGTAGGCGGTCGCATTTTTATCATCGTCATCAATACCTGCCATATCAAGCGCGTTCTCCAATCTATGCAGATGGAACGCCAAGAAGGGTTCATTCCAGTCTGTGGGAGTCAGTATGCCGGTATGCAGGTTAAATTGGCATTCCACAGGCATATTAAATGTAATATTCTCATCCTCATATTTTGCCAAGAATCTGCTGTTGCCCTCGTTATTTTCATAATCACGAACAAAGGTGATGTAATCGAACACCCCCTTTCCTCTTTTAATGATATCCCGTAATTGTTGAACCGGGATTCCCAGCGTATAGCTGAAACGTGGGGGCAATACCATTTTGTAATTCGGGTATTCCTCATTGTTTTGCGCGATTTGTATCCTGTACCCGTACGGGATTATTTCGAGTATTCGTCTATTGAGATGCTCCCAAACAAAGAAGCTCGTATAGTTATGTATGCGCGCTTTTATGAGAGTACATCGTGTAGATTTAGGCTTCAAAACAGATTGAACGAATTTAAGAACCTGCCAGGGAATCAGTTCATCCGTGTGCAAGTTACCCACTGTATCAGGTTTTAACGTGTCTACCGGGTAATTCTCCAAATGTGAGCTAGTTCCGCCACGGCTGTATTCGTACAGATTCACCCCGTCACAAGCTGCAAAGACCTGCCCATGTTCCTCAATCCTCACAACTGCATTCCTTACTATGGTTCTTCTTTCGGTTTTGTTTATGGGAATGAGGAGCTTTTTAAAAAGTGATCTAGTTTCCCTCACAAACAGGGAAAAGCTGGTTGAGTCAATCGGTCTGTTGCTATTCGCCAAGCGATAATCCTCATCTTCACCAACAAGCGCGGGAGTTAAACCGGTTTTCGTGTAGAATCCCTCAGAACCAATATAGACAGATTCCCCTTTTAAAACCCCTTCAGCACCCTCTTTCAACAGCCTGCTCATTCCTCTGAGTTCATCAGGTGGGATTACAAAGGCAAATTCCTTGTATAGGTGGGTTTCTCCAATACATGTTGTAATATTTACATCCGGAATACGGTTTTGTTTCCGGGTAAGGGTGAGGAAAACGCTTCCTTGTGGCTTCGAGTAGATAATACCGCCAAGCGCAGCCTCCTTTTCCGCCAACATGTAACTGGTAAGGAGTTTTTTAGTGTGCTGAGCTCCTTCTTTAGATACTGTAAAAATCTGTCCTTGTGTGGTTTCCTGTTTTATTTCTTGTTCCTGTTTTTGTTCCTGTTTTTGTTCCTGTTTTTGTTCCTGTTTTTGTTCCTGTTTCATTTCTTGTGTTTCCATAATAATTCTCCCTTCAATTTTTTAAATTTTTAAATACAAAAGTGATTGCAATATACCCACAAAAGTACACATACATACAGCACTGTCACACTGTGCCACATTGACACAGCATCAATTATGTGTCAATTTGCACCATTTAGGATATGGGGTTTCTAAGAACGCTATAGATTCGTGTATCCCTTGGTTTCCTTAAAGAGAAATCTCCATAGCTTTCAATGTGGTTTAGGCAAAAAAAGAAAAAGGGGAGTGTTGAACTCCCCATATATCAATAACCTTCACGTTCTTTTTCTATGAGATATTGAGCTTGGTCCCGAAAAAGACTCTCCCATATTTCCAAAAGCAAATCTTCATCAGAACCAGACAGGATCACTTGTGCGCCATCAGACCAGTTTAAGAACCAGTATTCAACGAGATGAACGGAACAATCCGGATTTACATAAAACCGGAATTCGTCACCCGGACCGCCAGTTGACAATTGCCAACGGAAATATCCTTCTCTCTGGTCTGTGAAGGTTCCTGGGGAAACATAATCAAAACAGAGACCGTACTCATTGATATTTCCAAGGTCTTCCTTGATAGCTTCGAAGATGGTGTCTTTAAGGTCTTCCAAGTCAGGATTGTATTCAAGAATCTGTTGTTTTTCTTCTTCTGTGTCACAAGAAAGGATTTCCTGTTCCTTGTATTTTTCTTGATATTCCTGCAGCTCCTTTTCTGACAATTCCCCTTCCAAGGTGTCAACATCGTCTGTTTCCACTGCCCACATAAGCCGCAAATCGTGAATTGTCCTGTCAAGTTCATCTTGAACGATATCCGCGCATTTTATTTGTTGTTTGTCAGTTACAAGGGGAAGCTGTGAAGATATGAACTCCATCCAATCTTCTGTGCTGCAAAGGAAACACTCTTTGGGGTGTGTGTAGTTGAAATCTTTCCAAATCAGTACTTTACCTCGGTTTTCCCCATGAAGATTTTTTCCGTAAAATACATCTCCTGTAATCCCCGCAACAAATTTCAAAGTCTGTACATTCTTTAAAAATGTACCCTTTTCACCAAAACTCTTGATTTCCTCTTCACTTAGTTTTTTCATTTTTAACTCTCCTTTTTTTAAATTTTAAATTCAAAAGTGATTGTGAAATAAACACAAACACACAATTACACACACACAAATAAACTGCTTCCCAAGCACTGTACGAAAATCGTACACATGTCAGGGGCAGGAAGCCCCCCCCTTACCCAAAATAGATTTCCACCAGACGGTCAGTTTCTTCCTCATCTGCCACATCGTCGTTTTTGTGCAAATACGCGAATTGGGATGCTTCCTCTTCACATATTGGGCGTACATCCCAGTCTCCAAATCTCTCTCTGTTTCGGGTCAAAACGTAATATTTGCCCTCATATAGATAGAGGGTTTCCATGTAGGGGCTTACGGGATCATCGCTGCCCACAAACCCACAAATCTCGTGACCGTCGTCGATTAATTTAGTTTTCATTTTTAATATCTCCTTTTTTTAAATTTTTAAATATAAAATTGTGTGGAAACAACGAAAGCATTTGTTCTTGTGTTTCATACATTTTTAACAATCTCCCTTCTTTATTTTTATATTTGGTTACACTTTGGAACCAAACATCAAAAAGAAAAAGGGAGCTATCCCTTATTCGCTAATAAAACAAAACAAGCTCCCTGGAATTGTCAAGGTTGACATGACGCTCCCCTTTTCGGATTGCGTCTAAGATGCCCTCTTTGTGATCCTCAAACACCTCGCGGAAAATACACGGGATGAGGGTTTTTTCGCCCTTAAACCGTTTATAGATTTCGCACAGTCTAACACTCATGTTTATTTCCTCCCTTCGTTATCTCGCTTTAACTTATGCATATCCTATACCAAAGCATCTTTTTAGATAATTTTCCACTTCCCCGGCTATTCGGCTTTTCCAGTTTTGCCACATATCCCCATCGATGTAAAGCAGCTCAACAAATGTGCGTATTCGCCTTTGGTACAACACAGACAAAAGAAATTGTGTGGAAACAACTTGTTTCTTGATGCATCGTTTGAGATAACGCCTTAAACGTCCTTTTTCCCCTTTATCCAGGGGAATCTCATAATAATATGATTCCATCTCCTCTTCTTTTTCGCCTTGAGGAAATTTGTCATACTGTTTGATGACATTACAATATTGCTTGATCAGGGTTTTGATCTCGTCTTTTTCCCTGTCGTTTTTTCGTGGGTTTAAAACGTTTCCTTCCCGGTCAATCCTTATTCCATCGTAAAAGATTGATTCCGGTCCGGTTTTGTTTCCGTTCTTGTTCCATACATACCAGATTCCCTGTTTTTGTTGGATTATTACCCGAGTTTGAAATCTGTTGATCCTATCCTTGGTTGTGGGTGTGTACCAGTCTCCAGTATTCAATGTCATAATACCGGTTTTCTTATTGACGGAAATGACATCCGTTTCATGGAGACGAATACACTCCTTTCTTAGCGTTTTATACCAAATGGTATTATTCGCCACAAATTTGGATTTAATGGGGTTTAATTCCCCTAAGATTTCGCTTTTTCGTTTTTTCATTTTTAATATCTCCTTTCGTTTTTTAAATTTTAAATTCAAAAGTGATTGTGATAGTAGCACAAAGGCATACTCAACAAGCTCACTCATCGCTAATTGAAACGGCATCTAAAAATTTATCCCAAGCATCATCGCCATAGCAATCGATTGCCATAGCAATGAACTCATAACGCGTATCGCCGATGTCGTCGTCAAAATCGTCAATATCGTTAATAGTATCTACCAGGACGTCATCCGCATCGCCATAACCCGAAAACCCCTGGGTTTTGGCGTTGCATGTATCATCAGCCCGATGCCAGTAAACATCGCAACCGTAACCGGTATCACCTCGTTTGTGGTCAAACCAGTCCCAAATAGCACCGAAATACTGAGACAGTAGCTCGATGGTTTTGTTTTTTTTATTCATGATAAATCTCCTCGTGATATAATTCTGCATTTCTTTACTGAATCTCTACAATCCTAGTAAACCATAACCTTGAGATCAGGTGTGATGCCGGTCCTTGTACCATTGGGCAAGATTGCATCATCCGTGATCCCTAACTCCCCACTGCAATCACAATCCATAGACCCACACAGTGTGAGTTTCAACTTCTTCGCTTGTCCAGGCGATATGGTATTCCCCCGAACCATAATTGTGCATTTTGATTTGTGATACCGGTTTTCAAACGTTACTTTCATTTTTAATATCTCCTCTCATCTATTTAATTTGACCAAAACAACACAATAACAATCACACAACGCACCACACTTGTCAAGCTCTGGATACGTTTTTTTTCATTTATTTGTACGTTTACATCACGTACATACAAGATATTGTACACACTGGTTATGTATGTACTATATGTACTGTATGTGGATAAAATAAATACATGCACAAGACAAGGTAATTCAACATTGTGTGTGTTTCATGCATGATTGCACAGTGTGATATTTTAACTATGCGAGGAATTATACAAACTTATTAAGACTTGCCTTTAGTTGTAGTTTGGCTTTGTGCGAAAATCCGCACGATTGCACAATAATTGTGCAATATACCTTGTATTACTAGGTATGCCATATTTTGACGTTTTTCAATGGGTTTTAGTGTACACGATTGATATCCCTGGATATCTGCATCATACAAATCTTATGCACTGGGGGGGAGTGTACGAATTTCGGACAGTTGGTGTAAACATAAGCGATGCTTGCCCTCACGAATTTTTCAGGTATTTTCCATCGGGCTTTGTGCCTATTTTCGCACATCCTTAAAATCTCGCCTCCCGATAACGCAGAAATGCATCATTTTGTTGCCCTTTTTCCTACTTCTGGCATGATAATTGCGTAATACCTACCATCGTGTAGCAAACATACAAAACCCCCGAGGGAAGGAGAACCGGCAGTCGTGTATATTCGCCAATCGTCCATCAATGAGAATCGTAAGGACTTGGAGTGTTCGTTATTTTACCTCCTGGCTGCCGTTCTCTTCCTTCTCCTAGTGTGTCTCTCGATTGCTATTCCTGAAAATCCATTTGTATAGGAGTACGTTGTGGCTCATATTATTGATCTTCTATCTCATTTTGGGGACATCTTCTATCACGAGGTATACAAGGATACCCTGATTGTTTGACGTTGGTAGGGATTAGAAGACTATTAAAGCATATAAAGTCAGAATAAAATATAGGAGGAAAGAGTATGTATGACATGATTATGGGGGGTAAATACCTCCGGATTGGGTGGAGTGCGAAGCCAGATGGGGCTTGGGAAGGGAGAATATTGGAACAGATGTGCCGTGGTGAGGCAGCTATTCCTGATGGTTTGTTTGAATTCTCCGTACCTGAGAACCCTATAAGCATACGATCTGTAAATGCTCCCCAGATTACCAAATTTGTCCTCTACATACGAGGTAGAGACAAGAATCGGGATAATAGTATTCTCCGCATCCAACCTAGGGAAAGCTCTGATATTTCCCACGTTGCCAAACTTGTGAGTGCGTACAATCAGGCAATGGCCACTATTGAAACCCGTTCCGAAGAGATCGTGGTAGGTGGTGAATACCTCAAGATATCCTGGAAACGCTTGCCCTGTACATCCCGGGAAGATAAATGCTACGTCGGCAGGGTAATTGACCAGACATACCGTTGGGAGGACTTTTACCCAATAGCAAAGAAAGGACATAAGTGGTATTTTAATCCCAAGATACAAACTTCTGCGGTTGGTGATGTAATAGTACACATGAAATCTGTTGACCTTCCCTCCATCGAATCCATATCAAAAACCCGGATACTCTTTGATGTACGGGGAAAACACGTTGATCGTGACGACGATGAATTTCAGGCAACCGACCACGAATTCTGTATAATTAACGAGGCAATCAATAAGTATAACAGCAATATGGAACAGTACTTCGGTGGGTACGTGGGTAAGGAATGTGGTGGCAAGTACCTAAAGATTATGTGGGATCAGCGTGTCCCCGGCAGGTACTGTGGTGTAATTCAGCAGCAGATGTACGTTCGTTCCAATTTTAACAAACCTCTCAAGCTTCGTGAACCCGATATTGATACAAACGTCTACTTTAGCGAAACCATGTACAAGTGTAGCAGTATATGTATTTGTTCCGGCAGATCACCAGGTGTTCGTAAAGATGAAAACGGTGACATTATCCTCGACGTGATCCGTGAAGATGACGTATCCGACGTATCCGCGAGTGAGTACACATTCGATGCCCCCGAATACCTTATCCCTTTTCTATCCGAAGCTATCGAACAGTATAACAAGTACATGGCGAAGGAGTTGGAAAGGGAGGAGGAAGTTGTTGGTGGTGATTATCTGAAGGTCAAATTCACCCCCATACCCAATTCTGTTGATTGGGAAGCTGTAATATTGAAGCAAAAGCACAGAATGGGTAGCTTTTATCCCCCCAGCATATCCAATTCGCTTGAGTTCGTAGCATCTAATGGGTACTCCTTGCGATCATGTATCTGGCCTGCCGTGTCCCAAGGGGAGAAGCTTTTCTATGTTCGTGGCAATTCAACCGGTAGTGATTATGATGAACTGTTCGTTCCCAACATTATGTACCCATTTATGAAAGCAGCTATTGAGGAGTACAACCAGAAAATGCTCGAATACGAGCGCACACACAAGGAGAAAGTTGTAGTAGGCGGTAAGTGCCTCAAGATCGAATTTACCCGAGAAGCCAGTCCCGATGCTTGGGATGGCAAGGTATTATGTATGGATGTTCCGGATACTATCAGGTACAAAAACTTTACCGTTCATATGACAAATGGCGATACTTACACCACCTATGCAAATCTTGAGCCTTGCCAAACAATCACCTGGGCATGGTATAATCGCAAAATGGAGCCCGATTTAAAAGGTTTCCCAGGAACGGGGAAGGCATTCTTCCTCAAGCTCCCCACTTCCGCACTTGAGTCACCTTTGTTCAAACTCCCGGCTTCTTATCTCTCCGGTGTCGTCCTCCTTATCCGACGTTATAACGAGTATGTGGAGGCAGAAATTGCTAGGTTGGAAAAAGAAAGGGAGAGGAAGAGCAGTAATGAGGAGGAGGAAGTTACTTTGTCTGATATAAAAGGTGTATTCGCGTACCTTGAACATGCGGAGGCAGAAATTGCCAGGTCGGAAAAAGAAAAGGCAGAGAAAGAAAAGAGGGAGAAGGAAGCCAAACGGGAAGAGGTTTTGGATCGGCTTAGGTACGCTGAAGCGGTATATGACTTCCCGGCAGACCCCTTTCTCCTTTGTAATCCAGAAGTCATTAAATATGCGTGTAAGACATGGGTGAAAGTTTGTAAGGAGGCGAAAAATACAGAATGAAATACCCAACGAGAGAGATGAAAAGGAGAGCAGAGGAAATCGCAAAGCGGTTTAAGTCGTGCCCTTTTTGTGGAAGCGAGATGGTTTTTGACTACGATTTCACCATTGCCCCGTTCGAATTCCCTAAGAAACGCAATGTTTGGTATTCCCTATATTGCCAAACAGATGGCTGTTTTGGAGAGTACATTGATTGTGCTGTTGATATTAACGACAAAGAAGATGTCGACAAAACAGTGGAGAGTTTCAATAGGAGAAGGGAAAGCAACGTAGAATGAACATTCTAACCCTTACAAATGACTTCATACAAGCCGTAGATAACTTGGTATGCTGTGGCGTAACATTTGACACCCTGTCCCATTACGTATCTGTAAACCCAAAATACTTTACATCGTTCTACAACAAGGCTACAACCGGCAAGTTGCCCGACTCGGCAAAGAACCGCATCCGTATGAATCGCATCGTCACAGTATACCGTTTCTACGTGCGTCAAGGTTATATGCCTGACATGGATAGAGGAGGAAATTTAATATGAATGACTCAAAAAAGGATAGTCTTGGCATGTCGGAAGCGGACAGGCGCAAGGCATCCAGACACATAATCCCCTACATACGCCACATCGTACGTATGTTGGATGCGGAGAGGTACTCGGAAGACCCTTCCAAGGAATACCTTGTAAAGTGTTATTCCTTGACAATCCCCGGCTTATTTTTGTCCGAACAGAGGCATGTAATAGAGAAGTTGCCAGAGGAGATTTTCCGCGGTTTTAGATTTCGTATGTGCGGGTGTAAAGCAAAGTGCCTTGACGCTTGTGTTAGGGTAATGCTGAAGTACCTAAAACCGCTTGGGGAGCAATTTCTTTCTGCGGCATACTGTCCCCTATGTATGTTATACAACGAGGGCTCTGATGGGCACTGCTCGTATTGCCCTTTAAAATCATCTGATAGTGACTTTCATGCTTGTGGGAATATGCGTACATACAAGAATACAGTTAAAGCTTTAGGATTTGCCAATTATATACGTACTTATCCCTTTACCTCATCACACAGCACCCCGGCTGTACGGGAAGCCTTTAGCGACCGTATCCAGTTCTACACCTACTTTATACCCTTCCTGGCTACCCTCCCAGCTGAACGCTTTAACTGCGATGCCAGCTGGACGCCCATACTCCCCGATTTTGAAGAGTATCTTCAAGTTGACACATTTTTTGTCACCAATTTATAAAGGAGTGAATTGTGAAAGCTATATTTTACTTACGCCTACAAAGTAATAATAAGGCGCGGGTTTTCAAGAAGGTAACAAAGATACCCAATACCCTTGTGCCCCCGACACAACAAAACCCCGCCACAGACAAGATTATTCTTCCCATAGTTGTTATCCCAGGTTCATCATACGATGATTTTTTCCTCGTGGATTTCCAACTAGTGGGTTTTGACCTCAATTCCCAACACCTCCTGTTCCACCACGAGGAAATACTGGATGAGGGTAGTAAATCCAAGTTTATTCTCGACTCCATGAAGAAATGCAGATGGGAACTTATAGATAAGGAGCAGTAAATAATGCAGGACATACAACATATTGTACCTCTCGGTAAAAAAATGCAAGATACACTTTTGTCCATTTTTGTGCATTTTAACCGTTTTTCCCGTACCCATTCTTACTGCGAGATACAACATCTTGTACTTAGCCTCCCTCCCCGCATACAACATCTTGTAAAAAAAATCTTTTCCCTGTGCAGTGTACCAGACTTTACCAAACGGTTACGAGAGGTACAAGATGCTGATTTTGGTGGTGTTCAGTGGGGCTCTGCCCCCCTTCCCCCACACCCCCTACCCCCTATATATTATATATATATATATTATTATATATTACTAGGGGGAGTATAGTGTTTTTACTCGGTAAAGCTCACGAATTAACCAAACAGCTCGAATCCGACCTCCCAAAGACAGAGAAGAGCCGTATTCGTTACCACCTTAGCCGTATTCAGGATGTTCTAAATGGCAAAATAACAGAGGAGCAGTATAACAGGGGCAGAGGTCGCCCGAGGAAGGAGCAGTAATGGCAAGTAGTAAAAAACAAGGTAAAAAGGGGGATTATAACCCCGATGAGTTCGTAGTGCCCGCTACGGATGCCCGTGGAAATAGCGAACGTGTTAACCTCCGTATGTCCCCTATGTACCTGGCTGCCATGCAGGATATACTCCAATCCAGGCTTTTCCCGTATAGAACCATACAGGATGTAATACGGGATGCTGTGAAAAGACACCTCCGCTACCTAAGCACCTTGGACACTTCTATAACATCCCTTATGGGACAGATACAGGCTGTAGACAACATAGTCTGTGCCAACATTCGTCAAATAGAGTTCATGCGTAGCGTAGAGGACATGAAGAAGACCGTAGCATCCCTCCTGAAAGCAGGAGCCAACGAGGAAGCTGTATCTGTCCTAGCTAACGTAAAACACGAGGTGGAGAAGATAAAGAATAAGTTCTTCCGTGAACACTTCCTGGCTGCGATACAGCCGTTGTATGAAAAAGCCTCCAAGTCTTCCAAGTCCGTGAAGGTTGGCAAGAAAAGAAAGGTTAAGGAATAGTATGAGGTTGAAGATATGGAATGGGGAAACAGTTATAGTACCATTGCGACCGCAGGAACTAGACATATCGGACAAGTTTCAAGAGTGGAGAGCCAGCCAGTGGGAAGCTATCCATGATGCTCTTACGTCCAAAAAACGTTTCGTGGTGCAGTCTCAACCAACCGGCTCTGGCAAATCATTAACTTATTACACCATAGCCAAGGTATTAGGGAAGCGTGTGTGCATCTTAACCTCCACCAAAGCCCTACAAGACCAAATAGCCAAAGATTTCCCAGTAGCAGATATTCGTGGTCAAAATGCCTACAAGTGCCTCCTCACTGGCGACTCTGCCAACTATGGACCCTGTCGAATGGGGTATGATTGCCCTCGTACCCGTACCTGCCCATACATACGCCAATACCGGGCAGCTCTTAAAGCCAGCATAGTTCTCACAAACTACTCCTATTTCATAACCATTAATAGGTTTGGCAGGGGTCTTGGCAAGTTCGATTTGCTTGTATGTGACGAAGCGCATAACATACATACACAATTGTGCAACGCAGCAACAATATCTATCCGATCCGATCTCCTATCCACCCCGCCAGATGAGTCCGATCTGACCGCGTGGGCTTTGTATGAGGGGGGCAAGATAACAAATAGGATAGATAGATTACATTCCGAGTTCAACCAGGATACGACTGATTTTGATAAACCCCTGTTGCGTGAGATATCAGATCTCAAAATAGCTGAGCGGGGGTTGGAAACAGTACGTTCCCACGCGGATGACTGGTTACTTGAGAAATCTAAAGGCTCCTGCGTATTTACACCCGTTTGGGCTGGTGAGTTGTCCGAGGAGCTTCTTTTTTCGGGAATACCCAAAGTTATAACCATGTCAGCCAATATCTGCCAGAAGTCCTTATCTCTCATAGGTATCAAAGATTACGACTATTTCTCATACAAGCACACATTCCCCTTACAAAACAGGCTGGTGTATCATATTCCTACAACTCGTGTTGATTTCCGCATGAGTAGTGCTCAATTTGACACATATATGAAGCGTGTGGATGAGATAATCGAGTCACGATTGGACAGGAAGGGCATAATACACGGGGTTTCTTACAAACGTTGCCAGCAAATCATGTCCAAATCTCGTTTTAAAAAGTACATGATTACCCATTACAAAAACAATCTTGCAGAGGTTGTGGAGCGGTTTAAAAACTCAACAGCTCCCAGTATCCTGATATCCCCATCAATTGTGGAGGGGTACGATTTCCCAGGCGACCAGTGTTATTGGCAAATAGTGGCAAAAGTGCCATTCCCTGATACTCGTGGAAAGCTAATGGCGTTGAGGAAGAAGAGCGATCCAGAGTACCCAAACTACATCGCAATGCAAAAATTCGTCCAAGCGTGTGGTCGTGGTGTCCGTTCCCAGGATGATGTTTGTGAAACGTTCATACTAGACGATCACATGTTTTGGTTTTTCCGAAGATTCCAAGAATTTGCACCAGATTGGTTCTATTTAACAACAATTCGGTACAATCCCACACCAGTTGGCATAAAAATTGCTGTAAAATAGCATGATGACTAAATTAAGGAGGAAAAGGTATGACAGAGGGTAACAAGGTTCCTTTGAATCAGTTTAAGCGATCCGGGTTTCTGGATGGTGTGGAGGCTACCATCACAAATGCCAGATTCGTGTTCTTCGCGTTCCCTACTGCGGGAAAGCAAGCGTGCTTAGAGGTCACGTTTGTTCCGAAGCAGGAAATTCGTAATCTCAGACCCCAGATGTACAAGGTTGGCGACCCTGCATCGTTCGTGCCATCGGAGAACGGAGATGAACTTATCTCCCCGACAGGCGCACAAATCCACGAAAACACGAAGTTCGGAGTTTTTATTACCTCTCTCTACGATGCAGGGTTTGATGGAGAGCTTAAGACAATCTCCGAAATCAACGATCTTAAAGTACGCTTGAAATCCGTTCCCAATTCCCAGATTTGGGGCGGAAGCGGAAACACGCAGATGAGCAAAGGCAACACGATCCTTATTGATGAAATTCTTGGTGATGATAGCGCGCCTACAAAGGGTGGTGGGGAAGTTTCCAAAGTCGAAGACGTTGCCAAGCTGACCATCCTTGAAATCCTTGAAGCATCCGGAAAGCCGATGAAGAAATCTCATGTGGTGCTCAAGGCAAATAAGGCTGAGTTTGCGTCGCCAGCAGAGCGCAATTTAGTACTCGATCTTGTTGGCTCTGACGAGTTCCTTGCCAGTTCGGATGAGTGGAAGTTTGAAAACGGCATTCTCTCCCTGGAGGAATAATTCCTCCTATTCTCGTCCTACTTTGTTGGTTTGCATAGTGGTGGTTCAATCCTATGCGCTTGGGGAGGGAGTTATCCCTTTCAGCTCCCTCCCACTCTTTCTACTAGGAGATTTTAATGGATGAAAAGAAACTTGCGTCTGTCGGGTTTGAGAAGACAAAACCCGACACCGAAAGAGCTTGGGTAATTTCAATATCCGGGGAAACATCTTCGGGCAAGACAACGTTCGCGCTTACCGCGCCAAAACCCCACGCCTTTTTTAACTTCGACCATGGGGAAGCCAGAGCCATTTCAGGTATCAAAGACAAACTTGACGTTGATAAGGATGGCAACATTGACGGTTTATACATAAAAACCTTCTACCCGCCCTCTGTGAAAGTCTCCAGCAGGTTCTCTGGTAATGTAAAAAGCCCGCTACGTGAGGACAGTGGAGGTGTTCAGGAAGACAATATCAAGAATTTTGTTCCTCTGTATAGGGATTTTAACGAGGCGTACAATGCCGTTCTTTGTTCGGGGTTAAAATATGCAACTATTGATGATGGTGGTGATCTCTGGGAAATTGTTCGCCTCGCCTACCTGGGTCAAGTTACCGAGGTGATGCCACAACACTACGTGGAGGTGAATGCAGTGTGGAAATCCATTATTCAACGTGCCCGGTATCGTGGCGTGAATCTAATAATTACCCACAAACTGAAAGATGTCTATGTCGGAAATAGTTGCACAGGGGAACGCACGTTGGATGGGTTTTCCAAAGACAACTTCCTGTCAGATATTTCCCTGCTTACAAGCTGGGATAAGAAAAAAAAACAACCCGAAATCCTCATCACGAAGTGTGGACCCAACAAAGAGCTCGAGGGAATAACGATCTCGGGCGACATGTGCACATATACCATGCTTAAAGCACTCATTCTCGACTGTGACCCGGAGGACGTTACCTAATGCCACTTTATATAGATAACCGAATGCATGAAAAGACCAAACTATTTCCACTATTAAAAGACATCGCCGAATTAGCCAGGTTGGAGTTCGGCGATGTTTCCTTTTCTGGCAATGGCGAGGATAACGCACGAATACTGATCGGTGTGGAGCGTAAAACCCTCCCTGACTTCCTCCACTCATTTACTAGTGGCAGACTCGCTGGACACCAGATACCTGGGATGCTCAATTCCTACAATTACGTGTATTTGATAGTAGAGGGTATTTGGCGACCCAATCCAAAATCCGGAACAATGCAGGTAAAGCGTGGAAAGGCTTGGGCAGACTTGCGATTGGGCAAACGAAAGTACTCTTACCGCGAGTTCGTATGTGCCCTGAACACCCTTACAATAATCTCAAACGTACACGTAGTAACAACACACTCTATTCGCCAAACAGCTCTATACATCCGTAGCCTTATCCACTGGTGGAATTCAAAGAAGTACAACGAGCATAGAGCTCACTTGGCTTTTCAGAATACCCCGCCGATAACCTACAACAAGCCCGGTCTGACTCGTAGGCTGGCAAAAGAGCTGCCAGGAATTGGGTGGAAACGCTCTGCTGAAGTAGCCAAAGTCTTTAAAACACCCAGGGGTCTAATAAACTCAGAATTGTCACAATGGCTAGGTATCCCCGGAATCGGAAAGTCCATAGCCTCCAAGGTAATGGAGGAAATTAGTCAATGACGTCGTGGATTGATGAAAACTGTGCTTTGTGTGATCTTTGCAAGAATAGAAAGAACGTAGTCCCTGGGAAATGGGCTAGGGGTTCGGGTATACTTCCAGAAGGAATGGATACTTTTGTTGTTGGGGAGGCTCCAGGCGTCAACGAAGATTTAACCGGTGAGTGTTTTGTTGGGAAAACAGGAGAAGAGTTATTCAGTAATTATCTGAAGCAGGGTGGAATAGACCCGAACACATGTTATTTCACGAACATAGTCAAGTGCCTCCCCACTTCCCAAGATAAAAAACCGAAGAAAGAGCACATAGATGCTTGCAAACCTTATCTATGGAAAGAACTCGAATCCGGATTGCCTCGTTACATAATAGCGATGGGTAGCACAGCATCCAAGTTCTTCCTCGGCGCAAACCACAATGTCGAACGTGCGCATGGCAATGCGTTCAATGTGGAGATTCCCCTGCCCTCTGGAAAGCTCCAATGCGCGGTAATAGTCACGTACCACCCAGCAGCCGGTCTACACACCACCTCCATTATGCAGGAGATATACGAAGATTTTGTGTTCGCTGGAAAGGTAATTCGTGACGGGTTGCTTGAAAGGAGCACTATACCCGTTGACCGGTATGCCAAGGAGGAAAATTATCGTAAAATAACTACAGTGTCCGAATTAGAAGACGTGTTCAGACCAGATATACCCAAAATAGCTTTGGATACGGAAACGGTATCTGGAGAACCATACTGCTTATCGTTTTCCCAACATCCTGGAGAGGCATTTGTTATCTTCCAAAGTAATTCAGACGTATTATCCGCACTTAATCAAAATATCTTAGAAAACAGCTTGATTAGTATTTTGCACAATGCTACATTTGACTTGCCAGTTTTGGAAAAGATGGGTGTGAAAATAGCTAATTTTGTTGATACTATGTCAATGGCATACTTACTTGGCAACAAACCCAAGAAGTTAAAGCTATTAGCATATCGCATAGCTGGTATGCACATGCACATGTACAGTGATATATTGAAAATGGGCGATGCGAGAAGGATACAAAGATACCTGCTTGATGCTTGTCGCGAAGAGTGGAAAGACGCCCCTATAAAAATATCAGGGTGGGAACCGCGGTCCAATGTCAAAGAAAAAACCGTAGTCAAGCGTATGGAGCGTTTGGACTCCGTTGGAATGCTTACAAAGGACGTGCTTGACCGGATGATAAGCAAAGGCGAGGTTCCACGGGTAACACAAGCGCGAAATATAGGCAACAAAGCTGAGGCATACTTTATAAAATCTTGTGATAATCGCGAGAATCCATACTCGTTGTGGAATAGCACAAAACCCGAAGATGGTCGGGAGGAGGTGGAAAAGGTTCTCGGGAAGATGCCAGAACCAAGTCTGCTCGATGTTCCCGAAGACGTAGTTATCCGCTATAGCGCACGCGATGCTGATGCCACATTTAGAATTTACCCAATACTCGCGGAGGAGATACGAGAGTTTGGTTTAGAGGACACGCTCTATAGGGACATGGGGACAATCCCCATGATTTGTGATATGGAGCAGAGAGGAATCCTAGTAGACTTGAACCATTTTAAGCATCTTTCCGAGAAATACGGGGAGGAGCTTGCCAGTATCGAGGCAGAAATTAACAAGATAGCTGGATGGGATGTCAATGTCCGTTCTACTAAAGATTTACAACAGCTCCTATTTGTGGATTTGGGATTAGAACAGGTAAAAACAACAAACAAGGGGAACATATCCACAGATATGGAAACACTTACAACATTACAAGGTTCACACAGTGTTGTAGATTTGTTATTACAGTACAGAAAGCTTCACAAGCTAAAGTCCACCTACATAGACTCAATACCAAAACACGCGGATTCGCGTAGCAGAGTTCATAGCAGGTTCTCAATAACGCGAACTGAAACTGGCAGGCTTGCCTCCTCGGAACCCAACCAACAAAACCAACCAAAGCGCGGGGAGGGGGCAAAAGACATACGTAGGGGATACATAGCTCCCCCCGATTACTCTTTCGTATCTGCCGACTATTCGCAGATAGAGCTTCGTGTCCTGGCTCATATCTCAAAAGACCCGTCTCTATTACAGGCGTTTAACAACAATGAGGATGTCCACAACAAAACAGCTTGTGACATATTCGGAGTCTCTTCCCCAACGAAATCCCAACGACGCGTAGCAAAGACCGTAAACTTTGGTGTTGTTTATTGTATACAACCAGACGGGTTGCAAAGGAAGCTATTTGAAATAGGGATAGATTGGGATGTGGATAAGTGTTCGGAATTTATAGCGGACTATTTCAAACTGCGCCCAGCTGTCAAAAAATATATTGAGTCTACTAAGGCTTATGCTAAACGAAACAAGCTGGTACGTGATATATTTGGCAGAATCCGATACATACCGGAAGTTCGTAGCGCACATTATTGGATACGGGAAGCTGGTCTTCGTCAAGCAGTAAACACTCGCATACAGTCATCTGCACAAGGCATTATCAAAGAGGCAATGAGGCGAATGATACCCGCCTACAGGGGGCTTGGGAACGTTCACCCCCTGATACAAATACACGACGATTTACTATTTGAGGTCGAGGATAGGCTACTAAGGGAATTCATATCGAAGCTATCCCACACCATGAGTATGGCTGTGACGTTGGTAGTGCCAACACCCGTCTCGGTAGAGGTTGGTAAGAATTGGGGAGATATGGAGGAATGGAAATGACAATGAATCATGAGGCAATAACGTCGCAAATAAAAGTTTACGAAGATGCCATAAGGGACTTGCCTAAAGATGCAAACAGCGTCCAAATAAAAGACACAACAAATTTTGTTATGCGCGGAGTTAATAGTCTTCGTAGTTCCCTTGGCAAAAACGTAATACTTTATCGTAGCAAGTTACGGGGCGTTTTAGACGCGTTAGCTATAAAAATATTTGAATGCGGGAGGTAATATCATGGGACGAGAAACGGATGGGATAACTACGGTAGACGAGTTGGAAACAAATCTTAAAGGGGAAGAGAGACACAAACTTGGCGGCGTCGACGAGGGTTTTGTTTTGATTGAGGAACTATTAAAAGTGGAAAAGAGAGAGAAGTATCTCAGAACACGGATACAGCGTATATTTTCCAATATACTAATCCGATGTTCTCTCAAATCTATTTCTAATGGGAAGTACGACGTTTTTCTTGAGGAAACCAGACACGAGGAGTACGATATTGAACACCTGAAAACATTGTTGAGGTACAATTTTAATATTACCAATGAAGAGATACGTGCAATTATAATGCCATGCTTAACACTGGTTACTGATGAGAAGGTCGTGTTTCGTCCTGTGAGGAGTAACAATGCACAATTACAAAGTGCTGGCAATTGCAATTCTTGAGGATGCAATTTGGTCTATTTTAAGTCCGCCATCCCGCAAGGAACAGAGGGACATAGACAGGGATAGGGAGTGGCTGTATTGCAAATACCGCAATACCGAAGAGGGCTGCCTACCCTACCTGCCAGCTGACTTCTGCTGTGAGGTTGCTGAAATAGACTGGGATGACCTTATTGGCATGTTTGGTCAGGTACAGGTGCAGCCAGAGGAATTGAGCAGATACGTAGCTGATTTGGTTTCACGGGGGAAAACAATATCCACAGCTTTGATACTAAAAATGTTTAAGTACCCGTTGTCTACCATTTCTGATTTATTTGAAGTGCCTGAGAAAATCATGCAGGGCATTCTCAAAGAGGCAGGCTACCCCGGCTACAATATACCTAGGAGTAGCAGAAAACAGCAACTCATAGCTGTTTAACGTACTGTTAATGTTTTTTACTTGACAGATACCCCGCCTTTATGCTATTCTAAACCTATGAATCACAAAGAAATACGCAGACTAATCTGCTCTGCGTACGCACATGGGTTAAATTTCAGGCTTATATCCAAACTTATAAAAGACACATGGGGAATTACTCTTTCCCCCGAGTCCGTTCGTGGGAGGTATCGTAGGTATGCCACGAATGTCGGATAAGTTGTCTCTTACCGAGGAGCAAAAAGAGCAAGTAGCTCGGTTCTATGCTCGTGGGAAGGTACGCACAGAAATCTATGAAACCATGTGTTCAGAATACCCACAACTAAAGATGGTTCCTAAAGAGGCTATAATTGCTCTTATTCACTCGGTTTACACCACGGATCGGTGGAAACGAAAAATTGAAAAGTACAAGGACGAGATTACCTTAAAAAAGGACGTTTCCCTATCCAATCCCACAGAAGCAATCAAGTATTTAGAAACCCTCCTTAATCAGGAAAAGAAGCGCAACAACCCGGATGTAGACAAAATCGTAAAGCTGCTCGACAGCATGTTAAAGCTTCGTAGGGAAGTCAAGCGGGAGGATGAGGAGGAGCAGGGAGGCTCCTGGGAATACTTCGTTCACAAGGTAGTGCAGTTGGAGCGTAAATTTCCCGTATTTGGATGCAGCGCAATAATAAGAGCCAGGCAGGGTTTGGAGACAGATAGTGTCGAAGAAGAAAATAACGCCTGAGGATTACAGGAACTGTAGGCGACTCTTTCACAATCAACGCTTATACAGTGCCCTTTTCCTAAAAATAAAAGACAAAAGTGGCAAGCTGGTAAATTTCGTATGGAATAGAACGCAAAGACATGTGTATGCCACAATGCTCTGGGCATACCATCTTGGACTTCAGCCACACTTCTTAATATTAAAAGCCAGGCAACAAGGAATCACGACATTTTGCCAATCTCTTGGTTTCCATTCTACAGCTACCCGCCCAGGCATAGAAGCCCTGGTACTTGCGCATGATAGGGAAACATCGCAAGCCGTGTTTGAGAAATCACAAACATTCTGGAAATACCTGCCCCCCGACTTTCGTCCAGCGCGGAGAACAAAGAACAAAAAAGAACTAGACTTTTGTGATCTTGAATCGAAGTTCTCGATTGGAACTGCTGGTGGTGGTGAAACTGGTGGTGTTGCCAGAACCTTAAATTTTGTGCACGCCACGGAAGCTGGGTTGTGGCCAAAGGGAGGTTACAATACCCTCTCTGCCCTTCGTGAGTGTCTACCTATAGAATCCGGATTTCTCTCGTTAGAGAGCACCGCGTACGAACCAACAGGCGTGTTCTTCGACAAGTGGGATTTATGCAAAGACAATCTCAACGTAATTAAAAAGTGGGTCAGGAATGGCAGAAGGGGCGCACCGGATATGAGGGGGTCGTTCATACCCATATTCATTCCTTGGTTCCTGCACGAAGAATACAGGATACCACTTCTACCAGGAGAGGAAATAAATCTTACAGAAGAGGAGGAAGCCCTTACTCAAGAACACAATCTGTCTCTTGAGCAGATAAAGTTTCGTCGGCACAAGGACAGGACGTGTGGGGACGACAGACCGAAGTGGTATCCGGAAAACCCGGAAGAGTGTTGGAAATACCAATCTGGTCGTATCCTGCCCGAGTTTGATAAAAAAACCCACGTAGTAAAGTCATTCCCAGTGAATGACAGGGACAAGTGGATGATAGTGGGTGGTATAGATTTTGGAGCAGACCATCCGTTTACGTACGAAAGAGTAGCAATAAACAAGAAAACTTTTGAAATATATGTGTTTTCAGAATTCGGCAGACGTAACCTGATAGCTGCCGACCAGATAAGGGAAATAAAGAACGGACGTGTGGATGGAACATACCCCAACATTATCTTTGCAGACCCAAGTAGCCGTGCTGGTCGTTTGGAATTGCAAGCTGGCAACGTTCGCACCTACAAAGCAGCAAATGATATAAATTGGAGCATACAGCTTCTGAAGACACTTCTACGACCCCACCCAATTACCGGCAAACCCATGCTACACGTCATGGAGTCATGCAAACATACTATTCGCCAGTTGGAAAGCTGGTCGCGGAAATTAAAAGCCCCGGGCGTGTTCGGGGAGATACACAAAGTCAACGACGACTTCGTGGATGCTCTCAGGTACGCAGTGTACTCAGTTTGGCTCCTGTGGCGTAGGAAGAAGATAAAGACGCCTTGGGACTGGGGCGTAAATGAGGCTGAGGGAAAGATAATAACTAAGGAGAATACTCAGGGAGGATAAGTAGATGAAGACGAAAGCTGGTAAAAAAGAAGGATACAAAGTGGCTGCAAAAACATACACATCTAGTCCCAATGTGCGTGTGGAAAAGCCTGGGTGGTATCAGGACAAACCAAGTACTGGTGATCGTGCAAAAGATACAAAGCAGTTCACAGAGGACTCGTTCGAGAAAGAATATGGTGGTTCAAAGGGTATAGATATATTAAAACCCAAGTACAACCTTGAGTATCTGGTAAAGGTTCCTCCCGGCTCGTCAATTCTATCCCCCTGTATTGACTTTAAAGAGGTCGGAGTTGGCGGGTTTGGCTACTCTATAGAAGCTACTGGGGATGCTAAGGACAAGAGTATCGAGGATGCCGAGGTGGAGCAGGAAAAAGACGAGTTGGATTTCTTTTATCGCACATGTAACCCAAAACGCTCTTTCGTGGAAATAGTTCGTAGTGTTGTTAGGGATCGGGAAACAACCGGCAATGCTTACCTTGAGGTGATTCGCACAAAGAGTGGAGAGCTTGCTGGGTTTGAACCCGTGCTCCCCCACAATATCCGATTGTGTGCAGCTGACCCAGTTGGGATAGACTATAATTACACCGTGCGGATAGGAACTGAGATAAGGGAGGTAAAGAGTACTCACAGGTTTCGTCGGTATGCAATGAGAAGGGATGCAGAGGACGCAATAATCTACTTCAAAGAGTGGGGGGATATCAGAAGCGTAGATCGAGAAACAGGGGAATACACAGAAAATCCAAAAATTCAAGCTTCTGAAATAATTCACTTTTCTTATTACAATCCCCACACTTTTCCGTATGGTTCTCCGAGATGGGTAAGTAACTTGGACTCCATCGTTGGATTACAGGATGCCGAGTCAGTAAACCAATCATTCTTTCGCAACAAGGGTATGCCAAATTTCATCATCTGTGTATCTGGTGGAGAGGTTCCGGAGAAGGTTGAGCAGGACATACGCGAATATATTGAGAATCTAAAAAAGATGGACAGTACCGATCAATTCTATTCTATACTGGTTCTTCACGCCAAGACTCCGGACTTGGAAAATTTCCTGCCCGAGGATCGTCCTAAACCTCCAGTTATAGACATAAAGCCCATAACCCCCTATCTTCAATCTGAAGCCCTGTTCAAAGAATACATGGGAACAACTCGTGATTACGTTCGTTCGTCTTTCCGAATAGGCGATATATTTTTAGGGGGAGGCAACACCACCCAAGCTTCTGCTGAAGTGGCAAAGCGCGTTGTGGAGGAGTGGGTGCTTAACCCGGAACGTATGTTCCTCCAATACAAATTTAACCAGATAAATGAGCGTGAGTTCGGAGCTCGATACACGAAGATGGTGCTTCGCGGTCCGGACGTAGTAGACTATGACAAGGTAACACAGGCACTCTCTCGTATTCAGGGAGCGGTAACACCCAACGATATTCGGGGCTTGGTCGGAAAAATACTCGGTAAAGACCTTCAACCTTGGAAGGAGCCCTGGGCTGACGAACCCATAATCTTAATTTCCAACGCAGCCGGATTGTCTGCCCTTAATGGTGCTCGCGGTGGTATGGATCAGGCGTCTGTGAGTATAACTCAGGACATGGCAAAGCGTATAGAAAAGGTGGAAACGCAGCAGGAACTTCTTGGGGCAGTATCAAAAGTGTTTTCAAAACAAACTAAGGATAGTTAAGATGCCAAAGGATATAACTAGTCTTCGTAGAGAAATACTGGATGGGTTGCCAGAAGAGGTAAAGGGCATAGCAGATCGTTTGTCCGATGCTGAGTTGGAGGATGTGGAAGACCGCGGCTTAATCAGCTCGTGGCTTCTGGAAATAGTTATCTTGGTAACAATCGTTGATTTGTACAAAGCTCAGTTTGAAAGAGCTTCACACATAGCTGTGTCCGAAGTAAACACAACTTTCGGGCATACAAAGGATTTCATATTCCCCACGATAGATAATGTTTTGGAGCGACGTATAGGCGTGTTGGGTGATCTTGGAACGCAGATGAGAAATAAGGTATTGGGGTTTACAGCAGACGCGTATAGGATGGGTGCGCGCTCCGTAGGCAGCCCTATAAAATTCCCACCGGCTACACACATAAGTCGCCTCGCCAACATAACCATGTATTTTCTAAAACATCACTACCACGACACCTTACGAAAGCACGTAGAGTACGAAATAGAGGGTGTAACAAAGGATCGTGTAGTAACACAGCAGGAGCTTTACGAAGCAATACAGCGCGGGTTTGTGCGGATGGAGCCTAGTTTTCAAAGACATGCCACGGTTGCCATTAACATGGCTCGCTCCGTTGGTTCCATTTATGCCATGCACAGACAGCGTGTGGAAGCTTTTGAGTTTGTGGCACTTCCTGGATGCTGTGTTGTCTGCGCCGAGTTATCCGGCAAAGTATTCACAATGTCATCTGCTTTATCAACATTAGATGCAATAATGTACTCTGACAACCCAGAAGATATTAAAATAATCTCCCCGTTCATCCACACCCTAAGTGAGTTGGCTGGACGTGGCGACCAATTCATACTCATACCCGTGCATCCTAATTGCCGTTGTTACTACCGACCAATTATCCTGTAGATAATAAAAATCATCCGTTACTTATCCTACCATTATTCAAATATCTGCATGGAATACCTGCCTATTATCCCCCATCTTCAACCAATATGTGACCGTTGCTTGTTCCTCCATTGCGGTGTTACACTAAACATGTAAACCTATATGGAGGGTATCCTTGCCCGTAGATAGAAAACGATTCCTTATAACCGATCTCGAAGTAACCGCAATTGGCTTAACCAAGCCCCCCACAGCACACGATGGGAAACAACCCGCTACTGGGTACGGTATAATCTTGCGCACTGCTGATGGCGGGGACAGAGAAATCCAAACAGACCCAATAGTAACTTGCAAGCTAGACAAGATGCGCCAGATGGTTTATAGCGTCGTTTACTCACCCGGTAGATGGGATAGTCAGAATCAGGGCGTAGCGAAAGAAGACGCGCAGGTAATTTCCAAAGCAGCACACAATTTCATTTCTAACGGATTCGCACGAAATATCGATATCCTCCACGATAGGAACACCAACATAGGTGCTCGCGTTGTGGAGTCGTGGGTCACTAAAAAGGAAGGTGATCCATTTTTTAATCCCCCTGAAGTGCCTGTGGGTTCCTGGGCTGTTGGTATCAAGATAGATTCTGATGATCTTTGGGGCAAAATATTGGCGGGTGAGTATGGGGGAATTTCACTATTTGGGCTTTCCCAAGTAAGAGAGTACGATGGAGGAAAAACTATGGAAAAGACGGATTCTAAACAAACCGATACTGTGCAGGTTGCCAAGAGTGCCGATGTGGAACCAAACACGGTTTTGCAAAGCCTTGCCAAGCTCGTCTCGAAGATTCTTGGCAAAGAGCAAACCGATGGGCGGGTAGAGAAAACGGCAGAAAACCAGACACAGGAAAATAAGGAGGTTAGTAACGTGGACGAAACTCAATACAAGGAGCTTGTCGACGGTTTGAACAAGCTTACGGAGAAGATAGCTGGCATAGAGGCAGCCATTGAGGAAACCAAGAAAAGCCTCACAGCCAAGTGTGCGGAAATAGACTCCGTTGCGCAGGAAGCAAAGAAAACCGCCGAAGATGTAACCCCGCGAGTGGAGGCTTTGGAGGGGCGTCGGCAGGACACGTCCAAGACCTCTGAAAGGGACATAAAACAACCAGAGAAGGCGGACCATGGGTTGTTTTCAAACCTCATACCGGCTGAGTACAGACCCAGCTAACGAAATAAATAGAGAATAGGAGGAGAGATATAATGAGCGACCAACTTTTAAGAGCTGCACTAAAGACGGATACCTTGATTACTTCGGGGACTACTATTGCCAGTTATGGAAAACTGAATGCTGAGCAGCTTGACAAGTTCATGCAGTGGATCATCGAACAGGAAAACATACTGAAGATGATTGATGTTATTGACATGAACGGTCCAACGCTTGACTTGGACTCTTTCGACATTGCCGAACAGAGTTTGAGAAAGGCTACTGAGGGTACGGCGTCCGATGCTGTGGGCATCACAACGGCAAAGCGATCCCTGAGCACCACAGAGGTTGTCCTGCCATACAAACCCTCGTACAGCTTCGTAGAGGACAACATTGCCAAGCGGGGAGGTGTAGACCAGATCATTCGTGGCTTTGCCACGTTGTTCTCCAATGACCTCGCAAACCTCGCCATCAACGGTGACGGGTCTACTGGTAACTTTTTCTCGATTGAGAAGGGATTCATCCAGTTGATTAAGGATGAGGTTGGAAGTTCCCACATTTACGACCACAACGGAAGCACATCGTACCTGAGCACGGTTTTGCCTAATATCTTGGCTGAGTTACCGTCGAAGTTCAAGGCGAACTTTCCCAAGCTGCGTTTTATTGTTTCCTACGCTACATACGAGGCAATTGCCAAAGAAGTAGCTAACCGCAGCACTGCACTCGGCGACGCTATCCTGCTTGAGGGCAAGCCGTTAAAGTATGGCGGTATCACCATTGAACGCGTGCCATATTGGCCGGACGGAACTCACTTGCTGTGTGATCCCAAGAACTTGGCAATTGGCGTTCAAAGAAACATCCTTTTCGAGACTGACAAGGATATCGAAAAGCGATTGCACATCTATGTGATGACGTCCAGGATTGATTTTCAGATTAAAAACCTGGATTCCCTGGTCATCTCCTACGATGCATAATAACATGCGAAAGAATAAGGAGGATATGAACAATGCCTAAACCCAAACCGCCCACAGACGTGGTGATCGAGAATCCCCCAAAACCCAAGAAACCCGGTTTCGATGTGACCTTTGTTGGTAGTGGGTCAATGAAAGTAACTTCTGTTACGGGAAGCGGAAATGTGGATGAGGGGAAGAACTACCACTTCACGCGTGCCGGTGCTGATCCGGCAAAACCCGTGTTCGTTGTTGAGGAAGATATTGGGAAGTTCGAGAACATCAACGACGTTGTTGATCTCAAAAAAAACCGCCCGTTCGATATCAAGCGTGTAGGGAAGGGGGACTAGTAATGAGAATGAAACATGTAGCGTTTCTTATCTCACTCTTTCTCGTGTTTTCCTTTCTGTTCACTTGCGCGTATGCAGAAATGGCGTTTGTGGAAAAGGAGTTCACGGTTTCTTCCGGATCGGCTAGTGGCAGCGTTACCCTTGAACCCAACTTCATGTTGTATGAGGTGCGATGGAAGACGAACGGTATTGATGCTGGTGACTCGGTAACGTTGTCCCTTGTGGACAACTTTGCCAATTATACCGTTTGGACAGCTACCGATTCCACGATAGTTGCTGGTATAGGCGAGGTATGTGTTCTTTCCAATATCTGGGATTATACTATCACAAATACCAGTACTACCACAACCACATCCGGGAATACGGCAACAAGTTCTAATAGTGGCACTAGCACCGGCACAAATACATCTACAGCTACAATGACCGATGTTACATCTGGAACACTCTCAACCATCACATCTACAGTCACCACAACCGATACTGTAACAAATACCGTAAGTGACTCTGTTACCACATCCGGAACTACCACGAACGTGGCTGTTGTCGAGAATATCAGCTCCGCATCAACCACGAGGTACTTCGGATGCGGTCCTACTATGTTTACAATCACTTTCTCAAGCACACAGGAAGCTGATCGTGTTATCCGGGTGAAGTTGTTAGGCAAGGAATAATGAAGATCGAACTAAAACGACTCATTGACGTACTTTTTGTTTTGTTCCTTTTTGGAGCTTTACTACGACCATCAGTTGCACAGGACGATTATAGGTTGGATAGGAGTGTGCCCGGTTTTGCTGGGTACACTCTCTCCTATCCTGTTTTTGGCGGGACTTATAATCAGGCATCCTTAACAACTACTACGGTAGCTACCATAGCCAGTGATTTGAGCTCAGCAACCGTACAGTATAATATTACATCCACAGATACGCTCACCGTTTCGGAAGTGTGGATTCAAACCTCTGTAGATTCCAGATGGACGTTGGACAATAACACAAACCCAACATCTGTTACTGGTATCCTACTGTCAGCCGATGATACCTTGAAGCTCCCCGGGAACAGCGCACGATGGTTGCGTATTATAGGGGTAAGCTCTTCTGGTTACATCCGCAAGCAATATTTTGGATGGCCTACCTCATATTATTACCCTTGGGAGTAGATTATGTCAGTAGCATATTGCGCTATAGCTGATGTTTCTGCCCTACTCCCAAGTGGAGCCTCTTACACAGACGACGAAATACAAACAGTAATAGATTTTGTAAAAGAGCAAATTGACTTATTTATGGAGGAAGCGGACTGGTTTGGTTCTGTTTCCTCCCAAACTATTATAATGGACGGGTCTGGCACAAGCAAGCTCATGATTCGTGATGAGGTTCGTCCATTGGTGTCTATTACATCCATCTTAATAGACGAAGTAGAGATCAGTACAGCATATTTGGAAGAGATGGAATATGACAGCAAACGGCATATCATATACTCTCCCAGCTTGGAATTCTACAAAGGTACTAGGAATATAGATATAACGGGCACGTTTGGATATGCCAGTGTGCCCGGTTTGCTAACACACAAGGCAGCAAAGACCTGTGTTAAGATTCTTCGTGCTGGTGGTGTTGGCGATTGGTTGGAGAGCAATAGTTCCAGCTCCTCTGGTTCCCATGTAAAAAGCGTAAAATTTGATGATGCAACGGTTGATTTTGATTCGACTGAAAACGCAACAGACACAACGCACACGACCGGAGATTCTGAACTTGATGATATTTTGTGGAAGTATAAATCACTGTACCCGTTGGGTGGCATAGTATAGTAATTTTCGTGAGTAGTGGATTTTCAGCATAGTAGAGGTGTATCTTGCTGGGTTATGTAAAACCTGAGGTGCTTTCAGCCTTTTATGATGTTTGGAGTCTGAAAGGAAAGCAATATGTGAGCATCGAGAGGTACTCGGAAGTTGGTGGGGCTGCACAATCCGGAATAGCCCCAACAAGAACACAAGTTTCCGGTTTATCCAGTTTAAAGGCAATCGTTCGTCGTGTTACTCAGAAAATGATCCGCGAGTCTGGTCAGGTTCTTCAGCAAAACGACCACAAATTCAAAATATTAATGCCTACCAGCTCCATCCCGATCACTAGGACAGATAAAATTTCCTGGAATAGCCAAACGTGGGAAATAGTTGGGATAAGCATGAGTGACGCCTCCACAGGACTATCCCACGTATATGCGAGGGCAGTTAAATAATGCGAGTACACTTATCTACAAAATTAAAAGCCGTAGCCAGTTTTTTAGATAAGCGGTATGGTGCGTTGTACGGTTTTCGCGCCTATGCTGATTGGGTGGCTGAGAGAGCATTCAATATGATAAAGAATAGCACCCCAAGACGGTCTGGCAAAACAGCAGACTCTTACTCGTTGGTCGTGGAGGATACACACAGTGGAAGACGCTATTCGATCTGTAACGAGAATAAACAAGTAATCGAGTGGTTGTCAAACGGCACACCCGCTCATGGTCCGGTGACTGCCTCCTTTATGCAGTGGGTAGAGAAGCATCACCCACTATATAAAGGTTTTTGGAGAAAGGCATGGGTACGCGGGATTAAACCGCACCCATTTGTATTGGATACAATAGAATTTGTGATGCAGGCAATGATGATGGTTGGGGAGGACGTAAGAGTAATATCCTACGTGTAGTTTAAATGGCGCTTAATGCAGCTAGCAAATCTGAGAACTTGCTACTTTCCTTCTGTAAGCACCTTTATGACAATGTGGGAGCTTCTTTCAGGAACAAGATAAACTACTTACAGGAGCGATGGAGTCCGGAAAACCAAACAACGTGGGCTGAGGTAGATTGGTTAAAGGGTGCAGACGGTTATTGTAAAAAGCCCTGGTTGGTTTCCATAGTGGTCTACTCCAGACCCGAGGAAGATGAATTTGCTCACGCACACAGGGAACTGATGGATGTTATAAAGGCTGCCCTGAATTCTACATCTGTGAGTATCTACGACTTTGGAGCCACTGATCTGACTCGTGCCAATCCCGTAGACACGACGTTGAGTTTCTATCCCCTACCCAATGGTGGTGAGGAACCCGTATCTGATTTGGTTGGTGGAAACATACGGGGAACCCGTATAGTATATAAATGTTTTTCAGTGCGTCCTGATATGTGGGGCGCATAAGGAGGAAATATAAATGGGAGCTACGATTCCGGAATTTGGTCACGACACGGAAGCAGAAACAATAAATATAGGTTACACGCGGGAACCTATAGAACTGCTGGATGGTCTTGGAAAAACGGATTACACGAAGAGCCTTACAACCACGTTTACAAAAACACAACCCGTATGTGCTGCTATTGGCATTGCATCGAGCACCTCTGAGGCTAATATGATAGCAGCTGCTGCAATTGCAGCTGTCATAAGTGGGGCAACACTTACAGTAGAGGAGGAAGTAAGCATCCTTCGTGGACCCTCAACAGATTTCCAGGTAGAGGGTGGTTATGCTCCCAGCTCTGAAGACAAGCTCATGTACGTTACCTGTTGTAAGTGGAAACGCGTGCGTGTTCGTTTGGAGATAAAAGGCAAGGGGCGTATCCCGTCCGAGTTCCTCACAATGGGTGATGATTTTCTGTCAGCTTCGGCAGCCATCACTATCCAGTCTGGAACAGACGCAACCACAAAAATAGTAACATCAGCTGTTTATGGGGAAACGGGTGTTGATCTCAAAATAACAGATGTACAGCGTAATGAGGAGAACGAAGATTGGGGTGGTTGGGCTGTGACACTGGAGGGGTGGGTAGACCCAGGAACGTACACTACTTCCCCATTAAAAAGCAGTTTGGAGTTTTTTGGCGAAGCTGGTGCAGACCTTGATGGTGAGACGGGGTATAAGATCACAATTCAAGAAACTTATTCGGAAGATCAGCATGTCATGAGAACTGAAACTGTCGAGGTTTACGATGATGCAGCATCGAGCACAGTATCTGCAATCTCATATCCTGCGTAAGGAGATAACATCTCGTGGCAGCTCTTGTAGTCGTACATGATCTTGGTAAACGACCAAGGAAAACAGTGTCACCACAATGTGATGGTAATGACTTGGTTACGACTCATGGGTATGTGCATAGAAAGGTTGTTGTAATCTCCTGGGCTGAAACAGCTGAGATAGAATCGAACATTGTGTCGAACGAGACTGGTGGATTTAGTAGGGATGGGGATTACCGTGCATATCCGGCGATTGCAAGAGAGTTCCCTTTATATAATGTGGAGGCAAATCTGGTAAAATACACGGATACGTAAGGAGGCATACATGATACGCAATCTTAGAGAAGGAGAACAGATACCGGAGGAGTTTGCAGACGTTTTGAAGCTGGCTCCTGAAGAGAGGAAGAAGCTCATCATCCTAGGTGATAAACGGATGTGGATTTTCCCGCCGACCAAGGAAGAGGTCGACAAGATCATAGATGCGTTGAAGAAGTACCTGCTATTTCAGGACAATAACGAAGACGTGGTCGATTCCATACTCAGGGACTTTGTTCCAAGCGCATTAAAGTCTATCGGAATAAACGAGACAATCCTTGCCAAGGCAACACCCGACCAGATTATTCATGTCGCCTACACCGTATACGACTTTATATTCGGGATGGAGGGGCTTGGTGAAGGCATACGAAAAAACGTGAAGAGCCTCTGGGGAACACTTCGGCAGATGCTGTCACTAACCCCGGAGGCAGAAGAAAACATGAAGACCTTATCCGATCATTTTTCCCGCACACCGGAAGCAGCGCAGAGGGCTATGTCTGCGAAACCTTCGGATACTCCCCCGCCTTCGTCCGAGGAAGGTATTACATTCGGTGCGCGGATACTGGAAATCCCTGTTGTAGATGCAAAGGGAAAGACGGGGGACGACGGTGTGAAAACGCCATAGTTGCGTTAGAGGGACTCACGTATACAGAGTTCGTGGTTCTATATAGATGTGCCCTATTCAATCACTACAACAAGCTCCGGGACTTCATGCAACAAATAGGTCTTTTGGTTGGGTGGAAGCCGAAAGGAAAACCGCGTGGCGACTCCTTGGAAAACTTCCCAAATGATGTGGATTATTTTGGTGAGGAACAGATACGAAACCACCTGAAATATTGGAAAAGGATATTAAGCAAGAATAATAATGTAAAGGACATAGGTAGGATTTGGGATGATCGACGGGCTTCTGCATGTAGGGGTGAGATGGGACAGGCAGCCCGTCGTTGTTCTATGGACGATAGACTTTGGATGATGTATATAAATTCTGTGAAGGTGGGAACGGAGCCGGATATGGGATTGGTTAAACACTGGTTCTCCATACAATATTACTCGTCCAAGGCAAAAACACATCCGGACAAGGAGGAGAGGGATAAGGCGTTTGCTACGCTTAGAGCCCTTATCAGGAGATAGATATGAGTACTGATGTAAAACGCACTATATTCCAATGGGATTCACAAGGGCAACCCAAAGTTCTATCCGATCTTCTTGGTTTGAAAGCTGCCGTGGACAAGCTCAATGCTGCCATTGGGAAACTAAACACAAACATGGGAACACTGGCTAGCAGGAGTCGCGGAATAAAAACAACCGAACCGGGGTGGGCGTATGGTGGTGATCAGAGTCGGCTAAGCTTGATAGGACAGCCGTATGGGAGAAGGGAGCTCCCATTTGGCAAGGTATTTAACGGCATCGAGTCATTCAGTAGTAAGCTATGGAAAGCAAGCATACACATACTTGCAATCACATACCTACTCCGTAGAATCACAATACCCATAAAACGAATCATACGTGCAGGAATAGGTGCTGGTGCTCTTACACTGGAAAAATCCGATGCTTGGTTCAGGCAAAAAGTAGCCCTGTCAGAGATGCTTGGAAAAGAGCGTGGCGAACATGCTATAAGATATGGGTGGAGAAAAGCTGCTGTAGAGATGGGACAGGCTACGGAGTTCATGGATTTGATCCGTACTGTAGCTGCATTAAATACAGAAATACGAGATGCCATGCGTTCCAACACACAGACAGCAGAGCGCATCTGGAACAAGATGGTTCATACCGTCCAGGCAATGGTAACAGTCTTCCCGGAATATTCCATTGGTCAGGCTACCTCTGCTCTTTCCCGTGCTATAGCTGGTCAATACATAACAATGGCTCGTACATTCCGCGCTCCAAGAAGGGTAATCGAGTCGGAACTTGGACGTCCTGTTGGAACTGGCATGGCTGCGATAGAAGACCTTCACAAGTTTTGGTCGCAACGTATATCGCAAAGTGCCATCGAGTCCATCGGTGGATCGTACAGAGAACAAAGCAATAACATACGTCGTCAGCTTGGGGAGCGTTTTCCCTTTCGCATAGGTGAGATGGGATTCCGGCAACAGGTATCCGGGAGCCTTTTCAACCTGAACACCACAATAAACGAGATGATGAAGGCTGGCAAGTACGACAGGTTCTTTCGTCAAATATCTGATAAATTCATGGGTGTGTGGAGTGATATTACAGATGCCGTATCGACGCTGGTTATAGACATAGACATATCCGAAGATTCCCTGGCTGCTATGATTAACAAGATGGTAGACCAGATGGGGAAAGCTGCGCCAAAATTAATGAAGACCTTGTTGTACTCTGTGGGTGACGTAGCCAAAGAGCGTGGTGGCAGCTTGGGATTTGTTGCTGACTTATCTGCCATGAGTAATGCTTCAGCTAAAGTAATTAGAGACGCAATACTACATGATTATGGTTCTATGAGAACAACGATTCCCCAGCTAGGGGCACTGTTTCAAAGTACCAACGCCCCGCCAGGAACAGCGTTCTCCGAATACATACGCGAGATGTACAGGGAGCCTCCTCCAGGATACACGGACAGGTGGATGGGTGATGAGAGCTTAATCCAGAAAATACGTGGCAGTGTAGGGGCTATGGAATCTTACCGTATGTTTGGAGAAGAGGGGCTTTCGCAATACGTAGCATCCCAAGGAGGGAAAATACCACAGAGCTCTCCCGAGGAAATAGCAAAATACCTGGCTAGGATAGCCGAGGCAACAGAGAAGCTGGCACACGGCTCAGAGAGAGATGCAGCATTTGCACACACAATATGGGCAGATACTCCATAAGGAGAAATGAGTGACAGACATTAACAACATATTTGATATGGGTATTTCAGGCTCTACTGACTTCACATACCAGCACAACGAGAAAGAGCTTGGTCCAAGTATTGTTGTTGGAGGAAACTATGCTGCTGGAAGTGTGCCGAATTACGAAAATAACGACATCATAACAATATCCCTACCCTACGGGCAGCGTGTTGTTGGTAGGGTCATAAACCCGCGAACTATGGCAGAGCCGGACAAGTACCGTTTCACATTCGAAGTATTATCCGAACAGAGCCTATTCGTGAAGTCCTCCCCGTCGAAAGATGTCCGTTTTATGACAATGACATGGGAACAATACGAACGTTGGTTAGACGGTATCGATTTAACCGTTATAGATTATGTTCCAAAGGTGCGTATATCCAATGACCCACACGGCAGGTATGGTTGGGATAGCCACTCCATTATAGCTTGGGCTGCTATGCAGATGTCGGCACAGATACAAGGCGTCTGGATTAACACACACAATTACTGGTTAAAGGATTTTCAGATATCTTATGGCTCCTCGTATTATTCTGCCATGCTCGGACTTGTTGGCATATTCGACCCGCGTATAGAATTTGATGGGTATAACCTATATATACTGGACAGAGCTGTAAATAACGGGGAATTCGGAACAGTAAGTGTGGTTAAATCTGAGTTTATCAGCCAAGAGGAGCCGTGGTCGTCCAAGCCAAAATATGTGCGGGTTCTCGGGCAAGATAGTGAGTGGCGCGCAACCAAGTACAAGGGCAAAGTTGGTGGGTCTCTTACCTTTATAAACGTCCCCATGTACGATCTTACCGTCAAAGCTGGTTACTCGCACGGAACACCGGCACTAGAGGTAAAAAAGACAGACACCACGGAACCAGTAAAGAATGAGGAAAGCGAGAACATAATAGTAGCTGATGGAGACGATACAGAAACCATATACACCAGAACAGTAGAGATTAACTATTATCTTCGGGACGTCTTTGGCAATAAGGCAGAAATATACCTGTCCGAGAAGTTTGTATATAAGCGCATTGGTGATTACCCACCGTGGCCTTCGTACACAGCAGGTTCCACGTACACAGACCCAACAAATATGGAAACCGATTATCTGTACGAGTCTAAAATAGTCATACATTCCTACTCAGGCACAGGAACCAACTACGAGAAGCCCCGCCTGACCAGCACACACAACAGCGGACTTAACTATTGGGGATCGTTAGCAGTCCAACCACACACTGTGATAATAAATGGTCAGTATTGTTGGGAATCTTATGCTTCTGAAACAGGCTACGGTTTATCCGTATCCAAAAAACAAACATACTACCCACTCGCCTCGGTAACGTTTAAAGGAACATCGTACACGGATGAATACAAGGATATGAGTACAGACCTCGTTTTGGATGGTGTGCCATTTTATGATAGAGAAATAACCTACGCTCCAACGATATCGGACGGAAAAATAGATGATCTTGGCATCTTCTTACAGATAATGCCGAAGTATGCAATACAAGGAAAAAATTTCCCACTCAACGCATATGAGTTCCCAACAAAGGACACGGGTTTGGACGCGGATATGCCTATATCAGCCTCGAATCTAAAGACAGCCGATTTAATACGGGATGAGTGTATTGTGTCGATGAAAGAAACCACCCTAACCAACATCGATTTTAGGCATTACACAAAAAGAGTTCGTCACAAGGAACGAAATGTTAGGGACGGGTTGATACATTTTGTAGAGAATTCGACAAAGCATATATCCTCCCCACCGCCACAAGAACCTTATAGGATGAGAACGATGCAGGCATATGCGGAGGACGATACCATCCTGACGGAAACGCTCAATAATCCCCCGGCAGAAGTGGGCACGGAAGCAGTAGACTGGTACGATTTGGAAGAGATGCAACGAAAGGTAAAAAATAGACTACGTAGGGGCGTACTGCGTAGAAAGTACAGGTTTTCCTGCCATGTGCCCTTCGAGATAGGGCAATCTGTAACACTGTCTACATATTCGGGACCGGGTGGAGCCATAGTACATGAGCCGGGCACATATAAAGATGCTCGTGTTGTTGACATAAAAATAAATAGGGATGCCAAAACAGGAAAGGCATACACAGATGTGGTAGTGGAGTGTGACGTAGTATGAACGTAGCTGATTACATAATGCAGCGTAAGTCAGCACTTAGACGACGACGCCCCAATCTCGAAACGGATGTTGCGGGGGAATGCGTACCTATAGGGGGCAGACCACACAGATCGGAAAGGGTTCTAATAGTGCCAGTAGGACACAGGAGATATGTGATTGGTGCTGTTGGTGTATCATAATGACACATATTGTACCATTTTAGAGGTAAACATACTATATGCAATACAAAAAGGAAACAGTAGTAGTAGAGTTATCGAGTCATTGTGTGCTCACACAGAGTGGCTATGTTGTTGAGTCTTCCGGTAGACCCGGGGATACGATAATTGTGCTCAAAATTGCAGGTTGTGTAAAGGGCACACACTTTACAGAGGTACTACGCAGACCGGATAGGGGGGAATAGTGTTGTTAGACATACAAGACACGAACACATCGGACGATGAAAAGAGGATACAAACCAAGCGAACATTGGTTGTTAGTGGGAACAGCTATGAGAAGTCCTTACAGCATGGCACTGTGGCTGTAGAGTTTGTACGCGACTCCAACGGCAAGATACAAGTAGATGAGAACAACGCGCCAATTGTCGAGTTGGACACAAACGGAAATCCCAAGCAGGGTCCTATACTATTACGGTGGAACCCAGAAGCGTATACAAAGGATGGGAAGACGTATGGAGCCTGGGTATCCGATGATGGGATAGGGGGTAGTGGGGTAGCCGTAAACTACTACAACATAGTTTCCTTGGGATTTTGTATAGATGAGACGGAAGCCTAAATGAAGAAAGAACACAGAGTCGAAACCCTGTGCCCTCTCTTTTTTGGGGGTCAAATAAGGATATAGCAAGCAAGAATCGTGCCAGTTAGTACAACATTTGCAGGAAATATACTAAATCAGGACAAGGTTGCTCTACCAAGACTTACTGGTGGCCAGTCCAATTTTGATGGATATCCTGGTATTTTTGGTCTGTTTGTTCCAGATTCATTTGTATCTGGGTATTGTTCAGCCTGCTGCAAGTGCGCTTCTCATGACGCAGCTATTATGGTTGGTGTTAAAGTAGGTAAGCACGCTCCCGAGGCTGTATTTTACCCAGAATACAGATATACGCATGAAGATTTGTTATATCTGCATAATGCGCTTTATCTGACATATTATATTTATTATGGGGTTGAGTATGACCTTTTATACAACTCAGGGTGGACAGCTGACAATATTTCTCAACAACGAACATACACCATCGTAGACACGTCTTTGTCTGATCCGGTATTGAGCTCCAACCAGCTTCGGCTTCGGGGTGATAACCCGAGGCATTTGCAAACGGGCGACTCACAGCCTAACCCAGATTGGTATGGGAATGGGGGTGACGAGGGTAATCGCCTAATTACGGTAGACTCATTCCACTGCTTGCCAATCGGTTCTATGGGAGTATTTCATTTCCCTTCCGTACTTAGACTAAAGCAGCTTCCATGCTTGACAAAGGTTGAGGATGTGACGGCGGTTGGTGATGGCGAATACGAGTTTATAGCTACTCTGTCAAATGCCTGTTCGTATGCAAAGTACCCCGATGATCAGAAATACGGTGACGTGTCTGAGTACAGTATAACATTCTATTATTATAAAACGACCCCAATGGATTGGCCTGACATACAGCCATCTCCGAATACTGGGTGGACTCGCGAGACAGTGAGTTTAGAATCTGGAGATTTGGTAGAGGGCGTCTATACAATATCGGATAGAATATTGTATCCAGGCTTGGTGGATGTTGGTGGTCTAACGTTGTTTGGCTGTGTGGTTAGGGACGGACACAATAGGTATCCCGTATCCTTTGGCAGTTTATCAGTATCCACGCAACAATCTGGTGGTTCTTGGACGGTTCAAATAGACTTTTCTTCCATAACGTCTTTTGATACAATCGAATTAATGTATTTTAGGGAGGCTTCCGGAAGCGACGATGTGTGGTTCAGAACCCGATCATCGTGTACAAATTCCAAGCGAGAGTGGTCTGGTTCATACACCCACGATACAAACAATTATTGTGCTGCTTATATAGGCTCTGATGGGAACCCACAATCGTCTGTTGCCCCATTCAAAGCAAACTTCTGTGACGAGTGTTGGCAACCGGAATGTCCAAATTTTACACTGACACCAGTATTTGATTGTAACGACCCTGCATGGCTTAATCGTTTTTGGAATAGTGTGGATATGGTCATGTCCCAAGGTATTCCTGGGTGTTCTAATCACAGAAATTTCTCTATAGACGTTGTTTCCATGCCATCTTTACGGCAGGTTGCGGGTTTTTACGAGACTGCAACATCTACGGGTGTGGGACACGCAACAAAGTACTTATATCACGATGCTGCTTGCGGACAGCTTGAAGAGAGTAGCACCAGCTTATATCTTAGGCATGGAGCTCTTTGGGGCAGGGATGGCAATGGTGAAGAATTTGACATGGCAGATATGTTGAATTCCAGAGCTGGTTTATTTCCGGAAGACGTATCCGGTTATGAGACAAAAAAGGGACAATTGGGTCAAACGTACGATGATGATATAGATGCAACTGGTGCTTTACGCAGATTCCCTTTCCACAATACAGGAGAAACGCACCTTTATCAATATACTACCAGTAATCATGGTTACTGTATGACTCAGGGTCGTAGAGAGAATATTCAGCTTATTATTTCTGGTTTTAATGAGAATGATTATCTGACGGACGATCAAGAGCTAGACGTGGCAGATATAAGGAGCTTATACTAATGGGTCAAGCAGGATGTTCATATGGGTTTGCAACGAAGCTAGTGCCCCCGATAAATATTGATGGGAAACAGTATACACTTTTGGTTCGTTTCCACGATTACCCATCATTGGGTAATGATGATGAGATAGTATCTGGTGAGATAGAATCAGTTGTGGATATCGGCGGTGGTTACAAGAAAATTGTGTGTGCGTTGGGCAGATATTATTTTTCTCAAACTCATGTGCTCGGTGCTGGCAACTCGTATGAGGAAGTAGTAATGTATTATGCTGGTGGAAACATTTGTATAGCACCTGAACCTGCCATAGGCTCATATTGTTACTCGGATGCGAAGGCAACTACGGGACCCAACTCCGCAAATCGGGCACAGGACGGGCACACTCTTATATGGAATAATAAGAAGTTTCTTATAACAAAAGCCTTAGCATTTCATGAAGCTCCAGATAGTATTAGCTGGCAACTTGGCAATAGATCACAAGGGGAGCGTATAACAGTTGGGTTGGTTGGAGAGGATGATTTTAAGGGTTGGCAGTTCCCGTTAAGCACTTATAATGCAAATGATGTGGCAATAGATACGACACTTGGTGACATATACGACGATGCAGGAATAACGTGGGAGGACACAGCTGTTGAGTCCGGTTCGTGTTCACGAAAGATTTTTTTGTCATCCCCTGACTATTTCCCATCGGATGCTTGTTTGGACTTTGCAGAGTTTTGGTACGACCCAATACACTACGGACTTCGTTTTTGCTCTACCAACGCTCTTCGCGCCGGTGATAGCAAGCCCTGGAGTGATGTAGACCTGCTCAAAGTGACTTGGTATGCGCGGGATATACAAGGTGAGATGACGTTAGGCACGACAAAAGTATTTGCGTTCGAGGGTGACGGTGATGGTTTATCCGATTCCGGCGATAGTATAGCGACAATATTCGATACCGTAGAGAGACCAGACCCATTTGCTCTCCATAGTCAGCAGATTACTATTGGCAAGTCTATTGGTAGTGAATCCGGCTTGATGTGGCGAGAAGATTATTCTGCCGATTCTCCATTTATTGCTTGGGTTTATGACGAGGACGGAAATGTTACACTTAAATATAGATTGTTGCAGGGAGGATCAATATCATCCAACCCTGTATCGGGTACTCACCCAATCCCGGTAACACTAAAGCTTGAGGAGATATCCGCAGGCACAATCAGGGCATGGTATGATGTGGGGGCTGGTTTTGTCCTTCATGATACAATCTCGCTTGATCTCACATATTCGTGGTTTGGTGGTGTGTTTGGCTCCTCTGGCTCTTCAATACGGGCATATTTCAACGCAGATACCGATGTTGAGGTTCTGCCCGTAGGCACAAATTCTGATTCTGGTGTTTTGTCATATCGTCTTGATAATGAGGTGTATACGCCATATGCCACAAAATGGTATTGGGAGCACGATAAGCCGTTTACAGGGGATATAGAAGAGATACGCAACGTATCAGCAGATGTGGATATGACATTGGTTGTTACGGGAACAGACCTACAACGGGATACGTACATGATATCCGGGAGCACACTAATATTTAGTCAAGAAGCATTCGGTGATAGTGTAACAGCAACATATGATAGTGATGAATCTTTGTCTGCCCCGGGAAGATGCCCAGGCGGACCAAAGAACTTTTCAAATGACGATGGTGTGGTTGAGCACAATATAGGTCAATATCGGGATTGTCTATACGTTTATGATCCAAATGGGGAGCTTACGGCAATAGGCGGTGAGGACTTTTCTGTGATAACCAGTTCGGGGTTTGATCCTAGGACAACATTTTCATTGTATTATGACGAGGAAAACAACGCAAGTACGGATTTTACACAGATACCGGATGGGTCTCTTATAAAAAATGCCTTGTCACGCTATGTATTGGTTGAGGATGTTTGGGTGGAAAGCAACATATTTGCCAATAAACGATATTGTTTTGAAGGTGTTGGTTCAAGGTTTGTACGATTTAATGGTGCGTCCCCACGTTACCTTAATGAGGCTCGGGACTGCATACAGACATTAAATACTTGTCGTGTGTCTATAACACAGGGAGATGGTGCTCATATTTGCGGGGAAGGACAGATGTACCCGGTTCCCACTACACGTTTTTGTGATGAGGAGGGCAACAATGTATGGGGAGGGTGGACTGTGGGCGTTACCGGCGCGCATGTTGATAGAGAAAAAGCGAATGCGTGGTTTCAAAAACGGTCTGGAACCCGGTGGTTTCAGGCTTTTTCTTATTTCGGTAACAGGATAGCGACACCAGGAATCGTCCTCCCGTATGGGTGGATGGAGATTGATGGAGTTCCTGAACAGGGCGATTTACATTACAATCTGGGTGGTATATGCCAAACGTATAAGGAGTATTATACGCAGTGCCCAGGGTTGGCTTTGCAGGGGATGTGTTCCGGTGGTGCGTTAAACCCTTCCGTGGGGTGGTGTTCTGACGGTTATTGCGGCGACCCACTTACACCCTCCGAATGGTATGAGGGTGATCGCGGTATCACCAATGCCATGGCGACATTTTTCGCGTGGGCTTCCACAGGGGGGCAAGATTTTTGTGGGTGCAATTACTACGAGAGTTGGGCGGTGGGACATGAGGAAATATCTCCAGAGTTTAATTTTACGCCTACGTATTTCCAGCCGGGAAATCGGTTGAAGAGAATGCTGGATAACACCACAATAAATTGGGCGAAGATGGAATTTGAGCTGAGTGGGGCTTGGCAACGGGTGAGAAACAAGGAATGGGATGCTACTGTTGTTGTGAACGATATTGATGGTATTGGGGAAAACTTCTCGTTCAGCCTCATGAAAATGAAGAAGGATTCGAGGAATTATGATCCTCCATGCCCCACTGATCCAAAGCCCCCGTATCAGAGTGAATTTGCCCTATTAGGTCAAGGTGGGGTAATAGGAGGAGCGATTAATCAGCAGGAGATAAGTGGTGTTATCGATTGTACAGGGATGATTCAGGCGTTGATTGACGATAAAGATTCCCCGTACGGATATTATTTTTTATTCCCTAGTCAGGGAACAAGCTTGGTTCTGGGGGCTGATCAGTCTACGTTCTTGCGAGGTTTGCTGCCGGACAGCTACGGAGCTGCAAGCTCAACAGGATTATACTTTACAAACATGGTCATGCAGTATTGGGATACACTGAGTGTGAGCAACATCATTGTGAATTTTACACTGCCTAGTGGTGAGGAGAAAACAATAAGAGTGCCATATATAGTAAATGCTATAGAATAAAGATGCGATTTTTATGTAAAAATGACACAAAAGTGGCATAAAAATTGCGTGTTGTTGTAGGTATGTACATCATGGTGGCGTTCTTACGAATTACCTGATATTTTGGTGGTGGTTATGGGTATGAATAATCTTGTCCAGTATAAAGTCAAAAAACAGAAGGTTTTAGAAGCTCTTCTTGCAAATATTACTCTTCCCGGCGATGCCAGGCTCGTGGGGATGTGGTATGATGTTCGCAATAAGGGAGCAGAGACACTAAATATATTAATTCAGTCAAAGGAGTTCAAACCTGTGGATTTTGAGGATATACCAGGGATCGAGGTAGTATGAGTCGAGCTGATGGAGCATACTTCAATATATACTATCTTCCGGATGTAGGGTCGCCCGATTACAATGTCCCATATCGCACAATAGATCATGGGCTGTACGAGAGGGGCACAAACAGCGAGATCAAACTACGTTTGTACTATGGGCGTGGTTTGTCTGCTTCCCCGTGGTTACAGCCAATATTTCGTGTACGTTTGGGGGTTGGAGAAACTGGTGGTGGTGCATGGAGGCACGGTACGGAGGTCGTGTCTCAAGGTTTTCACTACGTTCGTTTTGTGGGTGATCCTGCCTATACCCAATTAGATACCACAACAACGTTCGATTTGGGAGATTTTACAGTTAATTCATATAAGGATTTGCAATTTAAATTTGCTATTCCTGATCCATATCCAATAGACGAGACTGGTAATATTCGTCATGGGGTAATGCATTGGAGGCTTGTGTTCTCGGGCGGTACTATGATGTACGATCAGTCCAAAGCAGCCTTATTTGGCAACTTTACTTATGGAACACGGGTGTTCTTGCCCCGAGCTGAGAGACCGATATCCACAATTGGTGACAGTGTTACCTGGCTTCTGTGTAGAGCCAACGTGGTGACTGCCTCGGAGGGGACGATCCTATCCCAGGTTATTTCAATATTGTAATGGGGGAAATATAATGCGTGAAGAGGGAAAGTCGGTAAAACACCACAATGAACGTCGTGTACTAAATACAATATCTGGGGAATCTATAACTGTTCCCGGGGCTGGTGGTCCGTGGGGGGATTATACTGTCAAGTTGGCAGAGACTCCACACGAAAGCTACGATGTAATAGTTGCTGGCGGGTTTACAGAAACGGACACCTTGCCTGTAAGCGCAAATGAGTTTTATGTATACTACGAACAGGGTTTATTGGTATTTAACTCAGCTGATGCAGCTACAAATACAACAGTATCCTACAAGGGGCGTGGAACGAGTCCCGATGCCATAGATGCCAATGCGGTGCAAACACTTCTTTGTGTGCCTGTGGGTTGGGTAGGAGAACCGGTAGTAACGAGTGACGGCGATTATATGATAACTGTGCCACTGGCATCCACGGAGTCCGCGAGTGGTTTTGGCACGGCAGACCTATCTCAATTGGAAGCACAGGGTTTTTCAGTATTTTGTCAATCTCCGGATTTTGCATCAGCTGACACAACGTTTGTTCTATCCAACGCAAAAAAAGCCGGAGGTGGTGATACGCTTACATGTACCCTGACACACACAGGAGCAGAGACAGATAGGAGGGTGTCTGCTCAAGGAAGCGTGGTATTCGATCTCACATCGGATGCCGTATATATATATTGTACTGCTGCCACATCCCCATGTCATGCCAATTTCACATTCTTTGTCTGGTTTAGGAGGGTTGCTCCGTGACAGTAAAGACTACCGATGCTGTTAACATTGTGTATAATTTGCATAGGATAAAAAATAAAGGCATTCTTTTTTCTATTGTGCGTGCCTTGTGGTTTGGTATACGTATCGAGTATAAAAAATTAAAGAGGAGGATTTTTAATTGAAGAAACTACTACTTGTATTGGTTCTTGTGTCATTATCTATCTGTGCCTTTGGCACGATTACGAACGTCCCCGGGAGATGGTTTATGTCCGACGGTGATACTGGTGGATCACAGGACGGTACTCCGCATTACCTAACTGAAGATCACTCAACGTCGGGAGTGCTGGTATCAAACCAATCTAGCTTAACTGATGCAGACACCGACCATATACTGAAATACTCGGGTGGTGGTGTTGGCGACTTTGATGATAATAAATGGACGGCACAGGACGTTTACGAATTCTTCAATACAGTAAGTGATTTTGTAACAGAGACAAATCCCAATACATCTGATACGTTCGTGTATAATGGCAGTACCATTGTGCCTCGTAACTGGGGTGAGATGGGGCTTAATCCGGCAAACGTTGTGACAGTGGCGGGGAGCGGGGCGGATTATACAACAATACAAGGGGCGGTGGATTCAATAAGCGATGCAGCTTCAACAAATACTTATGTTGTGAGGGTTTACCCGGGAATCTATGATGAAAAAATTACAGGGAAAGACCACGTTTCAATTGTCGGGACTGATAGAAAAACCTGCAAGATCATATCAAATCAAACTTGGGATGAAGTAAATGCTCATACCGGTTATGTTGTTAAAATCACTAATGGGGAGTTGAGGAATTTCTATATTGAAAACGAACGAAGCTCTTATCCATCCGTGGCGGTTTATATGTCTGGGGATGGGCTTGTGAAAAATTGCGATCTCATTGGTCATGCTCAGGACGTTATCATTTTAGACGATGGACGGGTTTCAAATTGTTATATCAATACTGATTCTGTGAGTTCTACAACTGACGCCGTTAGTATTAGACAAGGAACCCCGGAAATTTTTGATTGCTTAATTGATGTTGCGGGAGGCTGTGGTTTTTGGTTTGGTGGCGGGAATTCCACAACGAAAGTATATAATACAACGGTTGTGACTGGAGGATCATACCCCGGAATAAGGTCTCAAGACAGCGGTCTTACTATCAGCATTTACTTTTACTGTTGTGAATTTTACAACAACAATGGAGCAGCTCCCTTATTTCAAAATAGCGATGGGTCTAATACAACCGTTTATTATAGCCAATGTGTATCTTCTGCTTATGGTAATACTAATGTGACGTACACGGAAATGGAGACCTTATCCTTGGATGTTTCGGATGACGCCACAATCGGGGATGAATTAACCGTTACGGGTGATGCCACACTTAACAATGCGGTTACTTTCGGATTAGGTCAAAATGATTTCACAATTAATGCTTGTGATCTTATAGGCAACAATTACCGAAAAAGATATAATGGGGATACTGGCAAAACTGAATGGAGTGTTGACGGCGGAAGCCCAAGTTGGGATGTTAACCTTTATCCGAGTTCGGGGAACCTGGTGACAGATGATCTGCTCATTGCAGATTCCTTCCGGGCGGGCACGGCTAACAACCCGGCAACCGGCGGGATTAATGCAAGTGGGGACTTCAACACGAGCGGGACTGTGCTGGCTGATACCGGTTTCAAGGTTGGAGATACAACTGTGATCGACTCAAGCCGGTATGGTTATCTGGCACAATTGGGGATCGTGGAAACAGACATGGATTATCCTTTACATGTTGATGGGAGGGCAACTTTTGACATGCAGGGCAACAGTCAATATGTTTATATTCGGGATGCAGCTGAGGGAAATCTTGGCATTATTGGTCAAGATTCAAGCGGTGATGGTGAGTTTTATTTATACAATTCCGCTCATGCAGCCAAGGTGGCATTACGTACAGATGCCAACACTGGCTATATATACGGCTCTTTTACCGTTGGCGATGGATCGGATACATTGACCGTCAATGATAGGTTATTGTTGACGCCGGTTGCCAGCGTAACGGGCGCAAGCGGGGCGATGTATTATGACAGTGACGACAACCACTTTTACGGATACACGGGAGCAGCTTTTATCCAATTGGATAATCCTTGCGTGGATTTATTTATCGAGGAAACTCACGAGGCGGACGGGAAAACCACAATTGTCTTGAGACAGCTTGGGACACTTTGGGATAAGGCGTCTGATAAGAACGAGAAGGTATGCATCCCATTTAAGTTACCCCTGACAGATCGTGTGTCTTTGCAAGTTAGGGCAACAGAGGAAGGCGAAATAGCTATTATAGATAAGTATCAGTTTTATTATAAACAGGATGATAAGATAGAGAAACTAGATCCTATTTTAGTAGAGGGGGAAACACCATGTCCGTATGGTGAGTATATACGATACATATATGACATACCAGGTGGGATCACACTCTTTGGCTTTGCAGCCGATGGTAGGATGGATAACGAGTTCTTTTCCGACTTCCTTAAGCTGTAGTGTCTGAGAAACCAGAAGATATCGACACGTTACGTGTATCTGTTGACGGTGTAGATATAATAATACCTCCAGAGGAGCGTACGAGGTGCGAGGTTTGGACAAGAGTTATGGGTTATTTTCGCCCCATTGCCTATTTCAATGTTGGGAAGAAAAAAGAATACGAAGAACGTGTTAATTATATGGAGCCACAATGATAAAGATAGACCCTAACACCTTATACTCCTTCAATGAGATTAAATTGATGTTGAATAAATTGGGTGTTAAACAACCGGAGAAGCTTTTACAGAAGTTGGAAATAAAAAGGGTTGCTAGAAATGTAGTATTTGGGTTTGAATTCATTCAAGCGTGGGAGGAGGCGTCAAATGGGAAGTTTGGTAGGTAAGCGGTTTTTATTTGCCGTGATTATAGTTGTACTCTCGGGTGCTTTGACTGCTTTTTCGTGTTACTTAATTAGGGGTTCCCTCACACCAGAGATTGCTCTTGACATATTAAAATGGTTTTTCGGTAATTGTTTAGCTGTGGGTGGTACGTTTCTTGCGTTACAAACAATTACAGATTATCGGGGGGTAACACACAGTGAGAGGAAAACCAAAACCAAAGAGGCGTGAAAAAATTGGGTCAATCAATGTTCTCGAATTTCCGAAAAATGCGTCATGCAGGAGATTTAAATTTACATGGTATGATCCTGTTAAAAGGAACACAGTTGCCAAGTCGTTGGATTTATCATCCTGGACAGAGGCACGGAAGCAGGCTGAACAGTTCAATGTGCGTAGGTGGAATAGGGCAATAGATGATGAGACAGGTTGGACATTGCGTAGAGCTCTCAGCGCAGCTATTAGTAATTCCAGAAGTTCTTACAAGAAAAGCCTTCTTAAATACGCAGAGGAATTCATAGTGTGGTTACGTACACATCACAGGGGTGTATCGTTATGGAGAGACGTGAAACCCTACCAAGTACAACAATATATTGCTGTGCTTGAAACAGATCATGGATATGCTTATTGTATGGCGCGTCTCAATGTCATATCCATAACATCTACCTTTATGTATAACAACTTCGGCACACGGGGCGTGACGGGTGGTGTACGAATTACTCGTGAACGGGATACGAAACCACCAGTCATATTGTGTGTAGAGGAAATAGAACATCTTATCCAAGCAGCCCGGGTTATAAGTCAAAAAAATTGCGATTTAAAAACTCCTAACGTAACCCAAATGTACAGGGACATACCGGATATTGTGTTGTTGCGCGCCTACACCGGTTTACGTCTACGTGAAGCCCTAAATATTCGAGAATGCGATATTGATTTCGAGTCTGGCACTATTCGGGTAGAAAAGACCTTATATCATACCCCCAAAACAAAGAGCTCAAGGAGAGAAATACCCGTCATAGGCAGGGTGTTGGACATGTTAAAAAAACGTGTGGATTCTTTGTTTGTGCGTGGTGGTGACTCGTTCATATTCCCCGATGCGAGTAACAGGGCACAAGAGTATAGGCTAGGCTGTAAAGTGTTCTCTGTGGTGCGGGGTGAGGCATACCTGAGTACCCACAACGATAAATTTATTGATTACCAGTTTCGACATCTTCGTGCCTCTCTCATAACCCTTCTGTACAAGATTGGTGTCCGTGAAGCTCACATACAGCGTTACGTCGGGCACTCGCCATCCTCCCTCATGAAACGTGTTTACATGTTCCTGAGTATCGATGATCTTCGTACGGAGATTTGTGATAGGCTTGAAAGATACCTGGCTGACCCCTCATCCTTCCGTCGTGTGGATATCGTGTATGGGGACGCTAAGAGGCTTGTGGATTAAGGGTATGAGCAACCAAAGATACGATGCGGGAGGAAAAGTTGTTAAAAGGTGCTAAGGTATTGAGATTGTTGGAATTAGCCACTTTTTTATTTATCCGTAGTGGTGCAAAATGTCATAAAAGTGGTGTTTAAATGGTGTTGTGTAAAACATTAACATCGTGTTTATATCGTGTTGTTAGGAGGTAGGTATGTGTGTTGAACAGGTCACATTATATTACGGTGATTGTTTGGAACAGGCGCAAGGGAATTTGTTGAGGGAGGTTGGATAATATGTATATTAGGGCAATTATAAGCATTCTTTCTATTACAGCTCCAGCTGTTGGTTACATTATTGGCTATCATCAGGGTAGAAAGAGCATGAAGAGGGAATGGGAGGAAAAGCAGAAAGTCAAAGAGCAGAAACCAAAGATGGTTTCTTTTAGGGAGTACTCGGAGGGTGTAAAGTCAATAGTAGACCTGTCTACATGCCCCCCGCAATGCAAACGGGATTACCTTATACGAAATCTCAACGTTCTCATGGAGCGACCTCTTTGTCCCACCTGTGACGGCACTGGGAATGAACTTATGTATATGTATCACAAGTGTCCAGATTGTGACGGTACTGGTATTAAGGACGAGCCTATTGTAGAAAGGATTGCCCGTGTGATGGATGTGGACGACTTTATTAGGCAGTTTAGCATTCACTTTGCGAGGGAAAACGAGGAACGATTTATATTATCGGGTGGAAGGGTGTTGGAAGATATGGACGAGGAGGGCAAGCAAGGTGGGTAACGATAAATGACGTGCATTATTGGATACAAACAAGATGACAAGGTTTGGGTTGGGGCAGATAGCTGTGCCAGCACGGATAATTATAGGTTTTCTGCGAGGACGAAAAAGCTCATACGTAAGGATAACATGCTAATAGGCAGTGCCGGATCGTATAGGCAGATTAACCTTATAAAGCATGAACTTGTTATACCACCACACCCAAAAAACATGTCAACGGATAGGTACATCAATATCCTACTTGTGAATGCTCTACGATCCTGTTTCGCTAAGGCGGGATTTTCAAAGATTGAGAGCAACCAGGAGGAGTTCGATGGTTCTCTTTTAGTGGGATACCGAGGTAGGTTGTTTGAGTTGTGTACTGATTTCCAAATTCTCGAAAACTACAAACCATATGCTGCTGTTGGGTCTGCTACGGAGCTGTCTCTGGGAGCTCTACATGTATTAAATACGACAAAAGATTTGACTCCAAGACAGAAGCTTTATCGGGTATTCAGGGCAGCTTCCACACACGATAATCGTGTAAAACCGCCATTTCATATTAGGAGTATATAACATGTATCTTTACCGCGTGATGTTTAAACAAAGAACGGAGTATTTGGAGTGGGGGGAGGAAACCTATGTGGTTTATATTGTAGCCGAGACATTCAATGATGCAGAAAATATAACGATATCTGCATACTCGGATGATATTCATGTGAGATGTGTTGAACGATTGGCGGGGTTTACAGATGCCAAGTATTCTCCGTTTCCGTGTTCCGTTCCGCTAGTTGCTGTCGAATTGGGCTAAAGGAGGATTATTATGTATTTGATGATTGGAAATTCAATAGTCAATGAGATAAAAGACCATGCTGTAGCTGAGGATATAGTACAATACGCATATAAGTTTCTGTCTTCAGAGATGTTCACGAACCCCTGTTCTTACTTGCCCCATATGCAACAACAAGCAGATATTGCTATGGCATTGCTGGAGGGCAAGAATGAGAAGGATGGAGAGTTACTACACTATAAGGATAAAGCGGTAACTAAGAACCAGGCAGACATAATAAAACGAATCAACCACCCGTACTTGTTAAAGGTGAAAGAGTTGTTATTGAAGCAAATAGATAAAATGAGATTTAAAGTAGGGGAATAAATTAAAGGGGGAAATGAGCACATGGTAGAAGGTAAAGAGAGTAAAGAAAATAACAATGTTGGTAGCTGGTTTAGGAATGGCAGATTAAAGAACCTGATGCTTCTATCTACATTTATCCTGTTAATCGCCACAAATTATAATAAAGTCCTCTCCCTGGTATATACCACACAGAATACAGCTGGAGCTATCACAACCTTAGAGCGTTGCTTTAAGGAATTGGAACAGAAGGTAGGGGAGGACAGCGCAGAGAAAGCGGTAATGAGCACACAGATAAAGGAGATGCAGGAGAGATTGAAAACAATACAACAGAAACAACAGATATTTGGTGAGCAGTTAAATCGTATTGAGGGATATCTCCAGGGTGTGAGGAATGGCAAGTAAGAAATTGTTTTGTTTGGAGGTTACTCGTAAGTACGGTCTTGTTGTTTGGGAATTCGTTTTCGGAGTTTCCCTTAAAGAGGTTCAGGAGGAAGCCCAGGCAGCGTATGGTACTTCTTTGTGTAATGTCAGAAAGGCGACGAAAGAGGAACGAGAGAGAGTAGAACGAATACTTGGGGAAGATAGGGTGTAGATAATATGAGTACAAAAACAAGTTCTTTTGGGACATCAGGAAGAATCAACCACGATTCTACAAAGTTTTATAAGAGCAGATTATATGAGGGTTTAAAGAAGGGAAAGAAAGTAAAATATATTGAGAATGAAATACCTCAAATAAGTATAAATCATATTTTCTGCAAATCTAGTGAAGTTATGGACGATTTACCTAATAATAGTATTCATCTTATGATTACCTCCCCACCGTATAATGTTACAAAAGAATATGATGATAATCTAAATTTAAAAGAATATATAGATTTATTGAATAGAGTTTGGAAGGAAACATATCGAGTTCTGGTTCCTGGAGGGCGAGCATGTATAAATGTGGCAAATCTTGGAAGAAAGCCATATATACCGCTTCATAGTTATATTATTGATGGAATGCATGAAATAGGATACCTGATGCGTGGTGAAATTATTTGGAATAAAGCTTCGAGTGCAGGTCCGTCAACTGCATGGGGATCATGGCTTTCGGCTACAAATCCCGTTTTAAGAGATATTCACGAATATATTTTAGTATTTTCAAAAGAGTCATTTTCAAGAGAAAGAATGGGAAAGGAGCCCACAATAAAAAAAGAGGAATTTCTTGAATGGACAAAAAGTGTCTGGAATTTTCCTGCTGTTTCAGCAAAAAAAATAGGACATCCCGCTCCATTTCCTGAAGAACTCCCACACAGACTTATTCAGCTTTATACTTTTAAGGATGATGTTATTTTAGACCCCTTTGCTGGTAGCGGTACGACTTGTTTATCCGCGGTTAAAGATAAAAGGAACTATGTTGGATACGATATCAGCCCCGAATATGTAAAATTGGCTGAAAAAAGAATCTTATCCATATGTGCACAATAGGAGGACGTATGCCAAAACTAAATCAAAAAGAAGAAGACCTTAGAAGCATGATTTTGGGTCGTGGAGGAATAACGTTAGAGTACTTTATGAAAACGTATAAAGTAAAGAATGTGAGATGTCTTAAAGACGTAAAAAAGCGACTGAATAAAAAATTAAAGAATTTGGGTTTGAGCAAGCTTCCAAAGGTTGGAAGTTGGGATAACTTTTCTGCGAACGCGCAGGAGGAAAAGGATATAAAAGATTCTATTGACCTTCAGGCGTTACAGCAGAAGGTATTATCCTTGCAAAAACAAAATGCCTTATTGTTAAAGGAAGCTGCATATGGGAAACGCTTGTTGGAGGCTGTTGAGAAAGCTACCCCGTTATTCCCACCGAGGCGTGTGGTTGTCCCGAAGATTGGAAGGGTTAAAAGCATAGAACATGTAGGATTCCTCTGCTCCGACGTACACGCCAGTGAACATATTGGTGAAGAGACAACGGGCGGTTTTGGCAGCTACTCCCTTGAAACTACGTCCAAGATGGCAGAGTACTTGAAATCGGTTATTCCAGATTTCTTACTCAGCAACCTTACTGGTACGCAATTTGATGTGTTCCATTTTTGGTTTCTTGGTGATATGGTATCCGGAATAATCCATGAGGAGCTTAGCAAAACAAACGAAATGGAAGTTATAGAGCTGTGTTTTTACTTGGGGCAGCTGTTCGCAGACCTCATTATGTCCCTGGCTTCGGTGTTTCCCGAGGTGCGGGTTGTTGGCGTCCCGGGTAATCATGGAAGACTCACGAAAAAAACCCAGTACAAATTATACTATAATAATTTCGATTGGGCGGTGTACAAGCTGGTAGGCGTGCTTTGTTCCAAGATGGACAACATAACATTTGATTTTCCTAAATCCTTCTTTGCCTCTGTGCGTGTGTACGATCACCTGTTTGCTTTGATACACGGGGACGGGATCAAACGGCATAGTGGCACACCTTATTACGGTCTGGACCGGTACTTCAAGAAGATATCCGCATTGTTCGCCTCTAGACGAAACTATCTGAAGTACCTTATGCTTGGACACCACCATGCAGGAGCCATGATACCCGATGTTGGGGCGTCGCGAAAGTATGTCAATGGACAGTGGACGGGTCCAAGCGAATATTCGCTTGGGGCAATTATGGAAGGGACTGATCCGACACAGCTGCTTTTTGGCATACATAAAAAGAAGGGAGTAACGTGGGATTTACAGGTACAGCTTAAATATGCTGTAGAAGACGCTGCATAAATAGGACAAGAATATACGGAGGGAGGGAAAATACTATGAAGAGGTAAAACATTATGCAGAGACCAGTAGAGAGGCAGGATGAGTGTCTTCACAACGTATTTCTCGATATCGAGACCATACCCCTTCCCGTGGAGAGGCGGGAAGTTTTCCGACCAACCGAAGATACCATAAAACTTGGCAATCTAAAAGACCCCAATAAAATCAAAAAGAAGATAGAGAGCGTCCAGGAGGAGTGGGAAGCTGGCAAAGACTGTGCGCTTGACCCACTTCAGGGACGTATAGCTGTGATCGGTTATGCAATTGAGGATGAGCCAGTGGTACAATTGTACGATGAGGATGAGGGAGAGCTTCTGTGCGATTTCTGGAATCGAGTCACCAAGGAAGTTGGGTTCTTTATCGCACATAACGTTAGATTCGATGCTGGGTTTATCCTACGTCGATCCATCTTAAACGATATAAGTTTCCCTGCCAAGTTTGCAAAAGACCTTTGGAGCTACCGCCCAAAGATATGGATCGATACGATGGATTTGTGGAATATTGGCAACCGTGGGTGGTCGGCAGGTTCCGCAAAGCTGGAACATCTGTGTTATGCATTGGGTATTCCGGTGAAGGGGGGAGAGGTGACAGGTAAGGATTTCCACCTTTGGTGGGAGAAGGACAAGGAGAAGTGTTTGGAGTATAATCGTGACGACGTTAATGCCGTCCGAGAAGTATACGATAGTATCAGAATATTAGGAGGATAATTATGAGGAAACAAAACGTGGTTAAAGTTGTGGCAAATTGCATCATGTTGGCATTAATCTTGCTCTTATTATCAGCATGTGTTACATCTCAGGTAGAGTATGAAAAAGGGGATACAAAAGTGAAGGTCACTTATACATCATGGAAGAAGATATCATTAAGGCATACAGACCCAATAAGTGGGGCAATTACAACGCTGGATTCCAACCCCGATCCCTGGGCGAACTTAATCAAGGACGTGTTCCAAGCGGGTTTTGATGCCGGAAAGGCAGTCAAGTAGCTATGAATACGAGTGATATTGACATCTATTACAAGTCTAAGTCTTGTTGTGGGCAGCGTAATAAGGCAATTAAGAAGCAAAACACAACTGCCTTGTTCCGTCAGCCCTATGCGCCTGTCAACGATCCCAAGGTGTTGGCATGTAGGATGGAGAGGGACTTCATAATTCGTGGAAAGAATTATAAGTACGAGGGAAAGTCAGGTGAGTACGTGGTACTTATATGTTGGGGGAGCTGTTGGACGGTGACTGTTGTGCCGGAGAGCAACTTCTCGGAAGATTTCGTTAAATTTGATTTAAGGAGTCAAAATGATACGGTTTAAAACATACGACGAGGCAAAGGAGTTCCTATATGATACAAAGGACTTCCTACACCCGGGAGATGTGGGTGTTCAGGGTGGTAGGAGCTTCATATCATCCGCTATTCGATTTTTCCGCCGATCCGATGTAAATCATGCCTGGATTGCTGACAAGGATAATATGTGTATTGAGGCTTGTTGGAACGGTGTGAGACGAAGACACGTAATTAACAAGGTGGAAAAAGGCAACATCATTCGTGTGTATCGTGGTCAACCGTTCACGGGGGAGGAACTTCAGGCTGTTATGAGGGTAGCCAAGTCTTTTATTTCCAAACCCTATGCTTATGAAGAGCTTGTTTTTCAGGCTCCGGATAGTTTTTTGGAAAAGTATATACTTTTCCCGATCTCCCACATTATCCCAGGTTTGCCAAAGAAAGTACAGTTGTTCTCCAAATATCAACGTCGTGGAGCCTATATTTGTTCCGAGGTGGTAGCAGAAGCTTATTATAGGGGAGCTGGATACTTCTTTGGGAAAGACGATCCCGCGGGTATTTGGGACGTAAAGAACACAACACCTGATGAGATAGACGAGCAGTGTAAGGATTCCCTTATCTGGAATACGGTGTTGGAGATGTATGAGGGGGAGAAGAGCGGTATTGTTGGATATGCCATAGATTAAATAAGGGAGACACAAAATGAAAGGTTTGAGAGGGGGGTTGTTTGAATAGTGTACGAATATCCAGAAGTAAGATTGGTTGGTTATGGGAACGACGAAGATGATATTGGAAGGGCTGTCTTTACTCCAGTTTGCCCGATTTGCAGGAGGTTCGTAAAGGCGGATAAATCTATAACGGTTAATCATAATGGGGAATTCAAAGAGACGGCAAACGCTACGTGTTCCAAATGTGGGCGTGTTGAAATGCCATTTATGGGGTATATATAAGGAGGTTGTTTGGTGGCTAAAATGCCAGAAAATATTATCGGTGTGACTTGCGAAATAAACACAAGGCGACGGGTGAAGCTGATTTATGATAAGGATACAAACCTTTGGTTTATTGAATTTTACAACAAGAACAACCCGCCGGGAAAGACCTTCACACGAATCAGATTAACAGAAAAGGCTTTTTGTGCCTTGACCAATTCGAGGCGCATGATCATAGATCGGGTAAAACACCCAGAGCTTTATAAGGATCACGAAATTGTTGGATATGCCAATGAGGAATGAAGAATGAAATTAAGGAGGAGTTAGATGGAACCGATTGTTAATCCTTGGATTTGGTATTTTGTTGGACTGGCGGGTAACTTTGGTAATCTCTGTGCGTGGGTAACGTTTGTTACCGGGGTAGGGTTGGTGTGCTGTATCGTCTTTCTTTACGTAAATGCCGACTCAACGGAACCCCACATCTCCGGCATTTCCAAAAAGGCGGTTAGGAAAACATCAAAGATATTGGTTGTAATTCTGATTGCTTTCATACTTTTTCTCGTGTTTGCCCCCTCAGAAAGCACCGTGTTAAAAATGTACATATCCAAAAAAATAACAAGAGATACCATGAAAAACACAAAAGGTGTTACTGGAGATATAAGGGAAGCCATCAAGCGGGACATCATCGAAATTATACAAGAAGCTAATAAAGTAAAAGGAAAATGAAATGAAATATTTAGGCGGGAAGAATAACGGGAAAGAATATCCCAAAATACAAACGGTTTTTAAACGTGACCCCGAAACGAACTTTAAGACGCTGCTCATGTGGGATTACAGCGAACCGGAATTCAAATACCTGCTCAAGAACGATTGGTTCTTTACCGAGAAAATTGATGGCACAAATATTCGGGTGATATGGAATCACGAAACCGAAATCGTCCACTTTAAAGGAAGAACCGAGCGGGCGCAAATTCCCACACGATTATTGACAGCCTTGCAAGATACCTTTCCTGTAGAGAAATTCAAAAAAACGTTTTCCGATACAACGGTAACGTTCTACGGCGAAGGTTACGGTGTAGGCATCCAAAAGGTTGGGAAGAAATACTTGGCAGACGGCAACGGCTTTATTCTCTTTGACGTACTTATAAATGATTGGTGGCTGGAAAGGCAGAACGTGGTCAAGATAGCAAATACGTTTTCCGTTGAGCCGGTTCCGTGTCTTATGGTGGGAACGATACCCAGGGCGGTGCAGATCGCCATTGAGGGGTTTAAATCGCAGATAGGTGATTGTGTTGCGGAGGGGTTGGTCTTGCGCCCCATAACCGATCTATACAATCGCATGGGGAAAAGAATAATAACCAAGATTAAGCACAAGGATTTTAATTAATATGGAAAGGACAATGACTTATGCACTATCATTGTGAAGTATGGATACCAGAAAACCGGGACGTTAAAGATCAGATTCAGGACATCTTGGCTCCCTATGAAGAAGGGCTTAATATTGAGTTTGTCAATATCGAAAAGGAATACCGCAAGAAATATGAAACCGAATCGTGCGAGCGTATAAAGACCACTACGGGGAAGTTATTATCACCATATGATAAGTGTTTCTGTGTGCGTATTCCCGGTGAGATTGAAACGCATACCGCAATCCCCGAAGAATTTCAAAGGGTTACTATTTCCTTCAAGAAACTATATTCAACGTTCGAGGAATTCGTAAAGGAATATGCCGGTTATGAATATGATGAATCGGAAGAGGCTTATGGGTATTGGATAAACCCCTTAGCCTTGTGGGATTGGTATGTTATTGGTGGGCGATGGACTGGCTCTCATGATGGTTATGACCCCACGGAAGATAGGCAAAATTACAAGACGTGTTTTCTTTGCGGTGGTACGGGTTTCCGCAATGATGCGTTAGGCAGGAAGGCAAGAGAAGAAGACCCCTCCTATACTTGTAATGGGTGCGGTACATACAACAGGGAGATAAAAAAATGGGAACATGGTAAGTTCGGTGCGGGTTTGAAACTATGCGGAGAGTTTAAGCCTCACGCCGAGGATGTTGCATCTGTAGATAATGTTAAACCCGATCTTACCTGTTATACGCTTATAGTCAAGGGACAGGTTTTTGAAACAAGAAAATGGAATGATAAAAAGAAAAAATGGGAAAATACGGATTTTGATGGTAACGTAAAAAAGAAACTGGAAGAGCTGAAGATTAAAACCGGTTATCTAGTTACCGTGGATTGCCATACATAGGAATAAATATGCATTGGCAAGAATCACACGGAGATGAACTTATGGATATGCAATATCAAAAGCGGTTAGACTTGGAGTTTCAGGAGGTTGTTTGATGGGAACTAATTACTATTTAAAGTACAACATTTGTCCAACATGCAAACGGGGACAAACATTGCATATCGGCAAATGTAGCATGGGCTGGACGTTTTGTTTTCGTGGCTATCGTATAAGTGATTTTGCTTCCCGTGGTGATTGTAATGATTTGCTTGACACAGATATTTTTGGCACAGGGGCAATAGAAACGTATAAAGAATGGCTGAATGTTTTTGAATATATGAAAAATGCAAAAATATTTGACGAATATGGCGATGAAGTAAGCGTTGAAGAATTTATGAAAATGGTTGAAGATCATGCCGACAGTCCAAATAATCATGCTGCAACGTATAGCAGAGACACAAGATGTTGGATAGACTCGGAAGGTCATTCATTTTCTGGATATGATTTTTCATAGGGGGAGGTTGTTTGATGGCTAAGGATAAGGACTGTTAAGGATCACGAAGGAGGGGGAGATGCGCAAAGGACTTAAAATAGTTTATAAACACGGTCAACCACACGGGATAAGAGATGAGAATGGGTTTTTGTTATTTTTTCCTCGTGTGGATAAATATACGGGGCAAGATGAACGTTACCGTGAAGAAATCGAAGAGCAATATGCACTCGCAGATTATCTTTTAAGCTCATTAAAGGGGCGTAACAAACCCGAAAGATTGGAAGGATTAAAGACGTAACAAAACCCAGGCAAACAGTGACGTTTCCTGACCATTTCTGAAGGAAACGTAATAAAATGTAATGAAGTAAAATGAATAATATCAAGCATATAACGGATAATGTCGGAGAGGGTGGGACTTTGACCCACGATACCACAAGTCAAGCAGAATCAAGCCCCGAGAATCAAGACGTAACAGAATCTAATGGGAAACATAACAAAATATATTGCGTGGATGCTGAAACATTTCTTTACGGGCTTGAACCCGGGTCCATAGATTTAATTGTTACGTCCCCTCCGTATGATGATTTAAGATTATATAATGGGTACAAATTTAATTTTTATGAAATCGCCCAGGGTATTTGGTATGCCACCAAACAAGGCGGGGTTGTAGTATGGATAGTAAACGACCAAACTATAAATGGAAGCGAGAGTTGCACAAGCGCAAGGCAAAAATTATATTTTAAGGAGATTGGTTTCAACATACACGATACTATGATATACCAAAAAAATGGGTGTTCCTATCCCTCGCAAAATAGATACTATCAAATTTTTGAGTACATGTTTATCCTGTCCAAAGGATCCCCCAAAACAGTAAACCTATTAAGAGATAGGAAAAACCGGTGGCATGGGAAGAAATGGAGCAAGAAAAGATCGAGGCGGTCTAGAAATGGGGAATTGAAAGAATCCGCCTGGACGGGAAGTCAGAGTAATGAATATGGTGTACGGTTTAATATTTGGAAATATTTTACCGGGCATGGTTATCAAGATTCAGATGGATTATCAAAAAAGCACCCTGCCTCATTCCCGGAACAGTTGGCTGTAGATCACATCCTTTCCTGGAGCAATCCTGGGGACATGGTTTGTGATCCGCTAATGGGTTCAGGAACAACCGCCGTTGCTGCAATACTAACGGGGAGAGATTATATCGGCTGTGATGTATCGGAGGAATATTGCAACCTTGCGGTGGAGCGAATACGGAAAGCCAAAGAGCAAATGAATTTTTTCGGAAAGACATATACGGGGAATTGAGGAGTAACAAAATGATTACACAGCAACAAGCTAAACGGTTAGCAATACGCATTTTGCGTGCTTTGCATAAAATTTACAATGAAAAAGCCGTACTTCGCAGTGTCAATAAATACAAATTAGCATTGCGTTTGTTGAGATTGGCAAAAAAGCGCAGTAATACATTAGAGGACATATCAGACGAAGAGCTCGAAAAACGTCTTACAAAAATCGTGGCTTGGGAGGCATTGTCAATGTTGACAAAGGATATGAGTGACGAGGAGAGGGAAATATTTATCAACAATACGAAGCGTATGAGATTCGATAGCCAAAAAACTTTAGCTTCTACGAGAGAAACAGTAAACCAAACCAATAGTTCTCATAGAAATTATCTAAAAAAACTGGTTAGTAGGAAAAAGAATGCAAACGTTTGATAGACACGATTACGTTAATATCTCCTATACTCCTTCTATTGGAGAACATAGCCACATGCCGTGTTCCATTTGTGGCACAATCGTGGCAATTAGACTGCCCTCACAAAAGGGAGTCTTGCCATTTGAGGCAAGGGAACCTGTGATTACCGGGGTTCTTTGTGATGATTGCAAAAAGGAGTGCATGATGAAAGATAAAATAAAGATTTACACGAAAGAAGTAAACCCCCTTTTTGATAGGCGGGGGTACGCCATAAAAAAAATCAAATTGGGTGGGGAAGAGAACGATTATCAAAATGAGACAATAGCAGATTATGCTGTATCCGTTTACTCAAACGGCGATATATACATTCAATCGAAAGCATATCCTGAAGGATATGTAAATATTGACGGGGATGTTTTGGGTAATCTGATTGATATATTACAGATTGCCCTATCAAAGCGAAGGGATAGACTGAATAGGGAAAAGCGGGTTCCCTGAACAAACCTTTATTGTATAGAGAAGTATACTTTCTGTTTAGGAACTAACGTTATCATGGACAAAAATAAAGTTGACGAATTGTCAACGTTTCTTGAGGTGGTGAACGCAGGTCTTTAAGGAGGCGAACAAAGATGGAAGATGCAACAGAAATGCTTATTCATACTAAGGATTTTAATCATGAAACGTCTATTAATCTTGATATACACATATTGTCGATCCCTAATAGGGATGTGGAAAACCTGTTGAAAGATAAACTAGCCAGGATTTTCGGCTGGCTTTGGAACGTAGACCCTAATCAAATTGAATTTGATCTTGAAACTGTAAACAGGGAAGAGAGGAGGGCGTGATGGCTTTGGAAACATACATATCCGATTACAAAGTAAGTTATACCATCGAAATATCGCAGAGTAACAGAAATAAATCAAGGTTAAGGGTGTGGTGTTTTGAGGTCACTATCGTAAATCAAAAACAAACTGTGTTATATACCAAATATCAAGTATGCGAAAGGAACAAACCGGCATCACCGTCCCCCATGATGTATAGCACTCGCACTGTTTGGAGTAAGCGGATTGGGGGGAGAAAGCCGTATGTTCCGCAGGATGTAAAGGACGCACTAAAAAAAGCCCTGGAAATAGAGTGCGTTAAATCCGAAAGATTTAACTTGTTTAATAAGAAAGAACAGGTAAAGGAAGGCACACCACAATATCAATGTCGCTCTGGGATGAAAAAGCGAGAGTTTAAGGCACGAATTGTTGAAAATTTCAAAGAGAGGTGGTTTGAGTGGAATGCAAGAGCCGAGAAAATGACCATTGACCAATCAAAGGAATATTACGGGGGCAAAGCAATGGACGAGCTCCACAATAGGATATCGGGTAAGGTTGTAACTATCATTGAACACGAATATCCTAGTGTCGCTAATGAGTTTTTTGAAAAAGAGGACAATAATTTTGTACTTTCGGAAGAGTTATTTCAAGTTCTTTAAACAAACTTTAAGGAAGATGATGAATTTGATAAGGAGGCGGAAATTGTTGAGGTTATTTTTTATAAGGAGGAATGATAATGAAAATTACATGTGAATTTGCTGGATATTCCGAACACGGAATTGACGACGAGCTTCTAAGGGCTGTTGCGGAAGCAATTGTTGCCAGGTATGATGAACGTGTGCAATCTATTTTATCTGAATTTGTAGAAAAAGCAGTTAATAAGTTGATCCAGGAAAGATTTAAAGAGTTTTTGCAGGGAGCAAAGAAATGATCAAGGAAACCAAAAACAAGAATGAATTTATTGTTGAGGTAGATTTACTAAGCCCCTATCTGGGTGATAGGAAGCCACAGCATAAATATATATATGGGTTTACTGTGTATATTTACAGGAGGGGCATTTCCATCAGTTTTGATTATTGCCACTGCTATGATCGCACCAGTAGATTTTCTCCTTTTAAGCGCACCGAAAGTTGGTATTCTCGCAGGTTTTGTAAGAGCTGTTACGATCAAGAAGGTGTTCTGACAATGGATAAACCCAAAGTGCCTAAAGCCATAAAATCGGATTTATTTAAACAGATTAAGTTTAGTGCCGATTACTCTTTTGAGTGTGTGTAGAATGGTAAAACCTTTAGGAATCTGGATAATGGGAAAATTTATCTTTCATAAACTCACCCCCGCAGAACTTACATGGGAAGAACAAAACATTCAGTTCTTTGAACCCAACCCAAATCTGATAACGGAGATTGAAGAGCTGATAGACGAAATAGAAAAGGAGATTGGGAAGGGCAAAAAGGACAGATAAAGAGAAAAATGATATGAACAGGATCCCCAGAACAGTTAAAATTCTTTCAATTATATCAGAGCTGGATGGCAAGGTCGAAAGCTCCAAGAAATTTCAAAAGCTTGTTTTCCTTGCTCAATTTTTA
>Ga0180437_10000623_pt1 | contig 66107 bp, 46 predicted proteins | sample SS_ome_4_FD_132410 | JGI IMG/M metagenome (GOLD analysis project Ga0180437, IMG submission 132410) | Hypersaline lake sediment archaeal communities from the Salton Sea, California, USA - SS_3_D_1 metaG | ecosystem: Environmental > Aquatic > Non-marine Saline and Alkaline > Hypersaline >...
ACCCATGAGGCGACGAGAAAGTCTTATGCAGGTTGAAATGGCATAGGTCAAACCCGGCTTCCTTTGCCCGGGTGATCCCCAAAATGCCGTTGGCGTTTGCCTGGTCGTATGAACACAGCCCACCGGCTTCATGAACCAGGTGGACAAATTCTTTTATCCTCGGATTATAAATGCCGGTATCCTCCGGGTTGGTGATCATCAAACCAGCGGTTCTATCGGAGAGCGCTGCTTTCAAGGCTTCAATATCAGGGTATCCGTCCACTCCGGGATACAGCGTAATTACACGGAAACCTGCCGTTTTGGCACAGGCTGCATTTGAAGGGTGCGAGAAAATTGTTGTAATAATTTCATCGCGCTTATCTGCCTCTCCATTTGACCTGTGAAACGCGCGGATTATCGACGCGTTTGTGTAAATTGCTGCAGAACCAGCGCTGGGTTGCAGAGAGAAGCGGTTCAGACCTGAAATGCTTTTCAGCATTTGTTCGAAGCGGTACATAATACCCAGAATACCCTGTACAGTTTCTACATCCTGCAGCGGGTGGAGTTCGCTCATCGCGGGTGAGCGCGCCAGGTGTTCATTCACCTTAGGGCTGTATTTCATGGTGCATGTACCCTGACCGATGTCAATATTCAGGTCAGCCCCAAGGTTCTCCTGGGAAAGCCGCAGGTAATGGCGCTGCACCTGCGGCTGGGAGATCTCTGGCAGGGCAGGAGCATCCACCCGGCGGATGCCGTCCGGAAGACCTGCGGTTACGTCCCCGACCTGCGCAGCTATCTCAGGTTCAATCTCGGGAGTCAGGATTCCCTTCTGGCCGGGAGTGTGCAGTTCGAAGATAATCGGCTCGTCCCATTTAGCCTGGTGGAAGCGGCGCAAATTTGGTTTTCCGTCGCTGTACCTCTTTGATTTTATATTTTCTATCATGAGATTATTACCTCAAAAAGCGCGTTCACCAGGTGGTCGATATTTTCTTTGGAATGGACTTCCGAAATACAGTAAAGTGCACACTGCCCCATCTCCGGGAAATCCCTGCTCAGATCCACACCCCCAAAGATTTTATAGCCCAGCAGGGATTTGTTGACGCTGGCGACTGTCTTTCCTGCCTGGTCAAAATTCACCAGGAATTCATTAAAATGTGGGGTTGTAATAAAGGGGACCTGGAGCAGATTAATTTTACTGATCTCCTGCATCGCATATTGGGTGCGCGCCATTATTGTTTCTCCTATGGTGCGCATCCCTTCCGGGCCCATAAGTGCCAGGTAAACCCCGGCGGTTATCCCCCACAGCGCAGCCGCAGTACCCACCCATTCTTTCCCCTTCTCACGGATCGCGAAGGAGGTTCTCTCATAGGCGACATCCCCGAACCCGTATTCACCTTCAACTATTGTCGGCGCGATCCCGAATAAACGGGAGGGAAATTCCATCACGAATTTCTCCTCATCCCGGGTTGCGATGAAACCAGCCCCTCCGCCTCCATACTGCATGTGAATTCCCAGCGGCTGGATATCTCCGCATACAATGTCTGCTCCATAATCTGCGGGCGGTTTCAGTATTCCCAGCGAGATTGGATTTACGCTAACAATGCTCAAAGCACCGCTGGTTTTTGCTCTTGAACAGACCTGCTCCCCGCGTGTTTCTATTGTGCCTAAATAAGTCGGATTTTCAAAATAAACTGCGGCGGTTTTTGTGGAAATTAATCCCTCATAGGAGGATGGGTTACACAGGCCATTTTCCGGGTCGAAATCAACCAGTGTCAGATCTAGTTCATGCTGGTTATAATCCCTGATCTTTGATAGTTTTGCGGGATTGATATTGCGGCTTATAAGTACTTCGTTTCTTCCAGTAATACGAGCTGCCATCCGGATGGCTGTCGCACAGGCCTGGTAACCGTCATAAGTGGGCACATTGACCACATCCATATTAAGCAGTTCTCCCATCAGGCTTGTGTATTCGAACAAAGACTGGAAGCGCCCATGATCATCGTAAGGTTCTCCAGCGTAAGCGGTCAGGAATTCAGCCCGCTGGTTAATCTCATCACAAACTGCGGGCACATGGTGCTGGTAGCAGCCCGCGCCCAAAAAACTGGTGAATTCTTTTGTATTTGAGTTCCTTGCAAGGATCGATTCGACATGGTTTTTTAATTCGTATTCTGAGAGGAACGGCTGGGGTAGTTCCAGCTCAGTTTCCAGCCGCAGTTCCCGGGGCACATCTCTATAAAAATCCTCAATTGATTCCGCTCCGACTTCCGACAGCATCTCCTGCCGGGTTTTCGGCGCTGAATTGGGTATATAGGGGTGGACGAATTTATTGTTCATTTTCATAAAATCTTCCTTTCCGATTTCAGGTCTTAATCTGTAGCCGGGATGGTCTCCATGTGAGTGGTTTCAGAGTGAGTCGGGCTGGTTACAATTAAAAGGGCGTATCCAATCAATCCCGCCACCAGGGAGGCAAAGATTATACCGAGTTTGGCTTGATTGAGCATAAAAGGGTCTTTGAATGCTGAATTGGTAATAAACAGCGCCATTGTGAAACCAATCCCGGTCAGCCAGCTGGCGCTGAAGAGCTGGCGCCAGGTGACATTAACCGGCAGTTGGGCAATCCCAATTTTTACGGCAATCCAAGTAAAAAGTGAAATCCCGATTGGTTTTCCAAAGACCAGCCCGAGGAAAATCCCCAGGCTCACCGGTCCGACAAATTGGGCGTCGAATGTGACTACCACGCCTGCATTTGCAAAAGCGAAAATCGGGAGGATTAAATAAGTTGTCCACGGCAGCAGGTCATGTTCAAGTTTTTGAGCCGGCGACTGCATCCGGTCTGCGACATTTTCCAGCGTCTGGGCTGCCACCTGGTGGCGATCGCTGGACAAAGAATTTGTCCCAAGCGGTCTTTCGAACTCGTTCAGAACAGACATGCACTGCGCCAGAAGCGCACGGGTATCCGGTGGGCTGCGGGTCGGGATCGTGAGCGCAAGCAGAACGCCCGCTATGGTCGCGTGTACGCCAGAACCTAAAAAGGCAATCCATAATCCAAATCCCAGAATTAGATACGGGGTAGGGGAATAGACCCTTGCCCAGTTGAGGATAAACAGTACCAACAGGATTACGGCAGCCGCGGCCAGGAAAACCCAGGATATATCTTCAGTGTAAAATAATGCAATCACAAGTACTGCGCCCAGATCATCCGCGATCGCTAAGGCAGTGAAGAATACTTTCAGAACAAAAGGCACCCGCGAGCCTAAAAGCGCCAGGATGCCGAGCATAAATGCAATATCGGTTGCCATGGGGATCCCCCATCCGGATTCTCCAGGGCTTCCAGCATTCAGGGCGAGATACAGACCAGCCGGTACGACCATCCCACCTATTGCTACAAAAATCGGCAGCAGCGCTTTGCGGGGGCTGGACAGCTCACCGGTGGTGACCTCTCTTTTGATTTCCAACCCCACCACAAAGAAGAAGACCACCATCAACCCATCGTTGATCCATTTCAGAAGGTAGTTATTGTATTGGAAATTACCCAGGGTGATACCCAGGTCTGTTTTCCAGAGTTGGAAGTAGGTTTCTGCCCAGGCAGAATTAGCCCATAATATCGCAAGGACCGCACATGCCAGGAGAAGTATGCCTCCGGATGCTTCGATCCTCGCAAATTCCTGGAAAACCATTCGCACCTGCATACCCAGCGGTTTCTCAACCGCATCTAAAAGTGATTCGAAATCCCAGGCTCCGTCGTAGCGCTGCCCGTTGATAAAGAATGTTGGGGTTCCATTTACCCCGCTCCTGACCCCACTCAAGAAATCTTCGTTAACTTTGGAGGCATATCTTTGATCATCAAGGTCTTTCTCAAACTGGTTTAAGTCCAGTCCCAATTCTCTGGCATATTCAATCAAGTGAGCCCTGTCCAGTTCAGCCTGGTGCTCAAAGAGGTAATCATACATCTCCCAGAATTTGCCCTGTGCTCCGGCGGCTTCGGTTGCTTCTGCCGCTAATTGGGCGTTAGGATGAACTGAATTGATCGGGAAGTGCCGGTATACATACCGTAGCCGGTTGCCCAGCCTCTCGCGTAAAGCCCGGATAATCGGGTTAACCTTCTGGCAGTGGATGCACTCCAGGTCTCCGTATTCGACCAGAGTGACCCCGGCATCTTCAGGTCCAAAGGAATGGTCCCGCTCCCCAACAGGTAGATTCAATATCGCCGTTTTTCCTTCAACAGCCATAAATGTCCTCTTAATTTAACAAATAGATACTGGCGCTTGCAGAATGGCCTCCGCTCCAGAAACTGTCAAAAGTGATGCTCAATATGACAGCTTGTAACTCCTCAAATAATTGCAGCACCTGGTTGGAAAAACAAGCCGATTGTTTGCCTGGCATTCTTCTGCATGGGATTGTTTTTCGGTGAACCATTTTTTGGATTGCCCTCCAGGCATGGCAGTTCTCAAAATTAACGAAGTAGTAATTTTACCCATAATACTGAAGCACAGGATTTTAATAGATAATTAAAAACCAATTTCCGTCAGCGCTTCTTTCAGCCGGGCGATTTCATCAATGGTGTTATAGTGGACCGGTCCGATACGGATCAGGCCGCCGTCCTTTTCAACTCCCAACCGTTCTGTGACCGAAAGAGCGTAATAATTTCCATCCCATACAAAAATCTCATATTCGTCCAATTTCTGGGCTACCACCCTGGGGTGGACATCCTTCAGGGCGAACCCAAAAGTTGGAACGCGCTCTTCAAGCCGGCTGACATCATTCAACCCATAAAGAGTCACCCCCGGGATTTCTTCCAGAAAATCCAGTATCGAACGGCTGAGTTCATACTCATATGCCCGGATTGTAAACATAGCTTTTTTGAGCAGCAGCTTTCTTCCTGTATATTTATTCACATCTGGGATGTCAAATTCTTGGTTAAACGTGCTCCCAAGCTGCTCTAAATACTGGATTACACCCAGCAAACCGGCAATGCCTTCGTGGTTTTTAGTGCCGGTTTCAAATTTTTCTGGAGGGTATAAAGATGCAGGGCGGACTTTGTACGCTTTTAGAGAATCAAGCAGATCGTAGCGACCGTACAATACGCCAATATGCGGACCAAAAAATTTGTAAGCGGAAAAGACCAGAAAGTCGGGACTGGTTTTTTGTACGTCAATTGGGCCGTGAGGAGCATACTGGACAGCATCGATGTAAACCAGCGCTCCAGCCTGATGTGCTAAAGAGATGATTTTTTCAACAGGGTTAATCGTTCCGACAGCATTGGAGGCGTAACCCAGAGCGACAAATACCGGTTGTTGATCCAGGGCAGCCACCATCTCTTCCATATTCAGGGTGCAGTCTTCGGGATGAAAGTCCACATAGATGACACTGCAGCCGCGCTCCTGGGCTGCGATTACCCAGGGGGTGATATTTGCATCGTGCTCAAGGCGGGTCAGGACGATTTTATCCCCCCTTTTCCATGTGCGGGCGATTGACCGGCTGATGTTGAATGTCAGGGTAGTCATATTCGGCCCGAATATAATCTCTTCTGGTCGTTTCGCGTTGATAAAATCAGCTACCCCTGAGCGGGTTTCGGCAATAATCTCATCAGATTTACGGCTGGTGGCGAAAGCGCCGTGAAAATTGGCGTTGCAATGAACCAGGTAGTCGTTCATCCGGTCAAGACTGTCCTGGACAATTTGGGTACCGCCTGGGTTATCCAGGTAGATTGTTGAGTCGCTCAGGGCCGGGAACCTTCCCCTGACCCAATTAATATTTATGCCCATGTAAGTGCTCCATTTTTTATATGGTTGTAAAAATTGTCTTTAATAACACTGCTGAACCTGATCATCCTTCTCGGGTTATTAATAATTTCCAGATGAAAAGCATACTGGTAAATTGACTTTATGGCTGAACAGGACCAATTTACACCATGGATGGGTAGAGGTCAAGCATTACTGGTAAACGGTTTGGGTGGAATTTTTCCGGGATATGCATTAATAAATGGCTGCTAGTTATCCTCTATCTGCGCGGCTATTTCTTCGGCAAGTTTTAATTCGTCAGGTGTATTCACATTCATAAAACTCAACAACCCGGGATCAAACTTGTGCAGTTGTTCAGGGGGAACAGCCAGAACATTAACTTCATCAAACCAGCCGTCAACGCGCCATAAACCTGCCTCCAATGCAGATCTTATTGGAGGTAAACATGACTCGCGGCGGTACACAGCCTGAAATGGTTCCAGCCCGGCGCTTGTCCGGGGAATTACGATATCAATTGATCTATCACCCATCTGCTCTCTTTCAAAATTGAGCAAAGCAGGATTGATGAAGGGCATATCACAGGCAAGAACCGTTACCATCGGGTGGCTGGCAGCGGATAAAGCTGTGTACAACCCGCCCAGAGCCCCCCGGTCCGGGATGATATCTTTATGCAGAGGCAATCCAAGGAACAAATATTTTTCCGGGCTGTTGGTGGTTACCAGCAGTTCATCAGCCATGTTCTCAACCCGTTCAATGACGCGCTGGATAAGCGGTCTGCCTCTGAACATCACCAGCCCTTTATCGCGACCCATCCGGCGCGATTCTCCTCCGGATTGTATTACTATGGTATGCATCTATAAATATTGGAATTAATAATGTCTGCTCGAAATATTGCCAACCTGGCAGGGAATGCCTCACAGAGATTTGATAATTTTATGTGGATGATGCCGGGAGGCCTGTAAAGGAAATGGCCCCTTCTCAGGAGTAAAAAAATACCCGGACCGTTGACATAATTAACTCCTGGCCCGGGTGATCTTTGCCCTTTCAACAAACCGGTCTATAGCCCCAAAACGGTATTTGTAGTCTTCGCCGCCACGCATAAAATCGAATTCCAAGCGTTGATTTTCATTTGCCCATTTAAGCAGATAGCCCAGCAGCACCCACCCGGGGGACAGGTCTCCGTAATCGAAATTAATCCCTGAGTTGTAGACCCAGATGTGATCGGCGTAATCAAAGTTCAGATAGCCGCCCGCTTTCCGCCCGTCAACTTCAATGAAAGCAAGCTGCAGCCATCCAGCATCAAAGGCTGCGAAGACCGTCTCCCGTAATTGTGTGCGCATTGCCGGTGTGAGAAAACTCTCTTTCTCGGCATCCTGCGACATCAAGTCCATAAAGTCTTCAATTTCCCGGTCCAGTTTGTCCCTGTCATCAAGCATATACCAGCTTACATTTTCTGGTTGATTCTCCACCCGGCGAATCTTTCTCCGGATCTCATGGCGCTGCTTTTTATTTATAGAAGCGAGATATTCTTCCCAGTCACCTGGAAGCGGGATATACGGGCAGGGTTGGAGTTGTTCCTGTTCATATACCCAGCCCAGTTCTTCAGCTGCGGTTTTTAATCCTGGTAGGGTGGGAGAATCTTCCGGGATGTTATATAAATCAATTACTGTCCAGTATTCATCAGTTTCTTTAGAGAGGAATTTAAGCAGCTCAGGGAGGAAGTTGCCTATCTCGGGGGGATTGATAATCATGTCAAGGTAGTCTGAAATTTCGATGCTGCCCAACATCATCAATGCTGGGAGGCTCTCCAGGTTTCTGGTGCGGAAGAGTGGAGCGATGCCCACCAGTTGACCGTTTTCATCCCGGGCAGTTATGATATTCAACGCCCCCTCCTGCCATTCGCCGCCACCCATCGTTTTCCACCAGGCTGCCAGATATTCATGGCGCATGAATGGCACATGACTTGCAATACAGCATTCGAGCAGTTCATTCCATTCCAGAGCAAGTTTCTGGAATTCTTCTACAGTTTGGATTGTGCTGAGTTTCATTTTTACGATTCAGTTTGAGTTTTGTTTTATTATTCAATGTTGGTGGTGATTTGTAATTTTTGTATAACCTTATAGGATTTTGCCGGTACGGTCAAGGCTTGGATGCATACGAATAATCTTATTTTAATTTATCTTGCGGTAATCAAATATATTCTGCTCAGAGTGGGATTGCTGCTCCATCAAAAACCGACTGGCAGGTATGATTTATGAACCGGGATTTTGACATTTACCTTACACCGATTGCACGGATGTCTGGTGAAGACAATCCGGGATTATTATGCCTGCATGTGAGCGATCCTGAACCAAAAGCAAGCCGCAGCAGGAAGTTCGACCGGTTGGTCCTTTACCTGGTTATGGCAGGCGACAGTTTACTGCGCCCCGACCAGCAAGAACAATTGCTGGTCTACCTTTCAGATTTCTACTTTAAGAAACCTGGTTCAACGACTGCCGCAATGCGTTCCGTCGCGGAAGAATTGAACAAAATTTTACTTGAGATCAATTTGCGCTATGCCAAAAAGGGCCAGCAGGGAGTTGGCCTGTTGACCGTACTGGTATTTCGGAAGCAGCAGTTGTACTTAACCCATTCCGGACCCATGCAGGCTTTTCATATATCAGGCGATAATGTTCAGCATCTATACGATACAACAATGGCCGCCAAAGGATTGGGACAGGGAAGCAGTGTTCCAATAAGTTATTTCCCGCTGCAGGTGGAAGCCGGTGACGGAATCCTGCTGGCTGCCAAACCTCCCATGAAGTGGAGCGCAACCGCTTTACCTGATATTCCAAAATTAACCCCGCAGGAAATCAGCAGCAGGTTTAGCGCTCAATTTGAACCTGATTTGAACGTTGTTCTGATAAATGCGAAAGAAGGCAAGGGCAATTGTTATATCGTTAAGCAGGGTGGAGCTGTCAGCGAAATCAAGAGCAGCGCAATTCCGCTGGATGAAGATTTCCTGGCAGGCCCGTCCGCCTCCACCTCAGAATCAGAGGTCGCGGATATCCCGGAAGTCAGAGGTGATGCGCCTGCAGGGTCCATACCGGACGAAAACCTGGAAACCAGCCCAGAATCATTTAAAGAGGACCTCACGGTTGCTTCTGGGGCTGTTCTAATGGCGGAAGCCCTGCCGGAATTTCCAGAAAGTACATCCGCAGATACAGAAGTTAGTAAAGATGACTCGCCGCCGCATGCTGAGAGCACACAGAAAGATAGAGTCTGGGCAAAATCAACTGCAGCTGGAGTGGGTTTCCTGGCGTTTGCAGGCCGTCTTGTGAGGGGTTTTACTTCATTTCTTTCCAGACTCCTGCCGGGAGAAGATTATTTTAAACTACCAACTGGAACAATGGCGTTTATTGCGGTATTTGTACCGGTAGTGGTTGTGGGAATTGCCAGCGGCGCGTACTACAAGCTGGGACGTGAAGCGCAGTATGATGCCTATTTCAGTCAGGCTCAAGAGATGGCGAACAAAGCCATGAACCAAGAGGATGAAGACCAGCAGCGGTCTGAGTGGGCGGTTTTGTTGGATTTCCTGGAACAGGTTGAATCGGTAAACAGAACTGAAGATACTCAGGCGCTAAAGATGAATGCAATTTCAGCACTTGATGAACTGGACCTTGTGAAAAGAGTCAAATACCAGCCCGCAGTTATTGGCGGGCTGCCAGAATCAGCCCGGATTAAAAAGCTGGTTGTTTTCGATAACGATATGTACATGCTGGATGACACCAGCGGGGGCGTTTTTCACGCCCATCTCACCAGCCAGGGATATAAACCTGACCCTTCATTTCAGTGCGGTCCCACTGCACAGGATAATATTCTGAGTGGACCGATTATCGATATTGCCCGCTGGCCTAAGGCTCTTTCCCCGGATGCAGATATTGTTGGGATGGATACGGAAGGCAATCTGATCTTTTGCGAACCTGAGGATTCCCCGCAGGGTTCTGCTTTGTATCCGCCCGGTTCAAACCAATTCCAAAATCTTGTGGCTATGACTGTCCATCAGGGCGATATTTATGTGCTGGATCCATCTTCAAATGGTGTTTGGATTTATTGGAACGGGGCGATCGCTATGGAGCCAGAGCTGTTCTTTAATGTAGAGATACCGCCTCTGGATACTGTGGTCGATCTCGCAGTAAATAACAACGAATTGTATTTACTGCATGAGGACGGGAGAATTACATTATGCGTATACAGCGGCATCGGTGTAGCTCCCACCCGCTGTTCACAGCCTGAATATGTGGATATCCGCCCGGGCCATGAAAACCAACCCATGGAGCTGGAAAACGCTTTCAGTCAGATTGAATTCAATCCGCCGCCTGATCCTTCGTTGTACATGCTTGACCCTGGCGATCAATCTATTTACCACTTCAGTTTACGCACTCTTACCTACCAGAAACAATTCAGACCGGATTTTCTTTCCGATTCCAGCAGGGCAACCGCATTTGCTTTTGACCCGATCAAACGGAACTTCTTCCTGGCTACCGGTGATGAAGTTTATTACGGGTTGGTCCCCTGAAATTTTTTCTATACATTCTGTTAAATTTTATCCTCTTTATCATTGAATCAGGGTTGTATCTGAACCCGTTGATTGGATTCCTGCACCCAATTCATTTACCTGTTCATCTGAATCAGTCAAATCAGCGAATACCGCTCCGGTCTTGATTACTGGTATTCGAACCATGGATGAATTGGTAATTTTGAATAAATATCCAATCCTGCCGAAATGAATCAGGTCGCCATCAGTTAGTGAATGCCCGTCCCAGGGTACTGGTTCAAAGTTCAGCCAGGTGCCAGCGATGGTATGTTCATCCATTATCCAGTATTCCTTCTCGGAGACCCATTTAATCCTGGCATGAATAGCTTCGATAGAATTATCCTCCAATACGATGTCTGCCTTTTTTGGATCTGATCCAATCAAATTATCAAGGTTGTTAATCGGGATTCTTCTAGATTTTTGTTGGTTCGGTTGATCTTCAAGGGTGATTAAAACCGCCAGCGCCTCAGAAAGGGCTGCACTTCCCGCTTGCCTGTTCATTTCTTTCTCTTTCCTAATCCCATTATCAGGTCTCACTTCTGATGCAGAGTGTTTTTTCTTCCTTTTTCCTTGCCGGAATCTGGAGCTGACTCCAGGTGTGATAGGCTTGATTTTTCCGCCCAGAACCAGAAATAATAAGACAAGTGATCCTGTTAACAGGAGAACCAGAATGGCGATTGTGGGCAGGTCACTGAAAATGGCTGTCAACAGGTTTGGTTCAGGCAGTTCAAGAATAACTTCAACCGGTATCAGGGCGCTTTGTCCCCTGATACCGAATGCATCCTCAATTTCAACCTGAATCTGGAAAGTGCCCTGTGAATTGACATTTTCCAGATTCCAAATAAAGGAATCATATGGGGATACATTGTTCTCATCTACTATACTGCCGTTTACATATAATGTTGAACGTACAAGCGGGCGCGGTTTTCCATCCGGGAAATCGACTGCAATGGAGATCGCTTGCTGGCTTGGGATTAACGGAATTTCTGTTTGTGAGAGGAGATCTGACCAATTGTTTTCCTTCTGAGGAGCGCGGGTGATTCTGATTGGGGGCGCAATCAGCGATGGCGCTGGCGGGAGGATTTCGAATTCGAAATTTAAGGGCAGGGTGCTGACGGGTTCAGTTTTCGTTTCAACCTGGGCTTGCAGCTGGTGGGTTCCGCTGCTGGTGATTTCTGATTGGTAGTCAATACTGTATAGATTTCTGAGCGGCTCAAAATATTTCTCAAGGTCAGGTAGTTCTTCCTCACCTGTGTATAAAAAATAATCTCCCTGGGTTTCCTGGGCGAGCCTGGATATTTGTTCAGCCGCTTTGGCTGAATATGTACCGGGCGAAGTAACCATCCAGACATTTATCCGGACATCATGTTGTTGGGCCTGGGCGATAATATTATCAAAGGGCTCATCTGATAATCCTTCGAGTGGTTGGGTTATGAATAACACCGCCTTTCCCATACCAGGGCGGACCGGACTGTCAGATGCCAGGCTGATACCCCTGAACAGGGTATCCAGGCTTGGAACCACAGTCCTCGAATCAACCTGGCTGGAAGTTAATACTGTTACCCAATCCGAGGGATTTATCAAATGGTTCGAAGATGCGCCTCCGGTTGTGATCAGGCTGAGATCATCAATATTTGTGCCAATCCGGCTTTTTCCCCAATCTGCCAGAGAATTAATTATTCTGTCATAACGCGAAACAGCCTGGCTGTCCTGAATTGCGAATGGGGGTCCGGGGTTAATCGCAAACACTAGTTGTGCGCCAGGTCGGATTTCCTGTATACCTGTGATCCTGACTGGATTCCCATTCTCAAGCAGTTGGATATTCTCCCCCTGCAGACTGTGAATAAATAAACCCTGGAAATCGTAAACTTTCAGATTTGTTGAAAAAATGGGGTAATTTTCTGTATCGGGCGGGGAAATTTCAGCTTCTCCCGCCGATTGCGCTTTTGCTCCAGTAGCCGGAATGGATAATACGATTAAATTTACCAGCAGCAGCATTGCAAGAAATATTCGTAGCGCCTGGTTATTTCTTGTTTTTCCCATATCAAAAATTTTAACATAGGAGTTCAGGTTAATTACAACAGCAGGATCAATAACTTCGTCTGGCTGTTTATCCAAATTTTTTACTATGTTAGAATCCGCGCTTGATGTTAGTGCTCGCCTCGCAATCTCCAAGAAGAAGACAGTTAATCAGTCTTCTTGGTTGGGACTTCACTGTTATCCCTTCGAAGGTCGAAGAGGAAATTGTTCCAAAAGAACTGCCGGGGGAATATGTGAGAAGAGTGGCGCTGGACAAGGCTCTCGATATTTTCGGTAATAAGAATGATTTTTCGGTTAAAGAGGCATTAATTGTCGGGGCAGATACGGTTGTAGTAGACTGGGGAAAAAGTGGTTCGGGGAGGGGGGTAACAAACGAAGGGCAAGGCATTCCCAGTTCTGATATATCCAAATTCGAAATTTTAGGCAAGCCAGCTGACCTGGAAGAAGCCAGAAAGGTTTTATACCGCCTGCGCGGCAGAATCCACCAGGTTTACACTGCTGTCGCTGTGATACGCAGCCGCGATAGGAAACAATTTATTGACAACTGCATTACAGATGTACCGATGCGAGTTTACAGTGATGAGGAGCTTGAAGCATATGTCGCTTCGCGGGACCCGCTTGATAAGGCGGGGTCATACGCAATCCAGCATACGGGATTTCACCCGGTACAGAACTTGCAGGGTTGCTTTGCAAATGTTATGGGACTGCCACTATGCCACCTGACGAGAACATTGCTTAAAGCCGGCTGGCGTACATCAAAGGATATCCCTGCAGCCTGCCAGGCGTTTCTCGAATTTGATTGTCCTGTCTACAACAAGATCCTTGAGGGTTATTAAAATTGGAGTTACTGAAACAGCTCTTCAACCCTGTATTAACATTCTTTTTGATTAAACAGCCCCATTTTTTGCCTGCATGAAGCGTCTGCTATTAGTCTCAATTGTATTCTTTACGGCTCTGGTATTCTCCAGCGTCGGTTGTATCAGGAGTACCGTGGGAGAGGTATCCGGAGCCCTTCTCCCACAGGAAGAGAGAGACTTTTCCGCTGAGGTCCAGGAGGTGAAGTCCAGCGCCAATGCATTTCTCAATGATTGGAAAGGGGATAATCTCGAAGGCATGTACTCACGGCTTACCTCAATCAGCCGGGATGCCTTATCAGAAGACGAATTCAAGAATCATTTCAATGGGATCTCCGCTGAAGCGGCGTTGACCGGGATTGAATACGAATTAAAATCAGCCCTGGTGGATGCAGAAACAGCCCAGGTAGGTTATAAGATTATTCTCAAAAGCCTGCTCGTGGGTGATATTACCCGCAGTACTGTGATGAATTTGAGCAAGGAAGATGGTGATTGGAGGGTGCAGTGGGACGATACCCTGGTACTGCCAGAGTTGGAAGGCGGCAATTATTTATCCATGGATAGAGCGGGTTACACGCCATCCAGGGCGAACATTTATGATCGAAACGGGCATGCACTTGTTGCTCAAACTGACGTAACCGCGATTGGGCTTTATCCTGATAAGATCGATCCGGATAAGGAGGAGCAGTTATTCAAGGTGGTTACCGAGTTGACCGGAATAAGCATGGAAACAATCAAGCAGATGTATTCCGAATATCCGGGCGGGTCAGGCTGGTATCTGCCGCTGGGTGAGATTTCCCCGGATGCGAAGCTGGATTTCAACAAAATCAACCGGTTGGAAGGGCTGGCATTGAGCCCGTATAAATCACGCTTTTATTTTAATGGTGGCGTTGCACCGCATGCAGTGGGATATGTAAGCGCGATCCAGCCGGAAGAAGTACAGGAGTATCAACGCCAGGGATACAGCTCTGATGAGAGGGTCGGTCGCAGCGGTTTAGAAAAATGGGGCGAATCATATCTTGCCGGCACCCGTGGAGGTGCACTGTATGTTTTTAACGAACAGGATCGCCCTCTGACCAGGCTGGCGGAAGCGACCGCAGAACCGTCACAGGCAATCCATACAACTCTGGATAAAGAATTTCAGACCGCGCTGGAGCAGGCTATGGGTTCATTTAGTGGGGCGGTTGTAGTTATTGAGAGGGATAGCGGTCGTGTTCTGGCTATGGCTTCTTCTCCGGATTTTGATCCGAATGCTTTTGAACCCGTTAATTATGACAGCGATACACTATTGCGTGAGATACTCAACAATCCAGACCAACCTCTGCTCAACCGGGCAACCCAGGGGTTATACCCACTCGGATCGGTATTCAAAATCATTACGATGGCGGCCGGGCTTGAAAGCGGTCTTTATAATCCCAATACAACTTACCAGTGCGGGTATGTATTTGAAGAGCTGCCCGGTACGAAGCTTTACGACTGGACATATGAATATTTCCAGGAAGACGGACGGACCATTCCAAGCGGTTTGCTTACTCTGCCTGAAGGTCTGATGCGTTCCTGCAACCCATTTTTCTGGCATATCGGACTTGGTTTGTACAATCAGGGTCACGAAAAAGCTGTCTCGGATATGGCGCGCGGATTCGGGCTGGGATCGCCGACCGGGATTCTCGGACTGGAAGAACTGGAAGGCCAGGTGCTCGATCCTGCCAGCCCGGTTGATGCGGTAAATACCGCCATAGGCCAGGGCGAATTGCTGGTGACTCCACTGCAGGTTGCAAATTTTATGGCTGCGGTGGGTAATGGGGGCACTCTTTACAAACCTCAGGTGATTGAAAAAATCGAGCCTCCGGACAGGGAGCCTGACATTGTTTTTCAAAAGGAAGCAATTGGAAAACTGCCTGTCAGTGAAGATAATCTGAAAGTGATCCAGGATGCTATGGTTGGAGTGATCCGGAACGAGCAACCGCGCGGTACAGCCTGGCATAGTTTTACTGGCCTGGACGTGCCGGTGGCTGGTAAAACCGGAACCGCCCAAACTAGCTCCAGCGAACCCCATGCCTGGTTCGCGGGTTATACTTACGCAGAGCAGCCTGAAAGACCCGATATTGCCATTGCGGTCGTATTGGAACATGCGGGTGAGGGATCTGTCTATGCGGCTCCGATTTTTCGAAGGATAGTGGAAATATATTTTGGAGGGCAGCCGCAGAAACTGTACCCCTGGGAGACAGAGTTGAATATTAATCCGGATTCCAACCCGGATACTGTAGTAACCCCGCTTATTAAACCCACTACCACTCCAGCACCATAGCCAGGAAAAATGCAGGGAGTAATCACAAAATCGCAGTCCGGTTTTTACACAGTAGAAACTCAAAGCGGAACTTATATTTGCCAGCTGCGCGGTAAACTTAAGAAGGGTAAACCGCTGGGGGATATTGTCGCGGTAGGAGATCGGGTTGTTGTATCACTCATCGACCAGGAGAACGGAAATATTGAAAAGGTGCTGCCGCGCCGGTCTTCATTTATTAGATTGGCTCCGTCTCCGAAGGGGGAATATCAGCAGGTTATCATCGCCAACCTGGACCTGGCAGGCTTTGTATTTTCGTGCGCGCAACCTGCCCCGCGCCTCAGTATGCTGGATCGTTTTCTCGTGATAGCAGAGAAAAACAATGTGCGCTGCTTGATCGTCGCAAATAAGATCGATCTTGTTTCAAAAAAGGAAGCCACTTCATTCTTCGAACGGTATCAGAAAATTGGGTATGAGTTGCTGTACAGCTCTGCAAAAACCGGAGTTGGCGTCAAAAAGCTGCGAAAATTGCTGCTGGGAAAGATTTCGCTATTTACCGGTCCATCGGGAAGCGGCAAATCCAGCCTGTTGAACGAGGTACAACCGGGTTTAGGTCTCCAGGTAAGGAGTGTAAGCCGCGCTACGGAAAAGGGTAGGCACACCACTGTGGTCAGGGAGATGTACCCTCTGGATGGGGGCGGTTATGTCGCCGATACCCCCGGGTTGAAAGCGCTCAGTTTGTTCGATATAGAACCAGAGGAACTGGATGCTTATTTCCCAGAAATGCGAAGCCTGGTCGGAGATTGCGCCTTCAGCGATTGCACTCATTACCATGAACCTGAATGCGCAGTAATGGATGCTGTTGAGGCAGGTAAGATACATCCTGAGCGCTATCTTTCATATCTGAAGATGCGTTTTGAGGATGAGTTATAATCAGTTTGAACCAAACGCTCTCAAATTGGAAAGGTATCAACCTGTCGCAATTCTGGTAAAATAGCTTTGGGAGCGGATTTTTAAGCCTGGTAAGGAAGGTCCATTGTCCCAGATGGAGCCGGCAGCCTGTTGTTTCAGGAAATTGGATGTCCAGAATTGAAGACCGAGAGATAACAAAACAGCTACAGGAAGGCAGCCTGGAAGCTCTGGGTATGCTTTACGACCGGCACCGCAACCTTGTGTACCGGACTGCGCTGGCGATCACCGGGGATGTGGATACAGCCAGCGACCTGCTGCAGGATGTGTTTTTAAGACTCTACCGTTTTGCGGAAAGAATTGACAGCTCCCGGCCATTGGAACCCTGGCTCTACAGGATGACTGCCAATCTGGCTTACACATGGGTTAACCGGAATAAACGCTGGTTGTTTTCACTGGATGATCTTGGAGAGTGGCTTATTGGTGCTGGCAAGGACACACCGCTTGAAATGGTTGAATTTAAGGATGATTGGGACCAGGTACAGAACGCTGTCACCAAACTTCCATTCCCGCAGCGTGTGGTCATTGTGCTTTATTACCTGAATGACCTCCCGCTGCAGGAGATCGCAGATATCCTGGAAATCCCTGTTGGAACTGTAAAATCACGCCTGTACTACGGCCGGATTGCATTGAAGAAGAATCTCGGAATAGGTTTATTTGGAGCAGGCGAAATCCACCCTGGATTTAATTATAAGGGTACTTAATTGGTGGACTGATGAACGAAGATTTTGATAAATTTATTTCTGTAAGCTTGAAAAACTGGACTGCCCGCCACAAAATTCCGCCGGGAGGACGGCTGATATTACTTCGGGAGATTGAATCTCCCCGACCTGATAAAAACAGCCTGAGCTGGAAAATCTGGTCGTTTGTTAAACAGTATGCACTCGAACCGGAAAATCTGCAGGATCTTTATGACGAATGGCTGTGGGAGCCGCTGCCGCAATCCAAATCCTGGTATGCGCATATCGCCGCATCCTGGAGGTTGTCCCATTAATACATGAATATCCAAATTCTTTTGTGATAATCGCGAACATATCGGGTTCTCTACCTGATTGGAGAGTGCGGCAGCCGGGAAGCCGCTCCACAGTCAAATTAAAATTCATTCAATTAAGCAGGTCATTTCAGGTTAGCCGTAACTGAATCACTGCCATACTGCCACCCGCGAATACACAGTATTTTATATTGAACCCTTGGAAGCAAAACAAGGTAATAAGAGTGTAGATGGGAATCGGCTTATTAAAGGTTGTAACATTTAGAATCAGGAATCGGTTGTCCTTTGATAGCAAGGTTGACCACAACTTGAAATATGGTAATATTTATATGATTCCCAGATGAGAGAAAAGATTGGTCAAATGGAAGCAATTTTAATTCCAGCCTTGCATAAAGTACGGTTCTTTACCCATTTAAGGAGGTGGCATCTCATCATAAAATATTCTTAAAATAAGCAAAAGAGTTAACCCATACCTAATCGATTTCTCAATATGGAGGAGAAAACATGAAACAAAAATTTTTAATTTCCTTTAGTGTGCTGATGGTACTCAGCATGATCCTCGCAGCCTGCGCTCCGGCGGCCCCCCAGGAAGTTGTAAAGACTGTGGTTGTCACCGAGGTTGTTGAGGTGGAGGGGGAGACGGTTGTTGAGGAGAAAGTCATCACTGCCACCCCGGCTGAAGAAATGGAAGAAGAGATGGTCGCTGCGGGAGGCCCCATCCCGGCGGATGAGATGATCCCCTGCCAGCCAATTCCGGAAGTCGCTGGTCTAAACATGGAGCAGGTCAGCTTCAGCATCCCCGAAATTGCAGCAGATGCACCCCAGCCCGTTAAAGCTCCCCAGGCGCAGTTGAACCAAGGCGGAAACGTTTACCGGGTGGGTGTCTTCGAAGACGTGACCACCATCAACTTCTGGGCTGCCAACGGCCCCGACAACACCGTCTGGAACAGCTATATGCTGCCAAAACCGCCTTCACTGTACACCCTGACCGATAAATACTTCACTTTTGTGCCGTCCCTTGCGGCGGTCACTACACCTGATCCTCTGGTCGAAGAAGGCGAATTCTGGGTGACCACTGTTCCTATCAAAGAGGGTCTGGTTTGGAGCGATGGTGAAGCCATCAACGCTGAAGACGTTGCTTTCACTGCCAATGCAGTTAAAGGTCTTGGTTTGATCTCCGGCAACTTCCAGCAGTGGTACGATGCAAACTACCTGGATCGAATGGAAGTGGTGGACGACCTGACCGTCAAGATTTTCTACCACACCAAACCCGGTTTGGCCCGCCATGAGTGGGGTTCGTTGCAGGCACCGGTTGTCGCCGAGCACTACTGGGCTCCTGTTGTAGAGGAAGCGATGGCGCCCATCATGGCTCTGGGTGACAGCCCCAGCGATGAGGACCTGGCAGCCGCCCAGGCAGAAGCGCACGATATCCTGTTCTCGCACCAGGTTGAGGGCGAGCCCACCGCATGGGCGTTCACTCTCGACAAATGGGAGCAGGGCGCCTTTATTGAAGGCTCAAAATTTGCCGACTATATGAATACCGGTCTTAGCGTGCAACAATGGCCAAACGGCGCCTACAAAGACAGCGCAGGTGTGGAAGTTGGCGAGCCGGAAGGCGATGTGGAGACCGAATTCACTGTCGGTCCAAATGTTGATTCAATCGTTTACACTTATTACGGTTCGCAGGACGCTGCTATCCTGGCAATGAAAAACGGCGAGGTTGAATACGTGATCAACCCGCTCGGTCTGCAGCGCGGTCTGGCGGAACAGATGAAGACTGACCCGAACCTCAAGGTTCTGGAGAACAGCGTCAATGGATTCCGCTATATGAGCTTCAACAACCGCCGCCGCCCGATGAATGACTGCGCTTTCCGCCAGGCAGTCGCTGTTTTGATCGACAAAGAATTCGTCACCGGCACGATCCTGCAGGGTGTCGCGTTCCCGCTGTACACTTTCGTCCCCGAAGCCAACACCGCCTGGTACTTCGATGATGTACCAAAAATTGGTCAGGGCCTGGACCGCGAACAGCGCACCAACCTGGCTGTTGCGATCCTCGAGCAGGCTGGTTACACATGGGAAGGCGATGTAAAGCCGACCTGGGACCCGGATAACCGCCAGGTGACCCAGGCTGGCCAGTTGCTCATGCCTGATGGAGTACCTGTACCTGAACTTAACATCCCGGCTCCAAGCCCCGGTTACGACCCGCTGCGCTCGACCTTTGCTATCTGGATCGAAACCTGGTTAAACGAGTTCGGAATTCCCGCAACAGCTCAACTTGCCGGCTTCAACGTGATCGTCCCGATCATCTTCACCGAGCAGGACTTTGACATGTACCTGCTGGGCTGGAGCTTGAGCCTCTTCCCAGACTTTCTGCGTGACTTCTTTTCGGAAGAACAGGCTGTCGAAGACGGCAACAATGCTGGCGGTTACATCAACCAGGAATTCGAAGACCTGTCTGAAGGAATTCTGACCTGCGAGACCTTCGAGACCTGTAAGGAATTTTCGGACCAGATCCAGCTACTGCTGGCGACTGAGATGCCGTACGTCCTGTTGTTCGACACCGGCATCATCGAAGGCTACCGTCAAGCTTCGTTGGAACTGCCGTATGAAGAAACCCTCAGCGGTCTGCAGTACGCCCACCAGTATGGTGGAGAGCTGCAAGCAACCGTCAATGTTAAATAGTTCACTGTAAGCCGTAAAGGCTGATTGTGAAAAAGAGAGGGCAAGATGTTTTTCTTGCCCTCTCTATCCTGAACCGGGTTTTTTTTCTTGCCTGCGGATCAGATTACTCGAACAACGAATATAACAAATTGAATCTCTGGTTCAGTTCCCGAAAATGTTTTTTTAATCCAAACGGGGACGGAGGTACCTGATGCGTCGTTACCTTTTCGTGAGAATCGCCCAAAACATCTTCACATTTATCCTTTTTCTGACCATAGTTTTTATTTTAATAGATGCCCAACCGGGGGATTACGGCAACCAGTTCCTGAATGATCCCCGGCTGACTCCAGATCAGCGCCAGACCATCCGGGCCCAGATGGGTTTGGATGCCCCGGTGCACGAACGTTACTACACCTGGATCACAAATGCCTTACAGGGAGATTTTGGAATATCCTTCTCAAATTACCCACGCCCGGTCCTTGACGTAATTAGAGAACGGGCGCCCCGCACGATCATTCTCTTTTTAAGCGCAACTATCCTGTCTTATTACATCGGGTTTGTTACCGGAAAATTACTCGCCTGGCGCAGGGGCGGCTGGGGCGAGTATGCCGCCACGGTCGGCGGAGTCACAATGTATACGGTCTTCCTGCCGTGGTTCGCGTTGATGATGATCTGGCTTTTTGCATACAAGCTGGGAACATTCCCGATCGGTAAATTTATTGATCCGGTAGTCTGGCGCGAAGCGCCGGTTGAGGCGAATTATGTATTCAACCGGATCCTGCTTTCAATAGGAATCGCCTCGTTAGTATTGCTGGCCTGGATGGTGTATGCCAACCGGCTTGATCCGAAGAACCGGCTTCCAGCCCGGTTAGGTGGAATAGGCGTCATTTTAATCGCTCTAATCCTTTACTGGATTTCATCCGGAGTTGCGATTTATGCGCTTGATATTGTGCATCATCTTATCCTGCCCATCATGACCCTGGCAGCTGTAAATTTCGCTGGCACAATGCTTCTGACCCGCAATAGTATGCTGGAGACTCTCCGGGAAGATTATATTATGGCAGCCCGGGCGAAGGGTCTTCCGGATAAAACAATCCGTGACAAACATGCCTCCCGCAATGCGATCCTGCCGGTGGTGACAGCTTTTGTGCTGGCGGTGGCGTTTATCCTGGATGGCGGCGTGATTACAGAGACAATCTTTTCCTGGCCCGGCATGGGTATGACCCTGTTGAATGCTGCTCTGGTCGAGGATATCCCGATGGTGATTGGCGCCTTGGTTTTCACCGGTTTTCTGGCGCTTACGGCTCACCTTATCGCTGACATTTTGTACGCGGTCCTGGACCCCCGCATTCGGTATACATAACAAATATATTCGCCAAAGAGGTGCTTAATGGCTGAACTGACCCAATCATCCCCCCCACCTGCAGCTTCTTTTGAGACACCTTTGTGGCAGGTTCGCCTGCGGTTACTGTTGCGCAGCATCCGCACCAACCTGGCGCTGTTTGCAGAAAACCCGATCGGGCTGATAGGTGTTGCAATTATTTTGTTTTTTGCTTCTTTTATTATCATCCACCCCATCTTGATGGAGACAGTTTGGGACCCGAATATCTACGACCCGGTTGTTGGTTACGACATTACTATCCCATTCCATCCATCGCCGCCTACTATCCGGCACATACTTGGCACTGACCCGCTGGGGAGGGATGTACTCAGCCAGTTAATGTGGAGCACCCGCTCTGAATTTGTTTTAGGGATTGTGGCAGCCCTGGTTACTGTGACTATCGCTACCTCAGTTGGTGCGATTGCCGCATATTACGGCGGCGCAGTAGATTCGGTTTTTATGCGGATCGCGGATATTGTGATCATGATGCCGTATATCACCATCCTGATCGTTATGGCGGCATTGTTTGACCTGACGCTTCCGTTACTGGCGCTTATTCTGGGGATTCTAGGAGGCTTCGGCGGCGCCACGATCATAATTAAATCACAGGCGCTGACCATTAAAGTACGCACATATATCGAAGCCGCCCGGGTAGCGGGCGGCGGTAACGCCCACATCATTACCCGCCACATTGTACCCAACCTGCTGCCGCTTTCCTTCCTGTATATGATGTTTGCAGTGAACAGCGCAATCGCTTCAGAAGCGGTGCTGTCATTTTTTGGGCTGTTAAACATCCGGATGTCCTGGGGTTTGATGATCTACACCGCCTCCTATTCCGGCTATCTTCTCGATTTTTCGAAGTGGTGGTTGATCTTCCCGGCAAGTATCGCGATCAGCTCATTATGCGCCGCGTTTTATCTCGTTGGCCGGGCTTTAGATGAAATTGTGAACCCGCGATTGCGCAAACGATAAGGAGCAAAAAATTTGACTGACAACGTCTTATCCGTCAATGAACTTACGATGCACTACACTACCCGCGCCGGGGAAGTGTCGGCTGTTAATGATGTCTCGTTTTCGTTGGAAAAGGGACAATCTATGGGGCTGGTGGGAGAATCGGGCTGTGGAAAAACGTCAATCGCAGTTTCACTTCTGAAACTGCTGCCCGATAATGCAGAAATTAAAGGCGGCAATATATTCCTCAATGGCACTGATGTTGTCCCACTGAAAGAAGAGGAAATGCGCAAGCTGCGCTGGAGTAAGATTTCAATGGTATTCCAGGCTGCAATGAATGCATTAAATCCGGTCTATAAGGTGGGCGACCAGATTATTGAAGCGATGGAGGAACATGGTATTGTTGAGACCAACCAGCAAGCGCGAGAACACGTGGTTGAGTTATTCAACCTGGTTGGTCTTGAACCAAAAATGATGGACCAGTACCCGCATGAGTACAGCGGCGGGATGAGACAGCGGGCAATCATTGCTATGGCGTTATCGTGCTCCCCGGATATTATTATCGCCGATGAACCCACAACTGCCTTGGATGTGATCGTTCAAGATTCATTACTGCGGGAAATGATCGTGCTTCAAGAAAAACTTAATATGAGCATGATTTATATCTCGCACGATATTGCTGTGATTGCTGAGGTCACTGAGCGTATCGGGGTGATGTACGCAGGCAGGTTGGCGGAATTTGGTACTGCAGAGGAAATCTTCAAACACCCGATTCATCCATATTCATTTGGATTGATGTCCGCTTTTCCAAGCATAATTGGGCCAAAACGCGAGTTAACAACTTTGCCAGGCGAACCGCCGGACTTAATTTCCCCACCATCTGGCTGCCGGTTTCACCCGCGCTGTCCTTACGCAACAGAGATATGTTCGCAGGAAGTCCCCGAATTCAAAGATATGGGGGGGCAGCATTATGCCTCCTGCTGGCATCCCCTGGAGAGTAATTGATGAGTACTGATCAAATCGTTCACGAACCAATAGTCCGGATTCAGAAGCTGCGAAAATTATATCCGCTATCTGGTGGTCTGTTTAAGAAAGCAGATGCCTTTATCCATGCCGTGGATGGCGTAAATTTTGACATTGCGGATGGGGAAAGCCTGGCGCTGGTGGGTGAATCCGGCTCTGGCAAGACCACAACCGGAAAACTGCTGGTGCGCCTGGTCGATCCAACCAGCGGTGAAATTGTGATGCGTATTAATGGTTATGAGAAAGATATTGCCCAATTGAAAGGTGGGGAGCTGAAAGGTTTTCGCCGGCATGTCCAGATGATCTTTCAGGATCCTTACGAGTCGCTGAACCCGCGCCGGACGATTTTTGATACTGTCTCAGAGCCTCTCACAGTCCAGGGGATTGGGGATATCTCAGAGAGGGAGCAATTGGTCGCCCATTACCTGGAACTGGTTGGGTTGATACCCCCGGAGACTTTTATATTCCGTTATCCTCATGAGCTTTCTGGTGGACAGCGCCAGCGGGTTGCGATTGCACGGGCTCTTGTGGTTGTTCCGACTTTTGTAGTGGCGGATGAACCCACCTCCATGTTGGATGTGTCCATTCGCACCGGGATAATGCACCTGATGCAGGATCTGGCAGATCAAATGGGAGTCACCTACCTGTATATTACCCATGACCTCGCGGTTGCCCGCTACATGTCGAACAGGTTGGCTGTAATGTATCTGGGCAAAATTGTGGAAATCGGTGAAATGGAAGAACTGTTGATCAATCCGCTCCATCCATATACCAAAGCGCTGCTCTCCGCAGTTCCTGTACCAGACCCAACCTTTACCCGTGAAATACCGAATATTATTGGCAGTATCGCAAAACCAATCAATCCCATTCCGCGCTGCAGATTTTATGATAGGTGCCCGGTTGCAGAAAAAGTTTGCGAGGATAATGATCATCCCTCTCTGGATGATAAAGGCGCGGGACATCTGGCAGCCTGTTATCTGGTCTAGCAGGAGTACCATCGAACAATCTACTGGCTGATTGATCTCAAAAGCGGTTGTCGCCCTTTTTGTCTCTGAAAGTCCATTCCCCGGTCAAGGCCTGTAATATTGTCACCACTATTTTCTCTATGTTACAATTCAATGCCCTGAAAAAGGGTTTTTATAGCGAAATGAGTGCGTATTCAGGGGCGTGGTGTAAAGGCAGCACAGCGGTCTTTGGAACCGTTTGTCCTGGTTCGAATCCGGGCGCCCCTGCCTGATCCGCCCAAGTCAGGTTTTCGAGTGGAAGAAGCTGATTATCATTTTTCACAACATTCAAGACTGGAAAAAACAGTTCTGATTCACCCCCTTATCCGGTACCTTTTATTAATTAATCCATTGAACTCCTGGCAGGACTTACTGGATTATTTTCCTGTGGATTCCCTGTCCGGCTTTTTGGTTGGTGGTTTATGATTACAGTCCCGGTAGTCCTGGCGGCAGGTCAGGGAACCCGTATGAGGTCATCCCTTCCGAAGGTACTCCACCCTCTGCTTGGTGTACCCATGATCGATTATGTCCTGGATTCTGCTTCAGCAGCCTGTGGTGAAAAACCGGTTGTGGTAGTTGGAGCTGAATCTGATTTGATCCGAGAGAGAATTGGCGCAAGAGCGCGCCTGGTTGTCCAGGAACCCCAGCTCGGAACGGGTCATGCAGTGCTGCAGGCTGAGACCGTACTGAAAGGAGAATCGGACCAGATTCTGGTTATCTATGCGGACATGCCGCTGCTTTCCGTGGAAACCCTTACAGGTCTGATAAAAGAACAAACCCAAAACAATGGACCCATCACTATGCTGTCGATGTTCCTGGAAAACAGCAGGGGTTTCGGTAGGATCATTCGTGACGGAAAGGGCGATGTCACCGCGATTGTTGAAGAAGCCCAGGCGACTATGGAACAATTATTAATCGATGAGTTGAATACAGGTGTATACTGTTTTAAGGCTGAATGGTTGTGGGAAAATCTCACAAAAATCTCAATGTCCCCAAAAGGCGAATATTACCTGACCGATCTGGTTGGAATTGCAGTTGAGGCTGGATTTCAGGTGAAAACAATTCGATTGAAAAACCCGGATGAGGCTGTTGGGATTAACAACCGGGTTCACCTGGCTGAAGCAGAAATGATCCTCCGCTCGAGAATTAACCGTGAGTGGATGTTTGCAGGAGTAACCCTGGTAGACCCCGGCAGAACGTATATTGAACGGAATGTCAAAATTGGGATTGACACCACTATCTTTCCAGATACATACCTTATAGGCGACTGCGTAATCGGATCCGGTTGTACCGTAGGGCCAAACGCTCTGTTAAGCGATTCCAGCGTGGGTGATAACTGCCGAATATTTGTTTCTGTACTGGAGGGGGCTCAGGTTGAAGATGAAGTTGTAATTGGGCCGTTCAGCCATCTGAGGAAAGGAGCGTACCTCGCAAAAGGCGTCCACATCGGTAATTTCGGGGAGGTTAAAAATTCAACCCTTGGTCCAGGTACAAAGATGGGTCATTTTTCATATATTGGCGATGCATCTATTGGGAACAACGTAAATATTGGCGCAGGTACTGTAACCTGTAATTATGATGGTGTCAGGAAAAATCAAACCGAAATTGAGGACGATGTTTTTATTGGAAGCGATACGATGCTGGTCGCACCGGTGAAACTTGAAAAAGGATCCAGAACAGGCGCTGGATCGGTCGTAACCAAAGACGTCCCACAGAATACGGTAGTTGCGGGTGTGCCAGCGCGGGCAATACGGAAAGTGGAAGAAGATGGCTGAAATATTGTTTATTGTCCTGGGGTTGTTTATTCTTATAGTTATTGATGTGTTTACGGTTGGAACGCGTTCTGCATATACCCAGGCAAACCCGGCCCGCTTGCTCGGGATGCGGGAGGAGATGGAGTCCGCTGTGAACCGCACCCTCAGTTTTATTCCGCTGTCGCTGCGCTTGAAAGCGAGCCTCAGCCTGGTTCTTGTTCTCACCCGGTTCGGGTCAGCAGGATTGCTGCTACTGATATTTTCGATACTTTTTCCTACAGCCAGATACCTGGTGATGGCGGCTGTATTGTTGCTTGGCGGATTGCTGCTTTTTAGTTTCGAATGGGGGATCGACAGGCTGGGCTCCAACAATCCGGAATTATGGTCCGTTCGCTTGAATTTTTTTATCCGCTATCTTCTTGCGCCGCTTTCATTTATTTTCATCCCCTTTGGAGTTAAAGGACAGGTTGAATCGTCAGGCGAAACGGTTTACCAGGTCACTGAGGATGATCTTATGTCCCTGGTGGACGCCGGTGAAGAGAATGGGGTATTCGAACATGAAGAGCGCAGGATGATATATTCAATATTCCAGCTGGGAGAAACCCTGGTGCGCGAAATCATGGTGCCGCGCATCGACATCCTTGCACTTGATGTAAATACGCCGCTTCCGGATGCGGTTGATGCATTTATTAACTCCGGACACTCCCGGGTACCTGTTCATGAAGAAACAGTTGACAACACCCTTGGCTTGCTTTATGCCAAGGACCTGTTGAAGGTATGGAGAGAGGGAAAGCAGTTGGAAACCCTGAGGGAGTTATTGCGCCCAGCCTATTTTATCCCGGAAGCAAAAAAAGTTGACGAACTGCTGGTTGAAATGCAAACTCAGCACATACACATGGCTGTTGTGGTAGATGAATATGGCGGGATCGCCGGCTTGGTCACGCTCGAGGACATTGTTGAGGAGATTTTTGGCGAAATTCAGGATGAATTTGATCAGGGCGAGGAATCACCATATCAGATTACCGCTGAAGGCGACTACGTGTTCATGGGGCGGATCGACCTGGACGATTTTAATGAGATTATGGACTCCCAGCTTCCAACTGATGAGGCCGATACCCTGGGAGGGTATATCTACAGCCAGCTGGGTCATGTGCCGGGCGTGGGGGAAAGCGTGGAAAACGAGAATTTGTTGTTAACAGTTGAGCAGGTAAGCGCACGCCGGATCAGAAAAGTGCGGGCGCTGCGGCTCCCAAAAAATGAAATTGAAGCGAGGAATGAGAAACGTGTTGACGGATGAACAGCGCGACAGCCTGGTAAAAGCTGCCAGTGATGCCAGGGGATGGGCTTATGCCCCTTATTCGAAATACTTTGTTGGGGCGGCGTTGCTGGCTGAATCAGGAGAAATTTATGACGGGGTGAATGTAGAAAATGCAGCCTACCCGACCAGCATGTGCGCAGAACGGACAGCTGTATTTAAGGCGGTATCTCAGGGCGAAAGGAAATTTCTGGCGATAGCGGTTGTGACCGAAAATGGCGGTTCTCCCTGCGGCGCTTGCCGCCAGGTCCTGGCAGAATTTGGTTCGGATATCCTTGTTCTGGTTGCAAATGAAAGCGGTCAACTGCTTGATGAATCAAGACTTTTTGACCTGCTGCCGGGCGCGTTTGGACCGGAGCATTTACCGGGACACAAATAAAGTCTTTTATCAGGGCGTAGGGGTGGGGGTGATATTCTCAATCAGGGAAAGTAGTATCCAGCCCTGCTGCCCATCCGGAAGCAAAACCGCAACCCAGGTTGCTCCATCTGTTTCAATTTGAGAATCTGGCAGCAGCACCAGGACAGTGTTATCGGCGATAAAGCCGGCAGTCGATCCGCCTGGTTCAACCCGGAAACGGGCGCCGTCCGGTGAGCGTACCACCACGAACACCGGCGTTGCCGTTGGTGTCGCGGTTTTGGTTGGTGTGCTGGTGGCTGTTGGGGTAAAGGTTGCCGTGAAGGTGGGGGTGGGCGGGACAGGGGTTGGTGTTTCGGTCGCAGTGGGGGTTACGGTTGGAGTTGAGCTGGGTATAGGGGTGGGAAGCCCTATTTTAGCGCCGTACACAGCTCCAAATCCGCTAATTCCGATAAACATGATTACGCACAACATTCCAATGACCGCTCCGAGGGTATATCCGAATAACGTCAATGGCCGAAATCCCAGGATCGCCAGAGTCAGCGCTCCCAGAATGACTGCGAATGCCAGGTGGACTGCAAATACAACCAGCCCGTCAAAAACCAGCCGGGTTGCGCCAATCCCAAATCCGAAACCGGCTGTTACGAGCGGAAGGTATAGTTCATATGTCAGGGCAACACTCGGTAATGCTAAACGAGGGATCGTGTCTTTCTGGCTGCTGCGGGCGATTGCTATGGTGGTAAGAACTGCTGAAACAGCAAGCACAATAGAATCTGTCCAGGAAAGCAGCGCCTGGTTGTACAGCTGTTTGAATTCGAAAGAGAGCCAGTTCGTGGATGCATATGCTGCCAGCCAGCCCGAGGAAAATGCGAGCAAACTCCCGATCAGTAAGCCAGCCAGACTCTTCAGGAAATATGGGAAAGAGCCAATTACCGTGCCGAGGGAGATCCCCACCAGAGGCGCCATTAACGGCGCCAGGCTGGCTCCCAGCACAAACAGCGCTGGTTCATTGAACAGTATGCCCGAGCTCATTACCAGACCCGCGACGAACGAAAACAGGAAGAAATCGACAGATGGAGCAGCCCTTCTGGCGACTAGGTCCAGCAGTTTGGCCTGTTCGTCTGCTTCCAGCGGGGCTAAAATCCGCCTTGCCCGCCGCCGGCGGGCTGGCGGCAGGTTTTCAGGATCATCGGGGTACTGTTCGATATTTGGTATGTTCATTTCCGCAGGCTGGCGACTAAACGAATTGGGTTCTGGAGCAGCCCAAACGCCGTAAAGATATCCGGTACAATCAAGTCTGCTGATTTTAAAGTTTCAAAGGCAGCACCTTCAGTAGATAAAACGCATATCCCGATTGCAGATTTTTTCAACATTAAAGCGTCATTTGCCCCCTGGCCAATAGCTACAACCCTGTTGGAGCCCAGGGAATCGATATAGTTTGATTTTTGACTCTGTTCATCTCCCGGTTGAATCCGGACTGCTTTAAGATTTAATTTCTGGTCGATGGATTTCTGGTGACCATGAGTATCAGCGGTTAACAAATGGATTTCCAGGCGGTCTTTAAGTTCACTGATCGTACGCCCAATCCCTTCGATCAACTCTCCGTCGATTGCGATTGTTCCATTCACATCACAAACAAGATGCTCCAGGAAAATTGCCCCGCGTCCGGGGATGTTGATCTCAATCATGAACCTATTATAACCTCATCAACTCGTGTAAAATAAGGGGGTAATTTTTAATGTCCCATTTTTTTGCGAATTATTGTGAAAATCTCAAACTACCTCTCCAAACCAGAAATTATTATATTCCTGTTTGTTTTTGCCCTCGGGATTGCTGGCTGTTCATCTTCACCATCAAATGACGGGATAGTACTGACTGAGACTGTGATTGGAACCCTGCCGCCAACCGCAACGTTGGTTCCGCTTCCAACGCACACCCTGCCACCTAATAAAATATTATTATATGCAGGAGTCGGTTCTAATCTTGAAACTGCCGGGCAGTTAGAAAGCGAGCTTACACAAATTGCTGGTGAGAGCGGGTATGTTTTTGAGAGGGTATCTGACCCAATCCAACCATTCCTCCAGCGTGATGTCAGGCTGGTCGTGGCACTGGCGCCAGTTGATGGGTTGAATAACCTGGCACTGAACTATCCAGGGATTCAATTCCTGGGGGTTGGCATCACAGATGCACTCCCTTCGAATAATATAAGCATTGTGAGATCAGCTCTTGGCAGGCCGGACCAGCAGGGTTTTATCGCTGGATACCTTGCAACCGTTTTGACGAATGATTGGCGTGTCGGAGTGATCAGCCGGGGCGATTCGCCTGATGGGAAAGCAGCCCGAAATGCGTTTTCTAAAGGAGTTGTTTTCTTCTGCGGTCTTTGCCAGCCGGTTTATCCTCCTTTTTACGAGTACCCGCTTTTTTATGACCTCCCTGCCGGAGCGGGTGAGGGAGAACAGCAGGCTGCCGCAGATTTTCTGATCAGCCAGGAGGTCAAAACCGTTTATATTTATCCAGGATCAGGAAGCGAATTCCTGATTGAATATCTAGCCCAGAATGGAGTTAATATTATCGGTGGTACAACCCCGCCTGATGCCGTTAAGAATAATTGGATTGCCTCTGTCCAGGTTGATCTTTCAGCCGCGGTAAAGGAGATATGGACACGCATTTTGAATGGTGAATCTGGCATCGAAGTGACCGCGCCGATAAACATTTCACATAGGAATGTGATTCTATTCAGTCCAGGCAGGCAGCAGCATGTGGAGAAGGTTCTTAATAACCTTCTGGATGGATATATCGATACCGGGATTGATCCTTTAACTGGTGAAGAAACTTATTAAACCCTGATTTCTAATCTTATAAGAAATGAAATGCGTTATACTAATTTTGCGATCACAACCAGAAAATATTGGGTATAATAAACTAGGAATAACCGAATATTTCATGGGTTCTAATGAGGGATTAAATTAAACATAGATTGTTTTTCTTGCATTATATAACACAGAAGTATAAGGCTTTTATCAAAAAAGTAAAAATTGTGATGGATCAAAAGTGGGTATTATATTTAGCAAAATCAGTTAGTAATTCGTAAAAAATGTGAAGAATGACCTATTGAACTTAAGTTGTAAATATGCGAAACGGGTAATATGGTCTAGATAATGAAAGGAGGAAAATAAGAAAAAGGAAATTTGTTTTAAGAACTGTGCATATGAAAAAATCTTAAAATACCAATTTTTGGAGGAGATGTATCCATGGCTAAAAGGCTTTTCTTTGTGCTATCGTTGTTGGTTGTAGGGGCAATGTTGTTTAGCGCCTGCGCTCCTCAGACAGTGGTAGAAACTGTCGAGGTTGAGAAAGTAGTCGAAAAAACAGTCGAAGTTGAAAAAGTAGTTGAGGTTATTGAGACCGTTGAAGTAGAGGTTGAGAAGGTTGTCGAAGTAATGGTCACCGCAGAACCTATCGAGACGATGCGGATTGGCTACGTCACAGACACAGGCGGAATTGATGACAAGAGCTTTAATACCGCCCAGTGGAAAGGCATAGAGAAAGCGGAGGAGGATTTAGTCGGGGTAGAGGCACGTTTCATTCAATCTGATGAAGCTACCCAGTACGAACCAAACCTGACCGAGTTCGCCAGCCAGGGTTACAACCTGGTGATCGCTTCGGGCTTCTTCCTGGGTGGCGATCTGGCAAAAGTGGCGGCACAATACCCGGATGTCAATTTCTCCATCGTGGATTACACATATCCTGATCCATTTGGGGTGCCTGAAGGGATTGTGGGTAACGCAGAATGTATCCCCAATGTGATGGGGCAAATCTTCAAGACCGACCAGGCAGCCTACCTTGCTGGCTACCTGGCAGCCGGGATGACCAAGACTGGCAAAGTTGGATACTTTGGCGGAGCCAAGATCCCAACCGTAACCATATTTGGGGTAGGCTTCCAGAAGGGAATTGAAGCGTACAATGAGACTCATGGCACAGCAGTGGAGTTGATTGGCTGGGACAACGAAACCGGAGAAGGTCTTTTTACCGGAGACTTTGTCGACCTGACGAAGGGTAAGGAAGCGACCGAATCTCTATTTGATGAAGGCGCTGATATCTTTATCCCAGTTGGCGGATTGATTGGATCACCCGGATTCGATGTTGCTCGAGAACGCGGCGGTTACGGCATCTGGGTTGACGTGGACGGTCACTTTCTTTTGCCAGAAGCACGAGATGTGATGTTGACCTCCGTGATGAAGAACATGGAGCAATCGGTGTTCGATGTTATTAAATCCACCCAAGAAGGGCAATTCAATGGCTGCGGCGTCTACGTCGGCGACTTAGCCAATAATGGCGTTGATATCGCACCATACCACCTGCTAGAGGATACCATTCCTAATGATCTCAAGGCTGAAATCGAAGATCTGAAGCAAAAAATAATCTCTGGCGAAATCGAGGACACTGGATGTCTATCGTACCCAGAGCACTGCCCAGGTGGGTTGTACGATTGATGTTCGAGAGAACACTGATTTAATTTCAAGTTAGTTTACCAGGCGGTACTGAGTATTATTTATGGTACCGCCTGGTTACAATCCCGTAAATATTGATAAAATTTAATTTTTTAGGAGTCTAGAATGCCTCCATTGTTGGAATTACGCGGTATCACAAAACGTTTTCCGGGTGTTCTGGCTAACGACAAAATCGATTTGGATCTACATGAAGGCGAAATATTGGCGTTGTTGGGGGAAAATGGTGCTGGTAAGACAACTTTAATGAACATCCTTTATGGCCTTTACACTCCTGATGAGGGGGAAATCTTGATCCGCGGAGCTAAAGCCGAAATTCATGGTCCAAACGATGCAATTGAACTGGGGATTGGAATGGTGCACCAGCATTTTATGCTGGTGCCTGTCTTTACGGTGACAGAGAATGTTATGTTGGGCATCGAATCGACGAAAAGAGGGGTGTTCCTGGATCGTGCAGCCGCATCCAAACGGATCAAAGATATATCTGAAAGCTATGGTTTGCAGGTCGATCCTGATGCTTATATTGAGGACCTCTCGGTTGGGGAGGAGCAGCGGGTTGAAATCATCAAGGTGTTGTACCGGCAAGCTGATATATTAATTCTTGACGAGCCTACCGCGGTTCTGACACCTCAAGAGGTAGAGGAATTATTCAAAGTTATCCGTTCTTTGGTAGAAAGGGGAAAATCTGTTGTTTTCATCACGCATAAATTAAACGAGGTGCTGGAATTAGCTGACCGTATCATAGTGCTGCGACATGGTAAAGTGGTTGGCAGTACTACCCCAGCACAGGCGACTGAAAAATCGTTGGCTAATATGATGGTGGGAAGGGAGGTCATCCTTGTTGTAGATAAAAAACCAGCCCAGCCAGGTGATGTGATTCTTGAGGTTGAGAATTTATCTGTGCTCGATGATCGCAAGTTGATGGCGGTTGACGAAGTCACATTTCAGGTCAAGGCAGGTGAAGTGCTTGGGATCGCTGGTGTTCAGGGCAATGGTCAAACCGAATTGGCGGAAGCTCTAACGGGTTTGCGAACCATCGAAAATGGGAATGTAAGAATACTTGACCAGGAAATCACAAATAAGTCCCCTCGACAGATCAGTGAGATCGGATCGGCTCATGTACCTGAGAATCGCCAGCGCGATGGTTTGGTGCTTTCATTTTCTGTTGCGGATAATATGGTGCTGAACACGTATTATGAAAAACCTTTTGCCAGTGGTTTAACGCTCCACCACGACGAGATCGAGAAAGCTGCTAAAGAAAGAGTTGAACAATTTGATGTACGGACACCGAGCGTCTATATTCCAGCTTCTAATTTGTCCGGAGGCAACCAGCAGAAGGTGATCGTGGCGCGTGAATTTTCTCGACCAATAAAATTATTGATAGCCTCACAACCAACCAGAGGGCTTGATGTTGGCTCGATTGAGTATATACACAGCCGAATTCTTGAGAAAAGAGACCATGGCACCGCAGTTCTTTTGATCTCACCTGAGTTAGAAGAGGTGATGAACTTATCAGACCGTATTGCTGTCATGTATGAAGGAAAAATTATTGGTACTGTAAATGCTGAAGAAGCAACCAAAGAAAAGCTCGGATTATTGATGGCGGGGATAACAGATAAAGCGCCGGAATTGGTCAAAGCTTAAGTATTGTTTGCATTATTGAGCAGTAACATGCGTAGGAGGAACCCTTGAATCCAGAACAAGAGAATCCAACAAAAGCTACTCAGGTTGATGATGCGGGTAAAGGTTCTTTAATGCGGAGGATATTCGTCCGCAAGGGTTTTTGGAAGGCCATCGTTTTACCACTGTTGTCTGTTTTTACGGCGCTTTTGATTGGAGCGTTCATTGTAGCGGTGTCTTCACCGCTTGTCTTGGCAGCCTGGAAGGAATTTTTTCATTTCCCTTTGGGAGCGCTAAAAATTACGTTCTTAATCATAAAAGATGCCTATACAGCGCTATTGTTTGGGGCATTTGGCGTACCTGGAGACTTGGTCAATGCGATCTCCGTTTGGAGAGCGACTGGGGATACGCGGGTATTATTGGAAGCTTTTCGATCATTCAGCGAGAGTTTAGTGATAACAACGCCCTATATTTTTGCGGGTTTGGCGGTGGCATTGGGGTTCCGGGGTGGATTGTTCAACATTGGAGCGGAGGGTCAATTATTCGTGGGAGGTCTTGCCTCCGTTTTCGTTGGATATTCATTGCGTGGATTGCCGATGATCATCCATCTACCTCTGGCGGTACTGGCGGGCATACTGGCTGGCGCCGTCTGGGGAGCTATTCCTGGAATTCTGAAAGCGCGTACCGGAGCGCATGAGGTCATTAACACTATCATGATGAATTACATAGCTTTCCGACTGACGGATTATCTTCTTACGGGTCCCATGGCGCGTCCGGATAGATTGCCGATTACTCCTGAAATTGCACCATCTGCCTATTTACCGCTGTTGTTCGCAAAACCTATGCGGATTCACATGGGATTCTTTATTGCGCTGTTCTGCGCCTGGCTGGTGTACTGGTTCTTATGGAAAACGACCAAGGGTATGGAGATCCGTATGGTTGGGGCAAATCCGCATGCCGCACGCTATGCTGGGATTGCGATCTCGGTCATTATTGTTTTAACGATGTCTCTGAGCGGTGCACTGGCGGGTATGGCGGGAGTTAATCAGGTGTTAGGCGTGGATCACCGACTGGTGCGAGCATTCTCTACGGGTTATGGTTTCGATTCGATCGCGCTGGCGTTGCTGGGAAACAGCCACCCCTTAGGTGTGGTGCTGGCGTCGCTGTTGTTTGGATTTCTGAGAGGTGGTGCAGCTCGCATGCAGTCAGTAGCTGGAGTACCAGTGGAGATCATCCGGGTTATCCAGGGTTTAATCATTATTTTTGTCGCCGCCCCAGAGATCATTCGCAGCCTGTACCGTCTTAAGAAACCAACCGAGGAGGAGGAGGAGTTAGTCGTCATGCAAGGTTGGAGTTCGACATAAGGAGCAGCTCATGGCAGAAGCAGCACTGGTAAAAAAAACTGAACACAGCCGCAGCAATGTCATTACTGGTATCTTGTGTATGGTGTTTTCAGGTTTATTTTTTTATATCTCTATGGGCATAAAAGGTGAAATTTCCACCTTCGTCCTCACGAGCCAACGCTCAGGGATTACAATCGCGGCGCCGGACCTGATTATTCCATCGGATGTCACGCTTTGGATTATCAGCATGGTTGTGGGAGTGATCGGATTATGGCTCCTGGTCAAGGGCTCGACCAGACTTAACCTGCTCATTGCACTCGTAGCTGTTGCGATAATTTCAGCTTTTTTGGTGTGGGCAGCCACTGGCAAGTCATTGAATCTAACCGGTATGCTGGTAAGCAGTTTGATACGTGCTACTCCCATTGCGCTTGCTGCTCTGAGCGGCATTTACAGCGAACGATCGGGGGTTGTAAATATCGCCATTGAAGGAATGATGCTGGTTGGTGCATTCGCTTCAGTTGTAGTAGCCAGTGTGACAAATAACATGTGGTTTGGTGTGTTGGGAGGGGTTTTGGCCGGAATGGCTTTTGGAGGGTTGCATGCGGTTCTGTGTGTTAAATATATGGTCAACCAGATCGTCAGCGGGGCAGGAATTATCATCCTTGCTCTAGGCCTCACCAGTTACCTGCAGCGTGCTGTATTGAATGTGTTCTCGGAACTTAACCAGCCGGGTCCTGCGATTTCCGCTGTCCCAATTCCTCTTCTTTGGAGGATACCGGTTGCTGGCCCACTATTTTTTAACCTGAGCCCTTTGATTTATATCCTTTTTGCGCTCCTCATCATCACCCACATTTTGTTTAATTCTACTCGATGGGGATTACGCGTAAGATCAGTGGGTGAGCATCCTAAAGCCGCTGATACTCTGGGTATCAATGTGTTCAAGATTCGTTATATCAGCGTTTTAATCAGTGGGGCTATTGCAGGGTTGGCAGGTACCTATATGAGCATAGGTGCAGCAGGACGCTTCAACGAAGGAATGACAGCAGGCAAAGGTTTTTTAGGATTGGCAGCCATGATATTTGGGAATTGGAATCCTGGAGGTGCATTCATAGGAGCGTTAATCTTCGGTTTCTTCGATTCATGGCAGGAGAAATTGTCAATTCTGCAGGTAGGCATCCCTGTGGATTTGCTCGGGATGGCACCATATATAGCAACGATGGTAGTATTGGCAGGTTTTGTGGGCAGGTCTAGGATGCCAGCCGCAGATGGGCAGCCGTACAAAAAGGAATAAGATTTTAAAATAAAAAATAGATGTAAATATCGAAAAGATTATTCAAAAGACGCTCATACTCGAGCGTCTTTTTATTATATAAAAATGGATTTATGATATTATCCCAATATTGAACTCTAAAGCTGATTGATTATATTTGTATTATGGAAGACACCAAATTAGTCGAAATATATGTTACCGGTATGGACTGTGCAGATTGCACCGTCCAGGTCCGCAAATCGATTGAAAGGCTGCCAGGGGTGAACTCTGTCGAAGTGTATCTTGGGGCTGAAAAAGCCGTCGTTCAAATAAACCCGGAACGGGTTCAAGTTGGACAGCTTAAGCGGGCGGTCGAAAAAGCGGGATACAGCGTGCTAAATTCCGGTGAGGATATTGTTGAAGCAAAAGGCTTCCAGCAGTTTACTCGTAATATCTGGATACTTTTGATGTTTGTGATTGGGCTAGTTCTGTTCGCGGTGATCGGCGGTGAGTGGTTAGGTCTTTTCGAGCGTGTTAAAGATTTTGTTCCATGGCCAATCTGGGTTGTGCTGATTAGTATTGTTGGATACCCCGTTTTTAAGAATGTTATCCAGGCGGCAGCAAACCGGCAGATTATTGCCCATACGTTGATGTTCGTTGGGGTGATTGCTGCTTTACTTGCCGGTGAGTGGATCACAGCATTGCTTGTAACAGTCTTTATGCGAATTGGCGATTATGTTGAAAGCTTCACTGCCAGGAAAGCCCGCCTCTCCCTCAAGAACCTCACTTCAATGGCGCCTCAAAAAGCGAATGTGGTAAGAGATGGGACTGAAATTACCATATCCCTTGAAGATGTTGTCCCCGGTGATACCGTGATACTTCGCCCGGGTGATAAAGTGCCCGTGGATGGCGAGGTTCTGAGCGGGCAGGCTGTAATTGACCAATCGGCTATTACTGGCGAACATCTTCCTCTTGAGGCTGGCCCAGGTTCTTATTTATTTGCCGCTTCGCTGGTGCAGTCGGGAACGCTCAAAATCCGCGCAGAAAAAATCGGAGGTGAATCTACCTTTGGAATGGTGATATCCCTTGTTGAGCAGACCGAATCGCAAAAAGCAAAAGTACAGAGAGTTGCAGACCGCTTCTCAGCATATTTTTTACCGCTTGTTCTTGCCATCGCGTTGCTTGCGTATATTATCAGTCGTGATCCCATGACAGTGGTTTCAGTTCTGGTTGTTGCCTGTTCCTGCGCGTTTGCGCTGGCGACTCCAATTGCAATGCTGGCTTCGGTTGGCGCCGGAGCAAAACGGGGGGTGTTGATCAAGGGTGGCAAATACCTGGAACTTCTCGACCAGGCGAAAGTCATCCTGATCGATAAAACCGGAACGCTTACGTTTGGAAAGCCTGAGATTGTTGAGATCGAGCTGTTTGACTCAGACTTGCAGATAGGCCCTACAACTTATCCTGACGGGACAGAATATAAAGCGGAGATACTCCGCCTGGCAGCATCTGCGGAAAGATATTCATCTCACCCATTTGCGCATTCATTTCTGCAAACCGCCCGGGATAATAACCTGGCGTTATCCGAACCGGAAAACGGTATTTATGAGCCCGGGCTTGGTGTCAGGGCTGTCGTCGATGGTTACCTGGTTGAGGTCGGCAACCAGCGCTTGTTTTCTGGGTGGGAGGGGTTCAACGAGGATGCTGGAAAAGGGCTTATTAATCCTGCAGGAAGAACTGTTTTATATGTTGGGATTGATGGTAAACCGAAAGCCGCCATCGGCCTGGAAGATATTTTGCGAACCGAAGTTCCCGCAGCTATCGATAAACTCTTCGCCCAGGGGATCGAGCATGTTGAAATCCTAACTGGCGACCGGGAGGAAACGGCCCGGAATCTAGTCAAGCAGATTGAATCAAAAATTGCGGATGATCGAAAGATAAATTACAGGGCAGAACTGCTCCCCCAGGATAAGATTGAGATTGTCAGGGAGTATCAGAAAAGGGGATATGTGGTCGTCATGGTTGGCGATGGTGTCAACGATGCACCCGCGCTTGCAGGCGCTGATGTGGGCATCGCAATGGGGGCTGCTGGCAGCGACATTGCCATTGAATCAGCCCATATAGCCCTTCTGCGGGATGATTGGTCACTGGTTCCGGAAGTTCTCTGGGTAAGCAACCGTACCATGCGGGTTGTGCGGACCAATATCCTTTTTACAGGTTTGTACAATTTAATTGGTCTCTCGCTGGCTGCGCTGGGGATCCTGCCACCGGTCATGGCTGCCGCGGCGCAGTCGCTGCCCGACCTGGGAATCCTGGCAAATTCTTCCCGGTTGCTGAGACAGAAATAGGCTAAAATCAGCCTCTCTTACAGGCGGGGGAATTGTTGTTAGTGATATATCAGCGGGAATATCAGCGTGTCGAACAGGGTCTCATAGGCGTCGATTCTGCCCCAGCCGTAGGTGTTGTTGGGGATCTGGCCTGCGGGGATGCCCCCGCAGGTTTCAGAGGTTGTGCGGGGCAGCGCGCTCCTTTCGATAATGTTTTCAATTTGATCAACCTGTCCAATTAAATCGGGTCGAGCCGACAACAGCAGGGCAACCAGGCCGGTAACATGGGGGGCAGCCATGCTGGTGCCGCTGGCGGTGCCGTAAGACCCGTCTCTAATGCTGGAACGTACGTTAAAACCCGGGGCAGTCACATTTGGTTTTAGAAGGTCCGTGTAATCTGAAGGTCCCCGGCTGCTGAAACCGGTGATGTTATCGCTGCTGTCGGTAGCCCCAACGCTGAAAGCAGATTCATAAATTGCAGGAGGATTGTTAACCGACCCGCAGCCGGAGGAACCAAAATTACCAGTTGAGACTACCACAACTATTCCAGCTTCGCGGGTATTATTAATGACCAGTTGCAGTGCGTATGGATCTTCACAACCTTCCTCCGGCGGGCAGTACCAGGAGTTATTGATTACATGCGGTCGGAGGCTAATGTTTCCATTCATTCCATTTAAGTCAGTCGGTTCCATAAACCATTCAAAACACTCACTATAGGAGGCTACCGTTCCGTTTCCCTGATCCATGTTGCGGCAGCCGATCCATTTTGCCCCGGGCGCCATGCCAATTTGATTGCTGCCCCCGTCGTCTCCGACCATCGTTCCCATAGTGTGCGTCCCATGACCGAAAGAGTAATCGTCACAGGGTTCCGTTGAGTTTGGTCCGCAGATTCCGCCGCCTGAGTGGATTGCATCATGCCAGTTGTAATTATGGTCGGCTGAGGAGCTATCCCATCCCCGGTATTTATTAATTAAAGCCGGATGGTCCCAGTCATAGCCGGTATCCTGCCCGCCGACCACCACTCCCTGGCCGGTGTAACCCGCATCCCAGACCCGGGGCGCATTGACCAGGGAGATGTTCCATTCAACCGCTCCTGGCGCCAGTTTTTGTTCTCCGGGGTTGATTTCGGGAGAGGGTTTCGGTAGGTGTAAATCAAATTTTTTGTTTGCGAAGACCCTGGAGACTTCATTGCGTTTTGCGATTTGTACCAACTCATCTTGTGTACTGCGCGCCCAGATCATGTTTGCGATCCAGAATGGGCGGTGCTCGATATTATTTTCAGCCAGGTATTCAATGATCTGTGCCTGGTTTTCTTTTGCAGTATCTTTAAGCTCTTTGAGAACATAGCGACCCTTTTCCAGTTTGGTTGGCAGTGTTTTCGCTTTTTCAAGATTGGCTTGCCGGGTCAGGAATATCAAATATTCGACCTCTTCCGCAGAATCCGCTTCCAGCAGGTCAGGATCGATTTTCGCCTTCCATTCCATCCGGGATGCCTGGATCAAGGATTGCGGTCCCAGGGTGAAGCCCAGCAAGATGATGAAAGAGAGCAGTTGTAAGAATTTCCGTGTCATAATTTTCTGTTCAAGGAGATTATCTTTTAATAGGCCTAAGCAGGAATCACTGGTAGGTTGTTACAATCTGACAAGCAGCTTTAATTCCGGAAGAATGAAAGGCACCGCAGCAATGCAGGCAGTTCCAAGCGCAAGAACCGCTGAAATCAGGGGATCTACAGGCATTTGCATCACCAGAAATGTGACTGCAATCCCGGCGCATGCCGCCAGTACGGCTCTGAAAAGAGTCCGGCCGGCATGCAGGAATCTATTTTCACGCCGGTTGAGAATATAAAGGAGCAGCAAAGCTTCACCTGTAAATGCAATTGTATTTGAAAGCGCGATTCCAGCTGCTCCGATCCAGCGTGAGAGGCTGACTGCAAAAAGAATGAATACCAGGGCATTCAGTGCGGCAACGTATAAGGGGGTTTTGGCATCCTGCTGGGCGTAAAACGAGCGGGCGGCGACTTCCAGCAGCGTATGTCCTGTCAACCCCAGCAGGTAAGCTCTCGATACCAGAACCACCAACCCGGTGCCTGCCGCGCTGAACCCAAACACGGATTCAACCAGCGGCGGCAGGACCGCTGCGATTATAGCCGCGACCGGTATCGTCAATGCAAGCAGAACACGCACGGCGTTGTTGATGGTCAACCCATACAGTTCCCGTTTTCCCTGCGCAAATAATTCCGATAAAGTCGGCAGGATCGCGATCGCGATCGCTGTTCCCAGTAGTGTTTCTGGAACCTGCATGATAAACCAGCCGTAGTTCAGGGCAGTAACAGAGCCTTCTCCCAGCCCTGACGCCAGATTATCACGTGCAATGAAGAAAACCTGCAGGAAAAACATGGTCAGGACGCGCGGGCCGAGCAGGTGCAGCACCTTTACAACCCCTGGATTACGCAGATTGATCGCCGGTGTCCAGTGGAATTGGTAATAAACCAGCCCGGGAATCTGTATCGCCAGGTGCAGGAATGCGCCCATGATCACCCCGTAAACCAGGCCGTAGATGCCCAACCCAAAGGCGGGCAGGGTGATGCCCCCGATGGTGATCCCCTCCGAAGGCGCCAGGATGGCAACTCCAAATATCTGGCCGATGTTGTAGAGTGCTGGAGCCATTGCAGGCAGTAAGAAATGCTGGTTTGCCTGAAGCCCAGCCATCACCAATCCACTGATTGAAAAAATTAAAATGGCAAACAGGTCGAGCCGCATCAGTTCCACGGTCAACTCTTTCTGATCGGGAGGGAATCCCGGCGCGATAACGTATTCCACCAGCAGGTTAGCAAACAGGATGATCAAAATTGATATAACCGCCGTGACGATAAAGGCGAGATTGAGAATGCGGGAGAATAAATCCCATAAAGTAGGCCGTCCGCTCTTTTTCAGGTATTCAGACAGAACCGGTATCAGAGCCACCCCCAGCGCCCCGCCTGAAATCAGAGCCGAAAGCAGGTCCGGTATGTTGTTTGCGGCGTTAAAGACATCGATGTCGTAGGTTAAGCCAAACTGGCGTGCCACCAGTACCTGGCGGATAAAACCGAGGACTTTATCGACTGCGAAAAATATCGCGATAATGAGAGTGGAACGGGCGATATGGGACATAGTTGGAAATGACTCAATCCAGTTTTGCAGTTTGCTTGCCCGGACGATGATTGAATAACGCCTGTATTTGCACAGGCATACCGAAGTTAACCGCCCGAACAATTTGATAAGTATAGCATGTATACGGTTTTCACTGATATTGCTCTTGTTTGATTTTCAAATGGGTTTTATGTAAAATAGCGATAGGGCAGTTGCCGGATTTACCAATATTTTTGGGAGGGTTTTGATGGGTAGATATTTCCCGATATTATTTTTTGTAAGCCTGATATCTGTTTTACCCCTGCGCCAGGATACCCGGGCAGCGCCTGCACCGATCTATGTTGATCACACCGCCACGGGATTGAACAACGGCTCTTCCTGGGCTAACGCATACACCGATTTGCAGTCCGCCCTCAGCGCGGCTTCCTCTACAGACTGGGTCTGGGTGGCTGAAGGGACATACATGCCGGGCAGCAGCCGGACGGACACCTTTCTGCTATTAGATGGTGTGGAGGCTTACGGCGGGTTTCCAAACGGCGGCGGCGATGGCACTTTTGCAGCACGTGATTGGAAAGCCTATCCTACGTTATTATATGGAGGCGCATACGAAAATTTCCATGTGGTAACAACAAACGGTGCCGGCTATGGCACCATTCTGGATGGTTTTATCGTGAGGGGCGGGAAGGCTGATGGGTCTGGAGCCGCTGACACCAGCTACGGTGGAGGGATGTATAATGCCTCCAGCAGTCCTACCATCCGGCACGTGGTTTTTGAGGGCAATTATGCTGTAAACGGGGGAGGCATGGCAAACTATGTCGACAGCAGCCCGCTCATGGTTGACCTGTACTTTATTAAGAACCAGGCCTCCCAGGATGGAGGCGGGCTCTACAACCTCACCAGAAGCAGCCCGCTGATTATCAACACAGTATTTAAGGGGAATACAGCCGATGAAGGAGGTGGAATCCATAATTATTTCATGTGTTTACCCCACCTCATCAATGTTGTATTGAGCGGTAACCAGAGTGCATCCAGTGGCGGCGGGATCTTTAACCTGGATAAAAGCGACCTGAGCCTCGATAATGTTGTTTTGACAGATAACAAGGCTGGCGGCTGGGGTGGGGCAATTTATAACCATGTCGACAGCGATCCGCTCGTTGTAAACAGCATTATCTACGGGAATACAGCCTTTTCAGACCACCAGATCAGTTTTTCAGGCGGGATGACGATAAGTTACAGTATTCTCCAGGGCGGGTGCCCGGCTTCGGGGGCGACCTGCACCAATCTACTGAGTACAGACCCCCAATTTGTGCGCGCTGCCGATATCGGGGCGGATGGGGTTTGGGGGACAGATGACGACGATTATGGCGACCAGCGCCTGGAGTTTAGCTCTCCTGCCATCGACGCGGGAGATAACAATCTGGTCCCCGCTGATAATTATGACCTGGATGGAGACACCCTAACCAGCGAAGCGCTTCCATATGATCTGCAGGAGAATCCGCGCTTTGTGGATGTACCGACGGTGACCGATACAGGCAGTGGGACTGCTCCTGTTGTTGATATGGGCGCCTTTGAAACCCCTCCCGCAGTGGTTTATGTGGATTTAACCGCAACCGGAGGTTCCAATAATGGCACCGGCTGGGGGGATGCGTTTCTGGACCTCCAGGACGGGCTGGGTTGGGCTGAAAGCGGGCCGGTCCAGGTTTGGGTTGCAGAAGGGACCTATAAACCGGGCAGCCGGCGGGCTGATATATTTAAAGCAATTAATAATGTCGAGGTCTACGGCGGCTTTCCATCCGGTGGAGGCAGCGGTACTTTTGAAGCCCGTAACTGGCAGGAGCATGAAACGATTCTTGGCGGGAACATTGGAAACCCGTTGAGTCATGAGGACAATTGTTACCATGTAGTGGATGTGAGTGGAGTCCGTAGCAGTGCAGTTCTGGATGGTTTCACAATCAAACATGGTCACGCGGATGGAGGCGAACCAAGGTTCTACAAGGGCGGCGGGATTTATAACAACCGCGGCGCGCCGCTGCTGAAGAATTTAAAAATTGCCAGCAATCAAGCCGTCCATGGGGGAGGGATGTATAACTATTACGGCAGCCCTACCCTGGAATCGGTTTCTTTTATTTCAAATACTGCCTCCAATGGCGCAGGTATTGACAGCGATGTCAGCGCAATTGATTTTAAGGATGCCAGGTTTATTGGGAATCAGGCGTCCGGTAAAGGGGGCGGGATCAACAACGACAATACAAAACTTAAAATCCTGGGTGGGGTCTTTCAGGGAAATACAGCCCTTCTCGGCGGCGCCATTTCAAGTGAGGATTACAGCGATCTGGACCTGCTGGAGGTGTTATTCGTGAGAAACCAGGCCGGTTCAAATGGCGGCGGGATCAGAAATGTTTTGGACACAGAAGTAGATCTGGTCAGCGCCAGGTTTTTCGGGAATACCGCTGACGGAGATGGGGGCGGTATATACAGTTACGACAGCGATTCGACGATTATCAATTCTGTCCTCGGCGGAAACCAGGCGACTGTTTCTGGTGGAGGTATGTTTAATGATAATACAAGCGCCCTGGAAATTATTAATTCGACCTTCAGCGGGAACAAATCGCTGGGTTCCTTTGGCGGTGGATTAGGGATCGGGGCGAGCAATGTCACGGTTGACAATTCAATCTTCTGGGGGAATGTGGGCGGCCAGATCACTCCAAATATGAGCACAGTTGATATCAGCTACACAAACCTGCAGTTTGGCTGCCCGGATGCGCCGACAACGTGCGACCATTTGTCCCTGCTCGATCCAAAATTCAGGCGCAGTCCCGATCCCGGAGCGGATGGCAGCTGGGGTACAGCCGATGATGACTACGGGGATTTGAAATTGATTATGGATTCGCCAGCCATCGATGCGGGTGATAACAATACTGTCCCCACGGATGCCCACGACCTGGACGGTGATTTGAATGTTTCTGAAAAACTCCCCTTTGATGTGGATGGTCTGCCGCGTTTTATAGATATCCCTGCCGTACTGGATACAGGCAGCGGGACCCCACCAGTCGTCGATATGGGAGCTTTTGAAAACCAGTACCTTATCTTTTTATCCTTGATTTACAAATAAATACCCTGATATTTTTGAATGGGAATTTGCAATTCCTGGATGAACAAATCAATCAGCAGGTCACAGAAAAGAACATTCGGTCCGCTGTTTAAGGTTTATTGCTGCCGGATAGCTGATATGGTAGAATTTTCTGACCCGGAAAAATTTATTGTTTCTTATCTGGAGGGATGGCCGAGTGGACTAAGGCGGCTGTCTTGAAAACAGCTGTGGGTGTTTAAGCCCACCGGGGGTTCGAATCCCTCTCCCTCCGCCTGGTTGGTTATAATTTGCTGCCGGTTCGAAGATTAATAATTAAATAATGGGGAGGTGCCAGAGTGGCTGATTGGGACCGCCTGCTAAGCGGTTGTCGGGATAGTACCTCGACCGCGGGTTCGAATCCCGCCCTCCCCGCTGGAAGTGCTCGGAATCTTCGACGGGCACTTTTTTTATACTGGTGAAGCAGAAACCCTTACTGATTAATTCTTGTGTACTGATGTAATGAAAAAAACCAGCATAGCATCAGCAGCAATTGCTATATTCGTAATCTCCCTGATAATAATTTTCGGTCTTTTTTATCTGGTCTCTTCAACCCCATCGGTTGGTGCCCGGGGAGCCGAGCTGTTGAGGAACATCCTGGGAGACAGGCCGGTCGCTGCCCTGGAAATGGCATATCTGCAGGTGCAGGATAACATCCACCAAACCAGGTACAATCTGGGACTTGCGGAAGCCCGGGCTCCGTGGCAGGTTGCTGATTACCAGACCCCAACCCCCATAAAAACCGAACTTCCGGAAACCCCTGTTGCCGATACCGCTGCTGTAATCATCAGGGCGGATGAGCCTGTTATGCTATCAACGCCGGCTGCCGGGAAGAACCAGGGTGGCAAACAACCTGCAGTTACCCCTCTGCAGCCAACGCCAACAATCCTGCCTGAACCGACCCAATGGGTTCCCGCTGCAGTTGATGCTCCCGGCTCGCTGGAAGGAGAGGGCATCTGGTCATCCTATATTCAAAACGCCAGCGGGGAAACGGTCGCTTACCGGACATTCGTACAGCCAGATCCCGATCGTCCTTATTCCATTGTCGCAATTGTCGCATTTGACCTTTCAAAGATAAGATTGAATTTTGTGCTGGGTTTTGAAGAGCCCTATAATCCGGATGCCCCCAAACGGACCGGGAAGATCCCTGAGGAGCATAAAATACCCGGGATTCTGCTGGCTGCATTCAACGGCGGTTTTAAAGCTCAGCATGGTGGGTCCGGGGCGATGCAGGACGGTCTGGTTGTACTTCCGCCGCGTGATGAGTTGGGTACAGTGGCAATGTATCAGGATGGGTCATTGAAGTTAGGCGAATGGGGCACTGAGATTGACCAGACCGCTGATATGGATGCCTGGAGACAGAACGGCCCGCTGGTTGTTCAGGACGGTCAGATCAATCCCAGGATTTACAACAATGATCCCAGGGATTGGGGCTACACCGTGGATGATGTCTCGCCTACTTTGCGGTCTGCTCTCGGGATTTCTGAAGACCAGGGCACTCTCTATTTTGTGGCTGGCCCGAAATTAACCATGGAGGCGCTTGCCAGCAGTATGCTGGAAGCCGGGGTGTGGGACGGCATCCAGCTGGATATCAATAATTACTGGGTCCATTTTGTTGTATATCCGCCGGTACTGAATGAACTCCAGCCTGAACCCCTTCTGCCGGAGTTAATGATCGAGAATCTTGACCGTTACCTTTATGCTTTCGGTCGAGATTATTTTTATGTCACCCCGCGCGATTAGGGGATTGAACTCTTTCCTGACCTATTCCAGACTCCCGACAATCTTCTCCACTTCTTCCAGTATCAAAGCGGATTTGACAAGTTCTTTCATTTTGTTGTGATCCGGGTAGAGAGGCCGGTCTTCATCCAGATGTTCCACGTGGTCCCGGACTACCCGGTGGGCTGTTTCCACTCCCAGACCTGGTTTAAGTGGATGGTCAGCTTTCATTCGAAAATCAAGTGCCTGTGCGGCGGCCATAAACTCAATCCCAAGGATGCCGTAAGCATTGTCCAGGATCTGTCCGGTTTTGATTGCGGTGTTCATTCCCATCGATACAAAATCCTCCTGGTCTGCTGCAGCTGGTATTGACCCGATTGAAGCTGGCATGGATAGGATGCGCTGTTCAACGATTAAAGTGTCCGCTGTATACTGGCTCAGCATCATGCCGGAGAACATCCCGGCACCCCTGGTTAGAAATGCCGGCAGACCAACGCTTAATGCAGGATTTGTCAGCCGGTTGAGCCGCCGTTCGGAAAGTACGCTGACCATAGTGATCGCCGCTCCTACCATGTCCATCGGTAGTGAGACTGGCGTCCCCTGGAAGTTAGCTCCGGTCAGCGTCAGGTTATATTCTGGAAGGAAAAGCGGGTTATCGCCGACACCATTAAGCTCGATCTCAACCTGGCTTCTCGCAAAAGCCACGGCATCATGGGCTGCGCCGATCACCTGTGGTGAAGAGCGCATTGAATAGGCATCCTGCACTTTTGTTTTTATTTTCCCCGTGATAAGATCGCTGCCCTGGATGCACTTGTTGATCGCTTTTGCGCTTCGCACCGCGCCGTTGAAACCTCGTTTTTCATGCAGCCTTACATCGTAGGGCTTCAAATTCGCAAGCAGTGCTTCGAGGGTCATTGAACAAGCAATTTCAGCCTGTTTTAACCAGCGGTTCATGTCATAAAGCTGGAGAGCGCTCATAGCGGTCAATAAATTTGACCCGTTTATAACTGAGAGGCCATCCCGCGCCTCCAGACCTGGGATCGTAATGCCGGCTCTTCGAAACGCTTCGGTGCCTGGAAGGCGTTCTCCTTTGTAGAATGCTTCTCCTTCTCCCAGCATCAACAGCGCGACCTGGGACATGGGCGCCAGGTCGCCGCTGGCGCCGACCGAACCTTTCTGGCAAACGACCGGCGTTACACCTTTATTAAGCATTTCAACCAGGGTCAGGGTGATATCTGGCCGGCAGCCGGAGTTGCCGTGGGCGTGGACATTAATCCGGCCCGCCATTGCTCCCCGGACATATTCTACCGGCGCAGGTTCGCCTATTCCAGCGGCGTGGTTATATACGAGATACTTCTGGAATTCCTTGATCTGGTCATCGGATAGAACCACCTCCGAAAACTCTCCAATTCCGGTATTAACCCCGTACATGACCTCATGCGCTGTGATCTTTTCTTCAAGCATATGCCGGCAGGTTATAATCCGCTCGAGCGCTGCGGGGTGAAGCTCTACCCGCTCCTCTTCTCTGGCTATCCTTAAAAATTTTTCTATTGTCAACCCTGAGCCATCAAGTACGATGGTCATCCGTGTCTCCTTTGTAGTAAGTATTTCCTGATCGGTTCACCAGCTTGGGCTATTAGCTTAATCCATTTTATTTCTTTATACAAGTGAAAAATGTATGTTTCAGAACCTGAGATTGGGAGGTTGTCTTTCAATTATTTTTTGGTGGTAATATTGTCCCATTTGGACGTTGGTAGGAAACCCACCAGAAAATGTTTAATACAGACAGGTAAAGCGCAGGAATGCTGAGTTGAGCAATCAGGGGCGCAATAATATTTCCCGGGGATATCTAATCTGCTTTACAGCGACCGCTTTGTGGTCAACCACGGCGATTATTATCCGCTATCTTATTCAAGTCTATCAGATGCCGCCGCTGCTGCTTGCATTCTGGCGCGATTCGATTGTCTTCTTATCCCTGTTTCTGGTGTTTAGCCTGTTCAACCGGGGTCGATTAAGAATTTCGAAAGGACATTTTCCATTTTTTGTGCTTTATGGATTTGTCCTGGCCACATTCAATGCGGTCTGGACGGTCTCGGTCGCATTGAACGGGGCTGCAGTATCGACTGTGCTGGCTTACAGTTCTCCGGCTTTTACTGCACTGCTGGCTCGCTGGATATTTTATGAAAAGCTCAATTCTGTCAAAATTATGGCGATATTTTTGAGTTTTTTTGGATGTTTCCTGATCGCAGGCGCATATAATCCTGCTGGATGGAGGCTCAACCCATTAGGGTTGACCACCGGTCTGGTATCAGGGTTGTTATTTGCAGTATATAACCTGATGGGTAAATCTTCCTCGAGGCGTTCAATTAACCCCTGGACAGCGATGTTATACTCCTTTGGTTTTGCTACTGTTTTCCTGTTTTTTTATGTGCTTTTACCGGTTCCCTGGCCAGAAGGGATCTCAACAGCCAAATTTTTCTGGCTTGATGGTGAGTGGGCAGGCTGGCTGGTTTTGATTTTCCTGGCGGTGGGACCGACATTGGGCGGGTACGGCCTGTACACAGTCAGTCTGACATATCTTCAGGCAAGTGTGGCAAGCCTGATAGCGACTCTGGAACCAGTTCTGACTGCCCTGCTTGCTTACACCCTGCTAGGGGAACGGTTTTCTCCAATTCAGGTCGCAGGAGGTGTGATGATATCACTGGGAGTGGTGGTGTTGCGCTTCGGAGAAAACAATTCCGGGCAACTAATAAAAAAAGCTGTTTCTGACCAGACATAGAGAAAGTGAATAGAGGATGGGAATGTTAATGATTATATAACTTTCAGGTGGTATATTTTATTGAATCAGTTTTTTACAAGTCGAGACTGATAAAAAGAACAAAAAATTCGAATCTTGGATTATGGAATACAAAGACTACTACAAAATTCTGGGAGTGGATAAAAAAGCAAGTGCGGATGAGATTAAGAAGGCCTACCGCAAACTGGCTCGCAAATATCACCCGGATGTGAACCCGGGAGACAAGGCTGCGGAAGAAACGTTTAAAGAGATAAACGAGTCTTACGAGGTCTTGTCGGACGAACAAAAGCGCCAGAAATACGATCAGTTTGGATCGCAGTGGCAGCAGTATACCCGCGCTGGCGGCAGGCCAGAAGATTTTGATTGGTCAGCATGGTCATCTCAACCAGGGGGCCGAACCTATACCCACACCGTATCTCCCGAGGAATTTGAGCAGATGTTTGGCGGGGGATTTGGCGGTTTCTCAGACTTTTTTGAGATGCTTTTCGGCGGAATAGGTCGGGCCCGTTCCAGCGGCTCGCGTGGTTTTGGCACTGGCAGGGAAGGCACCCAAACTTCCGGTTATGATGATATTTTCCGGGGTAATTTCAGCGCTGGGGCAAACCGTGGCCGTGACAGCGAACATAAGATCCAGATAACACTTGAAGAAGCCTTTTCTGGGTCGACCCGCGTCCTTCAATGGGAGGGTGGCAGGAAGATTGAAGCCAAGATTCCCCCGGGTGTAAAAACCGGATCCCGGATAAGACTGCGTGGCCAGGGTGAAAAAGGCACAGGCAGCGGAGGCGCTGGAGATCTCTTTTTGCGGGTCGAAGTTTTACCCCACAATAATTTCCAGCGCGAAGGCAACAACCTGCGTGTGAACGTCCCCGTTGACCTGTACACGTTGCTCCTGGGTGGTGAAGTGGAGGTGCGCTCGCTGGATAAGACCGTTAAACTTACTATCCCACCTGGGACAGCAAACGGAAAGGTTTTCAGGTTAAGCAGTCTCGGGATGCCAAAACTTTCTAACCCCCAGAACCGCGGAAATTTACTGGCAAAAGTTGAAGTCCAGCTTCCGCAGCATCTGAATGAAGAAGAAAAAAAACTATTCAGGCAGTTGAAAGAGCTACGGCATAGTTAAGCCGATCGTCAATCTCCTGCCAGCTGAACATTATTATAATTCCCCGGTGAGCTGGTTTCTCCCTCACAACCTATCCTTTTAAAGAGTGAGCCGTCCTCTTCACCGGACGCGAATGAGTCACGGGCGTAAACGCCTGGTCCCCCGGAAGTGAACAGGCTGGAAGCGACGGTCTGGGTATGCCCAAACAGCCGTTCCTCCAGTTTTGTCCTGCCTATCCCGAACGGCTCCAGGACGGAGACAGCCGCCCGCAGGAGCAGTTCCCTGTAGTAGCCAAAATTCAGGGCGGAAGAGTCCGGAGGCTCGGGCAGATCCCAGGCATACACTCCTGGCTCGCCGAGCGTGTACAGAAAATGTACTTTTTGCCCGGCTCGCAGTGTTTTTCCGATTGCCTGCAGCTGGGCGGCGGCGCGTGCTGGTGGAGAGGGTACCCGGTACTCATCCAGCTCGCGGCTCAGTTTCTGGCTGACTATCAGCTCCCTGACCGGCACCCCCCCGGAGCGCAAAAGCCCCAGTTTCCGGCGCAGCAGCCTGAAGACACGCTCCAGGCCGGCATCCTCTCCTGCGGTCCCGGCTGAGGCAAGCAATCGCAGGATTTCCAACTGCGTTTTTACGATAAAGGGGGGCGAGTCGCGCCGGCGGGCTTCAATGCCGCGCACCTTGATCGAACCGTCCTGGAAAACCCCGAAGTAGCGGTTGGCGACCGGGACACGCCCATCCAGGCGGGAAGGCAGGAAAGCCACCCAACGGTAGATCCCGTCCAGCGCTATCGGGAGCCCGGTTCGTTCCGCGATCGCCTCCAGCAGGGGCTGCAGGTCTTCAACGGTCCGGGCTCCCGGTTTTTTAACCCACATCCCGTCTACGTACATATGCAGCACGCTGAAACCAAGCTCCTCAGCTGCCTCTTTGGCTCTCAACAATGCCTCCCGGCTGTATGCGGTGACCGCTTCATGGGCTTCGATGCGCCCGAATCGGGCGTTTTTATACCCAAGATATCCAAAACAGGTCACCAGCAGCCATTTCTGGGCGGAAGAGCGGGCCTCGTATGACTTGCAGCGCGGGTTCCAGCGCGGCGTGGAGGCCAGCCTGTTCTTGAATGCCAGCCGTTTCCCGAGCAGGGGGGCCAGCGTGCGCGGCACCAGACCGGGTTCGTCCCCCCTGTGGGGAGTCTCGATCCGCTCAAGCTCTCCCGGGTTCGGCTTTCGGGCCCCGGCTGTCTCGGGGGAAATATTAAAATGGACCATGATGCCGGGATACATGGAGATAAAATCGATCCCGGCGACATCATGATGCAGCCCGGTGATGGGCTGGTAGACCAGCCCTCCCTGGTCGGCGGCAAACATCTCCAGGGCTGTTTTCGGGCGCTCAGCCTGCTGCTTGTGCCAGGGTACCAGCACCCCCATGCGCAGCGCGGTGAGTATCTGCATCGATGAGATCGCTGTTCCGGGGGAGACCCGCGCCGCGGTTTGTAGCGGCAGGGATGAGACGCGCGCCACCTCCAGGGAACCCTCCAGTTCGTAGTCGTCCCACAGCATTACATTGCGGCCGTCAAGGTGCCAGCGGCCGAACAGGTGCACCTGCTGGCCGCGGTAGATCACCTGGCCGTAGGAAAAGTAGGTGCGCTCAGGACGGTGCGCTGCGCTGCAGCCCGGATCGCGGTTAAGCGGCAGGGGAATTCCGCCTCGCCGCGAACAATCAAGCAGGTGCGGCAGAAGCCAGGTATCGCCCCAGGAGGTCAGGATAAGGTCAGGATCGTGGTGCAGCAAAATGGCGCGCAGGTTGATAAGCATTGGGCGCTCCGGTTTCAGAGCGAGCCGGTAATCGTAACGCTCGAAGTTGGCCAGCAGAAAACTGGGCTGCGACCGGGCCGGGTCGCTGTCCGGCCTCATGCGCAGGATCCGCAGCGGCGGCGCAGGCGCATCCAGCTCCCAGGGGGAATCAAGCGTTTCAATCTCCTGGATCCAGTTCCTTTGATCAGCCACAATCCGGCAGCGCGCCAGGGGGAAGGTATTATATACAGCCGCGTGGCGCAGGGCAAGCTGGATGTCGGAATCATAGTAGGTCAGGTCCGGGAAGTCTCGCGCAATCCTGTGGAACAGGCGCGGCTGTTCTGCCGGCTGGTTTACCCGGATGGAGAGCAGGGTTAACGGCTCCCTGTGAAACAGCTCCCGCCGCCTGGCGCGCCCGAGTTCCAACTCGTGGGGCAGGTTTTGCAGGCGCCGCCACAGCAGGCGCAGGCGCGGGGCTGGGCCATCCGCATAGAAGGTCACCGGGAAGCGCTGGCGCAGGCGGTAGCGCACCCCGTCCTCCCCCAGGAACCAGATCACAATCCCGTTGTGCTGGTGGGTGTAAATGTCCAGGAACCAGCCGGTGCGTTCGGTTTTGTGGTTACCGGCAGCAGGCGTGTCAGCCATCTCCCGTCAGCTGCCCGTGTTTCTGCGCTCAGCCATTATGTCCTCAAGCATGCTGCGCAGCTGGAGCACCTGCTTGTGCTCCTCAATCAGCATGGCAAGCAGGAAACTTTCGAAAGGCAGCGAGTGGGCAGCGTACGCCGCGGCGGAAAGGTGCTGGCGCGCCGAAGCGAACAGGTCGTCCAGAACCAGCTGGTCGCTGCGCCGCAGGGCCCGGCGGAAGCGGTTGAAAGATTCCTGCTCCTGCAGGAATGCCATGGTTATTGAAGGCAGTGTGCGTCCCATACGTCTCCTAAGCCAGCAGGGGCATTTGCCCCGAATCCTGTGGCTGGTGGAAGACAAACTGGTCAGCCACGTCCTGGATGATCTCAAGGATACCGCTCGGGTCTGTGCGGGGCGGGCGCGGTGGCCGGACGCTGACCGCGACAGTCGCAAACTGGCTCAGGCTGCGCAGGTGGCCGGCGCATTTGTGCGCCAGCCGGCGGCGCTCTTCCAGGTTTACACTCTCATCGTAAAACGTATCCAGCAGGTCGATGACCAGCGTTGGGGTTGAGCGGCGAGGTGTGTTCTCAAGCAGGGAGAGCACCTGGTGGCAGGTAAAAGCGCGCGCCACACGGATGCGGCTCAGAGCTTGGGTCTGGTCGAGCGTGCCGGCCCGGCGCAGCTCGCGCGCCACAGTATAAGCATTGAAACGATTGCCGCCGTCAAGGACGCGCAGCGGCCCGCGCTGGGCCAGCCGGGCAGTCAGCGAAAGCATGTACTGGCTTACTGCATGCGGGCCGGCGATCACCAGCAGTTCCTGTTTCCCAGGGCGCAGGGGCGCGATTTCGAGCTCAGTTGCCTGTTTGGGTGTGGGCGCCGGTGCAAAAGGGTTATCCATGAGCCCAGAATAACGCATACCTGCCGCGCCTGCAATTACCCGATGGGTGAGAGCAGGGGTCAGAAGCGGGTTAGCGAAACAGGTGTCCCATGGGTGGGGGAGTGTGCTGCAAAGAGCCCAACTGTTGGCGGTTGGATATTTGAATTTTTGGTGGATGGGTATATTTTGCCAGTCAGGGGTATAATCCCGGAGGTGGTTGGGAAGTTTTGCGTGGCCTATGAGAAGGAATCAGATGATAGAAGATACTTTTTTATACCGTGAGATATTTGACCAGCCCCGGGTGCTTGAACGGGTAATTGAGATTGAAAGAGAACCGATTGCCAGGTTAGCCAGAGAGATAAGAAGACGCTCGATCGGAGTGGTGGTTATCGCGGCGCGGGGAACCAGCGACAACGCCGGACGATATGCAAAATATCTTCTGGGCGCTAATAACCGCATGATTGTGGGATTAGCCACACCCAGCCTGTTCACTGTATATAAACGCCCGCCAGAATTTGGCAACACTCTGGTTCTGGGCATAAGTCAGAGCGGCAAAAGCCCTGATATTGTCGCGGTTCTGGAGGAGGCTCGCCGGCAGGGCGCTTTAACTGCTGTATTAACAAATGAAACTGGCTCTGATCTTGCCAGTTTCGCTGATTTTGTTATTAATCTCCAGGCAGGCTCAGAAACGTCAGTCGCGGCAACAAAAACTTACACCAGCGAGCTGGTATGTATCGTTCTTTTAAGCGCACTTATTGCGGAAAATGAAGCGATGCTGGCGGAAATCAAGCGGATTCCCCGGATTGTGGAGGAGACGCTGGCGATGGACTCAACAGTCTCCAGCGCTGTCCAGCGCTACCGCTACATGCGCGAGTGTGTTGTTGTTGGGCGCGGTTATAACTATGCGACCGCTTTTGAGCTGGCATTAAAACTGAAAGAACTGACCTACACCGTTGTGGAACCTTACAGCAGCGCTGATTTTCTGCACGGTCCGTTGGCTGTTATTGAACATGGCTTTCCGGTAATGGTGATCGCCCCCAGCGGGGAGATGATATCTGAATTAAAGGGGTTCGTGACCAAACTCAGTCCGCGTAAAGCGGAGATTATTGTGATAAGTGATGACCAGGAGATACTTGAGGCAGCCCAGGTCAGGCTGAGATTACCGGTGAAAGTCCCTGAATGGCTATCGCCGGTAACCTCGATTATCCCTGGCCAGTTGTTTGCAATGCATCTGGCAGCATTGCGCAATTATGATCCTGATCACCCCAGGGCGCTCACCAAAGTTACTGAAACCCGCTGAAGAGAAAGATATTCTTATTCGAGGTCGTTGCGAATATAAAGCCTGTACCCCCGGTTTTTATGTACAAGATGGTAATTTTGATTCAGGTATTCTTCCAGTTTATCGAGCTCAAAAAACACCAGCAGAACCTGCTCCGGTTCGTACTCCTTGACAGTTTCGAGGATCTCCTCTTCGGTAAGACTGCCTGTATTCAGGCGCTTTTCGGAAAAGGTCGCCAGGTTGGGTGGAACGGGTTTGCGAATTAAAAAGGCGTATAAGGGCATATCCGTCACAACCCAGTTTGTCCGGGAAGCGTATTCGCGCATGATAAGGTAAACGTTTAATTTGTGCTGGGGAGCTTTTACCTCAAAGCCGCTCAAGCGGGGTGTTTTATAAATATCTTTCTTAAAATCTGGGTAGGCGTTAAAGGTAACAAACAGGAAAGCAACCAGGGCAAGAACACATAAAACGGTGTGAAACCCCTGGAAACCTTTCTCTCTGGGCAGTGTAACCAGCCACATAACCCCTTCACCTGCAGCAACAGACCCTAACATCACAACCGGTACCGTGACCAGCAGCTGCTGGTGATACCAGACCGGTGAATATGAGTTAAGCAGCAGATAGGCTGTAAGCGCCCAGAATGACGGGTAAAGAGTCAGCCAGCGTTTGTTGATTATTGTGAAAAGTACCCCCAATACTCCCAAAATCGCAAATGGTAAAAACCCGCCCAGGTGGTAATTGATTGTGTTTCGGATGATCCTGAAGGATTCAACTGAACTTGCTGTCAGATGAGGCTGGATAATATCTATTAAGTTGCCGGGTCCAACCAGGATCATTGAGAGTGAGATTACCAGACTACCAGAACTTAAACCCCAGATGATTGCTGGTTTGAACCAGGAAATTGAAAAGCCCTGGTTTTTATACCTGTAAACCTGGTCTATTGTCATTCCGATGAAAAAAACAGGTGCCAGAAATCCGGTGAATAATTTAATAAGTACCGACAATCCCAGCGATAATCCGGATAGAACCAGCCACAAATCCCGCCTGGTAATATGCCAGAGGATTAAAAACAGCAGTGATATTGAAGCCATCGCCAGGGCAGGCAGCCCGATCATTATCGAAACGCTCAACTGCATGTAAAAAGGGGTTAAAAGCAACAGAGGGAGAAAAAGGATGGTGTGGGCGCTGCCCCAGGTAAGCTGGATTACTTGAGCTAAAGCCCAAACCATCAATGTCGAAAATAGCAGGACCAGAATTCTACCAGGCGTTACACTGATGCCTGTTGTTCGGATGACCCCAGCCAGCAGATAGTTGAAAAGAGGTGGCTGGTCGCTCGATACCTGCTCATAAAGGGGGTATCCCTCTGAGACGAGAGTGCTCCGGATAAGGTTAAAACCCTCATCCACATCAAATTGTAGTTTCTCCCGGAATGGGAAATATAAAAATACAAATCCCAGGAACACAAGGGCGACTAGAATTGGAATAACCAGATTGATCAGATTGTCTCGTGAAATTTTGGCAGGCGGCATTATTCAAGTATACCCGGTTGGCAGAATCTGCTAAGGAATATCAGGGGAAAACACTGCAGATATTCTTTCCAAACATCCATTATCCGTAAGGGTCGAGGGGTTAAGATTCACAGGGATACTACTTGCACTTGAATTTATCATTAATACGTCCCAACACCTGTTCATGCTCTGGGGATGATTTAGAACCTTCCTGGATGCGCTCCCAGGTCGAGCATAATAAAGGGTTCATCCTACGAGTTTTGGTGTGGGCAAGTTTGGATAACTTCTCAGCCTGTTCCCAATCGCCGCTCCTGCCGAGCCCCTCAATAAAAGGCAACAGCTCAAAACCATCTCCGGGTTTAATGCTCTTTTCGACAGTCAACCCCCATAATTCAGCTATCTTTTCCCAATCTCCAACCTGGCGGGCAAGGTCAGCTTTCTGGTAGTAATAGCACCATGTATCCGTCTGTTCGGATCCAAATATTTCGACTGGTTTTGGGCCTTCCAGAGGCGAGGCTGTTTTTACCCGGTCGATGTTAGATATAGTCCCGATCTCACGTGTGATCTCCGGCAGATTTTCAAATTCAGCCTCTTCTGGACGGATTACCCACAGGCAGTGGCCGCTGTCAGGTTTGTAGTAAATGACCAGGCTGTCTAGGCTGTCTCCCAGAAACCGGGATGAGTACTGTGAATCTCTCAACACTATCCCATCTATCAGATCCGAACGGTTTTCGTTAAAGTTTCGGTACAGACTGTAAAACCAGTAATTCAAATCCCGCCCATCGATGCCTTTCGGATAGAGTGTATTGAGCGCAAACTGGGTCGGATATTCACCCATAAATTCAAACAATTCGTTGTCAGAAAGAATTGTGGTCCCCGGTTCGATGTAAGGGGCTCGCCAGCGCAGCTGGGTGTAAAAATTCCGCTGGTCATTCCAGGCCCACCGGAATTGGTTGGTGTTTGAAAAATGCCATACAATCGAAAGCCCGCTGATAGCGCAGAGCAGAATTGTCTGCGTTTTACGGTTGGATATGATCATTTCAACCAGGGCGATCGTCAGCAGGCTGGCCCCAATCATGCTTGCCATTCCGAACCTGTCGCTCCACAATGGATTTTTCAGGGAAATAAATTGATCTGTTATCCATCCGGGGATTGGACCAAGCAATACCAGGATAAAACCAAGCACAAATGCTTGTTTCTGCCACCTTTTGTGGTTCGGCGGTGCTGGCTCCTCTTCACTGTCAGGACTCATCCTTGTGAAATAGAAATAGAGTCCTGCTGATGCGCCGATCGCAAGCAAAACCGCGAATAAGGTTGCAGGCTGTGTGAATCGGAAAAGTTCCGGATTAAGCAGTTCCCGCACTGGAGCCCCGATTATCGCGACCAGGTCCATTAAAACCGACTCAAGCGTGTATCCTGCCGTGTTTACTGGCGCTTCAAGGAAACGGTACAACAACCAGAGAGCATTTCGCTCAGCGCCGGATGGCGGGCGGGGGATTAAGTACAACCGGAAGATTACGTATAAAACAATCAGGACCAGATACGGGAGCCAGCGCTTAACAACCCGTTTCAAATTTTCTTCCCAATTTTTCTCGCTTTCAGAAAATATTATCCACAGTAGAACCGGCCGGATTAATTCCAATCCAACGAAGTATTCAATGATAACCAGATGCAGGGCGGATGTCACCAATGAGAGACAGGTGAAAATGATAAAATGACTCTTCTTTCTTACTGCAAGCAGCATTAACCAGATTGAAATTGAATAGAATAAGTAACCGGTCCAGTGAATGGAATAAATTAAGGCAAGCGGCTGTAGTTTGAAGAGCGGGTAAACCGCAAAAAGGATTGCTGTCCAGGCTGCCTCTCTTTTTCTATTCGGCCAGATTTCTTTGAACACCAGCCAGACAAATATCACCGTCAGCGTTCGAAGTGTAAACGAAAAGATGTGCCACATTAATGGCTGAAACCCCCACAGTTTAAAGCCCAGAGCGAATATTATCGAAGCGAAGGGGCGATTGTCAAATACGAATAACTCCCACAGACTGTCCAGGCCCCGCCGGAATCCATAATATACCGGGTGCCAGTCATCCTGGTAGTATCCAAGCGTAGGGATCAGCAGACCAAATGCCAGCAAACAGATGCCTGCCAGCAGGAGTGGTACGGTTTTCGATGAAAGGGATTTCTGCATAATTTTTATAAATTATTCTTCAGGCTGGGGCTTGAAATATGGGATATTAAACCTGATTGTCAGGTGATATGCAAGGGGATTTATTGCGGGTTACCTGCTTGCTTAGAATCTCAATGACATGCATGTCAAACCACCGTCCATCTTCTGCGCTTCACTGACATCGATTTGGATGATAGGAATTCCGGCCGCATTCAATTTTTCTGCAGCCGTTGAAAAACCGTATGGCACCAGCAGGTGGCAGTTGATCCAGAGTGAATTTGCTGCTGGCGCTTCATCTGGATCAAGGGCTATTTTTTTGTACGGCATGAAATCTTCCAGACCTTCATACCCGTTAGTGGTGACCAGGGTATTATCACCGATATAATTTACAAAAGATTTCAGGTGCAGTCCTCCTTTCACTTCAACCGAGGACCATCCGTAGCCGTGTTTTTCCAGAATAGACCCAAGCTGGTCGGCTCCGCCCCGGTTCGTGCGGTTGGAGATGCCGATAAAGTAATGCTTCTCAACTTGCAGTACATCTCCACCGTCAAGCGTACCTGGCGCTGTGATCTGTCTGATTTCCAGGAATTCTGAGAGCGTATTCTTAATTGATTGGATTTCACTCTTCCTGGAAGGCGCGCCCGGGTTAGTTATGATCGCGATATCGGGAGTGACCACTGCGGTGTCCTCAACGAAGTATCCATCCGGGCAGTCGTCCAGCGGATCCAGCAGGATCATTTCCAGCCCGAGTGTTTTTAAGGTTTCCGTATATATTTCATGCTGCCGTACCATCAAATCAAAGTCCGGTTCCCCTAGGTTAGCGGTTGTTATTCCCCTGTGAAAGTTTCTTCCGGGCTTGCGAGTGATTGCATATGCGTACATAAAGGGAACTCCACTGTTTCCGGTTATTTCAACATTGGGTGACTAAAGTCAGCTTATTTTACTTATAAATGTCAGTAATAACCACCTTAGATTGACACTGGTTGTTCGTCCATATATAATTTAACCAATCGGGAAATTTTGAACAATAGATCTGAGTGCAAAAAAGCCACAAAATGAGCATACTCGCTCGTTGGGAAGCGACTTCGACCGCCCGCAGACACAAAAGCATTTCCACCAATTTGTGTAAGGGCGGTTTTTATTAATGAGTATCACCGGATTTCAGGATGAGAGTATTTGTTCGCCAGCCGCTTGATGCTGATTCTGTCAGCTTGCCGCGCGGCCAGGTTTATCTCATCCCTGCCCGCTGTAAGGGCTGTCGCTTGTGCATCGAGTTTTGCCCCCTGGGGGTTTTGCGGGAATCCGGGAACACCAATCAGAAGGGATATCACTATCCGGAGGTGGTAAATGGGGGGGAACACGAATGTGTAAATTGCGAATTTTGCACATTGATTTGCCCTGAATTTGCAATTTTCACACTCCCCTTGAGCGCAGGTGCAGGATGAGCCCTGATAGAGTCCTGGAGGGGCATTATTTTATGAATGGCGACCATGCCTGCGCGGAAGGCGCCCTTGCCGCGGGATGCCGCTTCTTCGGAGGCTATCCTATTACCCCTTCAACAGAGATCGCTGAGCGGCTAGCTCGCCGGATGCCTGAAGTTAACGGTGTTTTCCTTCAAATGGAAGACGAGTTAGCGAGTATGGCCGCGGTACTGGGCGCATCTGCTGCCGGCGCACGGTCGATGACCGCAACTTCAGGCCCTGGATTGAGTCTGATGCTGGAAAATCTGGGTTTGGGCGTAATGCTTGAACTGCCCTGTGTGCTGGTTGACGTCCAGCGCGGGTCCCCATCAACCGGCCTGCCGACAATGCCGGGTCAATCTGATGTGATGCAGGTCAGATGGGGGTCTCATGGCGATTATCAGGTTCCAGCCTATGCCCCCTGGTCTCCACAGGAAATGTTTGACTTAACCATCCTGGCTTTTAATGTGGCTGACCGGTTCCGGGTGCCGGTATGCCTGCTGGCGGATGAAGTGGTCGGGCACATGGTGGAAAGAGTTATTATTCCTCCCGAAGGTGAACTCGAAATCTGGAGCAGAAAAAAACCCAAGTCGTCCCCTGATGGGAAATTTGATCCTTTTAAGGTTGAGGATAATGATCTTGTTCCGCCGATTGCCCATGCCGGGGAAGGTTACCGGATCCACTATACTGGTTTGACCCATGATGAGCGTGGTTATCCTGATATGTCGGCTGAGACGCACCATGAACTTGTGACCAGGTTGGTAAATAAGGTTAAAGTTAATTCCCCTGACATTATCCGGACTGAGGGTTACTTTCTGGATGATGCCCGGATTGTGGTTATCGCCTACGGCTGCACTGCCCGCTCCGCCCGCAGCGCTGTCCAGACCGCCAGGGATCTTGGGGTAAAGGCTGGATTACTCAGGTTAATTTCAATATGGCCGTTTCCAGAAACGCGGATTTTATCCTTTATTGGTAATGTTGAATCATTTATTGTGGCAGAGCTGAATCTCGGACAGGTAAGCCTTGAAGTCGAGCGTATTACTGGAGCCCCGGTTGGGGTTGTCCACCATGCCGGCGGTGCAATGATAACCCCCGAAAGGATACTTGCCGCCATTATGGAGAACAATCAATGAAGCCTGCAGTTATGGTCGATGCCCATCCACTGGACGAGATCATCCGGGCAGACCGGATGCCGCATATCTGGTGCCCGGGATGTGGTATCGGGATTGTAATGCGCATTTACGGGCAGGCGATCCTTGAATCAGGCATTAAGCTGAATAATCATGTAGTGGTCTCGGGAATAGGCTGCAGCGGACGCGTCGCAGGCTATATGAATATCGATTCATATCACACCACCCACGGGCGGGCAATTCCCTTCGCGACCGGGTTAAAGCTCGCCAACCCCGAACTCCTGGTGACGGTTTTCAGTGGGGATGGTGATCTGGTTGCGATTGGCGGAAACCATCTTATCCATGCTGCCCGCCGGAATATCAACATTAACGTGATTTGTGTCAATAATTTTAATTATGGAATGACGGGTGGGCAGTCAGGACCTACCACACCCCGCGGGGCGCGTGCTTCAACAGCTCCATACGGGAACCCGGAACTGCCGTTTAACCTGCCTTTCCTGCTGGCTGCCTCTGGCGCAAATTTTGTTTCGCGCTGGTCCAACCTGCATGTACGCCAGATTAAAGATGATGTGCTGTATGCGTTCAACAAAAAAGGATTTACCTTCATCGAGATTCTAGCTCCCTGTCCGGTTGGATTTGGCAGGTCCAACAGTATAGAAAATGGTTTGGAAGAGATGGAGCTTTATAAAGACAGGTGTCTAATATTTCGCCAGGACGAAGTCAGCCCCGATGAACTTGATATAGATCTACGCGAGGACCGGCCAATCTATGTCGGGAGGTTTATTGATAGAGACCGTGAAGAGTATAAACCTGTCATGCTCGAGAACTGAAACCGGGCCAGGAAAGAGTCGTGAGTATAAATTAAATGCGCACTGAGATTTGTATTTCTGGGTTCGGGGGCCAGGGGATTGTCCTGGCTGGTTATATCCTGGGGAAAGCGGCCGCATTATACGCCGGTAAAGAGGCTGTTATGACTCAGGCATACGGACCGGAGGCGCGCGGTGGGGCGTCCAGCGCGAATGTAATTATTTCCGATCTAACCGTAGATTACCCATTTGTACAGCAACCGGATATTCTGGTTGCATTGTCCCAGGAAGGTTACCTGAAGTTCCGCCCAAAAGCGAAAGAGGGTGCTCTCATTATAATTGACCGTGACCTGGTTGATCCATTTGTGGAAGATTCGCCTGCTGTAATTCCAGCAACTCAGATCGCTGAAGAATTGGGAAAACGGATAGTAGCAAACGTTGTGATGCTGGGTTTCTTTACTGCTGTCGCGGATGTGGTGAACAGAGAAGCGATTCAGAATTCGATTGAATCGACCGTAAAACCTAAAACGCTGCCGTTGAATCTGGAGGCCTTCAACCGCGGCTTTTTATACTTCAAGGAAAGCACCAGAACAAACGCCGAAAAGGCAGCCCTGGAATTTGAACGAAGTTCATTACCCTCAAATGAGATATAAAAATGTCTGACACTGTACTGGTAATCGGAGGCGGAATTGCTGGGGTCCAGGCTTCATTGGACCTGGCTGATGCAGGCGCCAGGGTGACTTTGGTTGAAAGGGAGGCGACTATAGGTGGGGCGATGGCGGTTTTGGATAAGAATTTTCCTACACTTGATTGTTCGATTTGTATTGAAGCGCCAAAGATGTCCCAGGTGGAACTGCATCCGAACATTGAGATCCTTTCTCTCTCTGAAATTGTCCGGGTTGATGGGGAACCGGGAAATTTTAGCGTGGACATTGTGCAAAATGCCCGCTACGTTACGGATAATTGCACCCGTTGTGGAGAGTGTACTACTGTATGTCCGGTCTCCCTGCCCAATGAATATGACTCTGGGATGGCGGTCCGCAAAGCAATATATACCCCAATTCCCCAATCTACACCCGGGACCTATTTGCTCAACATAAACAACTGCCTGAACCAGCCGCCTAACTATTTACCCTGTAATCACTGCGTCCAGGTTTGCCCTCCGGGGGCGATTGATTTCTTGATGCCGCCCAAAAAAGAATTATCCCGCAATGTGGGAGCGATAATTCTTGCGGCTGGTTACAGCATGTTAAATCCGGTCGTCATGAAAGAATACGGATATGGAGATCATCCCGATATCCTGACCGCCATGGAATTCGAAAGGCTGGTCAACTCGGCTGGTCCGACAGGCGGCGAGATTATATGCCCCTCAGATGGACGCCATCCTGATAAGATCCTTTTTGTGCTCTGTGTAGGGTCGCGCGACCGCAGGTATTACAGATACTGTTCCAGGTTCTGCTGTATGTATTCGATCAAGCACGCATACCAGGCAATTGACCATGGCGTAAAAGATGTGACCGTTCTCTATATGGACGTGCGTGCGTTTGGCAAAGGTTTTGATCGTTTCTGGGAAAGGACCCGCATGGAAGGCGCCCATTATATCCACGGGCGGCCATCAAGAATCGCTCCTGGGGAAAATGGTTCTGTGCGTGTAGTCTATGAAAACACAATCGAATCCAAGCGCTGTGAGGGTGTTTTTGATATGGTGGTTCTAGCGAATGCGGTCACTCCACCGTCCGGTCTTGTTGAGCTTGCAGGTGTGTTGGGGATTGAAATTGATACGGATGGCTTCATAAAGGCTGATGAAGTCAGGAGTGGGTTGATCGGCACAAGCAAGCCGGGGATCTATGCAGCCGGGTGTGTTTCGGGTCCAAAGGACATCCCTGACAGCGTATCCGAGGGAAGCGCGGCATCCGCCCTCGCCCTGGGCCACCTGAAACAGAGAAGCTGGCCTGAACCGCTTGAAGTAGCCCCGGTAGCTGATATCGAGATTCCCCGAATTGGCGTTTTTGTCTGCCATTGTGGAAGCAATATCGCCGGTGTTGTGGATGTTAACCAGGTGGTTGAATATGCGCGCGCTCTTCCTGGGGTTGAATATGCCGGCGATCAGATGTTCTCTTGTGCGGGCAATACTCAGGGAGAAATTGAATCTGCGATCAAGGAATACAATCTCAATCGGGTGGTGGTTGCTGCCTGTTCACCCAAAACCCACGAATCGATTTTCAGGGAGGTGCTGCAGCGATCCGGCTTAAATCCATTTTTGCTTGAAATGACCAATATTCGCAATATGGATTCCTGGGTCCATAAAGCCAATCCTGCTGCGGCGACATTGAAGGCTAAGGACATGGTTTCGATGGCGGTTGAGAAAGCGCGCCGGTTAGTTCCCCTTGAAATAAACAAGCTTCCACTGAATCAGAGCGTTCTGGTGATCGGGGGCGGAATTGCCGGAATGACGGCAGCCGCATCCCTCAGCCGGATGGGACTGGATACCCACCTGGTGGAGCGAGACTGGCGAATGGGAGGAATGTTAAACCGTCTGGAGCGTTTATACCCGTCGGAAATAGACCCGGTTAAATTGGTCAGGCTGAAATCACAGGAACTACTGGACAACCGCGTTCATATATATATGGGAACTGAAGTGGAGCAGATTGGCGGGGTTGTGGGCAACTTTTATGCTCATCTCAGTAATGGCAGGCAACTGGTCGTCGGGGCGGTGGTCATCGCAACTGGATCTTCAATTCACCAGCCTCATGAATTCGGCTATCACAGTGGAAATCAACTCACTCAATCCGGAAAATTTACTGTTCCTGAAACCGTTATGCATTCGGAGCAGGCAGTATGGGATTCGCCTGGATTTCCGGAGGTGATTACAGGCCTTGATCTTGAACGTATGCTTCGAAAAAACCCTCCGGTAGCTGAGAGGATAACATTTATTGCCTGTGTTGGCTCCCGCCAGGGGAAGATGGGTTGTTCGCGTTATTGCTGCGCTTCAATGATTGGGCAGGCGCTGCGCTTGAGGCTTATGGGCAAAAAAGTGCGGGTACTGTATAAAGAAATTCGCACTTACAGCCGCCAGGCTGAGGAATTGTATGAAAGGGCTATGGGGGCGGGTGTGCAGTTTTTTAAATATAATCCTGATAAACCTCCTCAAGAGGCGGTCTCCTTTGTTAATGGGGGTATTAGATTTTACGATTATTTGCTAGGCGCCGACATTACCATTCCTGCTGATCTTGTGGTGCTGGTGGTTGGTTTGAAACCTTCGGGCGATGGCCTGTCTGAACAATTAAAGCTTGCCCGCAGCGAGGACGGGTTTTTGATGGAACTGCATCCAAAGTTAGGCCCGGTGGAAACTGCTGTCCAGGGGATTTTTCTGGCTGGTTCATCCCAGGGCCCAAAAGATGTGCGCGAATCCATGGCTGGCGCTCTTGCATCTGCAGGTAAAGCAGGTGCGCTCCTGTCGCGGGGAGTGATTGAAAAAGAACCGTTGACCGCCCGGTTAATTCCAGATTTATGCATAGGCTGTATGCGCTGTGTGAAGGTCTGCCCGTTCAGTGCGATCGAGCAGATAGGAAAACCCGGGAAAGATGGGTCAGTCAATATTTTGGAAGCTGCCTGCATGGGTTGCGGGACCTGTGCCGCCGAGTGTAATTTCAATGCTATCGATATGCCTTATTTTA
>Ga0180437_10000626_pt1 | contig 66032 bp, 55 predicted proteins | sample SS_ome_4_FD_132410 | JGI IMG/M metagenome (GOLD analysis project Ga0180437, IMG submission 132410) | Hypersaline lake sediment archaeal communities from the Salton Sea, California, USA - SS_3_D_1 metaG | ecosystem: Environmental > Aquatic > Non-marine Saline and Alkaline > Hypersaline >...
GTCTTGCATGAAGTCCAACAAAATGCTATTCTTCTTCATCGTTCATAGAGAGCACAGAGGACGGAAGTCAGAGGACAGAAGCCAGAAGTCAGACAGGGAAGTAAATTTCAAATTACAAGCAGCAAATGACAAACAAATTCCAAGGTACTAACTCGCAAACAAGAAAAGGATTGAAGATTGGTGCGCAGGGTTTTTTGTTTTTACATTATTTTGGGCGTGGTATAATAGTAGATGCAGGGATCATCGATATCCTTGTGATTTATGGCCGCTTGAACCGGGTGTGGCAAGCGGCCATTTTTGTTTTGACGGTGGTAGGGAATTTCGGTAGATTGTATACAATCAGGAACAGTTTTTAAGGAAAAAGGGGCATTTTTCAATAATTATTACGTTTTGAGGGCTAAAATTAGGTGTGAATCATCTTTAGAAAAAAAATATTTTTTAAAATATAGCGAAAATATATTGACTCCCTATATTATAGAGCTTATATTGTATGCATTATGGAAGACTCAAATAATACAATAAGAGACATATTAAAAGAGGCAGAAAATAATTTAAGAGAGATGATTTCTAAAGCAGCGAAGGATGGTGATTATAGAACTGTTGATATGGCAAGAGGTGCAGCAGTGGAGATAAAAGATCTTGCTGCAAGAATTGAAAATCCATCTTTAAAAACTTCTAACAAGCTCCACAAAGAAACAAATAGACGAACTAAAAAAGCTGTTAGGTCTTCAAAGAAAAAGTATCCAAAATTTAAGGTACAAAATGACAGTCTTATAAAAATTGGTTGGTCAAAAAAACAAAAAAGAGAATACACACATAAAGCTCCAAAAGATGTTTTTGAAAAAACAGTAAATACAATGAATGCATTATCAAATTCTGGAACTGGGCCTTTTATGGCTGAACAAATCATCGAAAAAGTAAATTCTCACCAACAGGAAATAATCCCGAGTTATCAAATATATATAGTAATTGGTTTTCTAAAGAAATCTGGTTGTATTAAACAGTTTGGTCGTGAAGGATATAATATCAAAACTAATATAAAAAGGAAAGCTGACTTTGAATGGAATGACACAATCACCAAGTGTAAATAATATATATATAGCATCAAGAATAGGAATGATATGTACATTTCAAAATAAAAAAGAAGGATATTAGATGAGAGACAAAGATAAAATTAATAAATTAAAATCATTCAAAACGGAAAGTTATGAATCGATAGATCTTGACAGATTGGTGATGTATACAACTATAAAACTTCAGGAAATAGGCGTTGAATTGTCACTTGAAAATATAATAGTTGGAGCTTTCAAATTATTTCCAAAGAAGTTTTCTTTGTCAGGATATTTTGAATTTCCAGATGCAACACGTGTTGAAAAAAGTTTGTGGCGTTGTAAAGGAAAAAAAAGGCAATGGATAGGAGGAAAAACTCGTCATGGCTACCAAATTACTGAAAGAACTAAAATTATTTCAGGCCAGACGGAAACACAACTATCCGACGTTGGTTTTCAGAAGAGCAAAAAACCAATCTCTAAAACCCGAAGGAAAGAAAGTATATTGAAAGAAACAACGGATTCATCTGCTTATTTGAAGTACATTGATGATCAATATGACTCTATTTCGGAAGCTGAACTTTGCTATTTACTTCAAGGTACATTGGATTCTTCACGGCAAGTCTTGAGAGAAAATTTTGCTATGCTAAAAAATTGTGCGGAAGAACTTGATCGACAGGATGTATTAAAATTCTTCCATTGGTTAGAGGAACATTTTAAAAAATTTTTGAGATCTAATAATGCATAAGAATAGTGGAGATGTATCATGGAAAAAGGAACCATTAAAGCAGACGATAGACATATAGCTCGCAGTATAAGAGCTGCGATACAAGGCAATGTCATACGCGCTCTTGTTGAGCTTATTACAAATTCTGATGACAGTTATATTCGATTAGAAGATACACATCGCGTAAAAGGAACTATAGAAATTCTTTACAAGAAAAAGAATTATGTTGGCATTTTTTCTGTTCGTGACAGTGCAGAAGGTATGTCAAAGGATGATGTTAAAACAAAATTCGTTGCTAAATACGGCTCAGCAACCAGTGGGATGCAAATAGGTAAAAAAGTTCGTGGATTTTTTGGACAGGGCGCTACAGATGCGCTTGCGTCCATGAAAAATGGGAAGATTTTCACTTTTAAAGATGGACAGTTTGTTGAATGCCGTATTTTTATGGTGGGAAATAAGACTATATATGAGATAGCGGATTCTATTTCTGCAACCTCAAAGCTTAGAAAAAAGTATAAAATTGATAACAACGGAACCATTGCATGTTTCGAGGCTGAACGAGGAGTACCTCGAATTAGCAGGCTTCAAGAAGAATTGGGTAGTAACTACCTTCTACGTAAAATTATGACCAACCAAAAAAGAAAAGTTTTCCTTTTAGATGAAAATTCGGGTGAGAGGCGTCCTTTAGGATACCAAATGCCAAAAGGAAAAGAGCTTATAGCAGATGAATTTACTATTTCGTATGGTCAATATGAAGATTTCCCAATAAATATTTCAATATGGCGTTCTGAAAACGAACTTACTCAAACAGGTGACAACCGGGATGGTGGACTATTATTGTTGGATAATGAAAATACTGTGCTTGGAATTTCCCTTTTCAAATATGACAATGAACCGCTAGCTTCCCATTTTTTTGGAGAGGTAAAAATAAGAAACTTTAGAGAATTACTTAAGAATGAAGAACCGGTACTTAGATCAGATCGAACTGGAATTGATCCTCATCATGAATTCTGCATAATCCTTACCTTAGAAATCGAAAAACGCCTTGAGAAATTAGTAAAAGATGAAAAGTTACGCAAACAAAAAGAGAGTCAAAGCAAGATTGATCGAGAGGCTGCACGGAGATACAAAAAGGCATTTAATATTTTGAATGAAATAGCTGAAATCGAAGCTCAATCTGTAGTAAACTTGGGGCAAGATCCAACAGATAACATTGAAGAACCACCTGATGGATTTTGTCTTTACCCCTCCTCTGCCCAAATTACCGTGGCTAAACGTTATGTTTTCCAACTTCATATAAATACAGATATCGTGCGATATGGCTCTATAATTAAAGTAAGCTCCAGCAATTCAAAAATCCGCGTAATAACACCAGAGCACCGAATCACTTCTGAAGATGGCGTCGGCATTGTGCGCAAATATATTACTGTAGAAGGCATTGAGCCTAACGTAGAAGGGATTATTCAAGCAACTACAGGCAATCGTCAATCACAAGCAAAAATTATTGTGGTTCCCGAAAAGGAACTATTAATGGAAGAAGGAATGGTGTTTCAACCTGAATCTTTAACACTACGGCCTAACAAACCAAGAAAGGTATTTTTACTTGTATATATTAAAATGATAGAGGGCGGGAATAAGATCAAAATCACCTCAGATAATAACTCAATACACATTTCAAGAGATGAAATTAAAGTCAACGAAGCTGATGCAAAAAGGCATGTTGCAAAATATGAGTTAGAAGTTTGGGGTGAAGGAGCGGGGCAGAATGCGGTCATCACTGCAGAGCATGAGACATACATCGCGCTTTTAGACGCACGCGTTAAATCCAAAAAGGATAAGCCAGATAAGGGTCGAAAAGGAATGTTTAATGAACCAGAACCAAATTATGATTCACGCCCACTTCAACGAACTTCATATAGCACAGAAACAGGAAAAGTGATTATTTATGTAAACTTCCCTTCAGTAAAACATTATATTGGTGATACTTGTCAGTATATGAAGACATTACCCGCTCAAGTATTGGTGGCTGATTTAATCGCAGAAAGATGTTTTCTTGAAATAGCCAGAAGGAAAGTAGAGTCTTCCGGTGTAGTCTTAAGACCTGCAGCTAAACCCGATAGAATACAAAGGGACGCCCAAGAGCTTTCTCTAAAATATGGCAAAGAAGTACATGAAGCATTAGTTGACAGAAACATGATTGAAGAATCCAGAAATGGTAATGAAAGTTGAGTTTTACACAAGCTTATCAAGTCATTTAAGAAAAGGACTGATGTAAGAGAATATATAAATCTATTGGAAAAGGTTAGAGGTTACTCTTATAAGGAGAATTTTAATGATTGAGAACAATCCTACAAATGTAGTTGCTGCGTTTGAGATTTTACTTGAGGAGATAGAGGCAGAGATAGATTTTATCAATCGAGTAGGCGCCAATAGCTTCGAGAGACGGGATTACGATAGAGCAAAAGAAGCATTAGAAAACGCAGGTAAACTGACATCATTTCGCGACAAGACAGCTACGCTTCGTAAAGAATGGGAAACAATCTCAATGGTCGAAGTAGACGAAGATGAAGAAGTGGTAAGGGCTCAACGGCAAAATCTAGGAAGACTACAACGCGGCTTGAGAACACAAGAGGAAGCTTATTACAAACCTATATTGCAAGCCTTATTGGAATTAGGAGGCTCTGAACGAATGAGTGTTACATTAGATAGGGTTGAAGAAATCATGAGAGGAACTTTAAAAGACGTTGATTATGAACCACTTTCATCATCACCTGATACATTACGCTGGCGTAACGCTGCACAGTGGGCACGCAATACAATGGTTAACGAAGGGTTCTTAAAGAAAGACTCACCAAGAGGAATATGGGAAATTAGCGAAAAAGGACGCAAGTTTTTAATTGGAGAAGAGGATTGACTTACATTTAATAAGATAAATAACCATGCCTAAGAAGAAAGCAAAGCGTCAGTAGAGAGAAGGCGAGGGGAATTTTGGATTCCCGTCCCCTGTTCCGGCCCATAGAAGTATGTTCTCGGGGATGACAATCCTTCGCGGGAATGACACAGGGAGAGAAAATAAAGAAGATTGCCGCGTCGCTTCGCTCGCAAAGACCGCGGACTAAGCCATTTGTTAATGTTTAAAGTGGCGTTTGCCTGTGAAGACCATTGTGATATCGGCCTTGTCGGCGGCGGCTATGACTTCGTCGTCCTTTTTTGAGCCGCCGGGCTGAACGATAGCTGTGATGCCCGCGTCGGCGGCATTTTCAACGTTGTCCGGGAACGGGAAGAAGGCGTCGGAGCCCATGACGGAGCCGTGAGACTCGTCGCCGGCGTGCTTGACGGCAATCTTGCCGGATTCGACGCGGTTCATCTGGCCTGCGCCGACGCCGATGAGCTTTTTGTCCTTGACGAGTGTGATGGTGTTGCTCTTGGTGTGTTTTGCGGTCAGCCACGCGATGCGCAGGTCCTGCATCTGGTCTTCGGTGGGGCGTTTTTTCGTTGGGTAAGTCAGTTCATCGGGCTGCCAGCCGACCAGGTCTCGCTGCTGGAGAAGGAGGCCGCCGACGACGCAGCGAACATCATATTCAGCGGTATCACGCATTTTCGCATCGATGGGTCCTGTTTCGAGCAGGCGGACCCGCTCGCCCCAGGATTTCAAGGTTCTTATGAGCTCAATCGCCTCCGGCTGGAATTCGGGAGCGATGATGACTTCGGCGAAGAAGCCGCCCGCGCCCCTTGTTTTGCCGAAGCGGCTGTAGGATTCCATGATGACCCGTGCGAGGTCGGCGTCAATTGGTCGATTGACGGCGATGATACTGCCGAATGCACTGATGACGTCACCCTCGTATGCCTTTCGGTAGGCTTCGACGATGTCGTCGTCGATGGCACAGCCGCAGGGGTTGAGGTGCTTGACGACGACAGCGGCGGGTTCGTCGAATTCCTTGACCAATTCGAAGGCCGCGTTGGTGTCGAGCAGGTTGTTGAAGCTGATTTCCTTGCCGCCTTCAAGGAGTTTGGCGCTGCTGACGGATGTTTCTTTGGTGAGGGGGAGCTTGTAAAACGCAGCGCTCTGGTGGGGATTTTCGCCGTAGCGTAAGTCTTCGGCTTTGCTAACGGCGATAGAGACTCTTTCGGGGAACCGCTTTCGGGCTTTTTTGTTGAGGTAGCCGGCGATCGCGGCGTCGTAGGATGCGGTCAAGCCGAACGCAATGCGGGCCAGCTCCGAACGGGTTTTTTCACTGACGCTTCCATCGTTTTGCTTCATCTCATCCACAACGGACGCATATTGTTCGGGGCCGGTGACGATGGTTACGTATTTGTGGTTTTTAGCAGCGGAGCGAACCATGCCGGGGCCGCCGATGTCAATGTTTTCAATGGCTTCCTCCAGGGTGCAATCTTCTCTTGAAATGGTCTCTTCGAACGGGTAAAGGTTGACGCAAACCAGGTCGATGGGCTCGATGCCGTGTTGTTTCATTGCGGCTTTATGGTTTTCGTTGTCACGGATGCCGAGCAGTCCGCCGTGTATTTTCGGGTGAAGGGTTTTGACCCTGCCGTCCATCATTTCCGGAAAGCCGGTGACCTTTTCGATGCCAATCACGTCGACGCCGGCAGTAGTAAGCATTCGAGCGGTTCCGCCGGTGCTGATAATTTTGACCCCCATATCGCTGAGACTTTGTGCAAATTCAACCACGCCTTCCTTGTCGCTGACACTGATGAGTGCCTTCTTGATTTTCACATCCATGAATCGCTTTCCTTAACTTGAGAATTGAACGTTATCTATGTATTAAATTATTCAGCCTGAGTTTTCCTCCCGGGCAAGATATCATATTTTTTCTATTTTTCAATCGGCTTGAGGCACGCTACCCGGCCGGTATCATCTCCGATATAAATATGAGAATCTTCGTTATTTGATATGAAGAGTGTGACGTCCGCAAAATTAACCGAATACAGCTCTTTGTTTAGTTCGTTGTCCATAACGGCAAGCTTCCGGCCTTCGGTTATGACATAAGCTTTTCCGTCTGATTCAGCTGCTAAGCCCAGACCGCCGGGGACTCTCCACATGAGACGGCCTGTTGCTCGGTCGATGGCGGTGAGCCCTTTTCCCCAAACATACTGATAGACGGCGTTGTCGGTCACCGTCGGGCTTTTATCCAAAATAGCCTGGGTTTGGAATTTCCATATGAGTTCCCCTGTTTCGGCATCCAGCATATATACGTTGGTATCTCGACTTGCGGCAACAAGAATCGGGTCGTCTAAAACAAGCGAGCCGGCAATTCCGTCACGCGCCTTGAACTGCCACAAGAGGGCGGGTTCGTCATATTTCATCGCAACAATTTTTCCTGTTTCGGTGCCGAAGATTACTTTATCTTCAGCAGCGACGAGGGAGGTGATGATTGAATCGTCGTCCGCAGCGCCTTTGAACATCTCTACTTTTTTATCCGAGGTGAGCACGTGAACCCTCCTGTCCACACCGGCAACATAGAAGTTTGTCTGATTTCTGACAGCCGGGCAGCTTACCCCGAATGAAAGCCGCGTTTGACTGACCTCAATGCCACTGGCGGCTCGTATTTCAACCAGTTGATTGCCGATGATAGAAAATAATTCATCGCCATAAAGTTCAAAACCTATAATCGGGAAACCCTTCGGAGCATAGGCCTGTCCAAAGATGAAGCTGCCGTCATTTTTGTTTAGAGAAATAATATAATTCGTGTCGGTGAAACTGTAAAAGTAATCTCCTGCGATATACAGCCTGTCCTGGGTTTCACCTTTTTTGAGGGGTAGTTGGTTTTCCCAGACGATTTTGAGTCCGGCTTCTGTGAGTAATTCCGGCCACACCAAGGCATCGCTGATTGTTTCCGAAGCCGTCAGGATACTTGTTGCTGCACATAGAATTATACTTACGGCACTAACAGCATTTTTGGATATCCTTAACATTTTTTTGTCCTCACTTAAGATTGGAAGTTTTCATCACCCTTTGATTTTTTATTGGTCATTATTGGTTCAAGTCAACATAATCGGTTAAATCAATGTTATGGTTTTTCTCGATACGCCTCATTTCTTCAATCCGCTGAATATCATCCTGTATTCTATTCGCTAATTTAAAAATATAGGGTTTACCCGCAAGTCTGTTTTTTAAATCATCAAGCATAGGTTCCCATTCATTATCGTATAATTGTGTTTTAAGAATGATAAGCATTTTGTGTTCTTCGCTTATCTTTCTGATTAGATTTATAATTGTTTCATCCGTTTTTGTCTTTTGTCTATTTTGACTGCTTTGTTTAGGATTTGTCATATTCGACAACCTTTTGTTACATTTCTAAGTTAAATCCTAATCTTTCAGGCTCAAAAATGCAACATAATTCCCTATATTTACTTCGAATTCGACACACCATGTAATATTATAAAATTTTAATCATGTCATTAAGCTTTTTCAGGCTAAGAGGTCTTTGGAATACTAATTGACCACAAGTAAGAGTGTCAAGGTCATATAGATAGCGACGCTTATCGAATCATTTGCAGTGGTAACCAGCGGGCCTGAACTGATGGCCGGATCGATGCCGATTCGTCTAAAGAGAAAGGGCAGAACCAGTCCCAGGCTGGTTGCTACTATAATTGCGGCGGACATGCCGGTGCCGAATGCTATAACGATGCGCAGGTGCGCGGCCCATTCTATTTTTTGGGTTCCTTGTGATAACAAATTCGGTAATAAGGCGTTTGCTAAAGCACCCAATAAACCACAGCATATCGCTATCAGTATCGCAATCGGTACCTCTCTTTGAAAAACCTCTCTGAAACTCAAATCCGCGAGATGTCCCGCCGCCAGTCCGGAGACAACAATTGCTGAAGTCTGCAGACCGGCATTACCGCTCATGGCGGACACCATCGGGACGAACACCACCGCAACGGCCCATATCGGTAAAAGCTCGATTTCAAAAAAGAGATTTTTAAAAAATAAACCTAATACCGCCGTAACAGCGGTACCAATCATGCAGGGCAGCAGCCATGTCATGCGAACCCTGGCCGCTCGAAAGATGGATTCGCTTTCGAGTTCTGAAGGATCGGTACCGGCCATTGCATACATATCTTCGGCTGCTTCTTCATCGGCCACCTCTATGATTCTATCGGCTGTAATACGGCCCACTAACCTGTGATTTTTATCAAGAACGGGTACAACAATTAAATCATTGTCACGAAACACGTTACGAACCCGCTCCTGGTCATCGTCGACGACAACATAAATTGTGTCTCTGTCAACCAGATCGCTTATTTTTGAACTTTCAGGTTTTGTTAACAGCAGACGTATTCTTACATCCCCGATAAATCTTCCGTCGTTATTCACCACGAAGACAGAGTAGAAATCTTCATCTATTTCGGCCGCCCTGATTTTGCTGACCGCTTCGCTGACCGTCGCCGACTCGGGAACGCTTATAACCAGCGGATCCATAATGCCACCGGCCGAGTCTTCGGAATATTTCATCAGCTTTCGAATTTGAGCGGATTCAGAAGGGGGTATTTTTTTAAGAACCTGTTCAATTTCCTCTTCGGGCATTTCCTGTAGGACGTCTGCTGCATCGTCCGCGTCAAGCTCGGAAATAATTAAAGCTATTTCGTTATCATCGAGCAATTCATACAATTCAGCGCGTACGGCCTCATCAACTTTTTCGATTACCTCCGCAGCAGTTGGTTTCTCCAATACATCGAAAATGATTCGTCTCTGCTCGTTATCAAAAAGCTGTACAATTTCAGCGATGTCGCTGCTTCGCTGCTCTGCCAAGAGTTTGCGCAACGCGTCTTTATTTTCCTCTTCAAGCAGCAATTCCACCTGCTGAAGAAGTATTTGCTGTGAGAATTGTTCTTTATCATCCGGCATAAAAAATCCCTTTCTGAGGATAAAATAAAGCAATTTTCAGCTACAAGCAACGCTTTTTTGTTATTATAAAGTGCAGTTCCTTGAATAAAATAAGCTTTTTAGGGTATGTATGAAGTATAAGTATTGAGATATTGGTAATTTAGGCAATTAAAGTGCAAATTATGCTTGGCTTTTATAGTTTTTTTGTGTAAAATAGGATTATATTGGCCGATTACAAATAGAGATATTCGACCTAATGACATAGGGGGATATTGGATGAATAAGTGTACTTTAATTACTTTTTTAGCATCATTTGGTATAACATTGGCCGCTTTGGCGGCACCTGAGCCAGCTATTATTCAAGGGCCGGAAGAGTGGACGCTTTCAACGGAATTTCAACATCTACAGCAGATTTCTGTAAGATTAGCCAATGAGGAGAGACCCAGAAGGTACTGGTATTTGATTCTCAGCGTCACCAATGACAGCGGCAGAGATGTTGGATTTTATCCGGAATGTGTGCTCATGACGGATACGTTTGAGCTTACGGCTACAGGCGATAATGTTCCTGTTGCGATTTTTGAAAGGATAAAGCAACGTTATCAAGAACAATATCCATTTTTGGAGTATGTTAAGACGACAACAAACAAGGTCTTGCAAGGAAAAGACAACACGAAGGATATAGCCATTATATGGCCTGATTTTGATTCCGAGGCGAATGCGGTGAATCTTTTTATATCGGGTTTATCCAATGAGACAGTTGAAATCGAACATCCGGCTTTAAAAGATGAGAAGGGGCATCCTGTGATGGTTTATCTTCGTAAAACGCTCAAGATTGATTATAAAATAGGCGGGGCGCCCCAATTACGGCAAAACGCGAAGGTGAGTTATGAAGAGCATAATTGGGTTATGAGATAAGATTTCTTAACTATATTTTTTGTGTCCTTGCCTGTGAATTCGGATGATTTCATCTATTTCTTCTTTAGGCAATTCTTCCTCTCGTACAATGTCATTCTATCTTATTGGTAGAAAAATATTCTAATAAATTTCTACTTTTTTTCATTGTTGATATTTTTCTCCCAAAATTTTTCCGACTCCAAAAGTTCCTTCTTTAACTCAGGACTGCCGTGTTCATTTACATATTCTGCGGCCTTATTATAATACGAATCACCCATTTCTTTCAATGCCCTAAAAGCGGGATATCTGAATATAAAATTTTCTTTTCCCTCCTTCATTAGTTGTTCAGTTAAAAAAAGAACCGTCTCTTTAGAAGGAACTTTAGCCAACAAAGAAAATTCTTCAATGGATACTCCCTTATCTTTTTCGTCTTTAATAATTTTTATTAAGCGTTTTCCTAAACTATCCTTTTTCGATTCTGGAAATAGTGTAAATTTCTCAAGGGAATATATAGCATATAATTTAAATTCTCTGTCCGTATTCTGTAGAAATTCAAATAATATTTCTATTAGCTGGTCTGTTTCGATTGGTTTTAAAGACATAGCGGCCAAACCAACCCTTTGGAATCTTATGTTTGGCGATCTAAGAACGGATATTATCTCAGTTTCTGTCGGTTGTTTTGCTCGGAGGAATTTCTGTTTTATTTTGCACATTCTAGTAAAATCTTGAATCGCAGTTCCCTTCTTAGCAGCATCATTCGCGAACATCTTACTCCTTGCCTGGTCATATTTTAATGCAGATTGAAACCATGCTTTTCCCTCAACTCCAGACTTAAATGGACATCCTGATACAACAAAAGATGTCCCAATAACAAGCCATATCACATACCAGATTTTATTATTTCTTTGTCTAAACATACTAAACATGAAACTCAAGGATAGATTTGTCTTTCTATCCCCGTAGATATATTGTGCGAATAGAGAGCTTTTTCATCTCGAGTAAGGATTAATTCATTATTTGTAAGCCAACCCAAGATTAAATTAAGTCCTTTCCTCGCTGGAAGGGACAGGTCTATGATCTTACTTGGATTGTTCCCATCACTATCTACGCTCCAAATATCCCATCTCTTATTTTCATTTAATTTGTAAAATGCTATCTTTCTTCCATCTGGAGACCATTTTGGCAGAGTAATGTTATTATCATTTCCAATTTCAAAGATTGGCTTTATGACATCACCATCAAGAAATAAAATATACGCATTTCTTGGACTATTACGATCAGAAAAGAAGATTCTCGTCCCATCAGGCGACCAACATGAACCAGTACTTATCAAATACCCCGATGAGAGTACTTTTTCTTCTAGTGTTATAGGATTAATGATACACAATTTACCATTGCCAAATTTTTCAGTTCTACGACAGTAAAATATATATCTGCCATCATCTGACCAACACCAGGCAAAAAAATCCTGAAGGTTACTTTCCTTAGTAAGTGGCTTATAGGAACCAAAAGTCTTATCATCAACAACCCACAGATTTTCATGCCAAAAGTCTTGTTTGGACAGCCATGTCATACTTTCTCTTCTGGAAGCAAAGGCAATAAATCCTCCTGCAGGTGACCACTTTGGTGCGTAGTTTATTCCCTCGTAAGTCAAGATTAATTCTCTGTTATCCGCTAAAGAAAAGACGCAGATTAGAAACAGTCCACATTCTCCAGTTGCTCCATCGGATAGTAAAAGATTTCTCGCATAACAGATTTTTGTTTGATCTGGAGACCACGATAGGGAGGAGGGAACATACTCATTCTTTATTTCAAGGAAATTTGTTCTCTTTTTACTTTGTAGATCTAAGATAAAAATACCTGATTTGCCCCTCTTTACATATGAAACTGCAATTTTATCAGCATTCGGAGAAACCTCAGCACTGTGCAAATAGATATCATCTTTCTCAGAGCATCCATTAAGAAGAACTAGAAGCAAGATGATGAAAATCAAGTAGTGAATATTACGATAATTTCTCATTTAAAAACACTTTGCATATTCTAACTTTATACAATTATGAAATGCTGCTATCGTCACAGGAGCTGCCTTTATACACTTATAGTCAGCACACATTTGACAATCCACCATATCGCCACAACCAGACTCATACTTACGACAGGCGTCTCTAAGCTGATCAAGGGTAGCATTGGGCCATCTTTCAAGTATCTCTTCAATAATTTTTTCTGCTACTTCATCTGGAACTTCTCCACTACTACATCCTCCTGTAGGGTCGACTAAATTAACCGGATTGTTGAGACAATAAACATAATGATTCAAGCTTTCCACATAACCAACAGGGTCTACCTGTAAAAATCTGCCAATCTCAGGATTGTAATACCTGGCACGATAATAATACAGGCTAGTTTCAGTATCAAACCTTCTTGAGGTGAACATATAGGGATTCCCTACACGATTAAGCAACATTTTTTCTGTAAATTCTTCTTCCTTAAAATTCTAAAAGAAGCTTTTGCTTTTTTATATGCTTTTGTGTTATCTGCATTTATATAAAACAGACAAAGTAAAAAACAACGGAATACCTGCTCTAATTGCCAGCAAACCGATACCAATTATCAGCAGCAAAACATAGTGTTTTTTAATGCTTTGACACGTAGGATGCTTCCTGCCTTCCCCTGATATTTCAAACAATACGAACATGCCTCTGGATAATAAATATCCAACTATAAAGACATCGCTAAACAGCAACAGGAATCCGGTTTATCTTTCTACGTGATTGAATCTATGAGGGAGTGCAGCAAGGGCTCATCACAATAGCTGCGTAACTCATCTTTTAAATAATTTTGATATTGCAGGTCGTTTATACCCAGGGGTTTTTGCCATTGTTCAAATAAATGCTGCAATTTACGCGCGTTTTCTTCAACCCACTGTTCTTTTTGCTCTGTGATATCACTCCCTGTGCTGTTTTGTAAATATTTGAGTTTTTTGACATCCATGCCATATACCTCCGACTCCGGTAAAGTAACCGAAGTCCTTTATATTATAATCATTAAGCTAATAAAATAAAGCAAAAAATCGTAATTATTTGAAGGTTCTTCAACTTCTCATAGTCATTAATAGTCATTTTTGCATGATTTTTTGTTTTTATTGCGGTTTTTATGTCAGCCATTAATGCTTCAGGGTTGAGTCGATTTTTGTAATCTGGATTTACGTGCTGGAAGTTAACAAGGTCGTCGGTATCAATAACAAAGACCAACGAGACGGACTGGATCTGATATGAATAAACTGAGATATATGAAAAGATTAATAAATTATTGAAGGGCTTTTTTGTTGTTAAAAAGCAAATTTATGTTATTATAGTCACTCATTCAATGGAGGACATTTCCCGGAGGTTTGGTGGGTCATAATAAATGGATAATAACCCATAGTTGGGCGAGCGGGGATGTTACCGGAGATGCTTTCATCGATGGTGCAGGGGGCTTAATCGGGCAGAACTGGTATGGATTGATTAAAAGCTGCTGGGCAAGCGGAGATGTCGTAGGATATGATGACCGAACAGGAGGCTTGATTGGAGAAGGCTCAGGGTGGATATACCGTTGCTACGCCACGGGTGATGTGACGGGTGGAAATGAAACCGGGGGTTTGATGGGGATATGCATCAACGGTTTAATTAAGGACTGCTATGCGCAGGGTGATGTAAGCGGAGCGGACAAGGTAGGCGGACTGATTGGTTATAATTTTGGCATGGATGTGAATGACTGCTACTCAACAGGACATGTCAGCGGTACCACGAACCGCGGCGGATTGGTTGGTGATACCAGTACCGGAGGAACGACTAATCGCTGTTTCTGGGATGTGGAAAGCTCGGGGACGACGGTCAGTGACGGAGGGACGGGAAAGACCACATTTGAGATGATGGAACGGAAGACTTTTGAAGGTGCCGGATGGGACCTGGAGACGACGTGGGAGGTTGAAGCAACGGTGCGAATGTATCCTTATCTGCATATGTATCTGCCGGCAGATTTGAACCATGACGGTATAGTGAATGCTTATGATTTAGGGATATTGTGTAATCTCTGGCTCGGCGAGCGATAAGGGCGGGACTGACCAATTACTTTTTGGGTTTCAGTCCAGCGGCTTTGCGGAGTTTGTTGATCATGTCGGTCTTTTCCCAGGTGAAGTCGGGCAGGTTTCGGCCGAAGTGACCGCCGTGGGAAGTCTGTGCGTAGATGGGCCGAGTAAGGTTAAGATGTTTTATCATCTGCTTTGGTGTCAGAGGGAACAGGTCGTGAATGATTTGAGATATTTTATCTTCTGATATTTTTGCAGTGCCTTCCGTGTCGATGAGTATCGATATTGGTTCGGCTACGCCGATGGCATAGGAGAGCTGGACTTCACATGCATCCGCAAGACGTGCAGCAACAACGTTTTTTGCGATATACCGAGCCATATAGCTCGCGGTTCGGTCGACTTTTGAAGGGTCTTTTCCGCTGAAGGCGCCGCCGCCGTGACTGCCCCGACCGCCATAGGTATCGACGATGATTTTTCTTCCCGTCAGGCCGCAGTCCCCTTTGGGACCGCCGGTGACAAAGCGGCCGGTGGGGTTGACATGGAAGATGATGTTTTTGTCGACCATTTTTTTGGGAAGGACGGGAAGGATGACATTATCGATAATCTGTTTTTGCAGCTTTCTATGCGGGATGTTCGGAGCGTGCTGGGTCGAGACGACGACCGTGTGGATACGTTTGGGTTTGTTGTTTTCGTACTCGACGGTGACCTGGCTTTTGCCGTCGGGTCTGAGCCAGGGGAGTTTTTTAGATTTTCTTAGTTTCGCAAGGCGATTTGTTATTGTGTGAGCGAGCTGGATGGGCATCGGCATAAGCTGAGATGTTTCTTTGCAGGCGAATCCGAACATCAGACCCTGATCGCCGGCGCCCTGTTCCCTGTGCAGGCCTTTACCTTCGGTAACACCCTGCGAGATGTCCGGGCTCTGTTTTCCAACCAGAACCAATACGGCACAGTTTTCGTAATGAAACCCCATTTGGGGGTCTGTATAACCGATTTCCTTGATGGTGTTTCGGACGACCGTAGGGATGTCAACAACAGCTTTCGAAGTGATTTCTCCCGAAACAATGACAATATCGTCCTTTACCATGGTTTCACAGGCGACTCGGCTTGCTTTATCCTGAGCAAGCATGGCATCGAGAACAGCGTCCGAAATATGGTCGGCGACTTTATCGGGGTGTCCCATGGTTACGGATTCGCTTGTGAAAAGATGTTGGCCGTTATGATGGTGGTGGTAGCTGTGTATCGGTTTTTTTGACATTTTTTTACTTAGCCTTTCAAGCATCACAATAACTATCAACTTTTGAAATTATTCGAAGCACTATGGTACATTGTTTTTGATTATAGTCAAATCCAAAATTCTTGAGGGTGTTAGTTATTGAGGGAGCTTTTACTGTTCGTTCAGGTTCCAATTCAAGGGCATGAATTTGACATTATAAACTTGGGTTTCCAGAAAGTATATCTGGTTTTGCTGTAAGTAATTCGTGCAGAAATTCAATACGGCCCGTATGACAGGGGGTTGGTCCTTGAATTTTTTTTCCGTCGCGTATTTTTTTGAGAATTCCTCTCCGAACTGTTTTTCCGTAAATAACGGTGAGAGATAAACAATATTTTCATCGCTATCTATTTTGAAACCATATTCGCCGGATATATATTTTTTAGCCTGATCATCAAGCTGGTTATCTAATTTTTTCCCGTTGTAGGGTTCGTTTCTCAACGGGGGTCCTCCCATTGTTGCGTAGTAAGATACGGCAAGGAATATTCTCGGGTCGTTAAATTCTGTTTCGAAGAATCTTTTCTCTATTAATTTCAGGGTAAATTCTTCTTCCATCACATAAAATTTTTGATTTTCGATGCCATTGATTCTTCTATTGATATGTCTTACGCTATCCGGTCCCCACGTCGGCAGGACATGAAGTAATCGGTATGACTCGATGGGATAGTTTTCCACGATGATCATAAGCAGGTTTATGTTGTAAGCGTTGATCCAGAAAGCGATTTTTTCCTCTTTTGTTAGTGTTTTATATTCTTCTGAATCGAAATTTCTCAGGATGTTTTGTATTTTGATAAGCTGTAATCGTTTACGCCGCAGTTGATGGTAGTCCACCTTCCCCTCTTCGTTGACGAATTGCTTTAAGAGGGCGGCATATTTTTTGTTTAATTCCAGCAGGGGGTTCTTAAGAATTTTAGGTTCGGTCAGAGCTTCAGCGGGAGTTGGTATTTCAATTTTTTTTGCGTTCGGTTCCGCCGGAGTATTTGGTTCGGCTGATTCAGGTAATTCTTTAACTACCGGTTTTTCTTCTTGAGGCAGTGTTGTTTCCTTTAGGACATAAGCAGGTTGAGGGTGTGTTTTCACGTTTGGGGTGTTTTGTGGACATCCGGAGATTATTGTGATAAATATCACCATTGATAATAAGAAGTATTTTTTCATGTTTTGCCCTACAAAAAAAGCATAGAGAGACATCTATTTTACTGTATTATTTATTATATTTCTGAAAATTATTAAGAAATATAAGGTATTCACTTTTACATGTTATTTCCACTAAAAAAATACATTTCTATCTTATTCTGTGATTTTAAAAGATGTTGCCAGGATTTTGAAATCTTGTTAAAATCGAAATTTGAATATTTTGAACGTGGGAGCAGAAGGGATTACGAGAGGACGAAATAGCTTGACAAACTGGGATTTTCGTAATAAGATAGATAAACTAAGGAATCTCTAAGGCTTTTTTTTATTTATGGTACTTTTCGGGAACAGATATGAAATATAGTTATTTTGCTCTAATCTTGATTCTATTGTCATTTTTTGGCAGTCATATAAGTCAAGGAGCTATTCCAACTTTTGATATTGAAGCGGTTATTGAAAAGAGCGTATTAGATTCCAGTGATTTTGAGATTATTGACAATTTTGTTTATCGTAGCATTGCGGAGCTGTTAAGTACCACGGATTTCACATCGGTTGCAAACATACGTTCTACGATACTGCGTTACAGCAATTCCAATAAGGATAGTGCTCAAGAACAATATTCAAACGCATTCTATGATTCTGTTTACAGGCATGTGGGAGCGGCTTTATCAAAGATAGAATCAGTCGACTCGGCAAAGGTCCGGGAGAATATTCTAATAAATTTGTTAATTTTATTGGATGAGCTTGACAACTGGCGTTTAACTGAATATGCGGTACGGTATTTAAACAGCGAAAACACCGTTGTCCGTTACTGGGCCCTTCACAACGTAACCAACAATTCCATCATCGAACAGATGAATTCAGATGCTGAAGGGCTGCTATTAGCCAAGGATATCGCTAAGCATATTTTACAGCAGGCAGAACAAGCCGAGGCTAACGAGCAGTCTCTGATGCTTAAGTTTGCCAGTGAAATAACACTAAAGGATGGAGACGACATTATCCTGCGCATCGCGGACGTTCGGATGGACCGTTATAAAAATTGGGAGGTTGAATACGAGCTTTTAGACGCAATGCTGCTGCGTTTGTTAAAGAATGAGATTGCGAACTCCAATCCTGAGAAACAAAAAGCTTTCGGAAGACGTTTTTGTACTTTATTTTCTTATGTATTCCAGCGCTTTATTAAAGGCATTGATATTTTGAGTGAGGAGCATCTGCGTAATCTTGCCTCCGCTTTGGTTGATGTCGAGCGTAACTGTGTCAGCAGTATTCTCGGCCAGGTTCAAATAACAATAAAGCAGGCGATAGAATCAGATAATCTTGCCGGCCTGTTAGAAGAGCATAACCGTCTTTTGGGAGATCGGACAAAGGCCGGGGAGCTGCCCAAGAGGTTAAACTGTGATTACGGCAGCAATCCGGACGGAAGCAGCCGTATGTATCCCCCGGTCTTGCCGGATGCACCATAGAATTAAATCATTTCAAGATTAGAACAATATTGAGAGCGTTGTTCGGGTTCACAGAGTGTTCTGTTTCGCTGTTGTTTGATTGTCATTTTAATGAATTTATTATTCAATCCGTATGAAAAAGTCATTAAATAAGCTTGAATAGCTGCTTGAATTATTTTATAGAGATAGAGTGTGAACGCACAGCGCTGTATGGCCCCTATGGTTGTAAGATGAGCAATTTTTTTTACACGTAAAAATGGAGGTTATTATGAGGCGGTTCGTTATTATCTTAGCGTTTGGCGTTTTTTTGGCGGGGTGTAAAGACAGGGAATACAACCAGGAAGAGCTTGAGGCATTTGTTAAAAGTCATGTCGCGCAGGTGAAACCCATGAGAAAGGCGGCTGCGCTTGCATACTGGGAGGCGGCTAACAGCGGCAAAGCGGAAGATTATGAAAAGGCAAGCAAGCTCGAATATGAGCTGCGAGAGATTTATACAGATACAGAAGATTATAATTTTCTTAAGAGGATTAAAGAGGATATTCAGATAAATGATCAGCTATTGTCACGGCAGTTAGACCATCTTTATAACGCTTATCTTGAAAATCAGATCGATTCTTCGTTATTGAAGAAGATGGTTGATTTAAGTACGGACATTCAGGAGAGATTCAGCACGTTTCGGGGTGAGATTGACGGCGAGAAAGTAACTACCAATCAGATAAAGGAGATTCTTAAAACCGATCCGGATACAATTTATCGCCGTAAGGCGTGGCTGGCCAGCAAGCAGGTCGGCAATGTTGTCGCCGAGGATTTAGTAAAACTGGTGAAGCTTCGGAATGAGGCGGCCCGGAAGGTAGGGTTCAGCAATTATCACGAGTTGTCACTAAAGACCGCAGAACAGGATGTTAAAGAGCTTGATGTGATATTTGAAGAGCTGTATGAACTAACGAATGAGCCGTTTACGCAGGTGAAAAGGGAACTTGACAGAAAACTGGCGGCGAAATACGGAGTTGAAGAGAGTGAACTTGGACCGTGGCATTATCACGATCCTTTTTTTCAGGAGACTCCGATGGTTTATGAAATAGACCTTGACGCTTATTATCAAGGCCAGGATGTGATGAAAATCGCCAAGCGTTTTTACGCGGGAATAGGACTTCCGGTGGATTCGATATTGGCCAAGAGCGACTTGTATGAGCGAGAAGGTAAAAATCCCCATGCATTTTGCACGGATATTGACCGTGGGGGTGATGTGCGTATTTTGTGCAATCTGAAAGACACGGAACAGTGGATGGAGACGATGCTTCACGAGCTCGGGCACGGAGTTTATGACAAATATCATAATCCGGAAGTACCGTATTTGCTGAGAGAGCCGGCCCATATTTTTACCACGGAGGCGGTCGCGATGTTTTTCGGTCGATTAAGCAGGAATCCGATGTGGATGCAGCAGATGCTCGGCTTGAATGATGAAGAGCGCAACCATATCGAGAAGGTCAGTGAGACATATGCTCGATTGAAGCAGTTGATTTTTGCACGGTGGGCGATGGTAATGTACCAGTTCGAGAAAGAACTGTATCGCAATCCGGACCAGGACTTGAATACTCTGTGGTGGGACATGGTCGAAAGGTATCAGATGGTCAGACGTCCGGAGAGACGAGATAAACCGGACTGGGCGGCCAAGATTCATTTTGCCATTGCTCCCGTATATTATCATAATTATGTACTTGGCGAGCTTTTGGCGTCTCAGTTTCGTCATTATATCGTGACTCGTGTAATGAATCTCGAGGCAGGGGCGATGGTTAGTTTCGTTGGAGTAAGGGAGGTCGGCTCGTATTTTCAGCAGAATGTTTTTGAGCCGGGTTCCGTTTATCCGTGGAACGAGATGATTGAGCGTGCCACGGCTGAGAAGCTGACGGCAGAATATTTTGTAGACCAATTCGTAAGATAGCCGATTTTCTTTGTAACAAGTGAATTTGTTTAAGGTACGATTCAAGGATGAAAAATAACCGAAGCCTTCCGGAAATTACCATAAAGGCGGTACTTTTGGGGGTTTTTCTTTCGGTTGTTCTGGCGGGGGCAAATGCGTATCTTGGATTGTTTGCGGGGATGACGGTATCTGCGTCGATACCGGCGGCTGTTGTTTCGATGGGTGTACTTCGACTTTTTCGGCGAAGCAATATTCTTGAAAATAATATTGTCCAGACGGCAGCATCCGCGGGTGAGTCACTGGCAGCCGGTGTGATATTCACGCTGCCGGGCCTTGTGATATTGAATTTCTGGAAAGGATTTGACTTTCTTTGGGTGACCGTGATAGCCGGCTTCGGGGGACTGCTGGGTGTGCTTTTTACGATTCCGCTTCGAAGAGCTCTGATTGTTGAAGCCCAACTCAAGTTTCCGGAAGGTATTGCGACCGCGGAAGTATTGAAGTCGGGCGAGCGCGGCGGAAAGGGAATAAAATATATTGCTCAGGCGGCTCTTGCGGGGGGGCTGTTTAAATTCGGGGCTTCGGGGCTTCGGATTTGGCCAGAGTTTATTGAAACAGCTGCACGGGTAAAGGGCTCCATCGTCTACTTCGGTTCCAATCTAAGTCCAGCCCTGTTATCAGTCGGTTATATTGTCGGTTTGAATATCGCGGTTTTGATTTTCATCGGAGGAGCGATTAACTGGCTGATCGCGATACCGATATGTGCCGTAATGGAATCCATTCCGGTGGTAAACGGCGAGCCGATTGGGGCTGTTGAATGGGCGAATCAGTTATGGTCGGCAAAGACCCGTTATATTGGAGTAGGGGGGATGCTGGTAGGGGGGGTATGGACAATCATAAAGCTGAGAGGCTCCCTTTTCAGCGGGGTAAAGAGCGGATTAAAAGCATACCGGAAGGCAACCGAGACGACGGATGAAGTACCGCGAACCGAAAAAGATATGTCCATGAAATGGATTCTGGTTTTAATCATCGGATCGCTTGCACCGTTGTTTATTGTTTACCAGGCATTCGTTAAAGAGGTGAGTGTGTCGCTGCCGATGGCTGTGACGATGCTGTTGACGGGATTTCTGTTTTCAGCGGTTGCCGGTTATATGGCCGGGCTTGTGGGCTCATCGAACAATCCGATATCAGGGGTGACGATAGCAACGGTGCTGGTGTCATCTCTTTTATTGCTGATGCTTATGGGTAAGGACGCCAAGAACGGCCCACCGGCGGCTATTATCATTGGCAGCGTGGTATGTTGTGCCGCGGCCATAGCGGGTGACAATATGCAGGACCTAAAGGCGGGGTATATTGTGAAGGCAACGCCGTGGAAGCAGCAGGTGATGCAGATGGTGGGGACGGTATCAGCGGCGCTGGTAATGGCACCGGTACTGACGCTGCTTTTGAATGCTTATGGATTTGCGGGTCATTCATCGGCGAAGGATAATCCTCTTATTGCTCCGCAGGCTAATTTGATGGCGGCGGTTTCCAATGGCGTTTTCGCAGGTGAACTTCCGTGGGAATTTGTATGGATTGGAGCGGGTCTTGCGGCGGCTGTGATTGTTCTTGATGAGTATCTCATCCGAAGGGGCAGCAGTTTTAGAACGCCGGTGCTGGCCGTTGCGATTGGGATATATCTTCCTCTTGAGTTGGAGGTGCCGATACTGGCGGGGGGGATTATTCATCAGGTTGTAAAAGTCATTCAGAAAAAGAGGAACGCTGAAAAGGAATCCGTTGAAACTGCAGGCCGTCATGGATTACTGTTTGCATCGGGCCTTATAACGGGTGAGGCGATTATCGGGATACTGCTGGCGGTACCCATCGTATTGACCGGCAATCCTAAGGTTCTGGCGTTTTTTGAGTCGCCGTTAGGCGCGTGGCCGGGTGTTATTCTGCTGGTGGGAATTGCGTACTGGCTATACAGAATTGCGATGGGAAAGAGGAGCATATAAGGAAGGCTTTTTATGGGCAAGTTTAATTATTTAACTGCACCGCCGGCCACTGAAAAAATGCCGCCCGCCACACCGTTCATCATCGCCAACGAAGCCTTCGAGCGTTTCGCCTTCTACGGTGCCAAATGCATCCTCGCCATCTTTATGACCCAGTATCTGCTTGGTCGCGGCGGGGCACTCGATGTCATGACCGAGCCGCAGAGCCGCATGTGGGTCCACGTCTTCGTCGCCATCACCTACTTCATGACAATCGTCGGCGCCCTCCTCTCCGACATCTGGCTCGGCAAATATAAAACCATCATCATCTTCAACATCGTTTACTGCCTCGGTTTCCTCTGCCTCGCGCTCGATATCACGCGTCTCGGCTTTTTCTCCGGTCTGATTCTCGTCGCCATCGGCTCCGGCGTCGTCAAGCCCTGCGTCTCCGCAAACGTCGGCGACCAGTTTGGAAAGACCAACAAGCACCTCATGTCCCGCCTCTACGGCTGGTTCTATTTCTCCATCAACGTCGGCGCCGTCATCTCTACATGGTTCGTCCCCCTCGTCCTCAAATATAAAGGCGCCAAAGTCGCGTTCGCCGTCCCCATGGTCTTCATGTTCCTGGCCACCATCACCTACATCCTCGGCCGAAAAAAATTCGTACACATCTCCGCAAGGGGACTTTATGCCGTCCAGAAAGATATCAACAAACCGGCCCTTCTTTCGCTCGGCAAGCTCTGCATCCTCTTCGTTTTTGTTATCCCGTTCTGGGCCATCTTCGACCAGATGGACTCCTCATGGGTTCTGCTCGTCGAAAAAATGGATCGCAACATCGACCTCGGCTTTGTGTCATTCAGTATTGAATCCTCGCAGGCGACCCTTTTGAATCCATTATTAGTACTCATCTTCATCCCGTTCTTTTCATACATCGTCTATCCGCTCATCAACAAGTTCTTCCCGCTGACTGAGCTTCGCAAGATATCTCTCGGCCTCTTCCTGGCCATCACCGTGTTCGTCGTCCCGGCCCTTGTCCAACGTCAGGTCTCAGCCGGTACACAGGTCAACTTTATCTGGATGGTTCCCGCCTATATCCTGCTCACCGCCGCAGAGGTCATGGTCTCCATCACCTGCCTCGAGTTCGCCTATACACAGGCCCCGAAGACTATCAAATCGTTCGTTACCAGCGCCTTTCTGCTCTCCATTTCGCTCGGCAATGCCTTCGCCGCGCTGGTCAATAAGCTCATCCAGAACCCCGACGGCACCAGCAAACTGCCCGGCACCAGCTACTACTGGTTTTTCGTGATAGTAATGCTTGTAACGGCGGTGCTGTTTGTGTTTGTCGCGTCGCTTTATAAAGAGAAAACCTATATCCAGGACGAAGAGGGGGTTTAGTACTTACCCCAGTTAGCTTTAATTACGGAAAAACATTTTGTATCTTGTTTATACTCATGCAGGGGTATATAATATAGATAAATCAAGAGAGAATTTCATACGGAGACTTGATTTATTATTTTTATGGATATCAGATAATATTAAATTGAATTTATGCGGTGTAAAGCAATGAAGCAAATCTCACTGTTTATATTTATTATTTGTATTACTGTGCCGGGCTTTTCGAGGATTGAGAATGAGACGAGACAGGGATTGGTAGGGGCCCGTTATGGGAATGATGATCTAACGAACTGTCATGGTGCGCATTTAATAAAAACTCTTGAGCAGGCTTGGAACGAGCGAACCGGTGACGGCAGAGAGTGGTCGGCAAAATGGGAAGGCTTTATAGCCGGACCTGTAAATGGAGCGGTAAAGTTTTTTTGTGTAACCGATAAATTCATATCTCTGTCCATCAATGGGATGAACGTGCTTGAGGCCAAAGAGAATTCAGGTGAACAATCCGGCACTGTGATGATGAGGGAGGGAGAATCTTATCCAATAGAGGTTATATACAGCCATTCCGGTGATTATGACGGTTACTTTAGTATCCAGTGGAGCTGGAAAGGAAAAGAAAAAAGTATCATTGATGAGAGCTTTTTGTTTCACAGTCTCAATCTGGAGAAGCACTGGAACTGGGTTGATGAGAAAATGCCGAAGACATTAGAAGGAATAAGTATACCGGTTCAGAATGTGATTGTGTATCAGGAGAAAGGGCGATTTTGCGGCTGGCCGGCGAATAACGGGATATGGAGCTGGGGTGACGAAATCGTCGTAGGTTTTGAGCTTTGCTATTATAAATACAGTGGAAGCGGTCATTCCCGAGATGATGATAGGCCTACTTATAATGTCATAGCCAGAAGTACAGATGGAGGCGAAACATGGGTTATGGAGAATCCGGATAATTATATTGATGATGGAGTGGAAGCAAAACGATCGCCGGGAGGTATCAATTTTACGCATCCTGATTTTGCAATGAGGGTGAGCGGAGAAGAGTTTTACATCTCCTATGATCGATGCAGGCATTGGGAAGGTCCTTATGAGTTTGGGGTTTCTGTGGGAGAAGATTTAAGCTCTCGAACGGATTATGTTGTTAACGGCAGGGGAGATTGTCATATTTTCGCATCAGCGGAAGAACCAAAAGCACAGGCAGGATTACAAGACAGAGCGTTTTGTATTCGTACCGTTGACGGCGGGATTAGTTTTCAGTTTCTTTCATGGATGACGGATAATATTGAAGTGCGATCAGTTATGCCGTCCACGGTCAGGCTTTCTGAGAATGAATTTGTCTCGGCGATGCGTAGACGATATGATATCGAGAGGGAACCCCTTCCTGATATTACAGAAAACTGGATTGATGTTTATCATTCAGGCGATAACGGCAAAAGCTGGGAATTTTTAAGTAAGGCAGCCGACACAGACAAGGGTAAACGAAACGGGAATCCACCGAGTATGATTCGCTTAAAAGACGGCCGGCTGGTTGTAACTTATGGGTACAGGGCTGTGCCGTACGGGATTCGAGCGAAGATAAGCAAGGACAACGGCAAAACGTGGAGTGAAGTGATTCGACTCCGCGACGATGGCTTGAACTGGGATTTAGGATACACTCGTTCGGTAGAAAGACTGGACGGGAAAGTTGTAACTATATATTATTATAGTACAGAAGCTAACCCCCAGCAGCACATAGCAGCGACAATATGGGAACCGTAGCCGGACAGAAATGATTTAGAGAAATTTAAACATATGGAGTTGAATTATGGCAACAGAAATGGCTGTAAATATTTCCGAAGAGGGACGTATTGCTGTGATTACCTTTACATCTGCAACAATCCATAATTCTGATGAAATCAATACAGCCAGTGAGCAGATTAAGGATTATATCGACCGGAAGCAGCCGGAAAGGATGGTGTTTGATTTTGCCAATATAAAGTTTTTCTCTTCGCAGGTGCTTGGGTTACTGTTAGATATCCGCGCTAAATTAGAGGAACACAACGGGAGAATCGTCATAAGTTCCATTAATCCGCAGCTTCACCGAGTGTTCCGGATAACGAATCTTGATACTGTCTTTAAATTTTTTCCTGATAAGGACAGCGCCATTAAGGGATCAAGCTAATCATAAGAATTAATCGAAAGGTTAACAGATGAATATCACGACACAATTTTCGATTTTCATGGTCAATAAGCCGGGTGTATTAGCTCAGGTTCTGGGAGAGTTTGCCCGTGCTAAAATGAATATTGTTGCCATCACGATGATGGACTCTGTAGAGCACGGCGTGATGCGGGTGATATTCGCGGATACGGATAAAGCTCGAGAGCTGATACCCAAGCTGAATATGCCTTATCATGAGACGGAGGTTTTGTGTGTGACCCTAAAGAACAAACCTGGCGCGCTGGCTGCGGTAGCGGAGAAACTGGCCAAAAACCATATCAATATATCATACGCGTACTGCACGGCTGGAGCAAAAGGGGGTAAGACCACCGGTGTCTTGAAGGTGGCTGATGTGAAAAAAGCAATGAAGGTACTGGAACCCAAAGGGGAGAAGAGCAGTAAATCCAGGCCTGTGTTAAGGAGACGCAAAAAGGGCTAAGCGGACAATTTAGATAATGTACAAGAAGTCAATTTATAGAGGTTTGAGCCGATGTTTTTAAAAACTGTTGACAGAACTGGTAAAGGATTGTAAGATTGTTGTCTTTGAAATTCGGGGCCGTAGCTCAATCTGGTTAGAGCATCGGACTGTCGATCCGAAGGTTGAGGGTTCGAGTCCCTTCGGCCTCGTTCGTTAAAGACCTGTAAGTTATTTATTTACAGGTCTTTTTTTGCTTTTCGTTCGTCGTAAAAAGTGAGAATAAAATAAGAAGCCATCATAGAAAAAACGTTAAATATAAACGAGCGAATATTAAGTGTAGGGAATGCAGCAACGCTATCCTTACGACAGATAAAGCGATTTCGTTATGTCATCAAGAAATTAATTCAGTTCTAATAAACATCTAATACATCTGAAACAGAATCTCTTTAACTTCTACTCGCTGTATAACTCGATAATGTTCACCGTTTGCAAGCGAAGGCATACATGATTGATTCAAAGATAAAGCCGGCATCCCTTCAACCAAAGGAGGAGGAAGAGTATCAATTCCTTATGACTATAAATAAAAGGTACGACTCTATCTTATGCCTTTGGGATGCCGGTGAATATTATACCTTCGAAGTTTTTTATCATACGTGTTTGAAAAAGACTTGATGGTTTAATCATATATAAATCAAAATTGAAAAAGAGAATATGAAACATGAAGGAGGGTAGTAGAGCAATTCCACTATTTAAAATGATGGTGTGCGAAATTCTTTTATGTGATGAGCGGATACAATATGCCTTCATAACCGAGTTATAAGGAGGTTGAAAAGCGGTGTATATGCCTCCTGCATTCGTTCAAGGCCTTGAGAGATTTCTGATTGTTTTCTCAAGGCCTCTCGGTTTTAAGTACACATATAAAATACGGGTTGTTGAATTTTTATAAAGAGCCACACGTGTATAATATAAAATATTCAAGAGCTCATGCCCGCTTTCCGCTTATCCATGAAGTTTTGGTGCATAGTTCTTTTGACACATTCATTTTAAAATCTTCTTAGTTCCATAAGCGTATATTTCAGTATTGCTCTTTTTAATTGTTCGTGTTGCGGTTGTTCGGGATTAATTGAAAGTGACTCTCGCCACTGTTCTATAGCCATGTCAATCATCTTTTGTTGTTTTTCCATTATGCCTTTTAACATATATGCTGAGCCAAGTCCCTTATGTGCCCGCCAGTCGTTGCCGTCAATCAAGATTGCCCGCTTATAGCTTTCTATTGATTTTTCAATATTACGCAATTGAAGATAACAATATCCGAGATATTGATATGCTAAATTGAAATCCGGTTTTATTTCGACGGCCCTCAATAGCAGCTCTTTAGCCTCTAAATTACGAGCTTGTTCCAAATAGGTAACAGCTAACGCTACAATAGTTTCGGGATTGTTTTCATTGATCTCCAGCGAACGTTTATAGGAGGCCACAGCCTTGTCATAATTTTTCTGTACTTTAAAAATATCGCCAAGCAATTTTTGGACGTTGCTACGAGCAGGTTCAATTTCATTAGCTTTATTTGCGTATATCAAAGCATTCTTATAATCCTGGATTTTATAACAGGAACGAGCAACTCCCGTGTTCGCCTCGAAACTGTCGGGCGTAACGGCAATTGCCTTGAGATAGGCTTCGCGAGCCTGGGTGAAACGTCCCATCGCATAATATACTTTACCGAGGTTAAAATGGTCGTGAAACGACCACGGATTTATCTGTATCGCATTTTCGTATGATGAGGCACTCCTGGAGTAATATTGCATATCCTGATAAATATCTCCGAGTAACGAATAGCCTAATGAAAAGCTTTTATCTTTTTCAACCGCATTCGTTAATAATTCGATGGCTTTTTGATTTTCGTTGTTTTCTTTTAATTTGGCAGCCTCGACGTATTGACGTATCGGCAGAAAAGCATGTTCCTGCTGAGAGTTCCTTTTTCTCCAGCACCCGGGAACAAACAAAAGGATTAGGAATAAAAACATAAGATAAACAATCATGTTTTTTTTACGAGACATCCGGTTTCCTTTCAGGCACGTCTGGCGTATGCATTCATCGCATTCTTGATTACAACCCTTATAACGTGAATTTGCCTCCCTTGCGTAAGAATCATTGTATCAAATTCACGAAGTGAAATCAAGATTTATTGGTTTGTGGTCTCTCAGAATCCGAGAACAATACAATATTCGGCATTAAATATTTTGTTTAAAAGCCGGTTTTACACGAAATAAATCGGTAATATACATTCTCTATATATCAGCTATCCCCAGCATATATTACTGCTGTAAAGATTAATACTAAACTAAACAGGCTTTAATACATTTATAGCATTCCACATATATCATTCGTGCATATCATGAGTCTTATGAATAGAGATTAGAGTAGCATATTGCAGGAGGCAAGAATGATGAACATAAATACCCCAAAAGCTCATGAAAGATTAAAAAACGACATTTTTTCATCGGAGGGAGTGATTGAACTGGGATATTTCGAGGAATATGAATTAAACAGCTTTTCTGAATTAATACGAAGAAGACTTTCGCTGCCCACTTTCTTCGGGGGCTACTGGGCCTGCTATGAATGTCCGTTCACCTCTGACGATTTACACATCATGGCCGAGCATATTATTTCATCTCACGCGCCCGCTCCTATAGGAAATACTGAAGAAGAGGTTGTTATATAAAGCATAAAGGTGAAAATTTAACAACCTATCTCCGTGAAATCAGCGTGTTTTTTCGAGACGTTCAATCTGTTCAAGATAGTTTTGGACGTTTTCGCGGGGTTTTATTTGTTGGGCACGTTTTAACAACGGCAGGGCTTCAGTGTATTTACCATTTCTGACGAGCAACTGGGCATGGCGAAGCAGCGCATCCGCTTCGAATTCAGGGATTTTTTCAGCCCGTTCGTAATAGAATATTGCTTTTTCTGTATCATTTACACGCTCACTATGTTGTCCCAGCAAAAGGAGCGCCTCGCCATCGAGAGGGTCTAAATCTACAATTTCCATTAAAACCTTTAATTCCTCATCGGCAGTACCATTTGCGACAGCAATACGTGCATGTAGTTTCAAAAGGTCTTTTCGCTGATTGGTTTGTAATGTATCTCCAAAGATACGTTCGATATATTCAATGAGCTTTCGGGTTTCCTCAAGCTCCCCCCGCGCCGCTAATATTTTAGCTGAACGAATGGCACGTTCGGTATTATCCTCCTGATCGATTTCCATAGCTCGGATATAAGTATCTGCGGCCATTTCATAAAGCTCTGCATTGATATAAATATCACCTAACTTATTGAGGCTATCCGCGGTTGACTGGCCAAGCTGATTGACGAATTCATAGTTCTCTGCCGCTTTGAGCGGTTGATTTAGACCCAGGTAAGCATTTGCCTGTAAGAGCCAGAGGTCAGCCCGATCGGGATATTCTTCAATGAGCTGCTCACACATACTGGCGGCTTCAGCATAATGTTTTTGTTTAAAGAGGCTTCGTGCAAGTCCCATTTTCCAGTCCAGCGTAGCAGGATCAAGAAGTATAGCCATACGATATGCTGACTCCGCGGAAATATTTTTTTCTATCGATGAGTATGCGAAACCAAGCAAGCCGTAGGTAATGGCATCGCCTCCTCCAAGTTCAATAACGCGGGTAAGCGAAGGCAGCGCTTTTTCATAGTCGCCTTCACGCACATAGATAAGTCCGAGGTTTTGCCAGGCACGTCGGAATTTGGGATATTTTTCAACCGCAATCTGATACGAATCGGCTGCTTGCTGGAGTTTTTGTTGTCTTTGCTGTTCGGATAAATCTTCCTGATCAGCCTGTTGGAAATAAATATTGGCCAGTGTGAAATCGAATACTGCGCTGACCGCTTCATTGCGGGCAATCTCTTTTTCCAACATTTGGGCGGCTTCATCCATTTTATCAGAAGATATAAGGTCAAGTACTTTTTGCATCTGGTCGCGCTCGTTAACGGTGACGAGAGGCTCCACTTCAGTTTCGGCAATGTAGCTTTCTATAAATTGTTTTCGGAACAATGGATCATTCCATATCTCAAGAACGGAGGTGCGTTGATTTTTAAATGCGGCCCCTTTCCCCTCTGTATCCCGCGAGGGTGAACTTTCGCTATCATCTGAAAGTTCATACCAAATCTGTGTTTTAGTTTCATCAGGTGTAGTTGTGTTTTCCATCTCTTGTTTTGTAATCGGTTCAGTTTCTTCTGTGTCCGAGGCAATATTAAGTAATTCATTCCATACTCTATCTTGTTCCTGTACTTCAGACTGCGCTAAACAGAAGGAACAGCTTGTAGTAATAATGAAAAGCATACAAAGCTTAATCGTGAAAGAGAGCAACGGATATATCCGGCCGCTTAAGGTCTGGCTGATGTTTCTGTTTTTATGCTCGTCGGAGAGAGCCAAAAAGTTAAAGTCTGTGGTTTTCGAATTTATTTTTTCCATTTGTTTTATCCTTTAGGAAAGGTAATCGGAACACGCATCCGAAAGCGAACCGCTTTTCCATTATGTTTGCCGGGTTCAAATTTCCATTGTTTCACAGCGCTGAGGGCCGGTTTTTCAAAGACGGGATCGGTTGATTTTTGTACGACAGGATTTACAACCCGCCCGCGTTCATCCACAACAAAAACGATATAGACAGTACCGGGAGCATTTTTGCGCACTTTTTGTGTTATTGTCGGACTGGGTTGATAAATAACGCGCGGCTTTTGATCAAGGTCGGCAATTGAAAACAAAGCTTCCACATCTTTCGTGTCGGACACAAAGGTATTAAGTTTTACAGCAAAGTCTCCGCCTATCATACCCTGACTAAAGACCGGATTTAGTGCCAGTTCAAGCTGTGAAAGGTCCAAAGGCTGCGCTTCTTCCATCAACTCAGGCGGTTGTTCCTCGGGTTCAGGTTCTTCTTCCGGTTCCTGTTCCGGCGGCGGATCGGGTGCTTCGAGTTTCGCTGTATCGACGGCCTGCAATACAAGATCTGTTGTCGGCGGTTTGTTTAATGTCTGCATCAGGGGTAATACAAGAAAAAAGGCAAGAGATAATCCCACCGCCCCAACGATAACAAGCAGACGGCAAAACAACTCTCTGATAATCCAAAATGGTTTTGGTTTGCGATTGAACACGATAGGCTTACTCAACTTTTGGATTTTCGGGTAGCAATGCTTACCTTCACAGCTCCAGCCAGTTTTGCCTCGTCAATAATGCGGACCAGTAAACCGGATTGTGCCGAGGTATCAGCCTGAATAATGACGGGAATTTCCTCTTTCTGGAGCATGCGTTTTACAAGGGGCTGAACACCGCTTATGCCAATTTCACGACCGCCGTACACGACCTCACCTTTTTCCGTCAGTGCAATTAAAATGCTGTTTTTTTCCAATTTTACCGAGGAAGCAGCCTGCGGCTTATCAACTTCAACACCGGTTTCTTCCACAAAGGTGGTTGTTACGATAAAGAAAATCAGCAGAATAAAAACACAGTCCATCAATGGTGAAATATCAATTCCGGTTTCGCTGGTTTCATCTGATGTCATTTGACTAAAACGTCCCATAGGCTCCTCGCTATTTAACTTAGGTTATGCGGATATTGGTACTTTCGCTTCCTCTGCACTTTTATCCTGTTTTTCATTTATGGGGTGGAATGCATCGGATTGGAGAATATATGTAAGAATCTCACCTTTTTGATGATGAAGCGTCTTATAAAGATTCTGTGTGCAGACCGTTTCGAGGTGAGCTAAAAATGCTTTATATCTTTCGAGTTTTCGAACCAGTTGATATCTGAAAAAAAGTCCCGGCAGTGCAATCACCAGACCGGTTTCGGTTGTAATCAGAGCTTCAGAAATACCCTCTGCGACGAGTCCCATTGTCTTGTCTCCTCCCGAGCCGGTTGCTAAAGCCGAGAACGTGGCGAGCATCCCGGTAACCGTTCCAAGCAATCCCAGCAGTGGCGCAGCGCTAACACATATTTTCATGACACGCAAATCACGATCAAACGGCGCGATTTCTGTGGTGCGAAGCTCTTCGAAAAAAACCTTCATGTCTTTCAGCGAGCTGATGCCGGCAATAGCATTCAGGAGCTCTCCGATCGGCCCTTTCCTTTTTTCGGGATGGTCTATCCATGAACGCCAGGTTTTTTCTTTTATCGAAGCAAATCCTTTTCCGGAAAGTCGAACATAAACATGCATTCCAAGCACAAACATCAACAACGCAATGGTTGCGATAGCAATCATCGCCCATCCTCCTGAAAGCCAGATTGCGAGCGCCTGATCCCATAATGATTTGAGTTGTTCAGTTATCGCATTTATATTCATTTAACATCTCCGTTTCCATTACGAGTCACACGTCCTACTAACTGGTCGTTATGATCCAGGACCGGTATACTGACCAGATTATGCTTGCTAAACAGGTCCTTTACTTCGTTCTGATGTGTATCAACACGTACAAAGAGCGGGGTTTTATCAGCTAAAGACTCGACCTGTGCCTGTTCGGGTCGGGTCACTAAATTACGTATCAATACATGACCGATATACTTGCCCCGTTCGTCCACGACAAATACAGTATCAATTTCTTCGTGTTCTCCAATCCCAGCGGCACGAATTCTATTGATTGCGTCAGCTACGGTAGCGTTTTTTTCCACGCTAACCAATCTTTGATTCATGAGGCCTCCCGCCGAGTCTTTTGAATACTGCATGATCGGTTCAAGGTTCTCCGGTTGCGGTTTGCTGTTGATGCTTTGCAGGAGATCCTGAATCTGGCCGGCGGTCATCTTCGATAAAACATCCGAATGTTTAGTCTCTTTAGATTGAGTCTTACTGACCTGGTTTACAAAAGAGACAGCCGCTTTTTCCATTTCATTGACTACTCGTCGTGCTCTGCGGGATAGAAATGCGTGCAAAAGGAGGGATGGTATGGCTACAATGAGACCAAATTCCGTGGTAATGAGCGCTTCTGATATTCCACCAGAGAGGGTTTTAACGTCCCCGGAGCCAAAGACAGTGATCAGTTTGAACGTATTGATAATGCCGGTTACGGTTCCCAAGAGACCTAATAACGGTGCGGAAGCAGCGCTAATAGCAATAAACGGTAAAAATCGCTGAAGCTTGAGGCGGGTAGAAAGCACTTTTTCGTACATAACCTCTTCTATCAATTCGCGGGGTTCTTTAATATGTTCTACCCCGGCTTTCAGCATTTTGCCTACCGGAGATGAGCTAAAGATGCGGCGTAATATGAACTCAAGAAATGCGCCAATAACACTGCCCAAGATAGCAAACACCCATAAGCTATAGGGAAATTCAACATAAGAAGCAAAAGAAGGAAGCAAATCCAGACGGACAACAAAATTTAGAGCGGCGCCAATCATTGCGCCACTTAATGCGCCCAAAATCCAATCTCTTGTCAGGCGCGGCTGAAACCTGTTGATAGCGGCGGTTTGTTCTTTTGCCGCTGTTTCATCACCCCGGGCAACCGCCTGAAGCAATGAATTAATTTTTTTATCCGTAGGTTTTCTTAAAAAGGCAAGAGACATCCATTTAAAAAGTGCCACAAGCAATGACGTTCCCGCCAATACAAAGATTGGATACATCACCGGCCCGCCTTTTTTGACATGTTCTAAAAATGTTTCTCTTGTCTGCTCAATTTTATGTGCGTTTCCCAGAGTGGGATCTAACGGAAAAAGGCCGCTGGAATCTGAAATCAGCTTCGCCGCTGCAAGTTCATCCTCAGGAAGTCCGAACTTCACTATCGCCGGTTCGAGAGAACCAAGAATCTGTTCAACCGTTCCAATGTCCTGTCCATCCTCAGAACGAAAAACAGCAACCGGTCCCATTAGCATAAATGTGCCATTCTCGACAAGTCCGCTTTCATCCACAGCCGTCCCCTTGAATTTTGTACCTCCAAGAGCATCGTGCAGTCGTTCAAGTGAGACCATCATTAGTTGAGCCTGGGCTTCATAAACTTCTTTTTGACTTAGACTGCTGTTTTCGGTTGCTAACTGAGCAGCTTCCAGGGGCTCTTCGTATCGATGTATTTCGGCAATGTGAAGGCGGGATTCAAAGTTACGGATATACTCACTAAGCAAGTTTGACAAGTACGTTGCTTCCTGCTTTCGTGATTTAATTTCGGATTGTAAGTTGCTAAGATCAAGTGTACGCGTATCAAGCAGGCGAGACGTCTGTTGGTATTCGTTCCGAACCTCGATGAGTTCGGATTCAAGGTCACTGAGTTCTTTACTAAGCGGAATAGTTTCTGATGCTACCCTTTCCCGGAGCTTTTTAAGCTCGTTAATACTCTTTTGCAGTTTTTGCTGGAAGGCGTCTGCAGCTTGGTCAAAGGTGGTTTCAGTATTTTCCATCTGGTTCTGTGCACAGACAAGCATTGGGCAAAAGAAGAGGAAAAAGAACAAAATGATATTTTTTATTTTCATTATTGCGGCCTTGCTCATTTGATTTCAACCGGTAATTTTACGAACGATGCAACTTTTTCATTTTTTAAGATTGCGATGGCCTCTGCGATTTGGGGAGCCGCTTCGTTGTTTGGTTTCCATACCCAGCCCTCCTCCGAAGCCGTTCCAATTCCCGCGATATTACTGTTAGCACTGGCATAGTAAGCCTGTCCGATTCCCACATATACAGCAGTAACCTCAACAGAACTGCCGTCTTCCAAGGTTCGAACCTCGCTTACCATAGTAATTTCACGGTTAAATTTATTTACTTCGTTCAGTATACCGACCACATTCTGAAATCGCTCTGATATTGACAGTTTGGTTTGGTTCGGGTCATCCGGCAATCGCTGACTCAACGGCTTGACACGTTCCCGAATAGGATCCGGCAGTCGTTTAAGCAAACGCTTCGTACCATTCTCCAGTGAGTTCAGAACATGATTCAGTGAAGCGGTTGCTTCTTTGAGTTTTTCGTTTTCCTCGATCATCATCAGACGTTTCTTGTCTGCTTCGGCGATGCTTGTTTTGGTGGAATCGATTTTTTCACGCAGGGAATTTATCTCTCGTTTCTTAAGTTCTATGCTTTCGTTTAGCATCTCTTTGGAGAGTGCCAAATCGCGTTTTTCTTTTGAAATAACACTCTGTGTTTTAATATATTGTTCGAGAGCTGTGCGTGTATTTCCGATTTTCACATCCCCGTCCTGTGCTGATATTGTTCCCGCAAACAAAAAGCAAACCGCCAGAGAAGTTAAAAGCACATAAGCAATTAAAGCTTCTTTTGTGATGACGGATTTACAGTTTTTGATTGGGAAATTTTTGTTGAGTTCTGATTTCCTTTTCATGTTTATACGGTCCCTATATTATTTAAACACTTTATGTAAGATGTTTATGTTAAAAACTGGTTAGGATGCTGTTAAAATACAAATAATTTATTGGTTTTCTGTTCATTTTCATCAGTTAAGAAGCTTTTTTATTATCATTTTTAAAATACTTTTGGAAATTCATCTTAAAATACAGCGCTGAGACTCACGGAATATTCTCGACCCTTTCGATAGGACGTTTTGGTGACATCATCATCGATATACCGTGAACGGTATACTGTTTCAATATCCGGATCGAGCAGATTTTTAGCCTTGAATGTTAATTTCCAGGTTTCTCCGAGTTTTTGAGATACGCTTAGATTGAGTGTTCCAAATTCCGTTTCATAGACATCCGGGATAAAATTACCTTTTTTCTGACCTGCGCCGGCAACAAGCGTGTCGCCTTTAACCGTATAAAAAAGGCCGATGCGCGTGCCGGTCAGTCCGATGTCATACGTCAGGAAAAAGTTATAAAGGTGTTCGGGTGCATTGGTCATATCACGTTTAGTTATAGGAAATCCTACTTCCTTTAGAATTGCTTGTTCTTGCTGTTCTAACGTGACCTCCGAATCGATAAACGTAGCATTGGCTCCGAGTGAAAGTCCTTCCAGACGACTCCAGAATTGTCCCATTCTCTGACGGGTTTCAACCTCAATACCAGTCAATTCACCTTCAGGATAGTTTCTTGGTGTAGTGTAGGGAAAATCGACAACCCGTTGAACATATTCGATCGCATCGGTAACATCTTTATGGAACCATGAAATAGAGAATAATCCGCCGTCATAGGGGGTATAATCAAAACGAAGATCGTAATTTTTCAAAGAGGCCATTTTGAGCTCAGGATTTCCGATAAATACGTCGCCGCCGAGAAATTCCGTCTGAATGATCGGCGATAATTCTTTAAAGGTCTGGCGGGCTACGGTTTGAGTATAGGAACCTCGCAGCGTAATGGATTCAAAGGGCGTGAATAGAAATCCGACCGAAGGAAGCGTATCATCCTGTTCGAAGAATACGTCGGCGTCCCCGGGATTAAGTTCGACCAGGCCTTCGCCGCCTGGCGGAACCCACTTCGAATCTTGTTCGGGGTGATTTATAATACCAAGTTCAGTGCTTTCGTAACGCACACCTCCGATAAGGTTGAAATAAGAAGTTAGAGGCAAATCTATCATATAATACCACGCTGAAATCTCCTGCTCACCGTCATAATCCACATCAATATCGGCAGCTTTGATATTATGTTTCTCGAACGGGATCACATCGCTCCAGAAATCATTCCAGTCGACATCTGGCAGCCCTTTGTTGTCCCCGAAATTACTAAAGGATTCCTGAATATATTCTCGCTCAGTCTGGTCTTTAAAATAACCGACTTTTACATATCCTTCGTCTCCGCTCCACTGTTCAAACGGAAATTTCAGATTCCAAAAGTACTGGTCGCTGTCCTCTGAAATATCTTTCCAGATGCGCTGAATATTCCCAATAGTAAAATTGGCGGCAGGTTTGAATGGCAGATACTGCGCAGGTGTTGTACCTCCCGGGAAAAACGGAGGTATTGGTTTTTTATATTGTGGTCCCCACCACTGCGAGCCAAACTGTCGTTTGTCGGGTTCGGACAACGTGGCTGAACTCGTTGCAACGGTCCAGTCCAATTCAGGGCGCAGGAATCTGAACAATGACCCTAGTTCCACTTCGGGCACGGGCAGCGTATGCCGTCCGGATAACTGAAGCGTTTGTGTGGTTCTCTCGGTATATTTAAGGGTTTGGAGTCTCAGATAAGGTGATGAATCGGGATTTTGGTTACCCGGGCCTTCCGGGTCATCTTTATCATAACCGGGAAAGTAGTATTCTTTACCACGGGTGTTTTCTAATAATGTTGCTGTATCTTCAGCTGTCCGCGTATACATATAGAGAAGAGACAGTGCATGGTTTTCGGTTTCGATGCCAATCATATCCAGCGTTCCCCACTTGACCTCTTCGCTGCCCCGGGACCAGTCAAAAAGTGAAGTTTTAAAATCACCATCCTGTACGGGGCTGAAAGGATCTTCCGGCGTCCACAGAGGATTGGGTGAACCTTGTGTATATTGGGGAGTCATCGGATCTCCGGGATTTTCAAGCCAATATTTGTCATTAATGCCTTTATCAAAGAACGAACTGTCCCGCTCGTAGAAGAAACTGGCAAAGCCGCCGACTGTGATTCCATTGTCAAACTGCTGCTTTCCTCCGCCGGCAAATGAGAATTTATAATCCTCTGGTGCATCTTCGCGGGTAACACCTACCGCACCCTCCCAACTTTTACCAATTTTATCGAATTGAATGTCTCGGCTTCCGTCGTCTTTGCCCCAGAAATTCACTCCACCTGCCCTGTATGTTAGGAAGTCGTCTTGTCCTTTTGTCTGGGAATTCCAACCGTATTCGCTTTGAAACGTGATGATCGGTTCTTCCGGAATCCCTTTCAGTACAATATTGACCGCGCCGCCGGAAGCATCACCCTGCTGGTCAGGCGTGAATGTTTTGGTGACCTGGATACTTTCGATGGCGGAGGCGGGAAACTGGTCCAGTTGCACTGCACGCTTATCCGCATCCGCAGTGGGAAGCCTGACACCATTCATTTGGGTAACGACAAATCGGTCTGGAAGTCCTCGAACTACCGCATATTTGCCTTCCTGTACCGAGGCACCCGCCACCAGCTTTAATGCACTGGCTGCGTCAGATGCACCCGCCTGGCTCATCAAATCCGCACTGATTGAGTCCATAAGTGCCGGACTCTCCATCCGAAGGTCAAGCAGAGCGGCTTCCGTACCGGTGCCGACCATTACATCCTGAACAACAAATTCCTCCATCTCCGTAAAATCACCGGCCAGAGAAGCGTCCACCTCGGTCATCTGACCCGGTGAAACGACGACATTTGCTTTAACCTGACGAGTATAGCCTTGCTTTGAAAACACAAGAGTGTATGTTCCTGGAGCGATTTGAGACAAGACATAATTGCCTTCATCCGTACCGGTTACCTTCTGCCCGGTTTCTGCAATTAAAATCTCGGCGTTCGCCAAAGGAACATCAAAATCTTTGTCGTACACCACACCCCGAATGCCTCCCGCCTGCTGAGCAGCGGCAGAAACGGCAGATATATAAAAAAATAATATTACAAATAGCCAGCGCAATAGGCGCCGTTTTACCATGGGTCACCCAAACCTTCATTAATTTGTTGAATCCGCGCCCATAGTTCATCATCAGGCTTCGCAGCATGTAAAGCCATAGAACAACATGTGGATGATAGATCCTCTGCACGCGGTCTTGAATTAGGATTTTTTGTCCCTTCATCAATGGCTCGTTTATAAACCGACAGCGCGACCTCCGCGTCGTCCATCAAGTGATAAGCTTCTGCAACAGGGCAAAGCGCCTCCGCTCTGTAGACATCAATAATCATTCTACGTTGTTCATTAAAGAAAGTAAGCGCTTCATTAACCTTTTCTCTGGCTTTTTCAGTATCTCCCGCCTGGAAGCGTAAGACGGCTAATTTGGCCTTTTTTTCAATGTAATTTTCCGGAAATAATCCAATCATCTCCAAAAGAATATCTGCTTCGTCAAGGTACTCAAGCGCTTTACCGGGGTTCGAATGCGCTATCGCAGATCCAGCAAGCTCCATCAGCAACTCGATTCGGATAGGAATGGGGGTAACATCCCAGGACGTCATGATTATCTCTTCCACCTGAGAGCGACGCTCTTCATCGTCAAAAAAGCGATCATAAAGTTTTACATATTCTTTCAGTGCATGTTTTACCATCTCAAAGTTGTCGGTAGCGATGAGAGCATCCAATGACTCAACCCGCTTTTCAAACGAATCCGTTTGTTGCATAGCCATGACTTTTGCTTTTGCCTGTTCGTCCGTTTCCGAGTTTACTAATTCTGTTTTGAGGTTTTCTGCCATGCTTTTCTGGCCCAGCAACGAACGTGTTTCAATGATTTTGGTTTTGATACGGTTTAACCGCCATTCCTGCTTTACCACGGGAAACTGACCGGCTTTATCCAGGTATTTATTTGCGAGGTCGCTATGACCATGCCGGGCACAGTAACAGGCCAGGTTGGCATAGCATAAATGCTTGCGCCAGTTGTCAATTTTTTCAATATACCGCAGGGCACGTTTGGGCTGGTCAAGCTTCAAACATGTTTCAACAACTGCCTCCTGTGAGCGTGAGCGGTCTTTGATATGTGGATAAATCGGGATCCTCGTTGCGGTTTCAAACGCTGTATCAAGAAGTCGAATCTGAAATTCTTCCAGCGGTTTGTCCGACATGGAATTAAAGCTGCTTTGCGAAGCTGAATCGGCTTCAGCATTCTTATCTTCACACCCGCCGATAAATATGAAAAGTAAACATAGACCTGAAAGTAAAATATATAATCTGTATTTTGATATTATCGTATCCATAATGATTACCTTAAAAATGATCTGATAGCAGGACATCAAGTCACTGCTATCAGATCAAAAATTATGTCCTGCTCAAATGAACAATTATTTGTCTTCAAGCCAGGTATTTGCAAGTTTTCCAAGGTCGTAGTTATCTACATCCATATCATTGTCTAAGTCACCGTCATCGGGAATGCTCATGCTGGTTGAATCGGAAGGTGTATTCATTGACGTGTCGGTCCATCCGAGCATATCGGCCGCGGTCCACCCTTCGAGCCAGTTATAGTAAGGGCTGAATCCGCCAACAAACGGAGCAGGCTGAATACACTCAACAGAAGTCTTACAGTTGCAATCCAACGCACGGCTATAACTTGTTACGGCATCAGCGTTGGCACAGGGGTTGATGTAGGTTACCTGAACCATCGTCTTGCCGCCTTTGGTAACGGGAGCAGCGCGCTGGAGCTCCTGAATCGGCATGTTGGGATCATTGACCTCACCAGATGAAACAGCAATTACATTGCACCATTGTGGATCAAATACGCCGCGTGCGATAGCCTCGTCGTAGGCATTTGAAGCCTGGTTGCGGAAGAACACGCTGTTGGAAATATTAGCAAGCGGTTTATTCGGGTCCTGGCACATGTAATTCGCATAGATACCTTCGTAATCTATGGGATTCGTGCAGTTCGGATCACCGACGATAGTCGCATTCGGACTGGCTACCCAGTCATTGTAAGTCCAGGTCCATGTATCTTCCCAGTCCAGGGTGTTATTATAGCCGTAGCCGCTCTGACCGTCACCGTCGTCGCCGTCATATCTTACAATTTTCTCGCCGATGTCCATGAAGATACAATTTGAGTACTGGACACGGGCATTATCACGCCACGCTGTGGCGCCGTCGCCGTCAACAGGCTGTCCTACAACGGTGAAGTTGGTAATTGTGGCCGTGGTAAGCGGTTGTGCGTCTGAATCTTCCGCACCGTCGTGTTCGAAACAGTTATCACCGACACCGGAACCCTGGCTTGCATCGACACTGTAACCCTGAACAATCAAACCGTACTGAGCGCAGCCGCGCCAGCCCTGGTCAAAGTCAAAACTGTCATCACCAATGTTCCAGATGCTGCAGTACTTCAAGCAAACGGTACCGCCCCAGATTTCAATACCGTCGTCGACGTTATTCATAATGTCGACGTGGTCGATATCGGTGCCGCGACCAATACCGCCCAGGGAAAGACCGTTGAGCTCATTTGCGAAACCGATTACTTTACCGCCGTAGCGCAGGGACAGGTAACTGATTGAACCGCTGTCATCATCGTCGTTGCCACCGCCGTAACGTACATTCGGGTCGCCCGCAAATTCTTCTGCCAAACCTTCCATAATCCGCACATTGTCCTCATCAGGACATCTGATGTTGTTTTCTTTGATGACGCCGTCATATTTCTGGCCGCCAATGTAGGCGTTTCCCAACATCGTCAGGTTTCCCCATGTATTGACGTCCTCTTGCCACACTTCAAAGTTATTTGCGAGATCCTCTTGGTTGGACATAATGACCGGTTCATCCTTGGTACCGTTGATATAGATTTTGGCTCCGCGGGTTACAGCCAGAGAGCCCTGGTCAACGGGGTCATTCGCAACAATCACACCGGCCTCTATGGTCAAAGTTGCTCCCGGTTTTACGTAGATTTGTTTTTTGAGCTCATAGGGATTTCCGGCTTTTGTCCAAATCTCTGAAACCTCGATATCATCGTTAATTTCAGTGACCGCTACCGCAGTGCCGGTGATTGCTAAACATACTGCCGCAATCAACAAAACAATAATTGTCTTTTTCATAATAAAACCCTTCCTTAAAGCTAATAATGAAATCAATTTAAGGGTATTTTCGTTTTTACTTTGAATACCCTCCTCAGATATTTAATATCTGAACACAAAAATTATATAAAATTGCCTGTCTCAGCCTCCTTTCTCCTTCATATTCTTTAGTTATCATTCTGTTGATTACTAAACCTTCACCTTCACCATAAAAAAGTATGAAACCGGATTAACTCGCTATTCATTTATAAGATGTTCTATTTTATAATTACATTATTAGATTTAAGTGAATCTGATATGAAATTTTGATGATTCACCCATTCATCCTCCGTAGTCACAGAACTGCTAATTTGCTATCCTTACGCTATTCGTCAATGTAGGAAGTATGATTGTAATTTGTCTGTGGATATATAAAGTGTTTTTGTTAAGAGATGATTAAGGCTTCGTTAAAATATAAATAATTTCCTCACTCCTTTTCCATTTTTTTTAAATTTCTACTACATAAAGATACAGATGCCAAGTCTTAGCGAAAACATTGGGGCTTTTATGTTTATATGTTGCTAAACCGGCAATTCATTCATGCCGATACCACCTCCTGTAAGCCAATAGAAGGAGGTGTTTTATATGTTTATAGATAAAGAACGAGGCAATGCGACAGAAGATCGACTTATTAATTTATTTCAGAAAAACCTATTCAGCCATAATATTTCGGCTTTAACTATCTTTATCATTGCATTTATATTTACGTGCCTCATGGCCGGGTGCAGTTCTTATTTCCAGAGGGGACTGGCTGCATTCAATAAAAAAGACTATGCGAAATCGGTTGAAGAATGGAAGCCGTTGGCTCAGAATGGGGATGCACGTGCCCAGTTTTATTTGGGACTAATGTATGATAATGGAATGGGGGTTACTCAAAACTACAAGAAAGCGGCTACATGGTACAGACTTTCAGCGGAACAGGGATTTTGTCCGGCTCAAAATAATCTGGGTAGACTGTACTACAATGGGAAAGGAGTTTCTCGGGATTATCAGGAAGCGTCAAAATGGTTTGAACTTGCTGCTAAACAGGACAATGTTTCTGCCCTGAGTAATTTGGGTGTAATGTATTTGCGAGGACATTCATATACACAGGATTATGAAAAAGCCAGAGAGCTCTTGCGGGGCGCTGCAAAGCAAGGCGATGCAAAAGCGCAATTCGTTCTAGGTTCTGTGTATCGAGATGGAACCGGTGTAACGCAAGATTATGAGCAAGCCGCCAGATGGTTCCGACTTTCTGCGAAGCAAGGTTATGCGGCCGCTCAGAACAGTCTTGCTTTAATGTATGAGCAGGGTCAGGGTGTTATGAAGATTCCCGGCAAGGCCTTGAAATTATATCAAAAGGCCGCTGAACAAGGTTTCACTCCTGCTCAAAACAACCTTGGTTTGATGCATATAGAGGGCAAGACACTATCTAAGAATTATGCCGAGGCAAAGAAATTGATTGAACCGCTTGCGGAGCGGGGTATTGCCCAGGCTCAGTCTTCGATGGGTTTGATGTATTATGAAGGTGAAGGAGTACCTCAAGACTATAAAGAAGCCTTAAGGTGGCTGCGAAAAGCCGCTGAGCAGAGTTTTGCCGTTGCCCAACACTCATTGGGAGTAATGTATTACAACGGTCAGGGTGTCTTAAAAGACAATCAAAAGGCAGCCGAATGGTACAGACTCGCCGGTGAACAAGGATATGCCCCTTCCCAAAATAATCTGGGACTAATGTATTATTCCGGAGAGGGTGTTGCAAAAGACGGTAAGCAAGCTGCACATTGGCTGCGGTTGGCCGCTGAACAAGGGCTTGCACAAGCCCAGTACAGTCTGGGCTGGATGTATTATAACGGGTTGGGTGTTCCGCAAGACCCTTATCAAGCTTCACAGTGGTTCCAGCGTGCTGCTCAACAGGGATTTGCTCAGGCACAGACCAACCTGGGCCTGATGTATATTAAAGGGTTAGGTGTTGCTCAGGATGATAAACAGGCAATTCAATGGCTCAAACGAGCCGCAAAGCAGGGCCGCGCCATTGCTCAGACAAACCTGGCTTTACTATATATCAAAGGGCGAGGTATTCCTCGGGACTACCGTAAAGCCGCAAGTTATTTTTACCTCGCAGCACAACAGGGCGATGCATGCGCCCAAAACAAACTGGGCATGATGTATGAACACGGGCGAGGCGTTCTCCGGGATTATGTTACCGCCTATATGTGGTACAGCCTTGCATCATCACAGGGAAATGAAGCTTCAATCACGCAGCAAGATATCCTTGTCAAAAAAATGGATTCCTCTCAAATTGAACAGGCAAAGCAACTCGTTCAATCATATCCTCACAATCGTAATGACCGGATTGTCAAGAAAATTGCGACAGAGAATTAATTGTCATCGGAGAATAGCTAAAAACCGAGATTGGAGAAGGTTAATACGATTATCCCCATCTTTTCTTTTCGAATTCCTTGAGGTCTTTTTCAAAATCGAAAGCGGTTGCGGAGCCTCCCGGACCGGCTTCTTCGTCCAGCGTTTTACTGGCTTGTTTTTCATCAATCCTGAACTCACGGTCCAGGGCGGGCCCGGCAGATTCATCCTCTATAAGAATTCGTAAGGTGTAATAGGTTCCTAACGTTATTTCATCATTATGATTTAAAGGCAACCGGGTACCGGGAGTCAGCTTTCTTTTATTCAAGTAAGTGCCGTTTGTGCTGCCATTTCCATCGTTCCCCAAATCTTCGATGAAATACTTGTCGCCGCTTTTGTATATAACGCAATGTTTTCTGGAGATGCCTATCGTGAAGGGACTGTCTAAAATAGGAGGCTCCAGGTCTGATTGTTTACCTCTGCCCACAACAGCCTCTCGCTGTTCTTGAAGATAGTATTCTGCTATCTCGGAAGGGTCTTCGGCAATATGAATAAATTTTAGTCTGGCCATTTCCGGCTACTCCGTTATTTGTTGCACTCGGTATATGTAAATAATTATATCTAAGATATTTATAAAATACCATTTAAAGCTTGAAATGTCAAGTTTTTGTGTTTTTCTTTTTTATAGGCAATGAAACAAAAACCGGGCAATCAAAAGTATAATTTAACGTTGAATTTAAAGGTTTATGAGTGATAATTACAAGGTTGTTTTATCAAACCGATGTAAGAATCTTTCTTCTTATTTAAACAATATGATTTCTTGCCATAAATCATTGATCGGATTATAATTTTTACCGTTTTTGATTCTCAATACATTTGTGTATGTATGGGATAATTATAAGAGGAATTATCATTCTCTTAGACAAGATTTTAAAGAAACAGAATTTCGGTTCTCAGGAGAATAAACATGGATACTGTGAATATTATGCGAGGAACAGACATAGGGAAAAACTTCATCCCTGATGAATATCTTCCCACGGGTGAAGACGAATACTATCTTCGCAATCAGCAGGTAAGTTGGACCAAGGAACGATGGCGAAACCTGCATTCCGATGAAATCGAACAGTTGGTCAAAAACAACAATAATGCGGACAACTGGGATGAAATTCTTGTCACTGAAGAGTTTGATACGGAGCAGATAAGGAACTCTGAGTTTTTCGGCCTTGTGCGTATAGGGCGTGTGCGGAAGGCGGCTTTAGAGCATCATGACCTTCGGATCCCTGTGGGAATCATAAACAGCAAGATTGTCGCCTGTGATATCGGAGATGATGCAGCTATTCACGATGTCCGTTATCTTGCTCATTATATCATCGGAGACAGATGTATTTTGGCGAATATCGATGAGATGCACACTACGAACCATGCGAAGTTCGGCAACGGTATTATCAAGGATGGTGAACCTGAAGATGTCCGGGTCTGGCTTGATGTTATGAATGAAACTGGGTCCCGTAAGATACTTCCATTTGACGGCATGATACCGGCGGATGCTTATATGTGGGCAAAATACCGGGACGATAAAGCACTGCAGGAAAAACTCAAGGAAATTACTCAGAGGAGTTTTGACAGCCGCCGCGGTTTTTACGGCCAGGTGGGCCGGCAGTGTGTAATTAAAAATTCGCGCATTCTGAAAGACGTGAAGATAGGTTCCCATTGTTACATTAAGGGTGCCAATAAACTAAAAAACCTGACAATAAATTCTGATGAGGCGGAACCGACACAGATAGGAGAAGGTGTCGAACTGGTCAATGGCATAATCGGCTGCGGCTGTCATATTTTTTACGGATGCAAAGCCGTAAGATTTGTGTTAGCCAATAACTCAAACCTTAAATACGGCGCGCGGTTAATAAATTCTTTTCTCGGGGACAATTCGACTATTTCATGTTGTGAGGTTCTGAATAATCTGATTTTTCCCGCTCATGAACAGCATCATAATAATTCCTTTTTGATTGCGACGGTTGTGCTGGGTCAGAGTAATGTAGCTGCCGGTGCTACGATAGGTTCGAATCATAACAGCCGTGCGAATGATAACGAGATACAGGCGGGACGTGGTTTCTGGCCGGGGCTGTGTGTAAGCGTCAAGCATTCCTGCCGTTTTGCATCTTTTGTACTTCTTGCCAAGGCGGATTATCCATACGAGATGGATATTTCTCTGCCGTTTTCTCTTGTGAACAATAATTTTTCCAGAGACCAACTGGAGGTAATGCCTGCTTTCTGGTGGCTGTATAATATGTATGCATTGGCCAGAAACAGCTGGAAGTTTCAGAAAAGGGACAAACGTAAAAGAAAAATTCAAAACATTGAATTTGACTGCCTTGCCCCTGATACGGTTGAAGAAATAATTCATGCGATGCGGCTTTTAGAGATATGGACAGCAATGGCTAAGTTGAGAAACACCCCAGATACTGTCGATGATGAAAACGAGTTGGCCAGGATGGGGAAGGAGCTTTTATCGAACAGGGAAAAAGTGGAAAACCTTGAAGTTCTTGGCGAGAATATGGAAAAATCAAGCCGTAAGGTTATGATTACAAAACCGTATGAAGGACATCAAGCTTACCGTGACATGCTTTATTACTACGCCGTGAAGAATCTTATGGAGTATATGAAAACGCATAACAGTTCCTTCCTGCAGATGTGTGAAGCGCTGGCAGGGGGGTGTGAAAGAGAATGGATGAATCTCGGAGGCCAATTAATACCCGTGAAGGATTTTGATAGACTGAGAGGAGATATCGGAAACGGAACACTTGCGAACTGGGAAGACATACATACGCGTTATGATGAGTTATGGGAAGGTTATTCACTTGAAAAGCAACGCCACGCTTTCATGGTGCTCTGTATACTGCTTGGTGCTGATAAGCCGACTCAAGAGCAGTGGATATCAGCATTGGATAAAGCTGTAAAAATTCAGAAATACATACGTGAGCAGGTATATGTCAGCCGGAAGAAAGATTTCGACAATCCCTTCAGGCAGGCTACGTACAGACATATAGAAGAGATGACAGCGGCGATTGGAACGATAGAGGATAACAGTTTCGTGAAACAGGTGCGAGAGGATACCGAAGCATTTATCAACGCTGTCGAAGAAATCAAAAAGAAGGTTTAGTTGTTGTTATGAAACGTGCATAATAGAATTTTGACAGGAGAAATCGATGAAGTTGAATGATGAAAAATATTCACAATTTGCCCTGGTCAGAGAAATGATGGATACGGTTGGAGTTGTAAAAAACTTTAATCCGAATCAGACTCAAGAGGTAGCAAAGGCTATTAGTTCAGTGGGAAGACTGCTCTTGACCGGTGAAGGTTCCAGCAGAATATTCCCGGCCAAAAATGCAATAAGAAAAGGACTGAGATGGGGGGTTGATTTACAGATTGTGACCGATGGCTCGCGACAGTCGGCTCAATACGACCTTTCAAAATTTGCGGTGTTCTGTGCTTCCAATTCAGGCAGGACCAAAGAGGTGGTATTACTTGCAAAGAAACTTGCGGAGGCCGGCAATGAACATCGTTATGCCTTAACGGCTAACGAAAAGACATTATTAGAAGAGGCCTGTAATCAAGCATTTGTTCTTACGTGCGGTTGGGAGCAGGCGGTGGCGGCCACAAAAAGCGTGATAGAGCAGGCACTTTTCTATGAATCGATACTCTGGAACATTAGTGGTAAAGGCAGTGAGGTTGATTTTGAAGCATTGTCAAAACACGTGGAGACCGGTTTGACCTTGTCAATTGACAAGGAGATCGTTGATGCGGCCGCTAAGGCGCCGACCATTTATTTTGCCGGTTACAACGATGGCGTTGCGGAGGAATTGACCCTTAAGACTAACGAGATAACAAGAAAGAAGTCAGATTATCTCGAAGGCACCTATGCGGTCCATGGTGTTGAGGAGGTTATGGATTCCAATGATATAGTTTTTGTCGTGGACCCGATTGATGAGGAAATAGAGAAGTTTCAGGAGGTGTTAGTCAAGGGGGTCGGGCTGAATGTGGTGGCTATCGCGAATCGACAGACTCCGTTTGCCACCATTCAGGTACCGGATGCCGGTGAGCAATCCCCCTATGTATATCTATGTGCGGGATGGAATATATTGGTTGAAATCGGAATGGCTTTAGGTATTAACCTGGACAAACCCGAACGCGCACGAAAAGTTGGAAATGAATATATAGAATCTTGATATCTGTTAAGACAAACACATTAATGGGCTGCTGCCGAGATGAATAACCGGCAAAAAATTCTTGTGATTATGTAGATTTTTGTCGAGCTTAAATTTTCGATATCTTTATCGACCAGTTTGCCTCCGTCAATATGACTACGAAAATACGCGAAATGAAACAATCAACATCTTACCTTAACATATTTTACTCATTATCTTGTTGGATGAGAAGTAATGGGAAATAATATTTTATTAACGGGAACTCCCGGATGCGAAAAAACAACGGCCCTCATGCAGATCGTAGAATCGTTGAAAACAATCAAAACAGCGGGATTCTATACTCGGGAGATTCGTAAGGCAAAGAAGCGTATAGGTTTCAATTGGAACTGTTTAGATGGTTCGAGAGGTATTCTCGCCCATGTGGATATTAACTCTCGGTACAAGGTCGGCCGCTACGGTGTGAACATTACAGAATTCGAGAACAGGGTAGTGCCACTTTTAGATCCGGAACGGGAAAATATAGATTTGTTTGTGGTCGACGAGATAGGTAAAATGGAATGCTTTTCAGAAAAGTTTATTAAAGCCGTACGGGAATTAATTTCATCGGAGAAGAAGCTGTTGGCAAGCATTGTGTTAAGAGAAGGAAATTCATTGACAAGGTAAAGAAAGTTGAATGCGTAAAACTGAGCTGACCCGAAGTTGTTTCAATCATATGGTGACAGAGATTTTGGAGACTCTGTAAGGAAATGACAAAAGATAATAAAAAGGAGGGACTACTTACTGGACAAAAACTTACAGTCTGTGTACACTAATTAGTTAAGTTTTATGAATGGTATGTTTCTATGGAAATAATAAATGCGGGAATCGATTAATATTTTATTTACCTGCATAGGCAGGCGCGTTTCGTTATTGCGAAGTTTTCGGAGAGCTGCAGGACGTCTTAAACTTAGAGTTAAGTTTTTCGGCTCGGATATTACACAGTTGAGCTCAGCACTACAACTATGTGATAAAAAGTTTCTGGTCAAACCAACGAAGCACAGAGGCTATATTAATGAGCTGCTGACGATTGTTAAAAAGCACAAGATAAATCTAATTATTCCTACGGTAGATTTGGATTTGAATATCTTGGCTAAAGCAAAACAGCGTTTCGCTGAAATTGGGTGTCTGGTGTTAGTGTCCAAACCCGAGGTCATTGATATTTGTCAAGATAAAAGAAAAACCTATCAATTTCTCACTAACAACGGTTTTGACACTCCGCACACAATGACTGCAACAAAGGCACTGTCATCACGGCGTCTGAAATGGCCCCGTTTTTTGAAGCCTTCTGATGGATCTGCCAGCAAAGGGAATGCTCTTGTTCGAAACCGAGAAGAACTTCAGGTTTTTACAAGGAGGATACCGAACTGTATTGTCCAGGAATATATAGAGGGCCATGAATATACCTGCGACGTTTATGTTGATTTAGACTTTAAGGTTCGGTGCGTGGTTCCCCGGATGCGTATTGAGGTTCGCAGCGGAGAAGTAAGTAAAAGTAAGATTATAAAAGATAGACGAATAATGAGTACCACTCAACGTTTGGTAGAAATTCTTAAAGCCGGACCCGGTGTTATTACAATACAGTTGATTCATTCAAACGTTGGGGATTTGAAGTTTATAGAAATTAATCCCCGATTCGGTGGAGGCGTGCCGCTTTCGATAAAAGCAGGAGCGGATTTTCCCTATTGGTTATTAGCTGAATTGATTGGAAGAAGGGTTCGTATACAACCCGAGGGTTTCGAGGATGGCCTAGTGATGCTTCGTTATGATGACGAAGTGTGGTTTCAATAAAGAATTTGGAAAAGATGGGATTCATTTACGACATTTTTAGATATACCATGGGTCCGTATAGACCGTTGAGTTGGGTGTTTCGATTCTGGCCTGTATTGATTCTTTCTTTTATAGGCTCTTTAGCCGCAACCTGGTTTTGTAAAAAAGTCGCTATAAAATTCGGAATCGTAGACCAGCCGGATAACCGTGTTAAAATCCATAAAACACCAATAGCTTACCTTGGAGGTCTTGGCATTTTAATCGGTCTGACCATCGGGATTTTGGGAGGCATTGTCTGTTTACTTGGTGAACCATTCTTCCCGAAAGCATTAAGGTGGCTTTTAGGAATTTTGTCGGGGGGAACGGTGGCCTGTTTTGTGGGTCTTGCGGATGATATATTTGATATAAAACCGGTGCGAAAGATTCTCGGCCAGGTTTTTGCGGCATTTATTTTACTGGCAGTCGGAATTTTGCCCAATTTGAGTATTCTGCCAAGCATTGTGGGATTCGAAATTTCTGCTTTTGTTCTTGACATTGCGGGTTCTCTTATCGTTATCGTTTTTGTTGTCGGGGCAACGAATTCACTTAATCTTCTTGATGGTCTTGACGGTTTATGCGGAGGCGTCACCGTCATTATCACATTAGCGATGCTTTTATTGGCGATTTTTTTGGCAACATGGGGTTTTAGTGATGTTGGAGATCCCGTTCGTATCATTGTGTGTCTGGCTCTGGTGGGTGGTGTTTGTGGATTTCTGCCCTATAATCGCTATCCGGCGAAGATATTCATGGGTGATGCAGGCAGTATGCTGTTAGGTTTTGTCGTTGCGGCATTGATGATTCTCTTTGCCGAAAAGATTCCTCGATGGTGGCTGGCTTCTATTGTGGTGTTTGGCCTTCCGATTCTTGACACAGCGGTTGCTTTATTGAGAAGATTGCTAAACAAGCGTCCTTTGTTTGTATCTGATCGCGGGCATATTTATGACCAGATGATCGACAGGGGAATCCCTTTAAAGAAAACAGTGGCAATTAGTTATTTGCTGGCCGGTTTGTATGCCGTTACTGGATTGATTATGAGCCAGATACGGACAAGATATGCAGTTGTGGTATACGTTATCGTATTTTTAATTTCAGGAATCATTATCTGGCGTAAAGGGTATCTTAAAATGGAAGGACTTCGAGGAGCGGTTCGAAGAAAAAACAGTTAGATATTCAATCGAGTCCTTTAAAGTCCTCGAGCCAGTTGTCAAGCAGCGATAATTCCATCTTGGGTACAACTGACATACTCACGATTCTCTCATAGCAGATTTTAAGGTTGTCCGGAATATTTTCAATTCCCGGTTTTAAGTCTAGAGCTTTCAGGGCCTCGACTATTTTTTTATTGTAAAGATACCCCGGGATTTCCTGCTCAAAGTCACGAAGCAGATTGTGCACGTTCCGCTGCTGGGTCATCGTAGGTTCGTGGAACAGGACATCCCAGCCGTTGAGGTGAGCAATATGCTGGGCGATGAAGCTTCTCCAGATATCGGTCATCCTGAATGAACAACAGGCGGGAAGATACAACAAGCTGAACACATCAGAGAACCAGGTTGTGTTCTGGCTGTTAAAAGGACACCAGCAGCCGTCTGTGAGAGCAATTCGGCGGTCCTTTCTAAAGGTCTGCGGTAAAGGTTGTGTAAGTCTATAGACCGCATCAACATCCGGATTGTCATCGGCCAGACCTTGTTGAATAGGGCAATCCGCCTGTTTTGTCTCGGTGGATTCAAACCGTGGATTCTTTTTTCCTATTTCCTCGAGCGGAAAGCCTCGCGGCCAGATATTTTCATCGGTGAAGAATTTGTAAACGTTTATCCAGCCATGGTTCTCCAGAACGGGGACTTTTTGCCTGCGAACCGGTGAGTTCCAAAATGTATCGAGCGGGAAGTTGTCATCGTCCGTTTCAATAATGATCGAAGCACCGTTTTGTATGGCGAGCAAATACCCTATATTTTTTCTTGCGTAGTGTTTTGTTGGGCAGCTTGCTGCGAATTTAAACCCGGTTTCTCTTTGCCTTTCGAGGCTGTAAAAGTCACAGCCTTCAATATGGAAGTCCGACGGGCTGTCTTCATCGCCAATCACGATAAAATGATATCCTTTATTGCTGCATTCTTTTGCCAGATCTTTTAAGATGATATTCGGCCTTGCGATTGAGGTAATCACAACGGCTGTTTTTTGGTTGGAATTTTTCGAATCGTTCATATTGAATTACAGTGACCCTTTTACCCTTAACATAAACAGTCGAAACAGATTTTTAAATGCATCAAAGAGAACGGTAATATTCACATTTTCACTCGGCTCACTGTATTGTATCGGCACTTCAGTGTATTTTAGTTTCCTGCAATATGCTTTTATTTCTGTTTGAAAGAAGTGCGCGCGTGATGTTATGCCTTTATCGAGTACCATCTTAAGGGTTTCTTTTTTGAATAATTCAAAGCCGCTGGTCATATCCTTAAGCTTTGTTCCTAACAGCAGATTCGTGATGATGCTGCCGGCCTTGCTGATAAACCGACGTGTCCAGGGGGCCTTGGTGAAGGAACCGCCCCGATGATACCGGGAACCGAAAACGCAGTCATAGCCCCGTGCCATCGTGTCAAAAAACTCAGGGATGTCCTGGGGTTTGTGGCTGAAACCGGCATCTATTTCGAGAATCCAGTCGCATTCGGCGTCGAGTGCCCGGCGATAGCCTTGAACATACGCATCTACCACGCATTTATTTTCAGGTGCCCATACAAGATTCAGTTCAGGGGGTTTTTCCTGCCATTGCTTTAAAAGTTGATACGTGCCGTCTGTGCATTTTTTATCAAACACAGCAAAGAAGGTGACGGATTTGAAGGTTTTGCATTGACGGAGAACCTGATTTATAAATTCCTGAGCTGTTTGTCTTTCATTGGCGATTGGACATACGATGCCAAGCTTGATGTCGTAAAAAGTATGGCTGGGGTGTTTGTTGTGGTTGTTATTCATTTGTATCCGGTAAGGTTACGGTTAAATATTCAGTTTCCCGGTCAAAAAGCACCGCTCCTTTATACGCGGCGGGTACAAGTATAAGGTCGCCGGGCTTGAACTCTACTTCGGTTTTGTCCGGGGCCTGTATCCTGCCGGTTCCGGTAAGAAATATCAGGACCTTCATCGTCCCGGGTCTCAGCAGCAGTTCACAATCCTTAGCCTGGTGTCCCTTATCGACCTTGAAAAAATCCGAATCAACGAGTCTGTCAAGGGTCCTCACGGATAAATCATCTCCGGACGCATCAAAGTGGATACTTTCCAGTGCGTCTTCTATATGGAGCTGCCTGGGTTTGCCGTCTTTATCAACACGGTTAAAGTCATAAACCCGATAAGTCGTATCGGAGGGTGTCTGGATTTCGGCGATAAGCAGTCCGGCTCCAATACTGTGACAGGTTCCTGCCGGTAGAAAGTGACATTCGCCGGGTTTGACAAAGACTTTTTCAAGAAAATCCTCACAAGTTCCCTGCTCAATGGACTCAGCGAACCGCTCTTTCGTTGTTGATGGTTTCAGTCCCTTGTAGATGAAGGCGCCGGGCTCGGCATCGATGATATACCAGCATTCGGTTTTCGGGTCGCCTTTACCCCTGCGCCGGCAGGTCTCGGGATCGGGATGAACCTGGACACTGAGTATGTCCCGGGCGTCGAGGAATTTGATGAGCAGTGGGAAGGGAAGTTTAAAATTTTCGCTGCCGGTGATTTCTTTTGGATATTTTTGAATGGCTTCGGATAGTGTCAGACCGGTCAGTTCACCATTGGCTATTATTGATTTATCCTCCGGCAGGTCGGCCAGTTCCCAGCTTTCACCGATAGTATCATCAGCGGGTATCTCTTTATCGAAAAATTCACGAAGCTTCTGCCCGCCCCAGAGACGGTGCTTGAATATTGGTTCGAATTTTAAGGGATATATCTGCATAGTTGATATTCTATCAGCTTTTTTTTAAGGGTCTATACCTTAGTGATAATTTTCATTGTCTTGCTATAAGGTCAATTAACTATGATACTTACCTGAGTTGTATCCTTTTATACATTGAAAAACCGGGGTTAGTAATATCTATTTGTGTCAAAATGAGGTTTTCAAATCCTTAAAAAAGTCAATAATCACTAACCAGCCAGTGCGCTATTTCTGATAGTAATATTTTAGGCCACAAACAAGTTCCAGGCTGCAGTACAGAATGTCCCGTCAGAAGTTTTTCATGGCACAGGCTTAAGAGTCAAATGAATATAATATCTTGACGAATCGATTCGAAACACTTCAAAGTGTTTCAAGCCAGTTGGCGGCAAGCCTGGCAAAATCTAACATGTTCACCTTTCCATCCCTGTTTGAATCGGCTCGTTCATAATAATCGTTATTGATCGATCCTTCATCTCTGAGCCAATAGTAACTAAGCTCAGCAAGGTCGTTAATATCCACCGTACCATCCACGACTAAATCGCCCGCCAATGGTTCAGTATTAAAAACAATAGTAAATGGCTCTGAAGGCTCATACTGGTTTGCATCTTCAATTTCGTCGTACATTTGCCATGTAATCCAAAATAAACTGGTGCCATCGACTGCCTGATAAGACATATGCATGTGAGGATCACCACGCAGATCATGGATTTCACTATGATTGAAAGATTGGCCAACTTGGTTAATTGTAAATTCTGGGTGATCCTTATGTACGGCTCTTAGGCCTGATGAAATTGAAATACATTCAATCATTATTCTGTAATCCTCATTGGGGTCTCCAACAAGACATCGGTTAGGATCATAAGTATAGCTGGCACCGGGATTGGTATCCTGAAAACCATCAAAGCCAGGTTCACCGATGCGCCAATTGTAATCAGGATAAATAAAAGTATAATTGAGAGGATAGTACCAGTTTAGATAATCTGGTGTGCGATATTTTTGCCAACAGTCAACAAACAATTTGTTATCATCACTGGTTCCCTGAACGCCATCTTCATTTACACCTATAATTAAGTGGTCAAGTGGACACTCCGCTTTCACGTGAAAAGTTAAAAATAGTAAAATCGTAACTACAAATATATTCTTTTTCATTGCTATTATACCTTAAAAATTTACGTTATGGATTTGCGGGCCACTTCGGTGCAGATTCAGGATACCAGTAACATCTGACAGGCCATTCATAAGTATCTTCGAATTTCAATGTTTCAACATGACCATCCGCAAAAAGGTAATTTGATTTTCCCATGTGGCGGTCAAAGGCGATAAATGTTTTTGCATACTCAACTGAGCCTTCCCATGATTCCGGATGAATGTGATCGGCCGACTGAAAATTTTCAGTGTCCGGCGCTTCACTTATCCATATGCAGTACATGGGTTTGCAAATTTTATCGACACAATTATATTGATTTGTAGTACCTCCATATCTGAAACAGACCGGATCTAAAAGTGCATTGACAGCAAAACTGGAATAGCGTCTATCCTGCTGCTCATTAAGAGGCCTGTCCCAATCAACAAAGTTATCGGATTTATCACTTGGGCAGTGAAACAGCAATTGTTCACGTGTGTATTTTGACAACACACTAAGCCAATATTTATTAGAATCTGTGATACGACAGGAACTTGGGGGAAGCCGGTAATTACTGTCGATTACATAAACCTGTGTAGCAATTCCAATTTGTCTCATGTTGCTGGTGCATATTAGTTTGTTGGTTTGCTGTCTGGCTTTGTTTAAGACAGGCATCAAAATTCCCATCAGTATCGCAATTATTGAAATCACCACCAAAAGCTCAATCAAAGTGAAACCTTTAGGCCGATGAACTATTGAATTATAACCAGGGTAGTTAACACCGCCACGGTTTAAACTGTTTTTGTTTACGCGTTGCATTTTTTCTTTTTATTTCTTAAAAGAGGGATTACTCCCAGACCAAAAAGCAACAAAGATGCAGGCTCAGGAACCGTTATAAAAGCAAACTCAAAAGTATCAGATGCTGTGTATTGGGCTCCCGCATCAAAAGCTGAAAAAGATGCAGTAACTTCCTGGCCAATATCTGGTGTTAGCCAGAAGTTAAAGCTCATATGTTCATGAATTCCCCAGGCATTTTTCTCTGAAAGCCACATTTTATTTAGCTGATAAGTATCAGCATCGGCTGTTAGAACTGGCGCGTCATTCGGTAAAAGCATGAAGAAATCATCCGAAGCGACAGATGTACCTTCACGCTTAATGTAGATATCCCATACAGGAACCGTATCCTCGTCAAAGCTTTCAAGATTCCATTTGCCCTGTGGACCATGAGCGGAATGCCAACCGTCGAGATGCTGCATACCTGCCGGGTCACCATAACCCCCTGACTGGCTGTACATAAATTGACATTTCCAGAGCTGCTTTGAGGAATCACCTGGCTTTGGAACTAAATTGCCGCCATCTAAAACCGGGACCAGCTGCAGAAAAATATCTCCATTGGCCTGCTCCCAGTTCGGCCAGCCGGGAGTAGGGGCTAAGGGGTGAACTGGCGGAATTGAAAAGAACCACAGTTTATCATCATCGGTTAAATCCGAATCTGTAGCCTTGATTGAATTTCCAGGATCAGACCAGTCGGGTCTCCAAGTCGGATTTACTCCAATGTGAGTATGACCTAATGGGCAATCGGCGTAACTTATATTTACAATAACACATAACATGATTAGCGCAACAATGATTTTAAGATTCATCACTTGTTCTCCTAATATTGCAGTTTAATTAACTGAATATTCGTATTGCCATATTCCGCGAAATGCTTAAATTTTATAACTAACAATTTAAGATAGGAGGTTTAGACAGGTGGTGCTCGAGGTATAAGATTGGGTGTAGTTAGCGATGTTAGAGGAGCATCATAAAGGTATTCTATTTTATGCTCGATTATGTCGATGGAAAAAGTTGTTGCTGGAGGTGTGTTTATAATCTTGGAAGAATTTATGAACGTATTCCGGCAAATTGGACAGTGATCACAATCATGATGTTCAAAACCGCCTTCTAAAGTAATGTGCCATAAAAGCAGCGCACCGGTGATATTGGCAACGAATATGACCAGTATAATGAAAGAAACATACTGTTTAAGTTTAGTTCTCACGTCTTAAAAAATCCTGCTGAACATTCAGGACCAATACCTTCGATTATTATCTTTTGTCGCTGAAAAATAAAATTTTCTCCTAAACCTTCCACTAAAGGAAAATGTATGTCATACAAGCAAGTTACTTTTCCGCAATTATTGCATATGAAATGCGGGTGACACTGATCCACCGTGCAGTTGTGGGCCAGTTCATAATGCCAGGTTCTATCACCGACAAAGGCCTTGTGTACGAGGCCTTTATTAAATAATCGTTCAAGGATTCGATAGATGGTGACTTTGTTCGGTCCGTTTTTCCCGAGCATTTCCGTGATTTGCTCACGGTTCAAGGGTGTTTTTGCTCCGAGCAGAATTTTTAGTATGTCCAACCTCTGCTGCGTGACACGCAGTTGAGCGGTCTTGAGCATTTGTTCTGCTTTTGTTTTATTATTATTCATTAGAATCATTCCCTGTTTCGCCTTGTTCGCTGAATTCATGTTCATGGGGATGGCTATGGTGGGCGTGATCAGCGCCTTCACAGACATTGTCGAGTTTAAGGTCGGACTTTACAAACAGCAACGGAAAAACGATGTCACTGATACAGCAGGGCAGCCACGTGGCGACGAACAGCGTAACGAAAATTCCAAGTATACCGATGAGGGTTATTTCTGCCTGTAAATTCATCAGCAGATACGAAGAGGAAGCCCAAGTACTTATCAAAACGTGGCCGGCATGAGGGAACTTTGTCCGGGGTAAAAAGTATGCTATACATATTCCCAACAGGGCGGCAGGATTTACGATATACCAATCTTCAATAAAACCAAGATGTATCTGTGAACCTTCATGTTCAGATTCTTCGGAAGGCACATGTTCATTATGTTCCTCATCGATTTCGTGTTCGTGCTGGTGCAGTTCGGCGTGGGTGGGGATGTCTAAACCCAAAATTTTTGAACCGATATGCGGGATGATAATGTCGCTGATGGTGGCGATGCCGATAGAACCGAAATAGCCGATTAATAAAACGAGGATGAAATGTTTTTTCACGGCATGGATTCGGAACATCGAGGCGGTTACAATCGCACTTAAAACAACATGGGCAGGATGAAAAATCGAGAAGAGTACATGGGAGCTGGTATTCGTCAGGTTCTTAAAAAGGAGCATAAATAGTATCCCCAGAGTCGCCCCGAATAATGTGAAGGGTATATGGCCTTTCAGCTCTGCCAGTATGTGTTTTGTTTTTTCCTTTATCGACATTGTTTCATCCCGAACAAATTCATCATATTATATCTAAATGCAACTCAGTTGCAAATAGATTTTTCATATTTTTATATTTTTACGGTGCCAACTTTGACCTGATGTATAAGCGAATCTCAAGGAATATGGAAAAAGATTGCGGTTTTGAAGTCAAAAAGGTAAATTACCGTTTTTCTTTATTTTATCGCCTGGTACTATACAATAGATACATAAGCGTTTTATGAAGGTAATCGATAACAAAACGGATATGCGTCATATCCCGGAAGGGGGCGTACTGACCATCGGCAACTTTGACGGCGTTCACAAAGGTCATCAAAAAATATTTTCCAAAGCAAAGGAGGCCGCTGAACAAAAAGGCGTTGCTTTAACCGCTATGGCGTTCGAACCTCATCCGCTGGCTGTTTTAATGCCGGAAAAAGCACCCGGAAACCTGACTCCGCTGGCTTTAAAGCAGCAGTTGTTAGAATATTCAGGGATTGACTGTTTTGTCGTGTTACAGAGCAAGCCCGAACTTTTATCCCTTAAGGCCTCTGACTTTATCAATGAGTTTCTGGTACAGGCTATTAAGCCGTCTCTGGTTGTGGAAGGTCATGATTTTAATTTCGGTGCCGGAAGGAGCGGTTCTGTCGAGACGCTCGAGCGCATCGGCCGTGACTGCGGGTTTGAAGTTGTTGTTGTCGAGCCCCAGCATGTTACACTGTCAAACGGCCGGAAAGTGCGGGTTTCGAGTTCGATAATCCGGCAGATGCTGGGAACAGGGAAGGTCAATGATGCGTTAATTGCCCTGGGTAGACCCTATCGGCTCGTAGGCAGGATTATCCCCGGCCGGGGTAAAGGCAGGGAATTAGGTTTTCCGACATTGAACATGGAAAAGCCGAATCAGATTCTGCCGCTTGATGGTGTTTATGCGGGAACCGTTGAAGTTGGCGACAGGATGGAAACAGTCTGCACATCCGTAAAAAGAATGCCGGCGGCGTTCAGTATCGGTACTACACGGACGTATCAAGAAGATCATCCATTACTTATTGAAGCGCATTTGCTTGATATAAACGCGAAAAAGGTCAGGGGTGAATGGATGGCGATGGATTTTATCGAATTTATTCGAAGGCAGAGAAGATTCGAAACGGAAAAGAAGCTGAGCGAGCAAATCGCAAAAGATTGTGAACAGATAAAGGCAATATTGACTAAGGTTTTATAGTAACGATTTGTCAGCGTTAATTTTATAAGGAAAATGTTATGAAAAGGTTCGATTCAGTAGATGCGATTCTGGATTTCGCAATTTCAGAAGAAAAGGCGGCCCAGACATTTTATGTAGAACTGGCGGAGAAAGTCGATAATCCAGAGGTCAAAAAGGTGCTGGAAGCATTCTCGAAGGAAGAAGCCTCTCATCAGGCGAAGCTGGAGCAGGTCAAGGCCGGAGGCCAACTGCAGTCTTCCGATAAAGTAGCGAATTTAAAGATTGCCGATTATCTGGTGGATATTGAGCCCAGTGCCGATATGGATTATCAGGACGTGCTGACCGTTGCAATGAAAAAGGAGGCGGCGGCTTTTAAACTGTATACAGAGTTAGCGGCACAGACAACGGATTCCGAAATTAAAGAAGTGTTTCTGGGTTTGGCGAAGGAGGAAGCCAGGCATAAGCTACGATTTGAAAAGGAATATGATGATGTTATCCTGAAGGAAGATTAAGTCAGTGGTGAGTTTATATGGTAAAAGAGAAAGACTTCAAAAAGGCGGTTGGATTAATTAACAAATCCAAAGAAGTGTTGATTACGACTCATATACGACCGGACGGTGATGCCTGCGGTTGTATGATAGCGATGGCCAAGGCGATCGAAGCGCTCGGAAAAAATACCAGGCTGCTTACCTTGTCACCGATTCCGAGCTGGTATGAGTTTTTGTTCGAAGAAAATGTTGCCGTGTTTGGTGAAGACGTAACCTTAGAGCAGTTGATGGAAGGGCAGTTTGATGATTTTGACTTAATTGTTTTGCTGGATGTGAACAGTGACAATCAACTGCCGGGTTTTTGCGAATACTTAAAAAAGAATGACAAAAAAGTTTTGGCCGTTGACCATCACTTAACCGGGGACGGCCATGGAGATATTGAACTTTTGGATACGAGTGCGGCCGCGACGGGACTGATCGTTTATGATTTGTTCCGATTTGCGAAGTGGCCTATTACAGACAAAATTGCAAAATCTTTGTTTGTTGCAATAGCTACAGATACGGGATGGTTTCAGTTCGATAATACGGATGGCAGAGTGCACCGAGTCTGCGGTGAACTGATTGAAGCAGGTGTTAATACAACTGAAGTATATCACCAGTTGTATCAGAATTATTCAGTAGAGAGATTCAACCTGATGGTGAGGATGCTGAATTCACTGGAATTTCATTTTGATGGGCGGCTGGCCATACAGCAGATCACACAGACTGATTTTGAGGAAAGCGGCGCAGCCTATAATGACACAGAAAATCTGATTGATGAATGCCGCAAGGTTGGTTCTGTAGAGGCGGCTGTATTATTAGTTGAGACTTCAGATGGCCGGGTTAGGTGTTCACTTCGAAGCTTAGGTTCTGTGGATGTTTTGAAAATAGCGTCTGCTTTCGGCGGCGGCGGCCATAAAATGGCGGCCGGGGCACACCTTGAGATGTCTCTTGAGCAGGCGAAGAAAGCTGTAAAGGCCGAGATTGAAAAACAACTACAATAAAAATAAAAACGTTGTGTTTATATGCTGGATTAATATCCTTTGGAAAGATACTCAATAAATCTCACCGGATTGATGATTTTCGCTCCGTCTTTATTTCTATAAGCGGTGTTAAAAAGAATTCTTTTCATTTCATTGCCCGTCAGTTCCGGCCGAATCTGCCAGCCCATTGCCAGCACACCGGCACAATAGGGTATTGACCAGCTTAATCCTCCTCTACCCCAATATATGTAACTATTTCTGCCGTGATAATCATAATGCTGAGCAGTTGTACGGACAGAAGAAGGCACTAATATATCACCTGATTCAAATCTTGTGCTTTGCCCTGGTGCTCCGGGTGTACACCGTTTGACATTATCAGGATTCCTGATATCGTACCAGCAACGGCCAATAATCCCACGTTTGCTGTTGGTGCAGTCAAGAATCAGAATTCCTTCTGTCTCCGCCTGGGCACAAACGGTGTCCCACATCTGTCGATTTTTCCAGGATGTCTGATTTGGCGATGCCGAAACCGATACTACTCGAATTTTCTGGTAGTTAGGTAATAGTTTGTTTTGTTCAACAATCCAATGAAGTCCTTTAGCATAATATGACGCATCCTTTTTCCATGATGGTGCCGCTGCATAATAAACTTTGGCCTCTGGGGCTGTTCCACAATTGGTACCTACCAGCAGACTTGTAACTGCCGGCCCATGCATACTGCTTTGATCAGTCTCACAGCCTGTATCGTAATAAGCTGTGACTTTTCCTTCATATTCAGGGTGATCGAGAAACATCGGCTGGTCGATTATAGCGACGTTGACACCCATGCCGGTAATACCCTGCTTGTGAAGATGGCGAATTCCAAGTCCCGGATTCATGGCATCATTTAAAACTTTTTTAGGCTCGTCTACAGGAGGCATTTTTGCTTTTTCCGGCCAAATTGTTATTTCGTTGAATGTTAGGGAGCGTATAAGACGTCTGTCCATTGACAAGTCTAACTTGCTGAGGTCTTTACCTCTAACATCATCGTAAGGTTTCACAAATTTTATAAGTTTTCTGCTTCTGAGAGAACTTTTCTCGGAGTTGATCTTTCTTGTAACATATAATGCACTTATTTTATTATTTCGGAAAAAGAAACGGACATTCTCCTGTGATGGATTGAAGTAGCAATAGCCTTTTTTGCCGTCGATGTCTCTGTACAGAACATCTTTTTTCCAATCACACGGCTTGTCTGTAACTTCTTCCTTCGGCTGACCGATGACATCGAGTACTTCTTGAAGCGAAGAGCCAACCTTGAGTTTGTCTTTATAGAGGTAACCAATGTCCTCTTGTTCGAAACGAAGCTCACTTATCAATCCACGACTAATAACAAAGCTGAATCCGTCCGGGTAGCGGACGATATAAGTATCAGGCAGGTTACTCTTTATGAATGTCTTGTTTCCCCAATTATACTCTATGGGTTCACCGAATACTGATATCACATCGTCAAGGCCTGCTTTGTTGATGTCAAGCCGGGCAATTTTCTCATTAATATTTGCAGATAACTGTGCGGCTAATATTGTTAATATGAAGATAATCAGATAACCTTGTTTTTTGAATGAATTTCTATTATCCATAGGATTTATCTTTTCTATGTATTGCTCCGAACAAATTACAATACATGTTCGAAATATTAATGAACAACCATTCCTAACATATCTCTGTGAAAATGTTAACAGCTTTAAGGCCGTTTTTGAACAAATGACGAAATGATTATGTATAATGAGTGGAAAAAAGTGAAAAATTTTTGAAAAAATTTTAAAAAGTCTTGACTATGACACGTAATAGGGATAAATTGTAATTCTCAAGGGTGATTTATTTTATAAAAGAGAGGCTAGTGAGTTTGAAAAGATTGTTGAAAACGTTTATATATGCTTTAAACTGTTGGTGAATTAGCGTTTTAGGCCAAAGCCGAGTAAACCGCTAGCAGATAAAGCAGCGGTTTTTTTATTGCTCTTTTTTAAGTATATAGTTTAAAATAACCGACTTTAAATAAGCCTTAAAGGCTGTTTAACGCTGAAAGGCGGTTTAAAATACGCGGGCTCGTAGCTCAGCTGGTTAGAGCGCACGCCTGATAAGCGTGAGGTCGGTAGTTCGAGTCTACCCGGGCCCATTTTTAGCTAAATGCACTTAAAGCAGACCCGGGGACGTAGCTCAATCGGGAGAGCGCCGGCTTTGCAAGCCGGAGGTTGTCGGTTCGAGCCCGATCGTCTCCAATTGAGCAATTAAGTATGGGTACAAAGGCAGAATATTTTTTGCCTTTTATTGTCGATATGTTCTTTTACAAGTATATACAGATACGCGGTGCAGTTTTACCGAAAGGTAAGCTGTATTGAGAGCGATTTCTTAGGAAGGCGGCCATTCAATCAACGATTGATATGGTCAAGTTACTAAGGGTGTATGGGGGATGTCTAGGCGTCGAGAGGCGATGAAGGACGTGGCAGGCTGCGATAAGCCCGGGGCAGGAGCCGAGCATCCGTTAATCCCGGGATTTCCCAATGGGGCAACCCGTCGTCACAGGGCAACCTGATGGCGTCACGTGCGGCTGAATGCATAGGCCGTATCGGGCTAACGCAGGGAACTGAAACATCTAAGTACCTGCAGGAAAGGAAATCAACCGAGACTCCGTAAGTAGCGGCGAGCGAAAGCGGACATAGCCCAAACCCAGCACCTATTTTAGCTAAGAGGCATAACATGTACTATGTATACGTTCTGCTTGAAAAAGAAAGTGGTAACCGCTATATAGGCTTCAGCTCGAATCTGCGGCAGCGAGTAAAAAAGCATAAAAGCGGCTCTGCTGCCAGGCTCACTCGTAACGGACAGTGGGAATTGGTTTATTATGAAGCTTATTTAAGCAGAGCAGATGCAACAAAGAGAGAGTACCGTTTGAAACAGAACGGAAGAGCGCGGAGATAAGTGTTACAACGCATAAGTCAAAGTATGTCGGCTTGGTTAAAATAGGTGCTGGGGGTTGAGGGCGCCGGTAAGCAGTTACAAAGGCATCGTTAGCAGAATCTTCTGGAAAGTGGAACCATAGAAGGTGATAGTCCTGTATGCGAAAGCGAATGCCCTGCGTTACTGCCGGCGTACCAGAGTAGCACGGAGCTCGTGGAACTCCGTGTGAAGCCGGGGGGCCCACCCTCCAAGGCTAAGTACTACTCGGCGACCGATAGTGAACAGTAGGGTGACTGAATGATGAAAAGTACCCCTATTAGGGGAGTTAAAAGTACCTGAAACCATACACTTACAAGCTGTGGGAGCCCTATGACCGGTCTTCGGACCGGTAACGGGTGACCGCGTGCCTTTCGCATAATGAGCCGGCGAGTTATCCTTTGTGGCAAGGTTAAGCATTTCAGGTGCGAAGCCGTAGCGAAAGCGAGTCTTAACAGGGCGTTTAAGTCGCAGGGGGTAGACGCGAAGCCAGGTGATCTACCCATGGCCAGGTTGAAGGGGATGTAAAAATCCCTGGAGGACCGAACGCACCAACGTTGAAAAGTTGGGCGATGAGCTGTGGGGAGGAGTAAAAGTCTAACCAAACCTGGAGATATCTCGTTCTCTCCGAAATAGCTTTAGGGCTAGCCTTGGGTCACTACTTTACGGGGGTAGAGAGACTGAATGGGGATGAGGGGCCACCAGCCTACTTACTCCAACCAAACTCCGAATACCGTAAAGACTATCCCGGGAGTCAGACGGCGGGGGATAAGCTCCGTCGTCAAAAGGGGAACAACCCAGACCGCCAGCTAAGGTCCCGAAGTTTTACTAAGTTCGAAAGGTAGTCGAATTGCCGTGACAGCCAGGATGTTGGCTTAGAAGCAGCCACCATTTAAAAAGTGCGTAATAGCTTACTGGTCGAGCAATTTGGTGCCGATAATGAACGGGAATAAGTAAAACACCGAAGCTGCGGATTTGTTAAAGGTTTTATATCTCTAATAAGTGGTAGGAGAGCGTAGCTGTCAGCGCTGAAGCGGTACGGTAACGAGCCGTGGAGCGGCAGCTAGTGAGTATGCCGGCATGAGTAACGATAAAACAGGTGAGAATCCTGTTCGCCGAAAGCCTAAGGTTTCCTGGGGAAGGTAGATCCGCCCAGGGTTAGTCGGGACCTTAGTCGAGGCCGAAAGGCGTAGACGATGGACAGCAGGTTAATATTCCTGCACTATGTACCGAAGGTTTGGACTGTGGGGGTGACGCAGTGATAGAGGCTGGAAGCTGACTAGTCGTGGCTATCCTGCCTGAGACGCCGCCGGTAGGCAAATCCGCCGGCATAAAGGCGTTGATGGACGGCGAAGGTCAATTTAGGATACCTGAGCAGCCCGAGTCACTGCCGAGAAAAACCTCAAACAGGACGACGGTGCATATCCGTACTAAAACTGACACAGGTAGGCGAGGAGAATATCCTAAGGCGCTCGAGAGAACCGTCCTTAAGGAACTCGGCAAATTGACCCCGTAACTTCGGGATAAGGGGTCCCTCCAGACGCATTTTATTTTCGAATGAGATGTGTGCTGAGGGCGCAGTGAAGTGGCTCTGGCGACTGTTTACCAAAAACACAGTTCTCTGCTAACTCGTTAAGAGGATGTATAGAGAATGACGCCTGCTCGGTGCCGGAAGGTTAAAGGGATGGGTTATCCGCTTCGGCGGAGAAGCTCCTAACTGAAGCCCCGGTAAACGGCGGCCGTAACTATGACGGTCCTAAGGTAGCGAAGTTCCTTGTCGGGTAAGTTCCGACGTGCATGAACGGCGTAAC